>ERZ859923.6-NODE-6-length-168027-cov-22.418052_pt1 | contig 168027 bp, 142 predicted proteins | sample MGYA00510116_ERZ859923 | MGnify/ENA primary metagenome ERZ859923 (study PRJEB30046, sample SAMN00715168) | human gut metagenome | study: EMG produced TPA metagenomics assembly of the A metagenome-wide association study of gut microbiota in type 2... | reverse complement strand
TCATTTGTGATTTTGGTTTCCGACGGCGTGTCGGCAAGTGTATTTTGTTGAGCGGTTTTCTCGGCTTCTGCCTTTTGCCTTTCCCTTCGGCCGGCGACCGTTGGTTCAGCAGCAAGTCGGGCTTCTGCTTCCGCATCCGTCACGGCTGTTCCTTTTACTGGTACCGTCAGGCGCACGGTGACAAAATCACCCTCAGTCGCATGGTTGTGGGTAATGAAGTTTTCTTCCTTGATTTTCGCGCGTATAATCAGTTCTGATTTCACACGATTGGCACGAATCTTCGCTGTTGCAAGGTTCTCGGCTTTATTGCCCTGCGATTTGCAGTAGCCGTCAACCAATAGCGGCAGTTTGCCGTCAAGAATTGTTGCTTTGTTGTTTTCGATATATTCCAACAGGCGGGCAAGTTCCGTGTCGTTGCCTTTCCAAGGCACGTAGAACATGTCCTTCTGCGGAACGAATCGGAAGATGCAGGTCGTGTCTGCTTTCTGCTGCGCAATGACAGGAAAAGTGACCGTCATCAGCAACAGAAACAAGGTAAGAAAAGTGATTTTTCTGCTCATATAAACTTGAATTTATTATCTTTGTCTTCCCCAAAGTTAATAAAATGTCATTAAGCGCAAGAAAAAACACACAAAATTTTTCTGTTAAAATACAGTGTTTTTCATGGAATTTGTCGTTTGAGCACCTTTTTGTCGAATGAGCACTTTTCGAATTGTCGAATGAGCACTTTTTTATCGCGTGAACACTTTTTGAAAATGGGTTTCTGAGACCTTTTTCATCGGCTTTTTACCACACAAATTATTCCAGATTTGCTTTTTTCCATTTGGCAGGCGTACATCCTTCCTTCTCGGTAAATGATTTGATAAAGTTACTGCGGGAAAGAAAACCGGAAGACTCAGCCAGCTTCTGTATATTAATTTTCGGATGCTCTTTCAGTATGTTTTTCGCATACTCCAACCGAAGACCAGTTATCCATTCGCGGAATGTCATTTTATACGTAGTCTTGATATAGGCGGAAAGATAAGTACGGTTCGTATAAAGTATTTTGGACAGTTCTTTTATGGTAAGTCCCTGCTGAACATAGCCGTCTGCCTTTATCCAGTTGTCCACTTTCTCTATAATTTCTGTATAGGACACTGGAACTTCTTCCCCAGAAACTATTTCAGGTTCTGTTTCCGTATCTGTCAGAAGTTTTTCTTCAGACTGTATATCTTGCTCAAAAGCATTTTCTACCTGTTCATAGAATAGCAGGTAGTTCTGATAGCTGTAGAAAAGATAGCTGTAGAACGGTATTGACGACAAAATCCAGACAAAAACATATTTGTCTGGCAGAAATGTCAGCAATCCGCATCCAACACCGAAGATAAGTGCCCAATAAGTGAATATGGAAAGCCATTCGATATATGCACCTATATCATCTGCATGCGTGTCATCAAAAATTCTGACGGCTCTGCGGTATGCAACAATGACTCTTCGGGCAAGCATAAGTCCGTAGATCACCAGCCATGCAGCCAAAACCAGCAATCCAATCTTTTGCATGGTGCCACCTGGCAGCAGCAATAATACGACTCCGGAAAGGATTGAGAAGATAACCCATAGAATGATGTGTGTCCATGACCTTTTGCGCGTTATGTAGAAACGGTCGAGCAGTGTTATCATTGCTGAGCTGAACAGATAGTAGCACAAAAAGTAGGTGGACAGGTTCATCAATATGGCAGAATTGACATTTTCGAACCTTATTCCCAAAAAGAAGTGTACCGAATAATTGGCGGCAAGCAACAGCAGTGCGACACCCATTATCCGTCGGGAGCGAAGATAATTCTCGAAAATTTTCTTTTCTGGTGTCTTGGCAAACAAAAAATAAAAGCCGAAGAATAACATCAACGGCAGCGCGATACAAAGTGAAAAACTATATATAGATGGTTCCATGTTATGCTTATTTGATTTTGATGCAAATTTAGATAAAATTTTCGAATTATAAGTCAGTTGGGATAAAAATCTACCATATCTCCCAGAAACGGCATACTGCACTTATTATCAAGGAAATAAAGGCTGGTAGATATTTCTTAGATGGGGATATCTACCAGGTTATCTGCCAGAGATGCTGGGAGATTTTGGTTGGGTTGGTGCAGTTGCTTAGGGGGTGCACTTGTCTCAAGTGCACCAACAGAGGTTAGTTGGTGCAGTTGCTTATGAGGTACACTTGTCTACAGGTTGGTGCACGATTACTTGGTTGGTGCACTTGAGACAAGTGCACCCCCTGGGAGAACTTGATTGCCACGCAACAACAACTTGATTGCCACGCTACTACAACTTGATTGCCACGCTACGGCAACATGATTGCCACGCTACGGCAACATGGTTACCACGCTACGGTAATGGTGAGGCGGAGGACTTGTTGGGTGTTGGGGGTGATGCGGAAGCGGTTGTCGGTGCGTTCGCCGACGAGCCAGAGTATGCGCTGTTGGGCATCGGTGAGGACGAGTTGTGCTCGTTTCTCAAAGATGTTCTTCTTGCGGTCGGTGAGATAATCGCTGAGGAGTTTCGTGCCGGTCATGCCGAAGGGGACGAAGCGGTCGCCGGGCTGTGTGTGGCGCAGGGTTAGGGGGAACTTGATGTCGGATGCGTCGAGGGAGGCGCAGTCGGCTGTGCGGCTGGGTTCGTAGCGGTCGCCACATTCTTCGTCTTCGGTCTCTACTTTCAGCTTCAGGTTGTCGCTAAGCACGTATGTACCGGTTTCGGGTATGTGCATGGGGCGGACAAGGGGTGTGGGTGTTTTGGGTTGGAGGATGAGGGTGCTGCGGTCGAAGGCGAGTTCGTGTGTGCAGGAGGTGATGATTTTGCCTGTGGGGTTGGTGTCGAGCGAGGTGTATATCTGCTCAATTTGTGCTGAGGTGAAGCCTCGGGGACTGAGTATTTCGTGGAGGGTGTACTCGGGAGAGGGCTGCTGCTTCAGTCGGGGGACGGAGATGGTGAGTTGGGGGTTTTGAGTTTGAGGGGTGGTGCAGTTCTCTACTGGTTGGTTGGGGCAGTTGCTTAGGGGGTGCACTTGTCTCAAGTGCACCAACAGAGGTTGGTTGGGGGACTTCTCGACTGGTTGGTTGGTGCACTTGAGACAAGTGCACCCCCTACAAGTGTCCCCACTTGGAGGGGTCGTGACGTCGGCTATGCTGCGCTGTATGGCGTCGTCGAAGATTTTCAGGGCTTCGGTGACGCGCAGCGATGTCTCGAAGATGGATTGGCTCACACTTGGATTTAGCTCGCGCAGTAATGGTATAACGTTCAGGCGTATCTTATTGCGTTTTACGTCGTTATGGAGGTTTGTTGAATCGGTGACGTAACTCTCGCCGAGGGCATCGAGATACTGCTCTATCTGCTGGCGGCTGTGGGAAAGGAGGGGACGGATGATGTGGGCGTTGCGCGGTTGTATGCCTCGCAGTCCGCGCAGGCCTGTGCCGCGTACGAGGTTGAGGAGGACGGTCTCGACGCTGTCGTCGCGATGGTGTGCGACGCAGATGTCGTGGGCGTGGATGTCGCGGCGGAGTTGCTCGAAATAGGCGTAGCGCAGGTCGCGTGCTGCCATCTCGATGCTGACATGATGCAGGTCGGCATAGGCGTGCGTGTCGAAATGGACGAGGTGGAGGGGTACGTGGAGGCGGTGGCATAGTTGCTGGCAGAATTGCTCGTCGCGCAGGGACTCGTCGCCACGCAGGTGGAAGTTGCAGTGGGCGGCTTCGAGGGTTATGTCTAACTCGGACTCTAAGTGTTTCAGCACGAGGAGCAGCGACACGCTGTCGGCACCGCCGGAAAGGGCGATGATGTATTTGCCACTGGGGGTGAATAGTTGGTGGTGGTGGGCGAAGTGTCGTACTTGGTTGACGAATGTGCTGATTGTTGGTGAGGTTTTTTCCATTTGTTGTGTGGGTAGGAGGTATGGGCAGGGATGCCCATACCACTTTTGTAAACAACTTGGGTGTGTGGTATGGGCAAGGATGCCCATACCTCCTAAGTGGGGTGCACTTCCTTAGGGGGTGCACTTGTCTCCGCTCGGCTTTGCCGCTTGCCAGAGCAAGAAGTGCACCAACAGAGGTTGGTTTGTACACTTATTGGTTGGTGCAGTTCTTGCTTGGTTGGTGCACTTGAGACAAGTGCACCCCCTACAAGTGCCCCCTGTGGGGTGCGTGGGTATGGCAAGGATGCCATACCCTCCTACTGTTATTCGACGTAAAGGACTAATCCCTTGAGGTATTCGCCCTCTGGGTGGTAGATGTTAATCGGGTGATCGGCAGGCTGGTGGATTTGATGCAAAATGCGCACCTTGCGGTTGGCTTGCACTGCAGCTGTGAAGACAGCGTTGCGGAAGTTCTCCTTTGTGACTATCTGCGAGCAGCTGAAGGTGAAGAGGATACCACCGGGCTTGATGCGCTGTAATCCTTTGACGTTGAGGCGTGTGTAGCCTTTGAGGGCGTTGCGCAGGGCTGCGCGGTGCTTGGCGAACGCAGGGGGGTCGAGCACGATAAGATCATAGGTCTTGTCGTTGGCATCGAGGAACTTGAAGGCGTCCTCGCAGAAGGCTGCGTGACGCTCGTCGCCGGGGAAGTTAAGGGCGATGTTTCTGTTGGTGAGCTCGATGGCCTTTGCGCTGCTGTCGACGGAGTGGACGAGTTTTGCTCCGCCACGCATGGCGTAAACGGAGAAGCCGCCCGTGTAGCAGAACATGTTGAGAACGGAGCGACCCTTGGAGTAGGTCTCGAGCAGGTGGCGGTTCTCGCGCTGGTCGACGAAGAAGCCGGTCTTCTGTCCTTTCAGCCAGTCGATGTGGAAGTTCAAGCCGTTCTCCATAGCTACGTCGCTGCCCATTGAGCCGTAGATGAAGCCGTTCTCGTGCTCTACGTCTGCTTTAAACGGGAGCGTTGTCTCGCTCTTGTAGTAGACGTTCTTTATCTCGCCTTCGGAAGCTCTCACAAGAGCCTCGCATATCTCATGGCGAACGAGGTGCATACCAACGCTGTGTGCCTGCATGACTGCGGTGTCGCCATAGCAGTCGATGACAAGACCAGGGAGGTTGTCGCCCTCGCCGTGCACAAGGCGGAACGTGTTGTTGTTCTCACGGCCGATGAGTCCGATAGCCTGGCGCATCTGCCAAGCCGACTGCAGGCGCGAGAACCAGAACTCGCCGTCTATCTCGACATCGCGGAAAGACAACACGCGCACTGCGATAGAACCGATCTGATACATGCCGACAGCGATGAAATCGCCTTGCGAGGTGAATACGCGCACGATTTCGCCTTCTTCTACGCCTTCTTCAATCTCGGCTACGGCACCGGAGAATATCCAAGGGTGAAAGCGCTTGAGGCTTTCCTCCTTACCTTTCTTTAAATATAGTGTTTTGTACATATTCTAATACTTAGGAGGTATGGGCATCCTGCCCATACCATCTATTAATATCTATTTGGTTGGTGCAGTGGGGACCACTGCACCCCCTGGTGGGGTGCGTAGTTTTATTCTTCTTCGACTATCTTCAGTTCGTAGTCGTGGGTAGCCATCAGTTGCATTATCTCGTTGTAGAGTTTTATGCACGCCCATGCGTCGATAGCGGCATACTCCTTCTGCTTGTCGGTAAGCACGTCCGCCTCCCAATTGGTGAGGCGCTGTCGTTTGCTGATTTTCTCGCCGAAGAGGTTGGCGTAGAGTTTTTGCAGGCTTTTATCCTCGACACCGATATTGCCGATGATGTCCTGGATGTCGATGAACCAACCTGGTTCGAACTCGCGACGGCGATGGAGCGAGAGCAGGTCGTCGTGCCACGAGAGACCAATCATTGGCACGAGTTTGTTGCTGAGCAAGCGCACGAGCGAATCTGGCAAACCGATGTGGTTGAGACGGAACAGAAAGCATTGGTCGTGGGTGGCAACTTGCAATAGCGCAACCTTATGGTTCTGTCCACGACGGAATGCAGGGCGCGTCTCGGTGTCGACCCCCAACACGTCGCACGTGAGAAGATAGTCGACAGCGCGGTCGGCTTCAGACTCGTTGAGTACCACTGTTATCCGACCCTGAAAATCGACCAATGGCAGAGAATTTATAATGCTTTTATCAAATTTATTGTATATTGTTTTCATCTTGATGTGGAAAGATTTTGCAAAATTAGAAAAAAGTTGCGAATTTATGGTCGTTTCCAACTTTTTTCCACTAATTTTGTAAACAATTTAGGCAGGATGCCCATAACTCCTACTGCGTGGGCAACGTGGTATGGGCAGGATGCCCATACCTCCTAATATATGAACACAATTTCAAACAAAATATATGGCAAAGAAAAAGACGGAGCGCAAAGCCTCTAATTTTAAAGAAGCAATAGGACTGCAAAGTATTCTCAAAAGCGAGCGTACCGACTTCCTGTTGGGCATGGTAATAGCACTGTTCGCTGTCTATACCTTCGTGGCATTGTTCTCTTACATAAATACGGGAGCTGAAGACCAAAGCCTGCTCGAACACACACGCCCTGGCGAATGGCTCAATCAAGGCAAGGTGTTTAAGAACTATTGTGGTTCGATGGGAGCCATATTATCCTACACCCTCGTTACTAAAAACTTTGGTTACGCAGCATTCTTCGTGCCTTGCTTCTTGCTTGTTTCGGGCATCAAGATGATGCAGATATATGTGCTGAACATTTGGAAGTGGTTCTTCGGAATGGGCATAGCTATGATATGGTTGTCGGTGTTCCTTGCTAAGGTACTCGCACCACTCATGTCAGAGGCTATTTTCAACCCTGGTGGCTACCACGGATCAGTCTGCGTCGACTTCACAGAAAATGTGATTGGACCTCCGGGACTAACTGCTGTCTTATTCTTCACGGCGATAGCGTTGCTCACATTCGTCAGCAAGCAGACCATCACATGGGTGCGCCGTATGTTCAACCCCATAAAGAGTTTCACGGGTAAGGCTTCGGAGATTGTTACGGACAAACTATCGAACACCGATAGCGACACAACGGGCATTGAGGATTGGCACACCAAGTTAAGCACGGAAGATGACAAGACAACAAACTCTGCTAAAGAAACGGGAAAAGAGAGCGAACCAACACCGGTTATAGACCTCACCGAATTCTCTAACCTCGGAGCAAAGAAACCGAACAAGGCTACAGCCGAACCGATAATAACCGCTACTCCCACCCCTACCCCCATCAAAACGGATGGCGAAAAACTGACCGTAGAGGTAGGTAAAGACGAAAAGGCGAAGGGCGAACAACTCACCGACGAGGCTATCAATACGCCGATTAATCCGCTTGAACCATTCACACGATACAAGTACCCGACACTTAGTCTGCTCACCAAAGACGAGAACGACGGTAAGCCATACATCGATATGGATGAAATAAAGGCGTATAACGAAGAGATTATCAAAGTGCTCAAGAGTTTCGGCATCGAGATACGCGAGATAAAAGCTACAGTTGGTCCGACTATCACGCTCTACGAGATCACTCCGGCAGAGGGCATTCGCATCACAAAGATACGCAATCTCGAAGACGACATCGCGCTACGCCTTTCGGCTCTCGGCGTGCGTATCATTGCACCAATCCCAGGCAAGGGCACTATCGGTATTGAGGTGCCGAACAAAAAGCGCCATAATGTATCGATGGAGAGTATCCTGAACTCGAAGAAGTTTCAGGAGACGAAGTACGACTTGCCTATCGTGCTCGGAAAGACCATCACCAACGAGGTGTTCATGGCAGACCTTACGAAGATTCCACATCTGCTCGTAGCCGGTGCTACGGGTCAGGGTAAGTCGGTAGGTCTGAACGTGATCATCACTTCGCTGCTCTACAAGAAGCATCCTAACGAACTGAAGCTCGTGCTCATCGACCCGAAGAAGGTGGAGTTCAGTGTCTACTCGCCTATCGCTGACCACTTCATGGCGCAGGTGGACGACGACGACGAGCCAATCATCACCGATGTGACAAAGGTTGTACGCACGCTGAAGAGTCTGTGTACGCTTATGGACCACCGCTACGACTTGCTGAAATTAGCAGGCGCACGCAACTTGAAGGAATACAACGACAAGTTCCTGCATCGCCGCCTAAACCCGGAACACGGTCACGAGTTCATGCCGTACATAGTGGTTATCATCGACGAGTTCGGCGACCTTATCATGACAGCCGGCAAGGAGGTGGAAATGCCAATCGCACGTATCGCTCAGTTGGCACGTGCTGTCGGCATACATATGATTATTGCCACACAACGTCCTACCACATCAATCATCACTGGTAACATCAAGGCGAACTTCCCGGGACGTATCGCCTTCAAGGTAAGCTCGATGATGGACTCGCGCATCATCCTTGACCGTCCGGGGGCTAACCAGCTCATCGGTATGGGCGATATGCTCTACCTCAACGGCAACGAGCCGACACGTGTGCAGTGTGCATTCATCAGCACGAAAGAGATTGGCGAGATTAACGAATTCATCGAACATCAGTCGGGTCCGACACATCCTATGGAACTGCCAGAACCGAAGGGCGACGACTCAGAGGGCGGTGGCAACGCCAGCGGTGCAGACATGGGCAGTCTCGACCCGTTCTTCGAGGAGGCAGCACGCTCCGTTATCGTCAGTCAGCAAGGCAGTACGAGTATGATACAGCGTCGCTTCTCTATCGGCTACAACCGTGCCGGACGACTCATGGACCAGCTCGAGAAGGCAGGCATCGTGGGCGCAGCACACGGCAGTAAGCCGCGCGATGTACTCATCGCTGACGAGGGCCAGCTGACAGCTATCATGAACCAACTGAGAGGTTAATAAGAAACTGGATATAAATAACAAAACACATAGTAGAATTATGAAACGTTTGTTTTTAGGAATTATCATTACAATGTGCATGGCTTGGTTTGGTGTAAGCACAAGCGCAGCACAGAAGAACGAAGCCGCAGCACGAAAGATACTGGACCGTACGGCAAAAGTAATAGGCAGATCGGGCGGAGCAAGTGCTTCGTTCACAATGAACAATGCTTCAACCGGAACCGTGTCGGGCACCATAGCCATTAAGGGCAACAAGTTCAACGCTCGCACATCGCAAATGACAGTATGGTACAACGGCAAGACGCAATGGACGTACATGAAGAAGAACAACGAGGTGAACGTAAGTACGCCTACACAGGCTCAGCAGCAGATGATGAACCCCTACTCGTTCATCAATATATATAAGACGGGCTACAAGATGTCGGCTACAACCTCTGGCGCAAACGACGAGGTGCATCTCGTGGCACAAAATAAAAACAAAAGCATCGCGGAGATGTACATCACCATCAATCGTAAGACGGGTGTGCCATCAAAGGTAAAGATGAAGCACAAGGGAAAGTGGAGCACCATCACGGTGAGCAACTTCTCGCCGAAGAGCCTCTCTAACGCAATCTTCACATTCAACTCAAAGGATTATCCCACAGCTGAAGTTATCGACCTTAGATAAGATTTTAAGGTCGACGACTTGGCTTCAGACAAATACAACATGAAATGCACCATCCCTAAATTTGAACTTATCAGACTGCTGTTGCGGCATCGTAAGCTTGCCGACGACCGCAGTCTGAGCGCAAAGGAAAACAAGTTTGCCAAGTTTTTCATTTTATTCTCTATCCTCATTATCGTCATCTACCTTATGGGACTGGCGGTTGGTTTATCACTCATTGTAAATAGCGACATCACTGCAACGGCAACCGAAAATCTGTGCATAGGCATACCGTTTCTGCTACTTGTCGACTTCAACATGAGGTTTACGATGCAGCAGACACCTGCACACATTATCAAGCCCTACATACTACTACCATTGCCACGATACACATGCATCGACGCCTTCATATACAGCTCGCTCATCAGCAAAGGCAACTTTGTCTGGTTTGCATTCTTCCTGCCCTACGCATTGATGTCGATAGTGTTCAGCTATGGCATGGCAACAGCTACGCTGACAATGCTGCTCTGCCTGGTGCTCATCCTCATCAACAGTCAGTGGTACGCGATAGCACGCACGCTCATCAACCGCTCGGTAATATGGTGGATACTACCTATTATTATATATGGTATAGAAGCAATGCCGCTGTACATTGGCAGCAATGCTGGTTGGAATCAGTTCTGCAGCCTCTACTCCACCGTCGGTACGATGCTCGACAAGCACAACGTGCTACCTATCTTTATTGCAATCGTGGTGCTTGCAGGCATTATTGCTGTCAACCGCCGACTACAATACGCAAGTATAGAGCGCGAGTTGATGCGCACGGAGGTGAAGAAGAGTGTGAAGAAGGTGAACCGGTTTGCCTTCTTCGAGAAGTATGGCGAGATTGGACTCTTCATGCAACTCGAGATAAAGCTGCTGCTTAGGAACGCCACTCCGAAGAAAGCCTTAAGGTCGGGCTTCTTCACTATGGCTATGATCTGCGCGTTTATTGTTTTGTCGGACGTGTACGACTCAAGCGGCATGACAAACTTTTGGGGACTGTATGCGTTTATGATATTCGGCACAATGAACCTGCTCGGACTGATGAGCTACGAGGGCAACTACATCGACTGTCTGCTGACACACCGCGAGAACATTCTCTCGCTACTCAAGGCAAAGTATGTGTTCTACTCTCTGCTACTGATTGCGCCGTTCCTGCTTATGCTGCCTGCAGTGATAAGCGGCAAGTGGTCGCTGCTGATGCTCGTGAGCTACTTGATATTCACAATGGGTTTCCAGTACTTCATAGCCTTCCAGACGGCTGTATATAACAAGATAACAGTTCCGCTGAACACCAAGATGACTGACAAGGCAGGTCTGAAAACCAACTACATACAATTAGTATTAGTGGCTATCGTGTTCATCGTGCCAAACATTCTTGTTAATGTACTACAGTCAATATTCTCAGAGAACGTCGCTTACGTTACAATGCTACTCATCGGATTAGGCTTCATTGGTACCCACCGACTGTGGCTGCGCAACGTCTACAACCGACTGATGAAGCGCAAATACGAAAACCTCGAAGGCTTTATCAGTTCGAGACAGTAAGCAGACATATACAATACGTATAATTAAAGATTCGCAATTATAACCGCTTAATTTGGTTAATAATTGCGAATCTTTCGTTTTTTATTAACTATTTCAACTTTAGTATCAACTAAGATTTCTATCTTTGCAGATGTAAGATTTTAAATTATGAAGAAGAAAACGATATGGACAATAGCAATCATTATGGGATTCTCTTTCCTTGGTTTGCTATTCCTTCAGCTGAAATACATCCAGGCAATGGTGGACATGAAGAAGGAGCAGTTTGACGAGTCGGTCAACCGCGCCTTGTATCAGGCATCACGCAACCTGGAACTCAACGAGACTCTGCGCTATCTTGAGAAAGACGTGAACGAGACAGAGCGACGCGCTTTCCGCAAAGACTCCATCGGCACACGCTCAGGACAGTTGGACGGAAGCATACAGCAGTCGCACCAATACAGCGTTGCAGGAAAGGACGGCACGGTATATTCATCGTTCGAGCTGAAGACTATCACGATAAAGCCGTCGCAGATGCCGAAGGGAATGATTCTGAGCACGGACAAGAACTCGCTCAGCGAAGCCTCAAAGTCGCTGCAAGAGATTGTGAAGAACCGCTATATCTATCAGAAGGCGTTGCTCGACGAGGTGGTCTACTCCATTCTCTACTCTGCTTCGGAACGTCCACTTAAGGAGCGCATCAACTTCAAGCTACTCGATCAAGACCTCAAAGCCGAGCTGATGAACAACGGAGTGAACATACCATATCACTTCACCGTCAGCACACAAGACGGACGCGAGGTGTATCGTTGTCCCGACTACACAGAAGAGGGCGAGGAGTTCACCTATTCGCAGGTGCTGTTCCGCAACGACCCACAGTCGAAGATGGGCGTAGTGCGCATCCACTTCCCCGACATGGGTTCGTACATCTTCTCGTCAGTAAGATTTATGATACCGTCGGTAGCCTTCACGCTCGTATTGCTCGTGACGTTCATATTCACTATAGTAGTGATTTTCAGACAGAAACGCTACACCGAGATAAAGAACGACTTCATCAACAATATGACCCACGAGCTGAAGACACCTATAGCCAGCATCTCGCTCGCTGCACAGATGATGAACGACGAGTCGGTAACGAAGAGTCCGGCTATGACGAAGCACTTGGGACAGGTGATTTTCGACGAGTCGAAACGACTGCGCTTCCTTGTAGAGAAGGTGCTGCAGATGTCGATGTTCGACCGCAAGAAGGCGGTGTTCAAGAAGAAGAAGCTCGACCTGAACGAGATGGTGGAGAACATCTCCAACTCATTCTCGCTGCGCGTGGAGCACACCGGCGGAAAGATATACACAGAGATTGAGGCCATCGACTCGACATTGTATGTCGACGAGGTGCACTTCCAGAACGTGCTCAACAACCTCTTGGACAACGCAGTGAAGTATCGCAAACCCGACCAGCCAGTAGACATATACCTACGCACATGGAACGACAACGACCACCTCTACTTCTCGGTGCGCGACACCGGCTTAGGCATAAAGAAGGACAACTTCCGCAAGGTGTTTGACAAGTTCTACCGTGTACATACCGGCAACGTACACGATGTGAAAGGCTTCGGATTAGGACTGGCTTACGTAAAAAAAATAGTGATGCTCCACGACGGCGACATCTCTATTGAGAGCGAATACGGCAAAGGAACGAAGTTCACCATAAAACTGCCGATAATTAAAGATTAATATGCTATATGATAAAAGAAAATATCAACAAGAAAGGATTAATCACTTAAACATAAACACTTAAAATTCATAGCTATGAAGAAAAACCTACTACACTTTCTATCGCTCCTGCTCGTCATGCTGACGGGCGCAACACTCACTGCCAAGGCTGACTCATACAAAGTAGCGCCAATGACAGCAGGTAAGGTGACAGTAAGTCCGAACGACGAGTTCGTAAACGCACCGATAAACCTCGTCAACTACGGAACGAATCCGGTGAAGCAGATTACATACACGCTCTACGACTTCGACACACAGGAGTCAAGCGAGCCACAGACCATCGACTTCGAGACTCCGTTCGACAACACGCAGCAGGTGATGATTCCAATCAAGCCGGGCAAATCACTCGGCAAGAGCGACGTCATCTTCAACGTGACAGAGGTGGACGGACATCCTAATGAGACAAGCATAACCTATACATACATCGAGCGTTGGACTGTGCTGCAGGCTGCCAAGAAACGTGTGGTGTTCGAGGACGTAACCGGATTGTGGTGTCAGTATTGTCCGCGCGGCATTGCCATTATGGAGTCGTTGGAACGACTCTATCCGGATGACTTCATCGGCATCTCAATTCACGACGGCGATGCTCTTGCAACAAATGCATATAGCAGCATATTGTCTTCAACATGGAGTAATACGAACCGTCCACTCATCATGTGCGCAAGAGACGAAAAGGTAAACACCCATGACGGTCAAAGCAACTTCAAATACGAGTTGGACAAGACTGCATCTTTCGACATCAGCGTGAAAGCTGCATACGACGGAAAGGACATCAACGTAACAGCTAATGTACTGCCTTGTCTGGATGTGGAAGAGGGCACCGAATATGATGTGGCATACGTGCTCACAGCCGATGGACTGAAGAACGATAATTGGGGACAAGCTAACCGTGTAGGCGAATGGGACGACCAGACATTACCTGAATATGACAGATTCAAAGGCAACGAATCTACCCTATACGGACTGGAGTTCAATCAGGTTGCAATCGACAGCAGAGGCGTGCAGTATGGCGTAGAGGGTTCGCTGACTCGTCCTTATACCGTAGGCACGATGCAGACTCACAAAGTAACTTTCGAGAACATTTCGCAGCACAAGCTGATTCAGGACAAATCGAAACTGAACGTTTGTGCACTGATAATCAAGAAGGTTACTAATGGCGACAAGATAAAGGCGACTATCGAGAATGCAGCAAAATGCCGCGTAGATGTTGGCGAGACTGGCATCAAGCAGGTAGACAGCGAAGGTGCAAACGTCGTTACCGGCTACTACTCGCTCGACGGACAGCGCCTCAACGCTCCTGCAAAGGGCATCACCATCGTGCGCTACGCTGACGGAACGACACGCAAGGTGCGCAATTAGAATATAAATAATAGAATAAAAACAATTAAATAATACAATTATGGAAGACAATTTGAAAATCTTACTTTGTGAAGACGATGAGAACCTCGGTATGCTGCTTCGTGAATACTTGCAGGCAAAGGGCTACGCAGCCGACTTATGCCCCGACGGCGATGCAGGCTACAAGGCTTTTATGAAGACAAAATACGACATCTGTGTACTCGACGTGATGATGCCTAAGAAGGATGGCTTCACCCTTGCTCAGGAGATTCGCCAGGCAAACACCGAAGTGCCTATCATCTTCCTCACAGCGAAGACAATGAAAGAGGACATCCTCGAAGGCTTCAAGATCGGTGCCGACGACTATATCACCAAGCCGTTCTCAATGGAAGAGTTGGTGTTCCGTATTGAGGCTATCCTCCGCCGTGTTCGTGGCAAGAAGAACAAGGAGAGCTCGGTGTACCACATCGGTCGCTTCACGTTCGACACACAGAAACAGTTGCTCGTCATCGGCGACAAGCAGACTAAGCTCACCACAAAGGAGAACGAACTGCTTGCGCTGCTCTGCAGCCATGCCAACGAAATTCTGCAGCGCGACTTCGCCCTGAAGACAATATGGATTGACGACAACTACTTCAACGCTCGCTCAATGGATGTGTACATCACCAAGTTGCGCAAGCATCTCAAGGACGACGATCAGATTGAGATTATCAACATCCATGGCAAGGGCTACAAGCTGATTACCCCAGAGGAGGAATAACGTAAATAATAGAAAAGGATAACAGTAAACACGATATGAATAAAAAGATAAAGACTGCAGCACTTGCCGGTTTGTCAGCATTGGCACTGGCAAGTTGCTCTTCAACAAACAAGATTGCAAAGGAGGACAACGCCACAAAACCCAATTCGTACATGGATACCGATGCGAAATACTTGATTCTCTCAAACGACCAGCGTGCCACTATCAACAAGGGTAATGAGTTCGCCGTCAATCTGTTCAAGACTCAGATTGATATGCAGAGCAAAGTTATATCACCGCTTAGCGTATCCTATCTGATGGGTATGCTGGCGAATGGTGCCGACGGCGACACGCAGAAAGAGATACTCGCATCGCTCGGTGTCGGCGATGTGACGCTGCAGACTCTCAACGAGTCGTATCGTGCATTGCTCAACAGTACGGCAACCGCCGACAAGCAGAGAACAATCAACATTGCAAACTACATAGCTGCCGACAAACACTTCCAGCTGAAAAGCGACTTCCGAAACACAGTCGGCAAGATGTACGATGCTGGCGTAGAGAGTCTTGATTTCTCATCGAGCAAGGCAGTAGACAAAATCAACCTGTGGTGCAGCAAGCAGACCAACGGCATGATTCCGAAGATTGTTGATCAACTCTCGGCTTCTGACGTTGCGGTACTGATGAACGCCATCTACTTTGAAGGCACGTGGGAGACACCATTTGAAAAGGAGCTAACGAAAGAAGAAAACTTCCGTGGCTACACACGCGACATCAAACGCGTACAAATGATGCACCAGGAGGACAACTTCAGCTACCTCAGCAACAACACCTTTGAGGCGGTCACTCTGCCCTACGGCAATCGCACATACAACATGACTGTACTGCTGCCTAAGGAAGGCGTGTCGATTGAGGAGATGATGAAACAGCTTGACGCGCAGAAGATAGGCTCACTATATAGAGATATGGAGAAGTGCGTTGTCGACCTGAAGCTGCCGAAGTTTACCACAAGCACAGAGGTGGTTCTCAACGATGCCATATCAAAACTCGGTGCACCATCTGTCTTCACAGGCGCAGCCAACTTCAAGAACATGTCTGACGCAAGCATCTTCATATCAAAGATGCTACAGAAGGCGAAGATAGAGGTCAGCGAAGAGGGAACAAAGGCAGCAGCTATAACAGCAGGAATGGTTGCGATGACGGCACTCAACCCCGATGAGCCACGTCACGTGAGGTTCCACGCCAACCGTCCGTTCGTCTACATCATCACAGAGAGACAGACTGGTGCGATATTCTTCATCGGTCAGTATCTCGGTGAGTAAGAAGAAACCATTTATGACAAAAAAGACAAGAGCACTCGTAGCATTGGTCTTGTCGGTAGTCTTCACAACGTCGGCTACAGCACAAGAGGTCAATGCTACGACAACAAGCACTCTAAGCAACTGTCAGGCACGCTTCGATGAATCTGCTCCGCAGCGTATCATGCCGACACGCTACGGTGGACGCTTGCGCAAACTGCAGAAAGCAGAAGAACCGTCGTACGATTTGCAACCGAATCACGACGACTCGCTACATCTGCCCATGCTCAGTGCCACAACAGCATCACCCGTCAGCCGCTATCCATTCGGTTGGGGTTGCGGGTTCAACAGTTGGGCGCTGCATCGCGGACTGAACGTACAGTTAGGTGCATCTGTGTTCGCTGCGTTCGGCAAGGGAGCACATAGTGGTGCTGGTTTTCAGGAGAACATAGCGTTGATGTACGCCATGCCTGTCACCGACAAGCTGTCGGTAGCCATCGGCGGATACTTCAACAACATCAACTATGCCGGTAACAACTGGCGCGATGCTGGTCTGTCAGCAGTTCTTGGATATCGGTTCAATGAGCATTGGGAGGCTTACCTCTACGGACAGAAGTCTATAACAAACAACATTGCCAACCGATTACAATATGGGCTGTACGATGGTTACTACGGAGGCTATGGCATGGGACGCTTCAGCCGCAACGCCTTCGGCATATCCCCCTACTCCATGTACGACCTCGGCAACTTTGGCGACCGCATCGGAGCTACGCTACGCTACAATTTCAATCCGAGTTTTAGTGTGGAAGTGTCGGTTGAACAGCGTTGGATGCCGAATAGATAACGTCTGTAACAGCATTTGATACCCGAACAGATGATAAAAAGAGAGTGGGACAAAGCAACGTAATTGTTGTTTTGTCCCACTCTCTTTTTATGTTCTGATACCCAATGCCCTACTCTTCAGCGAACTGGCGTATGCGCTGCTCCTCAGAAAGTTTGCACACAAGAAGCGAGTTGTCGTTCTCAGCAACGATATATCCGTCGAGTCCCTGAACAACAACCTTCTTCTCATTCAGAGTGTGTACCACACAATTGTGCGAATCGTATAATTGGATATTTTCACCTATAGTAGTATTGCCGTAGAGATCGTGATGCTTGAGGAGCATCAGCGATGTCCATGTGCCGAGATCAGTCCATCCGAAGTTTGCCGGACAGACAAATATCTCTTCTGCCTTCTCCATAATGGCATAGTCGACAGAGATATTCTCGCATTCCGGATAGCGCTGATCAATTGTCTCACGCTCTGCAGGCGTTCCATAGATGGGCAGCATACTCTCGAATATCTTGCTGATGGTAGGACAATATACACGGAAAGCGTTAACGATAGTAGAAACACTCCATACAAAGATACCAGCATTCCAAAAGTAATTCTTATGCGATATGTACTCCTTTGCAGTCTCCAAATCGGGTTTCTCGCGGAATGAGTCTATGCGATAAATCTCACGATTGCGTGGCGAAGAGGTGGAAAGATCGGCTTGTATATAACCATACCCAGTCTCAGGACGGGTTGGCGACATGCCTAAGGTGACGATAGCGTCTGTCTCTGCCGTGAACTTCATGCACGACTTGATGACACGACGGAACTCCTCCACATCAGTCACGAAGTGGTCGCTCGGTGTTATGACAACATTAGCCTTAGGGTTTATTGCTTTGATGCGCCAGGTGACGTAAGCAATACAAGGAGCTGTGTTGCGACGACATGGCTCAAGGAGGATGTTCTCGGCTGGCACCTCCGGAAGCTGCTCGCGCACCAAGGCTGCATACTTCTTATTCGTGACCACCCAAACATTCTCAACCGGACAGATTTCCTTAAATCTGTCATACGTAAGCTGCAGAAGGGTTCTGCCAACGCCGAGGATATCAATAAATTGTTTCGGATTGTCTTCCGTGCTCATAGGCCAGAAACGACTTCCTACTCCACCAGCCATGATTACCAGGTGATTTCTATCTTGAGTCATATCGAAAAAGTTTTAGATATGCAAAGATAAATATTTTTTATCACTTCTTAAAATAAATATGAACAATATTTATCGGTACATACAAATAGAAAAAGGAGCTGTTACATAATAATATGTAAAAGCTCCTTTCGTATGCAATTTTGCCTTGATTATGCCAAGGTGATGAGGTTCTCTTCGTTCTTTACCTTGCCCTCCTTGAAGAGCCAGCCAATACCGAGGTAAACTTCTTCGCTGCTGATGTTAGCAGCCTTTGCGATTTCCTGAATGCTCAAAGCCTTCTCAGCTGCAGCCAGTGCCTGATAAACATCACCAGCGCGGAAACCTACGCTTTCTGCATTCACATTCAAAACAACTTCAGCCTTCTTTGTAGCACAACGCTTTGTAGTAGTCTTTGTTGCAGTTGTCTTAGTAGCAGTCTTCTTTACAGCTACCTTCTTTTCTGTTGCTTTCTTTTCTGCCATAATCTAATAAAAACATTAATAAAGTCCCTCACGTAGAGCACGCTATGGGTTTCTTTGTTTGCAAAATTAGTTAAATATTTTGCAAACTTCCCATATTTATACAAAAAAAAGTCCGGGAACCCGGACTTTTTCTTAATATTTTTTACATTTATTGATTTATATCAACGTATTTTGCATATCTAAATACTTATTCCTCAGTCAAATCTACCTTCAGCTGAAGTTCGTCGAGCTGCTTCTGATCAATAGCTGAAGGAGCGTCGAGCATTACATCGCGACCACTATTATTTTTCGGGAATGCGATGCAATCGCGGATTGAATCAAGACCTGCCATAATAGAAACGAAGCGGTCGAGACCGAATGCGAGACCTGCGTGAGGAGGTGCTCCGTACTTGAAGGCGTTGATGAGGAAGCCGAACTGTGCCATAGCACGCTCCTCTGTGAAACCGAGGATGCCGAACATCTTCTCCTGAAGCTTGCTGTCGTGGATACGGAGGCTACCACCGCCTACCTCAATACCATTGCAAACGAAGTCGTATGCCTTGGCACGTACCTGCTCAGGATGCTCGTCGAGCAATGGGATATCGTCGGGGTTAGGCATTGTGAACGGATGGTGAGTAGCCATAAGGCGCTGCTCCTCGTCGCTCCACTCGAAGAGAGGGAAGTCGACAATCCACAGGCACTCGAACTTGTTCTTGTCGCGCAGACCGAGACGGTCGCCCATCTCAAGACGCAAAGTGCAGAGCTGAACGCGTGTCTTGTTGGCGTTGTCGCCAGAGAGAATGAGAACAAGGTCGCCATCCTTAGCACCCATTGTTTCCTTAACCTTTGCGAGTACCTCAGGTGTGTAGAACTTGTCTACAGACGACTTCACTGTGCCGTCAGCGTTAAACTTGATGTAAACCAAGCCCTTTGCGCCTACCTGCGGACGCTTTACGAAATCGGTAATCTGATCGAGTTGCTTGCGTGTGTAGTCAGCGCAACCAGGTACGCAGATACCGCCAATATACTCAGCCTCATTGAATACAGAGAATGTGCCTGTGCCCTTCAATACGTCCATGAGCTCTACGAACTCCATGCCGAAACGCAAGTCGGGCTTGTCGCTACCGAAACGGCGCATAGCCTCGTGCCATGTCATCTGCTGCAGCTTAGCCGGCAACTCAACGCCGCGTACTTCCTTGAACAGATGGCGAGCCATATCCTCGAAGAGGTTGATAACATCATCCTGGTCAACGAAGGACATCTCGCAGTCGATTTGAGTGAACTCTGGCTGACGGTCAGCACGCAAGTCCTCGTCGCGGAAACATTTTGCAATCTGGAAGTAGCGGTCGAAGCCACTAATCATGAGCAGCTGCTTTAGCGTCTGCGGACTCTGCGGAAGAGCGTAGAACTGTCCAGGGTTCATGCGTGAAGGCACAACGAAGTCACGTGCGCCCTCAGGTGTAGAACCGATGAGGATAGGAGTCTCTACCTCGATGAAGTTCTGCGAGTCGAGGAAGTTGCGGATAAGGATTGTCATGCGGTGACGCAATTCAAGATTCTTGCGCACTGTCGGACGGCGCAAGTCGAGGTAGCGATACTTCATACGGATATCGTCGCCACCATCAGTATTGTCCTCTATAGTGAACGGAGGTGTAGCACTCTCCGAGAGGATATTCAGTTCCTTGGCGATAATCTCGATATCGCCAGTAGGCAGATTAGCGTTCTTGCTCTCACGCTCGTTTACTACACCAGTCACCTGCACGCAGTACTCACGTCCGAGCTTGCCTGCACGTGCGCAAAGGTCGCTGTCGTCAGAGTCGTTGAAGACAAGCTGTGTGATACCATAGCGGTCGCGAAGGTCGACGAATGTCATACCACCCATCTTGCGGGCGCGCTGTACCCATCCGGCAAGTGTTACGGTCTTGCCGCAGTCAGAGAGACGAAGCTCTCCGCATGTATTCGATCTATACATTATATTATATGTTTTAGTTTTTTCTTAAATATACATGCAAAGTTATATTGTTTGCGTGAAATAGCCAAATTACTTGGCAAGAAATGTCATAACAGCCTTCATCACCTGCTGGCGTGAGCGCACATTATTGATACATTCTACGGGGAAGCCCATTACGAACACCTTATGGTCGATGCCGTCGTAAGCCACAGCCGCATCGGTGCCGTCGGCGTAGCGCATAGCGCAGAACGCTGGTGCAAGCGGACTGACTACATCTACCGACTGCGCGGCGTAATGGCGGTCGTTTGGACGGCGTATGATGTCGAAGCTGATGCCGAGTCCGTTCACCAGGTTTGTAGCTATATCGGTGTTCTGTCCGCCGAAGCCAACCTTGAACAAGTTGGACATAAAGCTACGCTCAGCATCAAGCTGCATATCACTCGCTACGTATGCGCCACTCACAAACACTCGTCCGTTGCCACGCACATAAGACTCTAAAGCCTTGCGAAGCGAATGCGAGAAGGTCTTATAGCGCACAAGCGAGTAGCCATCATCCTTCTGCAGTCCGAACATAATGTCGACAACACGATAGTTCTCAAGTTTTACGAACCCATTCTCCACCGCTTCTACTGATGACGATACAACATTGTATGCTCCTGACGAGGCGATGTCCGAGACATGGCAAACCGACTCGTTCTGCAGCTTACCCATGACGAACTTGCCTGAGAGTTCGTCCTCACAATAGCCCAATGCGCCGGGACCTTCACTGCCCACACGCGTGCGGTCGAAATCAATCTGTCTGCCCACAAAGCCGGCATTAATGCCAAGCGACACGCCCATGTCTGCATCAAGATCGAAGCCTTGGCGTGTGCCGTCGTCAACCACAGCCGGACCGGCGAAGCGTGTAAAGCCATCCACTACAAGCACATCGCGTGCTCCTGCCTGAGCACTAACACAGGCAGCAAGCGTTGTTGACGGGAAGCTCTCGCCACCACGATTTACTGCCGTAACGCGGAACTGGTACACTACGTTCGGCTTCGGAGTGAACGTGAACGATGTGCTTGACACACTACGTCCGTTGTCGAACCCGTTCTTGCCCTCGGCTATGTATATATTATATGTAGTAGGCACTGCGCTCGGCTCTAAACGATCAGTCACTGGCAGCCACGAGAGCTGCAGCTGGTTGTCAGCAGTACGCACTATGCGGAAGTTGCTCACTGGTAGTGGTTGCACAACGCAAGCAAGCGAATGATTACCATTGACGTAACGCAGAATGGTCTTATAAAGCGAGCGTGCAAGGGTGAAGCGGAAGTTAGGGTCGAGTGCGCGGCGCATATCAGCGAAGTTCTGATGCGACAGAGTCTCAATGATAGCCGACGGCACTTCCGGTTTACGAGTCTCACTATAGTTGCGATCCCACAGGTAGCGACGTGTCCACTTGCCATAGGTGGCAGTAAGGTCGCGCTGTACCCCTGTAAGAAGCATATCTGCAAAGTCGTGCGAGATCTGTCGCGACACACCAGCAGCAAGACGTCCGTCGTTGAAATTGGTGGTGCAGATAGCAAGCGAACCGATGATTGAGTCGTTCACATGCGTGGCTCCTGCGTCGCTATGCACGGCAAGACTAAGCTCGAAAGGCACTTTCTTACCTTCGTGTGTAGGCACATATACCGACCCTCCGGCAAGCCAGTTGAGCATATTCGAGCGTGTATTGATGTCATCAATATAGTCGTCGGCACCACCCTTACCTGCATATACCGAATAAGGAGCACCCGACCACTGGGCACTATAACGCGCACCTTCCAAACAACGAGGCATACCACTTGTTGCTCCTCCTCGCTGTATGTTACCCATACCGCCGCCAAAGCGCACGGCATCGGTAGTAACTACGCCTTTCTCTGCCGACGAGTTGGTGACAATCACCCGATTGGCAGCACTATTGCCTGCATCAAAGTCGAACGTTCCGAGGTACACCCACGTACCGCCACCCATCTGCTGATTGACGCGGAACAAAGTGCGTTCACCTTTATGCACTACTATATATTGCGCATCGCTTACGCTCTTAGCTATGGTCTGATAGCTCACATAAACGGCGTAGCGACCAGACTGCGGAATGGTAGGCTGATATGATGCCCACGACTCGTTGTTCTTCCGTGTAGTGCGCACCATGCGTGCTGTGCCTTGCTCAAACGGATTCTCGCCATCGCGATACATGCCACGATGGAAGGCGAAGCCACGCTCCTCAGTTGTACGCCATTTCTCGCGACCATTATCCTCAACGTATCCTTTCTCAGCATCGTTGTCTACTATCACCTCATTGCGCTGCCAGTCGCGCTCACGCGGTGTGTACACCACAGCACCTGCACGTTCGAGCATCGGAATGAGATAAGGCACAACGATAGTCTGTGTGAAAAGGTCTTCGTTAGTACAGAAAAGGTTCGGACGCTGCCACTTCCATTTATTTTTCTTCTGGTCGTAATAGATGCCGTGCGACTGCCACAGGGCGATATGGCGGTCGAAGAGTCCGTGCGAAACGAAATGTGGTTGCGACTCGTTCATCACCCAGGGTGCATCACAGTAATCAATACGCCCCCACCCTGCTGGTGCACTACCGTCGCGCAACTTCGCTCCTGGCACAAGCATCTCTATCGGCATACCAGCCGTGTTGATGCATAGTTTATAGCGATTGTAAGGTTTTGGCAACGCCTTAGCAAGACGCTTATAATAGTAGCCGACGCTCTTCTCCGTAAAGTTTTGCGTAGCGAAGCCTGTACTCACGTTGAGCGTAAGCACACGATGAGCATCGTCTACGCTGTACGACTCCATATATGGCTGTACGGCGTAGACGACATTCTTGGCTCGTGTGGCGAGCACATAATTCTTAAGGCGAATATTCAGCCCCCCGTTTGACGATGTCTTATGCTCCCCTGCTGAAGCAGGAAGCGTCACAAGGGTTGCTGCAAATACCAAAATCGACAATAACCTGTTCTTCATATAAATTAAAGTTCACCGACGGTGAACAGTTCAGGGTTCTTACCCTTGAAGTCCTTAAAATAAGTCTTGATACGCTTCATATCCGCTTCCACATCTCCCGTCGGCACAATCATGTGCTTACACTCTATCAGTTTGCGCTCAAAGTCGAGACCATATAGTAATATTGGCAGTTCTGCCTTTAAAGCGATGAAATAGAATCCCTTCTTCCAGTTTGGGTTACGTGAGCGTGTGCCCTCCGGAGTCACACAAAGCTTAAAGTTTGGCGCACGACGCGCAGCCTCAGCCATAGCGTCGGTCATGCTTGTATGTTTCGAACGATTGACGGGGATGCCACCAAGATGGCGGAACCATACACCAAGTGGCCAAAAGAACCACTCCTTCTTCATGAGGAAGTTAGCCTTTATTCCCTCTGCACGCGAGTAGAGAAGTCCGATGATAAAGTCCCAGTTACTGGTGTGTGGAGCAAGACAGAGTATATACTTTTCGGGGTGGTCCACTTCTATATGAGCGGTCCACCCCATGCGTTTATACAACAGTGTCTTGCAAATGCGTTGCAAAAAACTCATTGTGTATTATGTATGTTTATGTTTTGAAAATTCTGATTAGCCGAGATTTACAACCTGGTCTACAATCTCAGACACCTGCTTATTGAAGTTGTTCACAAGGTCTTTATAGAACAGTTTCGGCGAGAGTCCTGGCTCTTGATGCGACACACGTCGTACATAGTCATTATGTATTACAAGGATAGAAGCGAGCAATGCATTCACGTCCTCTTCTGTTGCTTTTGAACTATACATGGAAGCAGCCACTGCCTCCGAAAAAAGTTCGCTACAAACATAATTAATATTGCGTTTCAGGTTTCGTTTGTTTGCCATAACAAATAAAATGATTATTGATTAAAAGATTAAATTAACATGCCAAAGATAAGAAAAATATTAATACGCAACAAGTTTTATTGCTAAAAATCTTCTAATTGTATGTTTTCTTATCTTTTTTTTCAGTATATCGCAGAAAAAGAGTATTTTTGCAGTGCAAAAAAGTATCTATTTATACGTTACACATATTTTAATATTAAAATCACATGGAAATTAGTGCATTGCAGATTGCAAGAGCTGCTTATCAGCCCAAATTGCCTAAGGCTCTCCAGGGTCCGGTTAAGGCCGTAGAGGGTGAGGCAACACAGTCAGTAGGTAACCAGGAAGAGATCAAGGCGTTGTTCCCTAACACATACGGAATGCCGGTTATCACTTTCGAGGCTGGCGAGAAGACAGAGCTTCCTGCATTCAACGTAGGCGTTATTCTTTCTGGCGGTCAGGCTCCTGGCGGTCACAACGTAATTTCAGGATTGTTTGACGGTGTTAAATCATTGAATCCAGAGAACAAGCTCTATGGCTTCATCCTCGGTCCTGGCGGTCTGGTTGACCACAAGTACATCGAGATCACATCAGAGCTCATGGACCAGTATCGCAACACTGGTGGTTTCGACATCATCGGTTCGGGTCGTACAAAGCTCGAGAAGGAAGAGCAGTTCGAGAAGGGTATTGAGATTCTTCGCGAGCTCGGCATCAAGGCTCTCGTTATCATCGGTGGTGACGACTCTAACACTAACGCTTGTGTGCTCGCTGAGTACTACGCAGCAAAGAAGTACGGTGTTCAGGTTATCGGCTGCCCGAAGACTATCGACGGCGACTTGAAGAACGAACAGATTGAGACTTCTTTCGGTTTCGACACAGCTTGTAAGACATACTCTGAGCTTATCGGCAACATTCAGCGCGACTGCAACTCTGCACGTAAGTACTGGCACTTCATCAAGCTCATGGGCCGTTCAGCTTCTCACATCGCTCTTGAGTGCGCATTGCAGACACAGCCTAACATCTGCCTCGTATCAGAGGAGGTTGAGGCTAAGGAGATGTCGCTCGACGACGTTGTAACATACATCGCTCAGGCTGTTGCTGACCGCGCTGCTGACGGCAACAACTTCGGTACAGTGCTCATCCCGGAGGGTCTCATCGAGTTCATCCCGGCTATCAAGAAGCTCATCGCTGAGCTCAACGAGGTGCTCACCGACCCTGCAACAGGCGAGTCACGCGAGTTCGCTAATGCTGAGGAGCAGATTGCATTCGTTAAGAGTTCTATCGCTAAGGAGAACCTCGCTGTTCTCGAGTCGCTCCCTGCTGACGTTGCACGCCAGCTCTGCCTCGACCGCGACCCGCACGGCAACGTTCAGGTATCGCTCATCGAGACTGAGAAGCTTCTCTCTCGCATGGTAGCAACCAAGCTCAACGCATGGAAGGCTGAGGGCAAGTTCTGCGGCAAGTTCTCTGCACAGCACCACTTCTTCGGCTACGAGGGACGTTGCGCAGCTCCGTCTAACTACGACGCTGACTACTGCTACTCACTCGGTTTCAACGCATCACGCCTCATCGGCAACGGCAAGACTGGCTACATGTCAATCATCAAGAACACAACAGCGCCTGCAGAGCAGTGGATCGCAGGTGGTGTGCCTATCACAATGATGATGAACATCGAGCGTCGCAACGGTGCTAACAAGCCTGTTATCCGCAAGGCTCTTGTTGAGCTCGATGGTGCTCCGTTCAAGTTCTTCGCTGCTCATCGCGAGGAGTGGGCTAAGAACACATGCTACGTATATCCTGGCCCAATCCAGTACTGGGGACCAACAGAGGTATGCGACCAGACAACTAAGACTCTGAAGCTTGAGCAGGCTAAGTAAAAACTCTGCTTGTTCAAAACAAAAGACTTTATACAGCAAGAGCAGAGTGACAACCGTCATTCTGCTCTTCTTTTTTTATGTAAAAGCAGGACTTTAAGCGTCCTTATATAAAGAGATTATCATCGGACACCGAACGCAATCCGATTGGACTCCGAACGCAATCCGATCAGACGGCGGACGCAACCCGATCAGATGGCGAACGCAATCCGATTGGACTGCGGACGCAAATGGTGACAGAAACAACAATATGGAAGCAAACAAACGCACATACAAACCTCGCAAACGACGCTCAACAACTAAACAAAAGCGCTGCTCAAGCCTCTCCGCCCTACTCTCACGCCATCCGCGTGCCGTATGGTGGACAAGTTCGGCTGTGATGGTATGCGTATATGTTTGGGCTTTCTACACCTACTTCGTCAGTCCTACCGGATTTCGCTGGCGTGCACTCTTCGGCGACACCAACTATCCTGCCGGCTACGAGATACACGGCATAGACATCTCGCACTATCAAGGCAAGATTGACTGGGATAAGTTGCGCGACAGCAATATCGAAGGCTATCCGCTGCGCTTCGTGATGATTAAGTCGACAGAAGGTTCATCGCGCACCGACAACAGATTTAAGGAGAACTTCCGCCAGGCTCGTGAACACGGACTTATACGCGGAGCCTACCACTTCTGGAGCAACAAATCGTCGGCACGCGACCAGGCTTATTTCTTCCTAAAGCAAGTGCGTCTGGAGGATGGCGACCTTCCGCCCGTGCTCGACGTGGAACACAAACCGCAAGACCGCAACGTGGAGGATTTTCAGCGCGACATTCTTACATGGCTGCACATCGTAGAGGATAAATATCACGTGAAGCCTATCATATACACATATTATAAATTTAAGGAGAGCTACCTTAATGCGCCCGTATTCGACGACTATCCCTACTGGATAGCGCATTACTATGTAGACAAGGTGGAATACAAGGGCACGTGGCACTTCTGGCAACACACCGATGTAGGACAACTACCAGGCATTAAGGGCTACGTCGACTTCAACATCTTCAACGGTTCGTTCTATGCGCTGAAGAAACTCACAATCGGAAACCAGGATTAGAAAACGTAGCGGAGGTCTGAGACCTCCGCTACGTTTATAATAATTATATATTGCTGTTTGGTATCAGACCATCAATAACAATGCTTTAATCATATATATAAAATTACACGTTACAACGTCCTGCATCTGTGATGGAGCAGATATTCCTATATGGAAGTGGCAGTATCAATTGATATGCTTTTGAGGCCTTCAAGTATACCGAAAGCCTTATAAGTATATTCTCCAAGTAGTCTATCAACAGTAGAGATACGCATCTGTTTTATTGCATAACATTCCTTTTACCCGTATTTCCTGATCCTCTGATTTCTTCGTGATAGAGATAATTCACTATCGAGGGATGTCCTTTGGGACTTCGTTCGTAAGGCAATTCATTATCCACATACTTACATTGAGCCTCCTGCGCCATTTTCGCGGCCTCTTGCTCCAATTGCTTCCAATATGTCCGGTCTTTATGCAAATAGATTTCTTCATAAAGTGGGAACAAATGGGGATAGTATGATTTGATATAACCCATAATGTTGGCCTTAAAACCACCCCGCAGATTAAGGTTCTCAAGCCAAAAGAGGTCGCAAATATCTTTCACTTTATGAAAAATAGCTTTGAAATTGGTGATGCCAGGGAAGATGGGCGATACAAAACAAATGGTTCGGATGCCCGCCTCGTAGACCTTTCGCATGGCTGCGATACGCCGCTCTATGCTCACGGCCTTGTCCATGTCGGCACGAAATGGCTCATCAAGCGTGTTGATAGACCACGATACGGTGACTTTCTTCATTTGCTGGAGCAGGTCAAGGTCGCGCAACACGAGGTCGCTCTTGGTACAAATGAGTATTTCTGCATCGCTGTCTTTGAGCTCTTCAAGCAGTTTACGTGTCCTGCGGAACGTTGCTTCTTCGTGATTATACCCATCGGTCACTGATCCAATAACCACCCGTTGTCCGGCATATTTCTTCGGATTCTCGATTGCAGGCCAATGCTTCACGTCTAAGAAAGTGCCCCATTCTTCTTTATGTCCTGTGAAGCGCTTCATGAATGAGGCGTAACAATACTTGCAAGCATGGGTGCAACCCACGTATGGATTCACCGAATAGCCACCAACAGGGAGGTTGGACTTGGTCATGATGCCACGCACCTCTTTCGTTCCAATGAGTGTTTTTACCATATTTCTTCCTTTATTCTTTATAAATCCTCTACCGTTTCACCGTCTTCAGGAATAAAGACGCGGTTTAAAATTCCTGCCACTTCCGCACGCTTTCTCACCATTTCACGCGTCACGCTATTATGGTTTACGCCTTCAAGATGCGTCACAAATAACTTTGCATCAGGTGCAGCTGCAGCAACTTTTACCACATCTTCATCGTTCATAATAACGCGTCCACCCAAGCGAAAGCCATTGCCACCTGCATTAAGGGTGATAACCTTGGGGCGAAAACGCTTCAAATTGCGCTTTACACCAGCATACCAAATGGTATCTCCGGCGTGATAGAGCGTCTTTTCTTGTGGATGAGTGAATACATAACCCGATGTATGTCCAGCAGGATACTTCATGATGAAATTACCATGCTGGCTTTCGGCCTTTTGTATGTTCACTTCCCCAACCCTTGTATTGTCGCCGACAACTTCCACATGATTAAATCCATGCGACATCACCACCTGTCGATTGTTTTCGTCTTGCACAAAAAATCGCATATCTTTAGGTATCATTTCATAGGCCGCCTCATCGATATGGTCATCGTGTAGATGGGTAAGCAATACAGCATCCACACCTTTTAACATCTCTTCTACAGGAAAAGGTAGTTCATGAAGTGGGTTGCGCAGGTGTTGATTTCTACTAAAGGGGAAAGGAGGCATGCAGCCTTTCTTTCCCAACATGGGGTCGATCAGAATTTTCTTTCCCCCATATTCAACGATTATCGTTGCGTTTCTTACTTGCTGGATATTCATTGTTTATTAAAGTTTAACATTGGCCTCCAACATAATAGCATCCTTCAGAGGTTCATCATCATCAGAGAACGAATTTGCCTTATATTGTACGCAAAGCACGAGCATTTCGCTGCTGCCTGTGTTTTTGAAAGCACGTTTGCCATTGGGCGCAATTCTCACGATGCTTCCTTCTGAAACGGGAAATCGTTTGCCGTCTACATCGAAAATGCCTTCACCTTTAAGAATGAAATAAAGCTCTTCGTGGGTTTTATGGGTATGGCGTGTGCCATAATCCTGCCCAGCTGCAAGACTTTGGAAAGACAATTCTGCGCCTGTTGCTTGTAGTGCATGTCCAGCAAACATCTTTCCCGGGATAGAGAAATTGCCCATAGCCAACTCATAGTCCTTAATTTCATTCAACTTACCTACGTTCACCGTGGTGAAGTTCTCACCTTTTTCTGCAATTTTAATTTCTTTCATAATGTTATTTGTTTTGATTACGAGTGCAAAGGTAGTGCATAAAACAAAGAAACATTCTACCATTAATAATATGTGCTCTACCATTTTGATAAACCATTAATTATTCGTACTTTTGTTGCATGAAATTAGAGAGTCATCCCCAAGAACTTACACAAGTTCCTTTCAGCAAAACAGAATGTGGTGTAGATTTCAACATCAATACCGATACGCACGAGCGTTTGCGGGGCGTATTGATGGAGTATCCGTCTTTCAAAACCAACTTCTTCGAGTTGTTTTTCTTCAGGAAAGCATCCGGGTGGCTGCGTTATGGCTTTCAACATATCGTGTTGAAAGACAATACGGTACTGATACTTTCGCCGCACATCCATCAGGAGTGGCATATTGATGAAAGCCAAATGGATTATCGTTTCCTTATTTTCCGTGATGATTTTCTTTCAACCTATCTTGCCGATCCTTTCTTTACTTATCGTTTGCTTTATTGCTATCAAACAGATTTTCCACCCTATCTGTCGGCTACTGCTATGGAACAACAAGAATACGAGCGTTTGCTTGTGCGGATAAAAGAAGAACTCAACCATCCTCTTGCCGACAGCTATCACATCATCGTATCCTTGCTTCATTATCTGCTCATGACCCTTAATCGTAGGTATTCTGCTCAATACCATCTGCCTTTTGATGCCCCCAAGAACCACCATGCCTTTGAGTTCAAACAACTCTTAGAGAAACATATCCGCCAATACCAGCAAGTGGCCGACTATGTAGCCATGCTGAACATCAGCCGCATCACATTGAATGCTTCTGTACAGGCACAATATGGGCAAACGGCCGTACATCTGCTGAAACAACGTCTACTTGCAGAAATCAAGAATGAAATATTATTCACTGACAAAACTACCAGTGAATTGGCATACGAATTCAATTTCTCGGAGCCTGGACATTTGATGCGTTTCTTCAAAAAACAAACTGGACAGACGGTTACGGAGTTTAAAGAAGAATATAAAGGACAACAGTTTATCGCAGAATAGAAAAATTATTAAACGCAAGAACTTACCACCTGACTTCGTCATTGCGTACCCCAAAATCTTCATCAAAGAGTTTGGCGATTTTCTGATGCCTTGCCATCAACATTGTTTGGGTATAAACCTCCTTGTTCAGAGGTAGCTTAATTTGTATGATTGTGATTGTCTTTGCCAATGCAAGCACCTTGTCTACGCTCATCTTAATCTCTGAGACTTTCAGCATACGCTCCTGTTCCTTGTAGATTTTCAAAGCCACAAAGCAAATGCATATGTAACCTCTCTTGTTGATGTTGCCTTTCGTAAGCGCGCCATGCTTGTAAGCCTTTTCCAACCTGCGTATTCCCTTCTCTCGGTTATAGGCATCTTTCTTAGCAAGGTCGTCTGCATAGCCGACCAAGAGCCGACGGGCACTTCCTTTGTCATATTCAACCATATGGCAGTCTTGCTTGGGCTGTTCCAATATCCAGTTCTTGACTTCCTGACTTTCATTCTTTATATTCGCACCTATTATATACTTGTAGCCGTGCGCCTCAAGTTCCGCTATATTTGCATTGTTTATAAGACCGGAGTCAGCCACCACAACGAAGTTTTCAAACCGTATTTGCTTACAAACTCGTTTATCGCCGGCAGCATCGTGTGGCCTTCATATTTGTTGCCCTCATGGATGCAATAGGCAAGCGGATAGCCACCCAAACTTACAAGCAGGCCGAGTATGATCTGAGGATTACTGTGTCGTCCCTCTTTAGAAAAGCCTGTCTTGCGCAAGTCGTCCTCATAATCCGCTTCAAAGTAAAGTGTGGTGACATCATAGAACAGCACACCGATATTTCCACCGAACAGTTTTGCTGTATGGCGCACGCTGATGTCCTGTACGACTTCGTGCTGATGGTCGCTAAGCTTGTCAAGATAGCGATAGATTTTTGAGAGATCCACATCTTCGTCAAAGTGGTTTTTCAGATATTCCACCGTAGCAGCCTTGCTCGTTGGATATGCCAAACGGGCCTTTACAAGCTTGCGGAACACTTCATCGTCAATACGATTGAAACCAATCCGGTCAAACGTGCGGTCCAATATCAAGTCGCAACCATTGAGAAGTATATTACTCACCTGTGACAATACACGACGTACTTCTTCTCGCTCACGGTCACACGCCTCACGCTCCTCACCATACAAATCGAGTTGTGGATGGCGTCGGGATTCTTCCTTGGAAATCCATTCACGTCCATCATTTACTAGACTATCAATATCGTTAGCATCTTTGGCAATACCTATGGTAACCAACTCTTTATAATTGCCTTTTGTCTTTTCCGCAACTACAATACTTGTTGTTCCGGAGCGATTCTTCTTTTTTTTGATAAACATAGTTAAAAAACCTTTTGCGTACCCCAAAACAAGGGTACGCAAAGATACAAAATATTGTTTATCAATCAGTTATAAAATACGTATTTTTTGAGTGACGAAGTCAGCACCTTCACTCCTTCATGAAAAGTACCCAACCAAATATGATGCCCCTCTACATCATGATAAGAAGAAACCACAGAGCTACCGCTTATTTTTTTTGCTATTTTCTGTGTAGCTACCGAATAGCAATATACATCTTTGGAAGTTGCTATCAAGAGTCTCTGACCAACAAACTGGATATGATTAATATAGGTATCTTTTAATATAAATCTACCTTTAGCTTTCTTGCGAATGATTTCCTTCCCGTCAGCAGAAGCTGACAAGCAGTAAAGACCTTTATCCATAGCCAACCAGAAGTTGCCCTTTTCATCTACCAACAATTCGTTCAATACAATGCTTCCTCCAAGAATATTCCGAAGATTACATCTCAAGACGAACGTATCTTTCACCTTATTATATATATACTTTTCCCTTGTTGTCGTAAGCATATATCTGCCGATGATGATCTTGGGTCAATTTGATATTTCTGCCACTGGCATCACTATACTGCATTTCTGTAGCCAATGTGTAATTAGAAACCAATTGTCCGTTGTATCGGTCAACCCCTCGTTTAGTACTTATCCACATAGCACCATCCTCTGCCTCAACAATAGAATAGACACGAGAACTGGACAGTCCATTATCTGTATTGAGGTTGGAAATCATGAACATATTTCTGGAAATATGCCCGTGTGCCGGAAGAACAGTTGCCAACAGCAACAATATAAATAGTATATATGATTGTAGTCTTTTCATTATATTATTAAAGATGTTACACTTGCAAAAGTTTTACCGGACAGCAATAATAATTTTACTTGAACAACGCGCAAGCCCACTCTTCGTCCGTAACAACGTCGCAGAGCGAGAGTCCGTGCTCCTTAGCAGCCGCTTCTATCATCGGCACGTCAGCCTCGTAGAATCCGCTGAGGATGAGTTGTGCACCTTGCTTCATGTGTGCACGGAACGCTGACATATCGGCTATAAGGATGTTGCGGTTAATATTTGCAATGACCACATCGAAGCGCTCTGCTACGTTATTAAGAACCGACGCATCGCCGAGCATAACGCTCATATTCTCCACCCCATTCAATGCTGCGTTGTGTTGCGCATTGTCGGCACTCCACTCGTCGATGTCGTAGCCGAGCACGGGGTTGGCACCAAGAAGTGAGGCAGTGATGCCGAGTATTCCGGTGCCACATCCGCAGTCGAGCACGCTCTTACCCTGCACGTCCATTGCGAGCAGTCGGCGCAGAATCATGCGTGTTGTCTGGTGCGTACCCGTTCCGAAGGCGTTGCGTGCCTCAATAAAGATGCGCATCACGCCGTCGTCGCCAGCGAACATCCCGCGGTCGGTGTGCTTGGCATCGTAGATTACGAGGTTGTCGCTCACGCCAATAGGCTCGAAGCCCTCGTCCTCCCAGCCCTGATTCCAGTTCTGGTCGGGCACTTCCTCCACAGCGTAACTCACCGCTGCACCCTCCGGCATATAGTCGGCAATGGCAGCATCGAGTGCGTCCTTGTCATACATCGGGCGCTGCACATAACCTAACAATCCGTCGTCGGTATCCTCAAACGCCTCGAAACCAGCCTCACAGGCGGCTGCCGACAACAACTCACGAGCGGGCTGCATCAGCTCTGCCTCACATTCTATCTTGAAATTTGCTACAAAATATTTCATAATACTATAATTTAAAAGGGGTGCTATTCTTGCATGTGCAAGCGACAGCACCCTATTATTATTCAAACACCTCTTCTATGTCAAGAGCCCCATCGCCGGGGTCATCGGATGAGGTCTCGCCGTCCGAACAGCCGTCGTAGCCTGGTGGCAGATCGAATTTCGCCGTTTCGTCGTAAGGTAACGAGGGGTCGGCATACACCTTCTTCATAAAGTTTGCCCAGATGGGCAGAGCCATTGTTGCGCCCTGTCCCATGCGCATGGTGTCGAAGTGGATGTCGCGATCCTCACCACCTACCCAACAACCGCTGACGAGTTGCGGTGTGAAGCCCATGAACCAAGCATCGGCATTGCGGTTGGTGGTACCAGTCTTAGCACCAATCTCGCCTGTAAAGTTATATCTGTAGCGCAATCTGCCAGCCGTACCGCCATCGACAACGCCTTTCAGAAGCACGAGCATACGGTCGGCACTCTCTGCGTTTATCACCTCGTTCATACGCGGTTGGAAGTCGGTGATGACATTGCCCTCGTTATCCTCTATTCGACTCACGAACATCGGAGCAGAACGAATGCCTTTATTGACAAACGTGGTGTAGGCACTAACCATCTCAGCCACAGACACCTCGCACGGACCGAGACAGAGTGCCATCGAGGGCACTATCTCGGGGTTGTCGATACCAAACTCGTGCAGCTTGGTGACGAACTGCTGTGGGTTGAGCTTGCTCATAAGATAAGCCGAGATCCAGTTGTTCGACTGCGCCAATCCCCACTTCAGCGTAACCATCTCGCCGTAGCGTTTACGGTTGGTGTTGCGCGGAGTCCACGTCTGATTGCCCACGGTGTAGGTCTGCTGCACATTAGGAGCCATAGAACATGGAGTGAAACCATTCTCCATGGCAAGCGCATAGAGGAACGGCTTTATTGTAGAACCCACCTGGCGACGACCGCCCGTAACCATATCGTACATAAAATGTGTGTAGTCGAGTCCGCCTACGTATGCCTTCACCGCTCCCGTCTTCGGATCCATACTCATAAAGCCAGCACGCAGATACGACTTCACATAGCGTATGCTGTCTATAGGTGCCATCATGGTGTCGATATCGCCATGATAGGTGAAAAGAGTCATCTCTGTAGGCGTATGGAACGAGCGGTGAATTTCTTCATTACTTGCGCCCGCAGCCTTCAGTGCCCTATAGCGTTCGCTCTGAAGCACAGCACGTTCCATAATCTGGTTAACCTGTTTCTGTGTCAGTGCGGAGGTGAACGGAGCGTTCGGCTTGCCCTTCTGCTCCTTGAAGAACTCCGGCTGCAAGTAGCGAGCCACGTGAGCATAAACAGCCTCTTCGGCATAACGTTGCATACGCGAGTCGATGGTGGTGTACACCTTCAAGCCATCGGCATTGAGATTGTACGGCGAGCCGTCCTTCTTGCGATTTTTGTTGCACCATCCGTAGAGCGGATCGTTCACCCATGCAATTGAGTCGATGACAAACTGACGGCGGTTCCACGACGGATAGTTAGACAGTTGTGGACGTTCAGCAGACATGTACACACGCAGGAACTCGCGCAAGTAAGGCGCTACACCATCTTTGTGGTCGGTGCGGTGGAAATCGAGTGTGAGCGGCGACTCGACGTGCTGCGCATACTCGGCATCGCTGATATAGCCTGCCTTGCGCATCTGGTCGAGCACCACGTTGCGACGCTCACGACAACGGTCGGGATAGCGCACGGGGTTGAACAGCGACGGGTTCTTGCACAAGCCGATGAGCGTAGCAGCCTCCTCAATATTGAGGTCGCGAGGCTCCTTATTAAAATAGGTATTGGCCGCAGTCTTTATACCTACAGCGTTATGCAGGAAGTCGAAATAGTTGAGATACAGAGCTATAATCTCCTCTTTGGTGTAGTTGCGCTCGAGCTTCACGGCGATAACCCACTCTATCGGTTTCTGCAGCGCACGCTGCATGGTGCTCTTGGCGGTTTCGGAATAGAGCTGCTTGGCAAGCTGCTGCGTGATGGTAGAACCGCCACCGGCAGAAGCCTGACCGAACAGACCGCGCTTGACGATGGCTCTGCCCAAAGCAATGAAGTCTACGCCCGAGTGGTCGTAGAAACGAACATCCTCTGTAGCCACAAGCGCCTGCACCAGGTATGGCGAGATGTCGTTGTATGAAACGCAGACACGGTTCTCGCGATTGAAGTTCCACGTGCCGATGACCTTTCCGTCAGCACTATAGATCTGTGTTGCGAAGCGATTGATCGGGTTCTGCAAGTCCTCAACTGGCGGCATATATCCGATAAAACCGTTCCATATAGCCGTGAACGCAACAGCCGAACCGAGAATGACGATGGCAAGCAACGTCCATAGTGAGCGTACGAATACTTTTCTCATTTTTTTAGTAATGTATTCCTTATTATATTAGTAATAGGACTGAATTATATTAGTAATATCTCTTATATTTTGCAAAGGTAAGGCAAAAAAGTGAGAAAAGCATAAATAATAGTTTTCATTTACGCCATATCTGAAAAATTATAACTACCTTAGCAGACAAATTGTAGACAACCATTAATTCTAAATAATAATGAGACACGATTTTGTAACAATAGCCGACCTGCCGAAGGAAAAGCTAATGTATTTGCTCGAAATGGCAAAGGAGTTTGAGAATCACCCTAACCGCGAACTGCTGAAAGGTAAGGTGGTGGCTACGCTATTCTTCGAGCCTTCAACCCGCACGCGATTGAGTTTTGAAACAGCAGCAAACCGCCTCGGCGCGCGCGTCATCGGTTTCTCGGATGCCAAGGCATCAAGCGTAACCAAAGGCGAAACACTTAAGGACACTATACTTATGGTTTCCAACTATGCCGATGTCATCGTGATGCGCCACTACGTTGAAGGCGCAGCGCAATACGCCAGCGAAGTTGCTCCGGTTCCTATTGTCAATGCAGGCGATGGTGCACACATGCACCCGTCACAGTGTCTCCTCGATCTTTATTCCATCTACAAAACACAAGGCACTCTCGAAAACCTTAATATCTATCTCGTTGGCGACTTGAAGTACGGACGCACCGTGCACTCGCTCATCACTGCCATGCGCCACTTCAATCCTACATTCCATTTTGTAGCACCAAAGGAATTGGCAATGCCTGAGGAGTACAAAATCTATTGTCGCGAACACGGTATCCGCTTCGAAGAGCACACCGACTTCAACGAAGACGTGATTGCGGATGCCGACATCCTCTACATGACACGCGTGCAGAAAGAACGCTTCTCCGACCTCATGGAGTACGAACGTGTGAAGAACGTGTACATCCTGAAGCGCCAGATGCTCTGCAAAGCAAAGGACAACATGAAAATTCTACACCCACTGCCACGTGTCAACGAGATAGCATACGACGTAGACGAGAGTTCACACGCTTACTACATTCAACAGGCAGGCAACGGTTTGTTCGCCCGCGAGGCGATATTCTGCTACGTGCTCGGCATCACACTCGACGAGGTGCGCAACGACAAGACAATTATTTAGCAATTAATAAACAATACGACATGAGCAACAAGACAGAAAGACAAGTGGCTGCTATCAAGAACGGCACTGTCATCGACCATATACCAGCAGAGAAGACATATCAGGTAGTAAATTTACTACAATTAGAGACCCTTGAAACACCAGTAACTATCGGTTATAACTATCCGTCGAACAAGATTGGACGCAAGGGTATCATCAAAGTGTCGGACAAGTTCTTCACCGACGAGGAGATTTCGCGACTCTCGGTTGTAGCACAGAACGTGGTGCTCAACATCATTCACGACTACGAGGTTGTGGAGAAGAAGACGGTGAAGACCCCAGATGAGTTGCGTGGCATCGTGAAGTGCAACAACCCGAAGTGCATCACCAACAACGAACCGATGAACACCGTATTCCACGTTGTGAACAAAGAAAAGGGCATCCTAAAATGCCACTACTGCGACAAGGAACAGTTCATCGAGAAAGTTGAACTCGTATAATCATTACTATAATTAAAATTCTATTAACTATGAAAAGAGATCAAGTGATTTTCGACCTCATTGAGAAAGAACATCAGCGCCAGCTGAAGGGTATAGAACTTATAGCTTCTGAAAACTTTGTCAGCGACGAGGTAATGGAGGCAATGGGTTCTTATCTCACGAACAAATATGCCGAGGGCTATCCAGGCAAACGCTACTACGGCGGCTGCCAGGTAGTGGACGAAGTGGAGACATTGGCTATCGAACGCGTGAAGGAACTCTTCGATGCTGAGTATGCCAACGTACAGCCGCACTCTGGTGCGCAGGCTAACGCCGCTGTGCTGCTTGCCGTACTGAAGCCTGGCGATACATTCCTCGGTCTAAACCTCGCACACGGCGGACACCTCTCACACGGTTCAGCAGTAAACACATCGGGCATACTCTACCACGCCATCGGCTACGACCTTGATCAGGAAACTGGTCGCGTGAACTACGACCAGATGGAGCAGCTCGCTCTGGAGCACAAACCGAAGCTCATCATCGGTGGTGGTTCGGCATATAGCCGCGAGTGGGACTACAAGCGTATGCGCGAGATTGCCGATAAGGTTGGCGCACTGCTTATGATTGATATGGCTCACCCTGCAGGCCTTATCGCAGCCGGCTTGCTCGACAACCCTGTGAAGTACGCTCACATCGTAACCTCTACCACTCACAAGACTCTACGCGGTCCGCGTGGCGGCATTATCCTTATGGGCAAGGACTTCGAGAATCCATGGGGCTTGAAGACACCAAAGGGCGTAACAAAGATGATGAGCCAGCTGCTCAACTCTGCAGTATTCCCTGGACAGCAGGGCGGTCCGTTGGAGCATGTCATCGCTGCCAAGGCTGTGGCTTTCGGCGAGGCTCTGCAGCCAGAGTTCAAGGAGTGGGCAAAACAGGTGAAGAAGAACGCAAGCGTGCTTGCCGACGAACTCATCAAGCGTGGCTTCACTATCGTGAGCGGTGGCACAGACAACCACTCTATGCTTGTCGACCTCCGTTCTAAGTATCCCGACCTCACCGGTAAGGTGGCAGAAAACGCTCTCGTTGCTGCAGACATCACCGTCAACAAGAACATGGTGCCATACGACACACGTAGCGCATTCCAGACATCGGGCATACGCCTCGGAACTCCTGCCATCACAACACGTGGTGCTAAGGAAGACCTCATGGTGCTGATTGCTGAACTCATAGAAGAAGTACTGAACGACCCAGAAAACGAAGAGGTAATCGCTCGTGTTCGCGCCAAGGTGAACGAAACAATGAAGGACTACCCTCTCTTCGCTTATTAAACTAAGGCGAACAATCGATACGTACATCCGCGATACTCATCGCAGATGTACGTACCGATTCTCACTATCAAACTATAACTTACGAGTTTTTCACGATTTGACTAACTATTAACTTTATCACACCCATATATGTTACAACTCATCGCTGTTATACTCATAATTATTATCTCCATCAGCTACATCGCCTACAGAACATATAAAGCCATTAGCGAAGCAGAAAGCGGATGTTATGGCTGCAAGGGCTGTGCACTGAAAGAGCAAATGATAAAAAACCACAAACTTAACAAAAAGCAAAACACTACTTTCCACGCCGAACAATGCAGTAATTATAGGAAGAAGGATACTTAAACATAAAACACACGAAAGAAGAAACACAAGAAAACGTGGAAAAAATAAGATAAATAAGAAAAAAGAAACAAAAACATTTGGTGGTTACAATAATAATGCCTACCTTTGCACTCGCAAATAAGCAATGAGCCATTTGGTACCTTGGCCGATCGGTTAGGTAACGGTCTGCAAAACCGTGTAGAGCAGTTCGACTCTGCTAGGTACCTCAAACGAAAGTGAAATGTTCAAACGAGCATTTCACTTTTTTGTTTTACATAAAAATCACTCAACAAATATACTACAGTATCAACAAGAATGAATAAGCGAACAAATACACAACGGTCTATACATTATTATATATTATATAGTATTATACCTTATATATATATAACTTCATTGTTGCTCTCGTCGTGTAACGGAAAGAGTACAATAAACGACGAAAACAATGGTGACACCATCACATTCAAATACGCAGAACATATAACCGCAGTTAGACACGATGGATACGTAGACGTAAAGCTTAGCAACCCTTGGAAGAGCGGCACAATTCTACATCGCTATGCCCTAATCAACCGCAGCGACTCGGGCAAAGTCATCCCACCCTCAGATGCCACTGCCATATACACACCAATACGTAGGGCAATAGTGACAACATCACCACACTGCCGACTACTATTCGACTTGGGTGCTGGCGAAGCAATTAAAGGCGTATGCGACTTGGCTTACATCACCCAACAAGACGTGCTACAGCGTGCAGCAAAAGGAACCATCACCAACTGTGGCAACAGTATGTCGCCAACCATCGAGCGCATCATCGCAGTAGCACCAGATGCCATGTTTCTATCACCATTTGAGGGAAGCAGCCATGCACAACTCGAAAATATCGGCACGCCAATTATAGAATGTGCCGACTATATGGAAACCTCCGCACTTGGACGCGCCGAATGGATGCGCTTCTATGCCATGCTAATCGGTAAAGAAAATACCGCTGATTCGTTGTTTACTACTATTGAACACAACTACAACACAATCGTCGAACATAACAAAAAGCAAAAGAATCACCCTAAAGTGCTCACCGAACGCGTCACAAGTGGCGTATGGTACTGCCCTGGAGGAAATAGCTCGATGGCAAAACTGATAAAAGATGCAGGTGGTGACTACATCTTTGCCGACGACACACACAGCGGATCGCTGAATCTATCACCCGAAATTGTAATCAGTAAAGCCATTAATGTCGACATCTGGTTGTTCATCTACTATGGTGACAGACCGCTCACACGTAACCAGCTAAGCACAGAATACAGCGGATACAAGACAATAAAGGCGTTCAAAGACGGAAACATATATGAATGTAACGGCAAAACCTCAACTTATTTTGAAGAAATATCATTCCGTCCCGACTTTTTGCTCACCGAACTGACACACATGTTCTACACACAAAACAACAAGCTGCGCTACTACAAGCGCATTCAAGAGTAAAAAAACGTCACAAAACGACCTTGTCAAACGCACTCAACTACAAAAATGTAGCAAAATGCGCATTTTATCATAAAAAAGTACAGAAAACATTTGGTGGTTACAATAAAAACCTATACCTTTGCACTCGCAATTGAGAAACAGTGCTCCGGTTAACTTCAACCGTATGGAAGTTTGGGTGAGTGGCTGAAACCAGTAGTTTGCTAAACTGCCGTACGGGTAACCGTACCGGGGGTTCGAATCCCCCAGCTTCCGCTGTTCTCTTGAGCAATCAATACTGTTGGTGGATTCATCTAATGGTTAGGATACAAGATTCTCAATCTTGGCATAGGGGTTCGATTCCCCTATCCACTACCAAAGCAGTAAGACATAAAACCGATGGTGGATTCATCTAATGGTTAGGATACAAGATTCTCAATCTTGGCATAGGGGTTCGATTCCCCTATCCACTACCAAACAAAGCGTGTAGAAACAATATGTTTTTACACGCTTTTTTCATTATACTCTCTACTATTTTCAAAAAAAATGCGTAACTTTGTAGCTTAGGACTACAACTATAGCAAACAAATAGTACACACAGATATGGCAGATATAAAGAAACCGCTCATGGGTATGTCGCTCTACGAGCTCAAAGAAGTAGCAAAATCGCTCGGTATGCCAGCCTTCACTGGCGGACAGATGGCGAAATGGCTATACACACAACACGTGAAATCGATTGACGAGATGACAAACATCTCGAAGACCAATCGTGAGCGACTGGCTGAAGAATACACCATTGGATGTATGGAGCCGATAGACTGCCAAGTATCGAAGGACGGAACAATAAAGTATCTCTTCCCCACTGCTACGGGCAAACATGTGGAAACTGTGTACATCCCCGATCACGACCGCGCTACGCTGTGCGTTTCGTCACAAGTGGGTTGTAAAATGAATTGCCTGTTCTGCCAAACAGGCAAGCAGGGCTTTGAGGAGAGCCTCACAACAACCGACATTCTCAACCAGATATACTCGCTGCCCGAACGCGAGAAGCTTACGAACATTGTGTTTATGGGCCAGGGCGAACCGATGGACAACCTCGACAACGTACTGAAGGTAACACAGGTGATGACAGCCGACTATGGCTACGCTTGGAGCCCGAAGCGCATCACAGTGAGCAGCGTAGGCATACGCAAGAAATTGCAACGCTTCCTCGACGAGAGTGATTGTCATGTTGCTATCAGTATGCACTCGCCAATACCAGAACAGCGTGCGCAGCTGATGCCTGCAGAGCGTGGTATGTCTATCGTAGAGGTGGTAGACTTGATGCGTAACTACGACTTCACACATCAGCGCCGACTCTCTTTCGAGTATATCATGTTCAAGGGCGTGAACGATACCACAACACATGCTCGCGAAATAGTGAAGCTCGTGGAAGGACTGGAATGTCGATTTAATCTGATTCGCTTCCACCCTATCCCCAACGTAGACCTGCAAGGCACAGACGACCACCATATAGAGAATTTCCGCGACTATCTGACTAACCACGGCGTGTTCACCACGATTAGTGCAAGTCGAGGTCAGGACATCTTCGCTGCATGTGGACTGCTCAGCACTGCGAAAAAGATTGAAGAGGAGCGCAAACGCCGCGAACAACAATAACCCCATGCGATATACAATACTGTTCTTCGCTACGCTTACACTCATGGCCTGCACTCGAGGCAAGCAGACTATGCTGCCCGACAGTGGTGGCAGACCATACGAAGTAGTGCTCATTGGCGATAGCGATAGCATATTATATAAGGTACTAACAGAGCCTGTCACTGCCCTGCCGCAGCCCGAACCTACATTCGACGTAAACATCGGCACATCGATGAATGCCACATTACGACTCGCTCGCAACATCGTGGTGGTAGAAATCGACCACAAATTGAAACAAATCAAGGTAAAATACGAGCGTAACATATATGCTGAACCGCAGATGATTGTACACGTAAGTACACCTTCGATGAAGCTTCTGCATTATGCAATGCAGAGTAAAGATGCAACCAACAACATACGCAATCTGCTAAAACGCAACGAAATAAAGAACGCCATAACACTGCTTGAGCACAAGCATAACACAAAGTTGGAAGCAGAAGTGCAACAGATGTTCGGTATAGATATGCGCATACCGTCAGATATGCGAGCGAGCAAGAAGGGGAAAGACTTCATTTGGATATCCAACGACTCGCCAACAGCAATGGCAAATATCTGTATATACACGTCGGAAAACCGCGACAGTGTGATGAAGGTGAACATAAAGGGCGAAACCGACGATATGTACATGATGACAACGCAAGGCAGTATCGTCACAACTGATATCAGCAGCGACACAGACACACTAACCATACGTCGCGGACTATGGGAGATGCACGGCGACGCAATGGGCGGTCCGTTCGTGCAACACATAATAAAGCACATAGACAAGCACACCACAATAGTGGCAGAAGCTTTCGTCTACGCCCCAGGAACGAAGAAACGCAACGTGCTACTCAATACAGAAGCAGCACTATATACAATACAACCCAAACAAAATAACAAATGGAAGACAGAAAAATCCGCGTGGCAATAACCCACGGCGATACCAATGGTATCGGATATGAGCTTATTTTTAAAACCTTTGCAGAGCCTGAAATGCTTGAGTTATGCACACCTATCATCTACGGCTCGCCGAAGATTGCAGCTTATCATCGTAAGGCCCTTGATATGCAAGCTAACTTCAGCATCATCAACAAGGCTGAAGATGCTGTCGATGGACGCGTTAATCTGCTCGCTTGCTTCGACGAAGAGGTGAAAGTAGACCTCGGACAACCCACTAAAGAGTCGGGCGAATCGGCTCTCAAAGCTCTCGACAAGGCAATGACCGATTTCCGTAGCCAACTCTACGACGTGCTCGTGGCTTGTCCGGTATGCCTCTCCAACATGACAGCCAACGAAGTTGGTTACACATACAACGGACTGAAGGAATATGCAGAGACTTGCATCGGTGATGGTGCTAAGGGCATGAAGATAATGGTAAACGAATCACTACGCATCGCCCTCGCCACCAATGGTTTGGCTATCAAGGACGTACCTGCAAACATCACAGAAGAGAATATCCTTAACAACATTCGCAAACTGCACAACTGCCTCAAGAGCGACTTCCGTCTGTCGAATCCACGTATAGGCGTGCTCGCACTTAACCCAAGCGCTGACGGCACAGAAGAGAAGGAGATACTACTGCCAGCTATAAAGAAAGCCGAGGAGGAAGGCATCACAGCATACGGACCATATGCCGCAGAAGATTACTTCGGCAATAATGTATGCGATGCTTTCGACTGCACGCTCGCAATGTACGACGATCAGGCTAACATACCATTCTCTACAACAATGCAGAGCAACGGCATCTATTACATATCAGCACTCCCACTCGTATGCACAGCACCCGCACTGACTCCCGACTTCGCCAATGCTGGAGCTGGCGTTGCTGATGAGAACGCACTGCGCCACGCTATCTATGCAGCTATCGACATCGTGCGTAACCGCGAAGAATACGAACTACCACTTGCCAATCCGCTGCCGAAGCTCTACCATGAGAAGCGCGATGAAAGCGAGAAGGTGAGATTTTCTATTCCGAAGAAACGCGACACCAACAATCAGCAAGGCAACCGATAACACAATCGGTTGCTAAAAAAGTAGCATAAAGCTGCATCTATTTTAATAGAAATATGTAATTTTGTTACCAAATGGATACATCTGAACTGCAAAGATTAAAACAACGGTACAACATCGTGGGCAACTGCGATGCGTTGAACCGTGCTCTCGACGTTGCAAAACAAGTGGCATCGACAGACCTCAGTGTGCTCATTGTTGGCGAAAGCGGAGTCGGCAAGGAGATTATTCCACGACTTATACACGACAATTCGCCACGCAAACACGAGAAATACTTCGCCATCAACTGCGGCTCTATACCGGAAGGCACTATAGACAGCGAACTATTCGGACATGAGAAGGGATCGTTCACGGGTGCAATCGGCGAGAGCGAAGGCTACTTCGGCACTGCAAACAAAGGCACAATCTTCCTCGACGAGGTGGGCGAACTGCCATTGGCAACGCAGGCACGCCTGCTGCGTGTGCTCGAAACTGGCGAATACATACGTGTGGGTGGTCAGAAGATAATGAAAACCAATGTGCGCATCGTTGCAGCAACCAACGTCAACATGCACAAGGCAATAAGCGAGGGACGTTTCCGCGAAGATCTCTACTATCGTCTGAACACCATCCCTATCCAAATGCCGCCATTACGCGACCGTGGCAACGACATTCTCCTACTCTTCAGTTTGTTCACAATGCAGATTGCGGAGAAGTATGGCATGAGCCGCATCACGCTAACCGACGAAGCGAAGGCAATAATGCTTAGATACAAGTGGCCGGGCAACGTGCGCCAGCTGAAGAATATCACTGAGCAGATGTCCGTACTCAGCACAACACGCGTGATAGACGCCGAAACGCTGAGCAAGTTCATACCGCAGGACAAGGAAAGCACGCAGCTTGCCACCACAACGCCAACCGGATCGCACTCGTACGAGAGCGAACGCGAGATTCTATATAAGATTCTCTACGAGTTGAGAGGCAACGTGAGCGATCTGCGCCGCGAGATGACCAATCTGCGCAAACAGATTGACGACAACCGCACACTCGACAATTTCGCAGCTGCCCAGCAAGTACACGCTCTGCAGCCAGCCACATTCAGTCCGTATCAGGATGTAGAGGCCGAGGAGATAAGAGATGGCGTAACAACCTCTCAAAACGAACAGAACGAGAGTCTGAACCTTAGCGACATCGGTCGGCAGGTGGTAGAGAAAGCGCTCGAACGCAATGGTGGCAACCGCAAGAAGGCTGCGCAGGAGCTGGGCATCTCCGACCGCACACTCTACAGACGCATAAAGCAATATGGACTCGACAAATAATAAAGACATGAAACGAATCCGTACACATTATATATATATAGCACTTGTACTGATTGCATCTATAACAATTTCGGCGTGCAAGGTAAGCTACAAGTTCAACGGAGCGAGCATCGACTATACAAAGACAAAGACAATACAGATAGCCGACTTCCCTATCCGTTCAAGTTATGTATGGGGACCGATGGGACCGATGTTCAACAACCAGTTGAAGGACATGTTCGCAAGCCACACCAAACTGAGTCAGGTGAAGCGTAACGGCGACCTGAAAATAGAGGGTGAGATAACACAATACTCGCAGCGCAACAAGTCTGTGTCAGCAAGTGGACAGTCGGCACAAACCGAACTTTCAATCACCGTCAACGTACGATTTACGAACAACGTAAACCATAGCGAAGACTTTGAACGCCAGTTCACCTCGTCAAAATCGTACGAGACAACACAAAGTCTTGCCACGGTGCAAGAAGAACTCGTAACACAAATGGTAAAAGACATCACAGAGCAGATATTCAACGCAACAGTTGCCAACTGGTAATATAAACATTAATAATGTAAAAACGTAAAAAAGTGGATTTAGTACGCCTCATAAACCATCCTGAACTGATGAGCAAGGAGACTCTATACGAGCTCCGAAACATTGTTGCGCTCTATCCATACTATCAGACGGCACGAATATTGATGTTGAAGAACATGTATCTGCTGCACGATAGTGCGTTCGACGATGAACTTCGTCGAACTGCATTGTACGTGACAGACAGAAGTATGTTGTTCCAACTTGTGGAGAGTGCACATTATGAGTTCAAGAACCCGAGCGAGGAAGCTACCAACAAGATAGAAACAAGCAACGACGACCGCACTATATCTATTATCGACAACTTCCTCGACTCTGCCCCAGAACAGGAACTGGAACCTCAAAGTGAACCAAAACGCAAGCCAACGCCTGCAGATGCTGCTGTAGACTATGTCGCATACCTGCTAAAAACAGAAAGCGAAGAAGACGACACCTCCGAACAGAGCCCCCAGCTGAAAGGTCAGGAACTCATCGACGACTTCATCAACAAAGATGGTGGCAAGATACAACTGCAAGATCAACCCACCTATAAGCCCGAACTTGAAGAAGAGAAAAAGGGCGAGAACGAAAGCGAAGAAGGCTACTTTACAGAGACTTTAGCCAAAATATACATAAAACAAGGTAGATATTCGAAGGCTCTTGAAATAATTCAGCGTTTAAATTTGAATTATCCAAAAAAAAATGCTTACTTTGCAGACCAAATAAGATTTTTAAAGAAACTTATAATAAATAACAAAAATAACAAATAGAAAAATGATTTACACATTATTCGTAATTTTCATCGTGATAGCATCTTTGCTCATGATTGGCATTGTGCTTATTCAGGAGTCAAAGGGTGGCGGTTTGGCATCAAACTTCTCATCATCTAACGCTATCTTAGGTGTACGCAAGACTACCGACTTCGTAGAGAAAGCAACATGGGGTCTCGCAATCACAATGGTTGTTCTCAGCATCGTATGCGCTCACGTTGCTCCTGTTTCTACAGAGGGTACAAGCGTTATGGAGAAGACTGCAACTGAAACTCAGACAACAAACCCAAACACTACTCCTGGTTTCGGTTCAAGCCAGCAGCAGGCAGCACCAGCAGCTGAAGGTGCTCAGCAGGCAGCACCAGCACAGCAGGCTCCTGCAAAGTAATTTGCAAGAACCTCTGTATACCAAAAGAGTAAAAGAAAATTACGCCCCAATTACAATAAAACGTCTAAGGCAATGTCTTAGACGTTTTTTTATGACTTTCGGTACGTTCAACACTGATATCAGCGAACAGTATCAAAAGATATGAATATGGGAAATAATTAGCAATATAGAGCATATTATTCCTACAATAGCACCAATAAACAAATAAAAACACGATTTATCTAAAAAAAGTTGACAAAACATTTGGTAGTTTAAAACAAAACCCGTACCTTTGCACTCGCTTTAAAGAACTAAGCAATACTGCTAAGTAAAGCAAATAACATGGTGGCTGTAGTTCAGTTGGTTAGAGCGTCAGATTGTGGTTCTGAATGTCGTGGGTTCGAGTCCCATCTGCCACCCAACAGAGAGTCAAACTTCAAAAGAGGTTTGACTCTTTTTTTATCCCCGCTTTAAGAAACCCACTCCACCACTCCACCAATTTGAAATCAAATATTATTATAACACAGTTACAACACTTTAAGCATCTGCGTCGGTCGATGCGGATGTCTGCGCCGGTCGATGCGGATGTCTGCGCCGGTCGATGCGGATGGCTGCGTCGGTCGATGCGGATGGCTGCGTCGGTCGATGCGGATGGCTGCGTCGGTCGACGTGGATGGTTCGTTGAAGCGATAAGAACCGAGGCACACATCGTTCCAGACCACGAAACGACAAGTGCTTACACCTTAATTATATTATATAGTCTGCAATAAATAAGCAGGTTTGCTTTGTAAAGCGACATAAAAACACTACCTTTGTCTATGAAATTAAAAACCATCTATATGAACAAATCCAAAAGACTTTTCTGCAAGCTGGCGTTTGCTGCGCTCGGTCTTCTGCCGACAATGGCTACAACAGCGCTCGCAGACACCACCGACTACACACAGTACGTTAACCCGTTCGTCGGCAACGCTGACAACGGACACACCTTCCCGGGAGCGTGCCGCCCGTTCGGCATGATACAGACCAGTCCGGTGACGGGTGCCGTTGGCTGGCGCTACTGCTCAGAGTACGTTTATAGCGACTCTCTCATCTGGGGATTTACGCAGACCCACCTCAACGGCACGGGCTGTATGGATCTTGGCGACATACTCGTGATGCCCACAAGCGGCAAACGCACACGTGCTTGGGATGGTTATCGCTCTCGCTACTCTAAGCAGCAGGAGTTTGCCACACCCGGCTACTACTCGGTTTACCTCACCGACACCAAGGTGAAAGCCGAACTGACGGCTGCACCGCACGTCGCCTTCCACCGCTACACATTTGACAACCCCGACTCTACATCCGTATTCATCGACCTGCAGCACGCTCCGGCTTGGCGCGATGAGCAGTACCACTCGCAGTGCATCTCGTGCGAGACGAAATGGGAGGATGCGCAGACTCTAACCGGACACGTGCGCAACAAGGTGTGGGTGGACCAGGACTACTTCTTCGTGATGAAGTTCAACCGCCCCGTTGTCAGCCATATCCAGCTGCCGAAGGCTGTTGACACAGAACGCGGACAACGCATCGTGGCTACGTTCGACATACAGCGTGGCGAGCAACTACTCGTTAAGGTGGCAATGTCTACGACAAGCGTTGAGGGCGCACGCCTGAATCTCAAAACAGAAGTGCCTGATTGGAACTTTGCCGAGGTGACACGCACCGCCCACGACGAGTGGAACTCTTACCTCAGCCGCATCGACGTTACGGGCACCGACACCGATAAGCAGAACTATTACACGGCGTTCTACCACGCACTTATCCAGCCTAACCAGATTGCTGACGTTGACGGCAAATACCGCAACGCTGACAACAAGGTGGTCTGCTCAAGCAATGGCGAGTTCTACTCCACCTTCTCCTGCTGGGACACCTACCGCGCCGCTCACCCATTCTACACTATGGTCATTCCGGAGCGCGTCGACGGCTTAGTCAACTCGCTCGTTGAGCAGGCAGAGGTGCAGGGGTTCCTGCCAATCTGGGGACTTTGGGGCAAGGAGAACTTCTGCATGATTGGCAACCACGCCGTGTCTATCGTAGCCGAAGCTTACCACAAGGGTTTCCGCGGCTTCGATGCAGAGCGCGCTTTCAACGCCATCAAACGTACACAGACCGTGAGCCACGGCGAGAAGTACGACTGGGAGACATACATGAAGTACGGCTATTGGCCAACCGACCTTATCGCGTCTGAATCGGTATCCAACTCACTCGAGTGTATGTACGACGACTATGCCGCAGCCGACATGGCTCGTCTCATGGGCAAGAAACAGGACCAGCAGTACTTCGCACGCCGCGCCAACTTCTACAAGAACCTCTTCGACAAGCAGACCAACTTCATGCGTCCGCGCCTTGCCGACGGCTCATGGAGAAGTCCGTTCAACCCGAGCGACGTTGCGCACGCCGAAACCGTCGGTGGCGACTATACCGAGGGCAACGCATGGCAGTACACATGGCAGGTGCAGCACGACATACCGGGACTCATCAAGCTCTTCGGCGGACCGAAACCGTTCCTCAAGAAGCTCGACGAGTTCTTCACACTCGAACTCGTCACCTCGCAGAACGACGTGACCGGACTTATCGGACAGTACGCACACGGCAACGAGCCGAGCCATCACGTGGCTTATCTCTACGCCTTAGCAGGCAGACCATCGCGCACGCAAGAACTCATACGCGAGATTTTCGACACACAGTACCACCCCACCGTTGACGGACTCTGCGGCAACGACGACTGCGGACAGATGTCGGCATGGTACATGCTCTCGGCAATGGGCTTCTACCCGGTGAACCCGGTCAGTGGCGAGTACGTATTCGGTGCTCCACAGATGCCGAAGATTGTGCTCCACCTGCCCGAAGGCAAGACGTTCACCGTTGTAGCCGATGGCATTTCTGCCGAGAACAAGTACGTAGACTACATCCTGCTCAACGGCAAAAAGTACAACAAAACATCCATTTCGCACAACGCAATCATGCAAGGTGGCACATTAGTATACAAGATGTGTAGTACAAAAAAGCATGACAAACACTAAGAGAAGTTCAAAAAAGGAGCCTTTTTGTCCTACTAACGAATAATAATGGTAACTTTTTCCCTTTACACTATCCAAAAATCCAAATAACTCCAAAGTTATTTGGATTTTTCATTTATTTTGCTTTACTTTGCAGCAAATAATTATAGATAGATAACAATAAGCTATTATAAAAAAGTAATTTTATGAAAAAGATTTCAACTCTTTTTGCAGCTGCTGTGATGGCAGCTACAGCTTCGGCTCAAACTGTTACAGAAAGTAAGACTTTCGACAACATGTATGTCGGTGTAAATACCGGTGTATCAACAGCTTCTAAGGGTCACCATTGGCTTTAGGACTTCCGCCCGAACCTCGGTGTACGTCTCGGTCGCAACTTCACACCTGTATTCGGTCTCGCAGTTGAGAGCAACATTTACTTCAAGGAAGTTGGCTCTAAGCAGGGCTTCCTGCACAAGACAGGCACTGCCGTAAACGGCATCAACACCTCACTCCTCGGTACTGCAAACATCACCAACTGGGTAGGTGGTTACAAGGGTGAGTCACGTCTCTTCGAAGTATCAGCTGTATATGGTCTCGGTTGGGGTCATGTTTTCTCTAACGCAGCTTCTTACAAAGACAACACTAATATGCTCACTTCTAAGGCAGGCCTCAACTTCGCCTTCAACCTTGGCAAGACAAAGGCATGGCAGTTCTACGTAGAGCCTTCTATGAACTGGTCGCTCAATGGTCTCGGTTACGAGGGTGTTGAGTACAGCATCAACCGCTCAATGTTCCAGGTTAATGTCGGCTTCAACTATAAGTTCAAGAACTCTAACGGCACACATAACTTCACAATCGCTCCGGGTCGCGACCAGGCAGAGGTTGACGCTCTCAACGCTCAGATCAACAGCCTCCGCGAGGAGAACGCCGCTCTCACAAGCAAGGACGAGCAGAACAAGAAGAACCTCACCGCTAAGGACACAGAGATCAACAACCTCAAGCAGGCTCTTGAGGAGTGCAACAACCGTCCGGCTCCTAAGGCAGAGACAGCAACCAACCTCCAGCCGACAGTCATCTTCCGCCAGGGCAAGACTTCTGTAGACCCTGCTCAGGTAGCTTCTATCGAGCTCATCGCCAACTACATGAAGAACCACAAGGACGCTAAGGTAGAAATCAAGGGCTACGCTTCTCCAGAGGGTTCTAAGGAAATCAACGAGCGCATCTCTCAGGAGCGCGCTGACGCTGTTAAGGCTATCCTCGTTAAGAAGTACAAGATTTCTGAGAATCGTCTGAAGGCTACTGGTATGGGTGCTACTGACAAGCTCTTCGAGCAGGTAGAGTTCAACCGTGTTGCTACATTCAACGACATCACAAAGGACTAATTGTTCACCGAACAAATAATCCGAAATTGCTTGAGTGCCCATGCTGCTCAAGCAATATAAAAACAAATCCCAGTGGAATGGTCCAACCATTGCACTGGGATTTTTCGTATCAATTCGTTTTACTTCGCTACAAATTTTATCTTACAACGACACACTTCCTTCAGCTCGGCATCTGCCTTCTGTCCGGCATCACTCTCTGGTGTCTGCTTCATCACTTGCACACAGAACTCACCCTCTGCCACCTCTTCAACAAACAGATGCAAGCGATCACCACAATGCGACTCTGCAACATAAGCTATATCGAAGCGCTGCAAACGATTCGTGCGATAGAAGTTGAGCGTCCAGAGGTCGAGAATATGCTCTATGTACTTCACGCTATTGATGTGTCCGTTGACATCCACATCGCTGTAACGTGTCTCAACAATGCGTCGACACTCAGCTGCTTTCGATAGTTTCACACGCTTGAACGGCTCAATCGGGCACGGCTCATCGGTCTCGATGTACTTCGTAATCAGTCCGTCGCGCTCCGCAAGAATATCCACCGGCTGACGCGTATCGGTGTCAATCATCGCCCAAATGCTGCGACCATAGCCGTAGTGCTTGCCGCTCTTATCACGAATGGCATAGTTGCGACTCGTGAAGAACTTCATAACATTCTCCACCCACGTGTCCACCGTGATGCGGTCGTAAGCAAGGGGCATTTCGTCAAGCTCCATAACGAAGCGCGAGAGCACCCATGTCTTGTGCACCGTGTTGAGATAGTCCATGCCATAACCACGCTCGTTGCTATGGAAGTCGGCTGCATTCAGCAGATGGTTACCAAGATGTCCAAGAAATATATGGTTAGAAAAATCGCAGTGGAATGGCTCCACAAGGAAGTCGTAGCTTCCAATCTTACTTAATAAATCCATAATCTACTCTTATTTTGATGAACTTTTGCCCCTATCCGTACTTATTCTCACAGAACGAGGCTTTCCATTAGAATCATATTTACAATTATCGTAAAGACTGGGCATAAAGAAGTATGCACGCAATCCTTTCAAGTTGCCCTCTACATTCGGCGTTACAAGCTGCTTGCCATCAGCGCCTACAAACCTATAGTGCCCGTCAGCTGGTAGAAGGACAGGATCGTAAGTACCCACAAACAGGAAATTGCCTGAAGAGAGCTTACCTGTCAACGTCGCAGGCTTGGCAGCGAGGATGAACTTATTCTTCACAACCGGCTTAACCACATCTTTCGTCACACCGTTCAGGAATTGCACAAGATATGGTTCGCCGGCAACTGTCGACTTTACACTAAGGAAGTGATACACCACATTATCATCGTCTACCTCCACATTCTGAAGTTGCTTGAACTGCATACCCGGGAAAGCTGTGCGAATATCGCTTTCTGTAAGACCGAATGGCAGACAAAGTGTATAGCATCCGCCATCGGCACGGAACGTGCGATCGATAGTCACGTTGTGCACATAAGCGTCTTGATAGTACGAAGCAATGTCTGCATTGCCACCCGACTCTCCAAACGTAAGGCTCTCTACAACAACCGCATTTACAAGCCGGCGATATATCTGCACCTTACCATAGCCGTCATACCTGACATAACGTGCGAAGCGTTCCGAGTCTGGCTTGTAATCAAGATATCCTCCATTTTTAAACTTCACAAAACTGATATGAGCATTGCCTTCATCTGAGAATTTTATATCAATCTCATTCGTCTTTTCCGTTTCTCTCTTCTGGAACATCAACGAATATGAAGACCCCGTGCCTGCGCTAAGCCAACCACACCTACTATCCTTCAACCTCCAACCACCAGTTATTTTCTTCACTTTGAACACAGCCATGCTATCCGTTTCGCACGTAGCCAATTCCAGTTCGTCTTCCTTGCTCAACTTTATCAAGCATGGCAGCATATAGTCCTTTTTCGTATTCTGATACCTACTCATAGCCACGCCATTATCCTTGCTGACGATAATTATCTCGTCGCCATCGCGCAGAAACGAAGGGTCAGATATGTGCATATATTTTGCAGTTGCGTTTTGTGCGTCCACTCCGATTGGCACCAAAGAGAGTAGCATGATAATGGCTGAAAGCGTGAATTTAGTCATTCGAATGTTTGGTTTTTAGTAATTCAGTTTCGACCCTAACACCACAAAGAGTGTTAGGGTCGACCAATAGAATATTCGGAATTATAACATTAGCGTAGTTTGTCTACTTCCAAAAGCGTGATGTAATATCTGTAAAGTCGTCACCCACAGCACGCTTGTAGAGTCGTTGATTAGTGGTGCGCTCCTTCAGACAGCCAAGATGTTCGATATACGGACCGAGCTTTATATAGTCGAAGTCGCTTTTGCGTATTGTTCTTGGAAACAGCTGACGACCGCTATACCATGCCACCTTCAGCTTGGGATGTTCACGATGCAGATACTGCGAGAGTTGGCTAACGTACTTCGGGTCAGCATCGCCACCCATAAAGCAGATGCAGGTTATCTCGTCATTATAGTCGGCAACGAGTTTGTCGAGCACCATTGGTGTCAGTGGTTCGCCGATGTTCTCCCACAGATACTGACTGTGGCAGCCCGGACAACGACACGGACAACCCGTGATGTTGATAGACAGCGTCACCTCATCGGGGATTTCCTGGAACACTATGCCAGTATTGAGATAATTTAGCATTGTTTTATACGTTTTTTTTAGTTTCGCAAGCGAAAGTTCAATCCTTTACTTCGTTTGTTCCGTTGGCATAGAAGCGACGTGCTGCCTCTTTCTGACGAGCCTCAGAGAAGTTGCTCACACGCTTCAGATAGCCGATGATACGTGTCATATAGTCGACATTCTCACTTCCGCAATGCGGACACTTCTTCAGATAACGTTTGTCGATATGTCCGCACTCGTTGCAGATAGTGTTCGGGATATTGAATGTGAAGTAGTTGCATCCCTCCTTAGCAGCAATGCGCAGGAGCTGACGGTACTGCGCCTTCGAGAGGTGCTCGTCGAGGTTCATGTGGAGTGCCGAGCCACCGGTGAGGTGCTCAATGTATGGTGCGCCGTGCATCTTGAACTTGTCAACCACGTTGAGCGAGTCGTCCTCCACTATGTAGAAGTAGCTGTTGTAGCAGTCGCGCGGCACGAAGTAGCCGTCCTCACGATCCCACTTGGCGTGTTTCACACCCACGTTCTCAGCCGGAATCATCTCACAGTTGAACAGCACCTCCTTCGTGCGATACTGCTTGTTGTACTTCTCAACCAGACCGAGCACCTTCTGTACGAAGTGCAGATAGTCCGGATTGTCGCTGATCTTCAAGCCCATGAACTCGGCAGCCTCCACCAGACCGTTCACACCGATGGTGAGATACTGGCGGCCCATATTGATGTAGCCTGCGTCAAACAGTGGCAGCATACCTTGCGCCTGCAGTTCCTTCAGGTTCTCGTTGTAAGCAAGCTGCACTTTATGGCAGAGTTCAATCACCTCAGAGAGATAGTCGGCATAGTCGAGTCCGTTCTTTACGGCGTATTGTATGCAACGGTTGAGGTTGATGGTGAGCACGCTCTTCGAGCCGGTAGACACACCGCCCGCACCGAGCGTATAGCTGAAGCCGTTGTCCTGAATCTCGTTGCGCAGACGGCAGCAAGAGCTGAGCGAGTCGGCATTGTCGCTCATGTATGTGAAGAACGAGTGACCCTCCGAGTACATCTCCGCCGTGAAGTCGCCCCACTCCTTGTCTATCACGTCGCCGTCCTTTGCGAGCAGCGCCATTGTCTCAACCGGGAAGGTGAGCACGGTCTTCGTACGCTCGTTGTTGAACCACTTCATGAAGCGTTTCTGCAGCCATGAGAGTCCGTTCCAATCGGGTTTTGAACCGTCGGGGAAGATGAACTCGCCGAAGAGGCTTTCGAAGTATGGTTTGTCGTAATAAGCCACGTTCCAGAACACTGCCTGATAGTTGCGTGCGCCGGTCGGCTGGTTGATTGAGTAGACGATCTGCTCGAAGCAGTCGGTAATCACCTTGTCGATAGTGCGCTGCTTTGCAGAGAGGTCGACTACTTTGTCGGCGTGCTCCCAATAGTCGAGTCCGTACTCTTTACCGATGAAGTAGTTGAGGTACATGAGGAACTCCGGTGTTGCGCAAGCGCCGCTCAGCATACTCGACACCATGAACACCATATTGACAAATCCGCCGCAGAACGACTTCAGATTTGTAGGAGCTGTGGAGTTGCCGCCGATGCTCGTTGTGCCGCCGATGAGCCATGGGTACATCGTGATTGAAGCACAATAGTTGGCGAGCGAGGTTTCGTCGTTCTTATATATAAAGTGGTGGTTAAGCTTGTCTATGTATTCATCAGCAAGCCTCTTGCCGTACATCTTCTTGATACGGTCGGTGAGCAGGCGACGGTTCAAGCGGATGAAGCTCGACTTCGGGAGTTCGCCGATGAGCGTAGCGATGTTCTTGTGCTCCACGTTGGCATTGGCATCGTACTTAGAGCCTGTGGCTGCGTTCGCTGCGTGACAATAGTCGGTAAGGAACTTGAGTGTCTCCAGCGTCTCGCGATCCTCCGAGTGAAGCTGACGATATATGATGAACGACTTAGCCACCTTGAAGTAGCCCTCACTCATCAGAGCCTTCTCCACCTGGTTCTGGATATCCTCCACCGAGATGCCGTCAAAAACATCAATGTGGCTGACAATCTTCGATACAGAAGCCAAATCTATATCCTCGTTCACTGACTCGAACGCCTTAAGTATGGCGTTCATAATCTTGTCTAAAGAGAAGCGATCTTTAGACCCGTCGCGTTTGACAATTGCAAAATCTTTCATATTTAAGTTTTCCGTTTGAGATAACTTTTTCAATTTTAGAAATCGAAAAGTTTTCCGTTTTGGAAAACTTTTGTTAGTTCCGTGCAATGAAAAGTTTTCTGATTTATGTTTTTGTTACGCTTGCAAAGGTATACAAAAAAAACGATAACAGAGCATCAAAACAATGGAAAAATTCCAACAAATTTAAACGCCACGTACACCATTAGTCTAACGCAAACGATGTAACTTTCAGAGTTTCACCGCACTAATATCAATTAGATTATTCACAATAGCATATATCGTCAAACCAGCCGCACTATGTATCTGCAATTTACGCGCAATGTTGCGTCGATGAGTGATTACAGTGTTCACCGAAATGCACAAGTGCTCGGCTATCTCCTTGTTACTCATGCCTTGCACCAACGCGACTATAACATCCTTCTCGCGTTCACCCAAAGCGTCAGCCCCCTCCTGGTTTCTGCCGATCATATTCGAAATCTTAGCCGACACATCACTCTGCCGCGACCTCTCCTCCAGCGACCTGATGGCCGGAATAAAAATATTATCCTCCACCTCAGCGTGCAGCGCAAGCCACTCCTCATTATTATATATATCATAAAGCGTAGCCGAAAGCTGGTTGTTACGCAGACTGTCACCCGGGAAGTACTTGATGATGATACTCTTCAGCTCCCTCAGCTTCGAACTCTCCTGACCATGATGCTTCGAGTACATATCAATAGCATAATTAGCCAACGGCTTTCCCCCGATTAGCGACTCCACATACGGGAAAACCGTCTTCTCCTCATACCTCATGTGCTGCGTAACAGCACGCGAATATTCGTCGTAAAGTTTCAGTATGAGTCGAGCGAGGTTGTCGTTTTCGTCAAGCGCGTCTACAAGTTCCTTGCGTATAAACGGCAACTGGAAGCCGAGGAAATAGTTGTGGCTCGCCTTCAGATACTGCAGCAACGTAGCCACCGACAGACGCGACACGTCGTCCATCTCGCGATAGCCGTTTATCATGAAGTTCACCACAGCCAGGAACGTGTACGTATCCACTCCCTGGTCCTCACACACCTGCTTCACCGTCTTGTCGCCGAAGCCCAGGCTGATGCCGAAACTACCCAAACACTGCAGCAAGTTATAGTTATCACGAATAAGCGATATCATCTTATCGCCTGCCTCGTACATTTTCTGATTTTTCATACCCCTAATTATTATTGGTTACAAAGTACATATATCGCACAAAGATACAAAGACTTTCCCATAAAAGCCGAACATTTACGAACTTTATCATTAAAAAAAATCATCAGACGGCGAACGCAATCCAATCAGACGGCGAACGGAATCCGATCAGACGGCAAACGCAATCCAATCAGACGGCGGACGGAATCCAATCAGGCGGCGAACGCAATCTCAGGGGGTGCAGCAGTCTCTGCTGCACCAACAAAGCAAACATATCCTCCCACAGATGGCACAGATCAACACAGAAGTCTTGTAGGAGGGTATGGCATCCTGCCATACCCACGCACCCACATTCTTGAAATAACCTCCCACAGATGGCACGGATCAACACAGATGTTCAGGGGGTGCAGCAGTCTCTGCTGCACCAACAAAGCAAACGGTATCCTCCCACAGAACGCACGGAACGCACAGAAGTCTTGTAGGAGGGTATGGCATCCTGCCATACCCACGCACCCACATTCTTGAAACAGCCTCCCACAGACGCAATCCGTGGGAGGATGTAAGCAGAGTTTAATCTGCTTTAAATAAAAAGCCAACGACCCGAGGCAATATTAGATTGTGTTGAATCCAACATTAGCCTCGGGTCGTTGTCATGTGTGTAGCGTATGTGCAAGTTAGTCAAACCAATATAGATGGCATTAAACATATCCATATGCGAGATTTTTTTGAAAATGACAACCCTGGTTTGATGCCATTAGATTACGAATATCGCACAATATAACAAAAAGGGTCTATACGCCCACTCTCACCGTGGCATATAGACCCTTGCTCTTTGTTTATCCCAATACAACATTGGCAGGGACGCCAAGGTTGTGGTATATATTTCTTGCAACATCAAAATTAATTGCACGACGTCCATGGAGAATATCACTTAATGCGGTTGTTGACACGCCTATAGCTTTTGCTGCCTCCTTTTGCTTGTAGCCTTTTTGGCGAAAAGCAACTTTGATGGCAGCAATGAGAGAAGGCTTAACTCGCCATGGATGGGGCTCAACTTCGCATTCCCAATCGTAAGCAGCTTCGCTGAGAACCTTTAATTCTTCCTTTTCTACTTCGCTGAGAAAGTCCATACCGCCCAATTGTGTGCCCTTTGCAAGCAGAGCCTCCATTCGCTCTTCTATTTCATTATATGTTTTTTCGTCTCTGATATTCATAATTATATATTTTTAATGTCCTTAATTTTATCATATTCGGCATGAGTTCCAACAAATCTTATATGTAAAAATCCTTGAAAGAAAACAACGATAGTTACAAGCCTAAATTTATTGCCTGATACATTGAAGACATATCTGTCATTCCCGACATAATCTGCCGAAGGAAATGCTTGTTTTAATTCTGCGTGGCTTTTCCATTCTGTCTTTTCAACAAACTCTGCCCAGCGCATGAGTGAATCTGTTGCATCTTGATGTTTCCTTGCAAAATCTTTTAGCAATTTGAACTTTAATATCTTCATAATCGTTTATTTTTGCTGCAAAAATAAATAAAAGTTCTCTATATTGAGAACTTTCTGTAAGAAAATAAATAAATGTTTGCAATATTTAACTTATACATTCAGGGGGCGTGGCGACATTCTTCGGCAGATGGGATAAAGCTGCTGAAAGCGGAGATGTAGATTACGAATATCACCCATATAACCAAGGGTCTATACGCCACCTCTCATCGTGGCATATAGACCCTTGTCGTTTCCCGTGAAGTGCGGGTGAATTATAGTGGGAGTTTCTAATGGGTTCCTAAATGTTATTGTCATTTTAATTTATTGAAATAACTGTTTCCTTTTTCAACCACATTATTATATTTATAGCTTATCGATTAAACTTACTTGTACTCTCCACTCGTTTCTGTGCAGCCTCCACCTTGGCGAGAGCTTTCAGAGCCGTAGCCGACTTGTACCTGTCTATATTTAGTTTCAATAGACAGTAAGAACAGCGTAGATGTCCTGAGGTCAGTAATTCGGTGATGGTGGTAGGGATGAACTTGCCACATTGTGGACAAGCCATGCCTGGCACTTGCTGTTGCTGCTTATTATTCATCATGGTTTGCCTCCTTTCCTTCTTCTACCGCTTCCATCTGCAAATTGTTGGTGGTAAGATGAAGGAGGTTTGCTAAACCTCCAGGCATATCAGCCTGTTCCATCCTTACCTTCACTTTCATGTTGGCAGTAAGCGATTGTTGTGAACAGCTCTTGCGTGAGCCTTCGACTATTGCGGAAGCCATTGAAACTCGTAGCTTGACACCCTCTGTAGTTTTCTCCTGAGGTGTAGCTCCATTCTTCAAAGAGAATGTGACATCTGTATCTGCACTTAGGGCATCAACTATCTTAATGTCAAAATCGAAATCAGCTTCTTTTACTTGAAGCAATGGCAGAGGAACCAATGTCAGCAATGGTATCTTTACCTGCTGTTGATGAGTACCATCTACATCGTGACTTTGATAGTTGAACTCAAGCATACGCAGTTCACCGACCTTGCCTGTTTCCTTGTCATATGACTCGAAAGCAAGTTCCATCAGATAGCTCAAATAGCGTCTTGTCGCAATGGAGTCTGCATCAATGGTAGCAGCCAATGGACCAGAAATAAGGTCTTTTAACTCCATCACTTGGCTACTTTTTCGTTTAATTTCTTTTCCTGTAGGCATAATCTTTCTATTTTATGATTCTACATTATTTTTATTCCTCAGAATATAGTTTGATGTTATTTGGCGAAACGTGGAAATGCAAGGTATGGATGCATTCCTCTGGCAAGTTAGCCAATTCCTCAGAGTTCAATGTCACATCTACATATGGTATGATACGCTTGCGCTTCAAATTAATGTCTTTTATAATTGTTGGCATCGTATTTTTTAGGAAGTTCTTCAAGTTCTCTCGTATATCATTACGAGTCTGTTCTCCATCGGGTTTATTAAAAAGTACTTGTAAATCTTCGAGTCCAAGTAACTTTTCATCACACACTGAAATAAGACAGTCAAGCAAAACGCTTTCGTTGATACTTCCATCATCCTTGATGAGAGAAGTGATACTCAGCTGCATAGCTTTCAGAATCTTACGACTCAAAAAAACTCTATATTTTCTTTTCAAATTATCATCTACAGCAAAATTTGCCAATACTTTGATTCCACCATCTGTATTGTTTTCAGGAAAAAGAGATTGCAACACAGGTAGAGTGCTCTTGATTATTGCCTTGGCAAAATTAGTGCTTATTTGCTTAGCTACCTTACGCAGCTGCGGATAGTTGATTTCATACTGTTCTGTCTGAACGGAATCACTTTTCACACCATAGTGCAAGTCAAGCTCCACCTCACCAACAGCAACTGTCGGAAGAGCGAATTGCTCCAAGCGTCCATTTTGCTTGTAAACGTCCTCCAATGACATGGCATACATATTTGCTTCATGCTGTGCCACTATCATATCACGAAGTATTGAACTGATTATAGTACTTAATTGAGCCATAAGATTCCTTTAATTTACGTTAGATTATGGGGTAGGAGTATCTGGTTTGGTGTCAAACCCGGCATCCTGCACATCAACCTCAACATTCTTCTTACCTGCGACAACAATGTACTTATCTGACTTTGTGAATTCAAAGACCATACTATCATCGCTTACCTTTCCTGTCACACCATCAATATTTATAGCCTTAGGCTCAAAAATACCCTTGCTGTTTTTGTAAGTTGCTATAAGAGATACAGGGATAACTTTTCCATCCATATCTTTTGATAGTACCAATTTACGAGCACTAACCTCTAATGTACCCTCTGGATCGGAAACATCGAGAGAGTTACCAAGAAGTTCAAGAACCTTGGCGAGACCTGCTGGCATACTGTCTTGCCCTGCCTTTACCGCCACATCCATGGTGTACTCCACGCTATACTTAGAATCCTGCGTAGCCTTGGAATCTTTCTTGGAAGAGTAGTTGGCGTTCATCTTGGCATCCATGTGGAATGGACCTATTTTCAACCCAGCTGTAATCTCAGCACCTGCGTCAAGAGCTGAGCTACTTGACTGTTCGCTAACACTTGAAGAGGATGCGGAAATATTCGCCTTAAAATTGATATCCACATCGTGGATGGCGATATACGGAATAGGTACAATCGTCAACAGCGGAACATTCAACTGAACCATGCGACCGTTCTGCATAAAAAGGAAAGAAATATTTACAGCCTCTTTCTTTCCAGTGTTCGGGTCTGTATTCAATCCTACTTCTTGAATAAACTGCCATGAAGTCTGCGCTGCCATAGCCTGCGCTTCGATACATGCCTTTAACGGACCTCCGATCATACTACCGAAGGGAATCGCCTGCAACGCACTGGTTGCTACCTGCGAAGGAGTTGTGTCTATAGCCATAATTATTCAATTACTTTAAATGACTAAAAAACGATGAATTGTATTATCAGTAGTTTGATAATAGAACTGCCAATCGTTATCTACAAATTCACCCCAAAAGAGTATTGGACTATGACCACTATAGTTGTCATAAACCTCATGGGGTGCATTCACTTTTTTAAGTTCCTCGGAAACATTTCCTCGTTGTGGAGCCAACCAATGTACAAGGTGCCCAGCAAAGTTGTAACGACAAAAATCTTTACCATCAATATCCATTGTTTGGAAATTGTAATGTCTAATTCTATAAACATCATCTAAATTCTGTACACCAACAAAGCAACCAGACAATTCAGAAGTCAAAAAGATTAAAGTTTGTGGAGTATTCTTAGGAAGATCTATATAAAAACCTGTATCTTCTTTCCACGGAAGAAAGTAAGCCATTTCACCATGATCACGAGGAGCTATCATAAGAAAATCCTCCTTATAATCGGTGATTTCAATAGATTTCAATGAAGGATCTCCAATACGTTCAAAATTATCACATAATCTTAACTTTCTAATAGAATTGTTAGCTTTGCGGAATTGATTTAAAAAGTCTAATATCATAATCCTTGTTTTCCCCTACTCATTTAATATTAGGCTTTTCAGGACCCGCCTCTCAACGTTGATGATGTAAATATATAGCGAAAGCCCGACTGGTGCAACGATTTCCACCAGACGGGCTTTGTGTCCATCAAACAGGCTATACTAACCTGTTATTTCTTCAAAATCTTACTTGTTTCGGTTTCTCGAACCCCAAAAGTGAAACGAGGACTTCAAGGCATCACGATACTTGTCACCGATGTGTACTTCCATACCATTCACCAAAACTACATAACCATAATAGTACATATCAATGTAGCGAATGTTGACGATGAAAGAGCGGTGAATACGCTTGAACATGTTCGGGTTCAACTCTGGCTCAATGTCGCCCATTGGGCAAGATTGAGTGTAACGCTTTCCTTCAACCATGTGGATTATGCAGTTGTCCTTCATTGCCTCAATATAAGCAATGTCGCTGACGGTGATTCGCTTGCATCCCATGCCACAACTAATCAAGAATACATCGGTTGGATACAAACACTCGTTTGAGGTTTTCATTTCTGTTCTCATAATAACATTTTGTTTAAGCACCTCACGATTGACGCAAAGGTACTTCAAACCATGAAAACAGGTAGCACGAAACCACTGCACACACTGCCATATCATCCACCCAACAGGTATCAAGACACGATGAAGGGTCTATACGCCACCTGTTCATCGTGGCATATAGACCCTTGTCGTTTCCCGTGAAGTGCGGGTGAATATATGTTGCTGAGCAACTTATACTCCTTGCCCAGCTTAGGAGTTAAACAATCTACTTTATTATTCAAATTTATATCTACACGTTATGGACTTAAATTCATACCCAAGGAATTTTTTGCTGACATGTTCATTACTAAGATCATAATCTGTAATAATATCAGCAGTCCAACAATACCTACCTTCGGCTTCGCCATCATTCATAGCTTTCTGGTCTTTTGACAAAACCAAATCGATGAACAGGGTTTCACAACCATCAAAGATACCATTATTTCTGACATTACCATATACTTTTGTAAGATTGCCTAAAACTACTTTTTGAAGCCCTGAACAATCTGAAAAAGCATTTTCCCCGATTTCTGTAACATCTGGGAGGACTATGGATTTCAGCATGTCAAAATGCAAAAATCCTCTTGAAGGAATCTTCTTACATCCTATCAAAGTAAGGTTTATACTCCCATCCCTTGCATCTTTAAGTCCGATATTTATTGCTTCCAATGTTTCTTCATCCACATCGGGAGCAAGAATGAGATTGATGTAAGTCTTGCCCGCATACAATTCCTTCTTGACGTCTTCCACAATTTGATCGAAAGTGAGACCTTCGTCAGCCAGCGAAACAACAGTAGCATCCAGTGCATAACTCTTAGCATTTACTGTTGCTTGCGAGAATTTATGAGTTGCCAAAGGAGCTTCCCCATATTTCACATCGACTCTGGAATTTGTTACAAAATTACCATATAAATAGGCATTGCCCTTTTCATCAGATGTAAGGGCATAATTTTGATCCCATTTCATATCGCTGCTGCCCGCAGGAGTGTATCTATCGATGGTTACTGTTATTGGCTTATTTGGCATAGTTGCAATGCGCAAGCGGGAATAGTTGCGTGTTGCCTCGGAAAATTTTACGGTTATAGCCTCACCATTAGGGGTTATTTGTGCTGTTCCCTCGATATATTCATCGGTTCCAGCAACCTTACCTTCTTTCAAAACTAATGTGCCGGCTTCCCATTTGTAATTAGGGGCATAATATACATGAGGAAAGGTTGGCACTTCGTCTTCTTTATAAGACAGCTCTCCACTTGCCAATTCCCAGCTACTGCCATTATATTTAAAAGTAGCATACTGAGTTCCATAAGTATTACTAGTCATCTCCAGAAGCAACTCATCTCCTTCAGCCCATGAAGTCTTGCCCGGATCAGGTGTACCTATAGCACGAGTCTGTGAATCTCCGAATGCCGGAAATTCACCAACAACCAACTGTACGTTGCTCTTGCCTGTTGTTGCGGTTGTTTCTTCTATATCACTTGTGCATGACGCCATTACTATAGTAACGACTGCCAGTATGATGTATTGAAATATCTTTTTCATATTCTTTCCTCCAATTATTTGAGATCATCTTCATTTGTCCAACCAGTCATATTATCTATGCTGATTCTGGTCAGTTCCACTTTGTCTTTTCCTACATCGAGTTTGTAGGTGTAGCGATGGCCCTCTTGAAACTCCGTATTTGACCTCATTTTTGCATGGAAGTTTTGGTCGCCTATCTTGAATTTCACGAAAATCTCGCCAACTTTGTAGGAACCAGGGATAACGATTGCAGAAAACATACCATCGTCATGCTTACAGGCTTGTACCCAATCAGGATTACCTGAAGGTGTATTCATTACAAATTTTCCCTGGTCTTGGTCTTTAAAAAATCTAACACTGTTGTGTTTAGAATACACTTGTGGTTCACTAATATCCTTATTGGGATAATCCGCAGTACCAACATGATATACTATCGTGACCAGCGACATGCGATGCTTCATAGGAATGTCTACATAATCTTTAGGGACATCGTACCAATAGCCGTTTATTAAATCTGCAGCTTTCAACTTGGTCTCATCACTTTGGTCTATATGCAAATTATAGATAAAAGGATTGGTTATATCATAAGGATACCAAGCAATCAATTCGCATCTTCCCACTTTTTCCCAGCGAAGTCTTCTGATAGGTTCCCAACGGTATAACCCATTTTCTTCCACATATTTATATTCACCAGTTCTAGTATCTTCATCACCGAAAATTTGCAGTACACTTATTAGGTCCTCATTCTCCCAATTGTTACCGTGTCCCAATGTATTGACACGAGTCTGCATACCTCCAACAGAGAAAGTGGCATTGATTTCCTGCCCTTTCAGCGTAGGAGCCATATCTTCATTTTGCGTACATGCTGTAAAGCCCATAGCCATAAGGCCCATTACCGCATAGGAAATTCTTTGTTTTATCGTCTTCATAATCTTCAGCTTTTTATTGTTAGTGAGTTAGTGAGCGGCCAAGCTCACTTAAATCCGGCAAAACGAAATGTGCTCGATTTGCTTAACGAAATACAAGAGGTTTGTCAGACAGATCAATATGGATGCCAACAGCAAAAAGATATAAAAGCGTTCTCTCTTGATGAAGTCACGAAAGCTATAGCGAGCCTTCCAATGATTCTCAAGATACATTCTGTACTCATGTATCATGGCATATCCGAAGATAATACATAATATGAGTACAAATACCCCGATGATGATCAGGGCTAATTCAATCCTTGGCATAGTTTCTATTACTTCTTTCATGTTGCAAATATCGTGTATTTCCACGAAAGAAGGTGCAGTTTTCCCCTGTTCATGTGTCGCATTCATACCAAAAAGGTGTCGCATTCGTAGGAATGCGACACCTTTTTGGCTGTTTTTCGATAAGAGTTTTGCTTTTTCTTTGGTATTTTACGAAAAAATGGTTATGCCCAATTTGAATCATTTTGTGCTGCATCTGTAGATTGGAAGTCTCTCCATTCTGTAGGAGAACAGCCTTCTTTTGTCTTGAAGATTCGGTAAAGATGAGTGCGACAAGAGAATCCACACTCGGCTGAAATGATGTCGTTGTTATAATCTGGATATTCCAACATCATCTTCTTTGCAGCGTTGAAACGTATCTCGCTGAGCCATATTCGGAAGTTAGAGTGCAAGCATTGATCGAAAAACAGGCTCAATTCGTTCTTTGATATACAAAGTGTACGAGAAAGCGTCAACATATTTACGTTGCTGTCCTTATAGCCTCCATTCGCACACCACTCATCAAGCTTTTGCTGTACGAATACTCTACGCTCCTCCGAAATCGGGTTCATACGCTTTGTGGTAGCCTCCCGAGGGCTTTTCTGCCCATCCGAAAAAGGATTTACCCCCCCGATGCTCCACACTCCACATTCGGCTTTATCGATTCCTCTTCCTTATACAGGAGTTCTTCTGTTGGAATATAACTGTTGCCAAGAGCGATAAACGTAAGATTGAAGAACAACAAGGCAAGCAATACGGCAGGGCCTACTATATATAATAAGGTAGTAGAAAAGATGGCAACTGGCATGGCGAGAACAGCGAGCCATAGAATGATGACACTTGCACGCGAATATCTTACGTAAGGCAATAAGTCTGTTGCCGCCATTGTCTCCAACATATTCTTACGCCTGATCATCTCCTGAATAATCATGTATATGCAATATAAAACACTTAGGCAAAACAACGCAAGCATCACATAAAGCCCCTCTCTGATATACAGACTATGATGAAGACTGATACCCACACAAAAGGCCACAATGATGGCAGCATAAATGCCACTACACATCAGTATCATCTTTCTGAGGTTGGAACGTGTGGTCTCTATGTTGTAGATACCTAAAGAGATAAGCGAGAAGCAGGGCGTATAGACGAGAATGTTGATGACCGCCCCAAGACTGTCGTCAGCAGCACGGAATCCGAAAACCATCTGCACCGCATATTGTATCGCCAGTCCTATCATGGCGACAACGATCATCCACCGTGAACGCTCATACCGCTTGTTCTCCCATCTTACATGAAGATGAGAGAGACCCACAAACAGCCCATTGATAAGCATGAATATGAAACATGCAAACTGAAGTAGAAATAATGAATCCATACGCTTCTATTCTTTATTCACCCTCTCCGCTCGGCTCTGCCGCTTGCCAGAGCAAGAACATCCTCACCACTCTTTTAGTACCACTGAACGGCATTGCTGTAACCCGAACGCTTGTCATACTTCAGTGCGTCGGTGAGCGTAGCAGCGTTGCAACGGAACGAGAAGTTATAGCTTGTGTACGGAGCAAGCACTACGGAGCACGCCATGTTGAAGCAATGCAGGTCGCGCTGCAGCGAAGCCGTGGTCATTGAGAGCTTGTTCTGGTCGAAGTCGTAACCGCTCGAGAACGAGATGTTCCAGCCGTCGCTAAGGCGGAGGTTGCCGCTCACGTTGAGGTTCTGCGAGAACTTGTACGGATAGCGCATCGTCTTCGTGTTGAACTTGCCGCCGGTGTTCTCGCGCATGGTGATGCCATAACCGAACGTGAGCGACCAGGGCATGTTGAAGCGCATGTAGCCGTCAGCATCCGTTTCAGCCTTGCCACCCCCACTCTTCTTGCGCGTGCTGCGCTGGGCGTTCACCATCGTATCGTCCACGTTCGACTCCACGTCGGTGTCGATGCCTTCCTCGTCATCTTTTCCGTTACGCTTCTTGCGCTCCTTGTCGTCGCCACCGCCGAACCATTTCTTAATCTTGTCGGGCGTCAGCGTGAACGAGAAGTTCTGCGATGTACCCTGGAAACGTCCGAACTTACCCATACCCCAAAGCGTATGATTACCCACATAAGGACGACCGTTCTTGTCGAGCTCGTAAGCATACGAGGCGAAGACGGCGGTCATGTTGAACGTGTAGTTCTTCCACCACTTCAAGCGGATGCGCATGGTGAGGTCGGAAAGCGGTTTTTCTTTGGCTGCCATATTGTAGCTCATCGACAGACCGAGTTCGTCGATTATACTGAGCTTCTTGAAGCCTGTGGAGTCCTTACTGCTCTTCACCTTCATCTCCACATTGTTTGAGAGGTCGAACGCGATGTTGCCCGTCTTGCCCTTGCCCGGTACGCCGAAGAGCTGATCCTTATAAGGCGAGTACTCCACGAGATCGACCGATCCGTCAGCATTGGTACGCTGATAAGTTTTGTAGTAGCCATAGCGCGAAGCACTGAAATCGGGCGCATAACTGAAGCTCACAGACGGAGTAAGCACGTGGCGAATAGCCTGAATCTTATCGCCGAAAATCTTACGGCTCGGCATATAAAAACCGTAAAGCTTCGTCGACGCACCGATAGACATACTATAGTTGTACACGTTGTTGAAACCGTATATAGTATCGCACACCTCGCGCTGCGCAGCAGCATCCCACGAGCGCATCACCTTGTGCGTGTACATGCGGTCCTGGAAGTTGAACGACGGCGAGATGTTGATATAGTTGAACAACGTGAAGTTGCCACTGATAGGTATCGAGTGGTTCCAGCCGTTGCGCCAGTCCTTTATCAGGTTGGAGTGCAGCAGCTTATCCTCCTTAGTATTGATGCTGTTGGAGATGTGACCCGTGTACGACATCGAGATTTTCTCGTACCAGCGCTCGTCGCCCGCAGCGTGCTTACGCTTGAAGGGGTAGAAGCGCGAGAGCGAGATGTTGAGGTCGGGCAGGGTCATCGCTATCGACGAGTCGCGCATGTTCTGCGAGAGGTTGGCTGTAGAGCTGAGCGACAAACCGATACTCGAGAACGTTGTGCTCCACGACACGGATGATGTGCGTGTAGACTGCGTGAGGGTCTGCGGATTATAGAGCGAGCTGAGGTTGTTGCGCTCGTAGCTCGACGTAGCGAAGTTGACGCTGGCTGAGAGCGAGCTGTAAGGGTTTGCCTTCTGATCCTGGCGATGGCTCCACTGTATCTTGAAACTTTTCTGACGGGTGAAGTCGGGCATTCCCTTGTCGCCGGTCTGTGTGTTCTGGAAACTTGCATAGAAGCTGCCGCTGAAGCGATAGCGTTTGGTGTAGTTCATGGCAGCAGAGAGTCCCCATGAGCCTTTTGTGTATATTTCGCCGAGGAGCTTGAGGTCCATTTTGTCGCTGATGGCAAAGTAGTAGCCACCGTCGCGCAGATAGAAGCCGCGGTTGCTCTCGTCGCCGTATGTAGGCATGATGAAGCCACTCGAATAGCTCTTCGTGAACGGGAAGAAGCCGTAAGGAATGGCAAACGGCAGAGGCACATCGGCAACAACGAGATAAGCCGGTCCGAACACAACCTCCTTGCCGGGGCGCACCTTTGCACGCGAAAGAGCTATATAGAAATCGGGGTGCTCGGCATCGCAAGTGGTATAGCGGCCGTGCTGAAGAAAGATGTCGCCATTCGGACTGCGCTTTGATATCTCGCTACGCAAGAAGCCGTCCTCCTGCTGCGTGTACACGTTGCTGATGAGGCCTTTCTTTGTCTTGAAGTTGAACGCCATGGTGTCGCTCTCGTACTTGTCAGAGCCCATGGAGAACACGGGTGTGCCGAAGAGTGTCATGCCGGTGGTGTCAGCCTTGTCCTTGGCTCCGGTAGCGTGTACCAAGGATGAGTCGATGCTCATATGTATGCGCTCGGCAGCGAGGTCCATATTCTCGTATTTCACGGTGGAGCTGCCATATAGACGTGCTGTCTTCGTGACGGCGTCGTACACGAGAGAGTCGTTTGCCGAATAGTTTACTGGAGAGTTGATGCCTCCCGCACGTTGGCGGTTGATTGAGTCGAGGCGTATGGAGTCGTCGATAGCCTTATTGTGGTGGTAGATAGCGAGTTGCAGAGAGTCCATCTTGGTTGTGTCAACGCCCAATGCGAGCGTTGTGTCAACAGTAAGAGTAAGCATAGTGTCGTTAGCCGACAACAACGAATCGCGCAAAATGGTATCCGCAATATCACTTATCTCTATTGAGTCGCGAAGAACTTTCTCTCTCTTCTTGCGTTGCTTCGAGGGTGCGTCAGCACTTGCCATCACAAACATGATGGCGCAAAGCAATAGGGCTATAGCTGTCTTTGTTCTCAATTTGAATAATGTTGGTTCTTGTTGTTTACTTCTCTGGCTCAAAGAGTTCCTTCATCTTGCGGAACCGTGCCAATGTGTCGCCACCGAACTTGGCGAGCGAACGTTCTGCCTGTTCAATGGTCTTCTCGCGGTCGAGATGTGTCTTCGAGTAGAACTTATCGGCATAGCAGATAAGCTTCTCCTCTATCGTTTCGGGCTGCAAGTCGTGATGTGGCAATGGCAGATCTTGCGAAACGATGTCGTCGAGGGTCAGTCCGGCGCCGGTATGACGCTCGCAGACACGGGCGTAACGCTCGGGCAATCCCTCGCTGCGCAGCATTTCAGCGCCACAGACACCATGACGTATGTACGGCTCCGTGCCGTGACACTCTATACCTGGGGCATCTACGCGGATGATTCCGATGTCGTGAAGCATCGCAGCCTGCTCTACAAAGTCGCAGTCGATATGTAGTTCGGGATGTAACGAAGCAATCTGCAGCGCACGTTGCGCTACAGATTGGCTATGAGTGAGTAGGATATGACGCAACGCATCACATCCTACGTAGTATTTGTCGATTATTTGCTTATACATATATTTTTACTCGTGCTCGCGCTCGATGTATGCAATCACGTCGCCCTTCTGTACCTTTGAGCCACGCTTTGCGTTGATCTCAACGAGCTTGCCACCAAGAGCAGCCGGCACCTCTACAAACTCGCCCCAAGGAGCCTGGATGTAGCAGAGCACATCGCCCTCCTTGTACTCCTTGCCGATGAACGGCTCTACAGTAGGTGCGCACTCGCCCTCGCCTGAGAACTCCCAGAAGATGTCACCCTTAACCGGAGCAACAACAGCGTCTGCCTTAGCGTGCTTGTAAGCACTGAGTTGCTCGGGAGAGAGGTTAGCACCGAGTTTGGCATCCTTGAGCTTCTGAAGGTCGGCGAGGAAGTTCTTCTTAGCCTGACCGCTCTTGTAGTTGCGATACTGCTCAGGGTGCATGGCGAGCTCGAAAAGCTCTTCGTCGTCCTGACCGCACTCCCATCCGTTCTCTGCCATCTCCTTGCGGAAGTCGTCGAGAGCGTCGGTGAGAAGTGTGTGAGCGTCAACGTCTGTAAACTCACGGCCCTGCTTCTTTGCAAGTTCAACAAGCTCCGGATCGATAGTTCCAGGAATCTTACCCGACTTGCCGAGAATCATACCCCACATAGAGTCGTCCATCATCACGAAGCGTCCCTTGCCCTGCTCGAGAGTGAGGAGGTTCATAAGGGCGATGTTCTTCACGTACTGTGAGAACGGTGTTACCAATGGAGGATAGCCTACGCGTGGCCATACGTATTCAACCTCGTCGAAGAGCTTGATGAGGAGGTCGTCCATGGAAAGTTCGTCAAGGCCGTTCTTCTTGCGCACATTATTAATAGTGGTACGCATACCGCCGAGGTCAGCCATCATTGAACCCATCATACCGCCAGGCAGACCGCAACCGAGGAGGAGCGAAGACATGATCTTGTTGCCAGGGTTGATGAAGTAGCCGAGCCACTCGTCGATGAACTCCTGGGTCATGGCACGAGCCTTCATGTATGCACTCATGTTGATTTCGGGAACTTCGAAGCCCTCGTTCTTCAACATGCTGATAACAGAGATAACGTCCGGATGCACCTTACCCCATGACAACGGCTCGATAGCTGTATCGATGATGTCAGCACCGTTCTGGCAAACCTCAAGGATTGAAGCCATTGAGAGACCAGGACCTGAGTGACCGTGATACTGGATGATGATTTCAGGATACTTGTCCTTGATCATCTTTGTGAGTTTGCCGAGGAATGCAGGCTGACCGATACCAGCCATATCCTTCAAGCAGATTTCCTCTGCACCGGCAGCGATAAGCTGATCGGCAATGTTCATGTAGTACTCCAGAGTGTGAACCGGAGAGTTGGTGATGCAGAGAGCACACTGCGGAGTCATGCCGCCTTCCTTAGCCCACTTGATGCTCGGAATGATATTGCGAACGTCGTTCAGACCATCGAAGATACGTGTGATGTTGGTACCCTGCTTTGCCTTCACCTTGTACATGAGGGCGCGAACGTCGTCAGGCACGGGATACATACGCAGAGCGTTAAGACCACGGTCGAGCATGTGGGTCTTGATACCTACCTCATTGAAAGGCTTGCAGAAAGCGCGTACTGCATCGTTTGGATTCTCGCCTGCGAGAAGGTTCACCTGCTCGAAAGCTCCACCGTTGGTCTCAACACGGGCAAAGCAACCCATATCGATAATCACGGGAGCAATGCGCTCCAACTGGTCTTTGCGTGGCTGGAACTTGCCAGAAGACTGCCACATATCTCGATAAACGAGACTGAACTGGATTTTCTTTTTCATCTCTATTCGTTGATTTTTTTTATTGTTCGTATAACGCAATTTGAAGAGATAGCGTGACTTTAAGCCACTGCACACCTCTTCAAATGTGCAAAATTAGAGAAAAAAATTCAATTACTCAGTAATATCAACGCTTTTTTAGTAAATATTAGAGCTGAATTTCTATTACTTTGTCAACATCTGTGGGCACTTCGTCGAGAGAAATCAGCACGCCACCGTCGCATTTCTGTGTCTTCACGGCCTTGCGTGTGGCGAAGTCGACAGCCTTGCGAATCTTCTTCGAGCCGATAGGCAGGAAGAGTGAGCGGTCCTGCAAGTTGAGAATATGCACAAAGAGACGGTTGTCCTTCTGTGTTGTCACACCCCAATCGTGCGGAGCAACGAGTCCGCCACGTGTGCCGTAGATTGTCTCGCCATAAACCTTCATCCACTCGCCCATCTCTTTCAGGCGCTGCACAGCAACCTCAGGCAGACAACCGTCTGGCTGCGGACCGATGTTCATAAGCAGATTGGCGTTGCGTCCGGCAGCGTTCACGAGATAATGAATGAGAGTCTTGGTAGATTTATAGTTCTGGTCAGTAATCTTGTAGCCCCACATGCCGTTCATGGTCTCGCAGGTCTCAAGCGGAAGTTTGCTGATTGCTTGACCCGACAGACCGGCAGTATTCTCGCCTGGAAGGTCGCGTTCGAACATCTGGAAGTCTTCGCCGTCGAACGGCTGAGAGTGGTGGTTGTTGCCGATAAGGCAAGAGGGCTGCAGCTTATGTATGAGCGCATACTGCTCGGGCAAGCGCCAGTCGAACGACGGATTGATATCCTGATCCCACCAGCCGTCGAACCAGATAGCATTCACTTCGCCATAGTTGGTGAGCAACTCTGTGAGCTGATTGTTCATGAACTGATAGTAGCTATCCCAGTTCTGCGCCTCTTTCGGGCGGCCAGTGCCAAGACCGGTGCGTCCGAGCGGTGCGTCCTCGCGTCCCCAGTCGATGTGCGAGTAGTAGAAGTGCAAACCGATGCCCTGACGATGACACTCGTCGGCAAGTTCCTTCACGATGTCGCGCTTGAACGGCGAAGCGTCAACGATGTTATAGTCTGAATATTTTGTATGGAACATTGAGAAGCCCTCGTGGTGGCGTGTTGTGAAGCAGATATACTTTGCTCCGGAAGCCTTGATTGCTGACACCCACTCGCGTGCACTGAACTTTGAGGGATAGAAACCACCTGCAAGCTTGGCGTACTCCTTGTAGTTAAGATTGTTGTTTGTCATTGTCCACTCGCCGGTGGCGAGCATACTGTAAAGTCCCCAATGGAGGAAGATGCCGAACTTAGAGTCTTGGAAATGAGAGCGTGCTGCGAGATTGCCTTCTGTTGGCACATACTTGTTCGCAGCAGCCTTGTCGGTTGCGGTTCCGGCTACGCTGTTAGCAGCATTTTCGGCAGAAACACCGGCAGACATTGCGAGTGCCAACATCACTGTACAAAAGATTTTCTTCATACTTATTACATTAATTTTTAGGTAGTTATTATATACGAGAAAAGGTGCAGTTGCCCACAACTGCACCTAACGATGTTATTATCCACGCAAATCGTGCTCCTCAAAACGACGTTCTGCGAGCTTTTCATACTTTGTTCCTGGCTTGCCGTAGTTGGCATAAGGCCATATAGAAATGCCTCCACGCGGTGTGAAGAGACCTGTCACCTCGATATACTTAGGATCCATAAGCTTCACGAGGTCTTTCATAATGATGTTCACACAGTCCTCGTGGAAGTCGCCATGATTACGGAAGCTGAAAAGGTAAAGCTTCAAGCTCTTGCTCTCCACCATCTTTACGTCCGGCACATACGATATGCGTATCTCCGCAAAGTCGGGCTGACCGGTAATCGGACACAGCGATGTGAACTCCGGACAGTTGAAACGCACCCAGTAGTCGTTGCCCTGATGCTTGTTGACAAATGTCTCAAGCACTTCCGGCGCATAGTCGTCACGATACTTTGTCTTCGCTCCGAGTGCCTGCAAGCCTTCGTCGCGGCGATTATCTGAATTTGTTGCCATTTATATACTTATTATATATACTATATTTTAAAGCACATTAACCTCTGAACGTTGTCTTAAATATTGAATATTCGCCAGATGCTATAGTTCATTCCGGTATCGAAGTTGTCCTCGCCCTCGAACTTCTTTGTCCAACGCACAACGCGTATGGTAAGAGGCAGAACGATTATCTCGTAGAGTGTCTTAAGCACTACTTGAGAAATCATCAACACTGGCAATTCGCTCATCGGGATTACTCCTCCGAGTGCAAGCGGGAAGAAGATAATCGAATCGGCTGCCTCGCCGTACACCGTACTGAGTATGGCGCGAGCCGAGAAGTTCTTGCCGCCCGACGAGAGTTTCATGCGACTCATCACGTAAGCATTGACGAACGAACCGACGATGAACGCTAAGAATGATGCGAATGCGATACGTGGCGCAAGACCGAATACCGCATGAAAGCCTTCTTCGTTATGCCAATAAGGCGCAGCGGGCAGTATGTCGCACAATGCTCCGAAGAGGACAAATAGGAAATTCATAGCGAAACCCAACCATATCAGCAATCGGGTTTTTCCATAGCCCCATACCTCACAAACGCAGTCGTTGATGATGTACGAAACGGGGAAGACGATTAATCCGCCTGTTACACTAATCGGACCTAACGCAATTTGCTTTGTCTCAAGCACGTTTGCCGTAATAAGACAAACGCAGAAAAGCGTACTGAAAAGCAAAAACAGCACACTCACGGTTTTCTTGTTTTTCTGCATAATCTTGTTTTTTAAGAGGTTTATCAAGCACTCTATATAATATAATGTATATAGTAAACGATACTGCTACATTTATTTACGGCTGCAAAATTACTACTTTTTAATGAGAACGCAAACAAAAACACAGAGTAAATAGCAATAAAGAACGAGGAGCTACGCCGAAACGAATGGTTTCAGCGTAACTCCTCGCTATAATGAAAATAAATATTGCTAATGTAGTTTAGAACATCTTTGCTGGATAAACACCCTCGTCAGCAAGTTTCTGGAACTTAGCCACTACGTCCGGACGATCCTCCGGATAGGTCACGCCGAACCACTTAGATGTCGTGTCGAGCACCTCGCAAGTAGCGGTGCCGTCGTGGATGAGCTTGTCTACCATCAATGGGATGAAGAACTCGCTCTTAAGGTTCTCCATGTTCTTCGGGTCAGAGAGGAACGCCTTGAAGTACTCCTCACTGTGCTTGAAATAATCAGGTGTAAAGCCCCAGAAGTTCATAGATACCGGTGTTGTGTCAGGAATCTCTACCCATGTTTCGTTGTCGTCAGCAAGATATTTAACAACGCCATCGAAGCGCTGAATCTTGGTGCGCTCAACAACAGATGTAAGATGGTGGTGCTCGTCGTTCTCACATACGCCACGGCTTACAGTGCCACTCTCAGAAAGAGTGTTACCTACGCGGAAACCGACCATAGCATACTTACCAGTAGAACCCTCTGGCAACTCGCTGAGCCACTTGCCCATTACACGGAATGCATCGCGATCGTAGAAGTCGTCGCAGTTGAGCACAGCGAACGGCTCATTGATAACGCTTGCACCCATCATCAGCGCATGGTTAGTACCCCAAGGTTTTGTGCGACCCTCAGGACATGTAAAGCCCTCGGGCAGTGCGTCGAGGCTTTGGAACACGAGCTCGCAAGGGATGTGGCCTTCATATTTAGAAAGAACAATGCGACGGAAGTCGTCCTCAAAATCCTTACGGATAACGAACACGAGCTTGCCGAAGCCAGCGTTGATAGCGTCGTAGATACTGTAATCCATGATTGTCTCACCGTGAGGACCGAGCTCGTCGAGCTGCTTCAGTCCGCCGTAACGGCTTCCCATACCTGCAGCGAGGAGGAAAAGTGTTGGTTTCATAACTCTGATATTTGTTTAAGTTAATTTATATTGACTTTCGATTATTATTAATCTGAACGCAAAAGTAACAAAATCGAATGAAATAAAAAAATTATTGATAGCATAAAATTGCGCACATCACTGAAAAATCGTAACTTTGCACGATACTATATCATAATGTAACGAAAGAAAGAAACAGAAAAAGTCTAAATATATGGCAATTACAGAAGAAAAGACAGTAGAAGAGAAGAATTTGAGTTTTGTAGAGCAGCTCGTTGAGCAGGACCTCGCTGAGGGCAAGAACGCCGGACGCATACAGACGCGTTTCCCGCCAGAGCCTAATGGTTATCTGCACATCGGACACGCTAAGGCTATCTGCATGGACTTCGGCGTGGCTGAAAAGTACAATGGAGTGTGCAACCTGCGCTTCGACGACACCAATCCTACAAAGGAGAACAACGAGTACGTTGAGAACATTCTCAACGACATCTCTTGGCTCGGTTTCAAATGGGGTAACATATACTATGCTTCCGACTATTTCGAGAAGCTTTGGGACTTCGCTGTGTGGATGATTCAGAACGGACACGCTTACATCGACGAGCAGACTGCTGAGCAGATTGCTGAGCAGAAGGGCACACCTACCACTCCGGGCGTTGCTTCGCCTTACCGCGACCGCCCCGTTGAGGAGAGCCTCAAGTTGTTCAACAAGATGAACACTCCAGAGGCTGTAGAGGGCAGCATGGTGCTCCGTGCAAAGCTCGACATGGCTAACCCGAATATGCACTTCCGCGACCCTATCATCTATCGCATCATCCACACTCCACACCACCGCACAGGCACGAAGTGGCATGCTTATCCGATGTACGACTTCGCTCACGGACAGAGCGACTTCTTCGAGGGTGTAACCCACTCTATCTGTACACTCGAGTTCGTACCTCACCGCCCACTCTACGACAAGTTTATCGACTATCTGAAGGAGATGCGTGGCGAGACAGAGAACCTGCACGACTTCCGCCCGCGTCAGATCGAGTTCAACCGTCTGAACCTTACATACACAATGATGTCGAAGCGCAAGCTCCTGGCTCTCGTTGAGGAGAAGTTCGTGTCGGGTTGGGACGACCCACGTATGCCGACACTCTCGGGTATGCGTCGCCGCGGCTACTCGCCCGAGTCAGTACGCAAGTTCATCGACTCAATCGGCTACACCAAGTTCGACGCTCTCAACGACATGGCGCTGCTCGAGGCTGCCGTTCGCGAGGACCTGAACAAGCGTGCGCTGCGCGTGTCTGCCGTGCTCAACCCGGTTAAACTCGTCATCACCAACTATCCTGAGGGTCAGACTGAGGAGATGGAGGCTATTAACAACCCGGAGAACGAGGCTGACGGCACACACACCATCACCTTCTCGCGCAATCTTTGGATCGAGCGCGACGACTTCATGGAGGATGCTCCGAAAAAATTCTTCCGCATGACTCCGGGCAAGGAGGTACGTCTGAAGAACGCCTACATCGTGAAGTGCACTGGCTGCACAAAGGATGCCGAGGGCAACATCGTGGAGATTCAGGCCGAGTACGACCCGCTCAGCAAGAGCGGACTTGAGGGCGCCAACCGCAAGGTGAAGGGCACACTCCACTGGGTATCTGCCGACCACTGCCACAAGGCTCAGGTGCGCGTTTACGACCGTCTGTTCTGCGTTGAGAACCCGTCGGCTGACGAGCGCGACTTTCGCGAACTGCTCAACCCGGAGAGCCTCAAAACTATCGAGAACTGCTACGTTGAGAACTACGCTGCCGACTGCAAGCCAGGACAGTATCTGCAGTTCCAGCGCATCGGCTACTTCATGGCAGACCTCGACTCTACAGCCGAGAACCCCGTGTTCAACAAGACTGTGGGTCTGAAGGACGCTTGGGCAAAGCAAAACAAGTAAAACTTTGATGGAGAAAAAAGAGAATTATTTCAACAGTCCCGAATTTCAAGAGACACTACACCGATACGAATCGTCGCTGCAAGAAGACCATCCAGAGTACTTCGGCAGCGACGAGCTGTCGGACATTGCTGAATATTACTATGACAGTGGCAAGAGAAAGGAAGCTGTTGACGTTCTTGACTATGCCATCCAACTACACCCAGGAGCAGCTATGCCATTGGTGTTCAAGGGACGCATAGCTCTTATCGACAATAAAGACATCGACACAGCGCAACACTACGCTGACATGATTTCCGACCAGCTCGACCTCGACTGTCTTTATCTGCAAGCCGAGATTATGATTACACGTGGCAATGTTGAGGAAGCTGATAACTTCCTTAACAATGCGATGCACCAGATTGACGAGGACGACGTGCCCGACTATGTACTCGACATAGCTACTATTTTTATCGATTATAACCAATCCGACATAGCAGCCAAGTGGCTTGCCATGAGCGACGAGGATGACCTGCTCGACTATCGTGAGGTGAAAGCACGCATTGCTTTCGCCAAGGGCGACTACGAGCAGAGCGAACAGATATTCGAACAGCTGCTCGACGAAGACCCTTACTCTGGCAAGTACTGGAATTCACTCGCCGTAACGCAGCTCATGAGCAACCGCATCAACGACTCGATAACGTCGAGCGAATACTCCATAGCTATCGACCCCGAGGACGAGGAGGCACTGCTCAACAAGGCTAACGGTCTGTTCTCGCTTGGCAACTTCACCGAGGCAATGGACTACTACCAGCGTTTCCTCAAACTCTGTCCGGAGGAGGGTGCTGCATATATGTTCGTAGGCAACTGCCTGCTCAACATGGGCAGACCGGAGGAGGCTATGCCGCAGTACAACAAGGCGTTGGAATGTTTCAAGAAATACAATATTAGCACATCGGAAGTGAACCAATGTCGTGCATTCACTCTCTCACAACTCGGACATATAGAACAGGCACTCGAATGTCTTGCTGAGACCGACAACGACCCCGATTGCAACCATAGCGAGATAAACGTAATACGTGGTCATATCCTCTTAGAGCATGGTAGAGTGAAAGAAGCTATAAAGAGTTTCGTTGAAGCCTTGCAAGCCACTCACTTCTCTCACGAGATATTCTTCCGCATAGCCATCTCGGTGTACGACTGTGGCTACCCTACCATAGCGTACCGCATGTTCAAAACCTACCACGAAGCGCACCACAATCCAGGCGATGAGGGTGCGGCTTATCTTGCTTCGTGCTGCCGACAGCTGCAGAAGCGTGACGAATACTTGAAGTATCTCAACATAGCCTGTCAGCAGAACCCGTCGGAAGCGCGCAAGGTGCTCGGCGAATACTTCCCCACGGGCATGGACCCGAAGGATTACTTCGACTATGAAAAAGTAAAAGAGTAAAAGTAGGTGGTATGGGCATCCTGCCCATACCCACGCACCCACAAAAAGCATATCTTTAAAAATAAAAGAGTAAAAAGTAAAAAGAAATGAATACAGCAGAGCTTTTCCTTTGGATCCTCGACAACCTCAACTATTGGGTTGTCACCCTGTTTATGGCTATCGAGAGTTCGTTCATCCCCTTCCCATCCGAGGTGGTTGTTCCGCCGGCAGCATGGAAGGCTATGGACCCTGACAGCGGCATGAGCTTTGTGCTCGTCGTGGTGTTCGCCACAATCGGTGCCGATCTCGGTGCGCTCATCAACTATTACCTTGCCAAGTGGCTCGGCAGACCTATCATCTACAAGTTCGCCGACAGCCGCATCGGACACATGTGCCTCATTGACCGTGCCGCAGTAGAGAAAGCCGAAGCGTTTTTCCGCGAACATGGTGCCACCTCAACATTCTTCGGACGCCTCGTGCCGGCTGTACGCCAGCTTATCAGCATCCCTGCTGGCCTCTCTGGTATGCACGTAGGCAAGTTCCTCCTCTATACCACTCTCGGTGCAGGCGTATGGAACACGGTGCTCGCCATGATCGGTTGGGGCATCTACAAGTACACCAACCTGAAGACCACAAAGGATGTTTACGAGCAGGCTCTGCAGTACAGCCACGAAATCGGCTACGTTCTGCTCGCTCTCGCCGCCCTCGTCGTCGCATTCCTTGCGTACAAGGGATTGAAGAAAACAAAATAAATTGTATGTACCGGCAAGTGATTGCTGATTAGCAAAACGCATCCCAAAGATTGGCGGTCACTCATGGACAAGGAGATCCTGGCAATAGATGACCTTGGTACCGAGCCTCGCGAAATCATCGAATACGACAATGTGCTCAGTCCCATTATAGACCTCATCTCCTACCGCTATGAACACCAACTGCCGACTATCATCACCTCCAACCTCACCCCTCAACAAATCTCAGAGGTGTACGGCAAGCGTATCGGTGACCGATTGAAAGAGACAACCGAGATTGTCCCTTTCTTGAATGGCTCATACAGAGGCTAAGAAACAATAATTGTTCATAAATGTCAAGCCAATGCTCAATGCGCACCTCACATAAGATGCACAAAGAGCACTGGCTTTTTTAGTTTTTCAACGAGCTTGCTCTCAAGCATCCTCGGAGTTCCTCGGTCGATCGCCTTCGGGGAGCAAACTCTGGCAGATTTTTCACATTGATTTGACACACTCATCATACACCGCTAACCCTTTCACGGTCAGAAGATATTTCTGGCGAGGATGATGTGGCGAGTTCGGAAATTTCATTTTTACCAAGCCTTCAGTAATGGCTGGCGTAAGAGAATATTCAAGGAAATTGGGACGATTCTTCAAACCGACCGCCTCCATCATTTCCTTTACGCTCTTTTCATCTGTGCCAATCGCAACAAGTAAACGTTTTATATTTTCAGATAACGTAGATACGGTTTCATCAGAACTTGTATGGGTGCTTGTATGGGTACTTGTATGGGGTTCGTCAGTATCGCTATACCCTATAAGCATATAACGGTTCTTCAGTTCATGATGTTCGCCCAACATCAAATTACGGAAGAACCTGATGAGGAATGACTTGTTGGGCTCTATACCCTTTGACGGATTGCGATAGTTCGCACGAACAAGGGCATTGCGGAAGTACCAAGAGTTGTTGGCAAACAAATCGTTGTCCACCTTGAAACCGATAGAGCGCAGATATTTGATGACAAACACCGCTGTTGTTCGTGTGTTACCCTCACGAAACGGATGATTTTGCCATAGCAAGGTGACGAAATCTACAATGTGACTAATGATTTCATCCGTTGACAGTCCTTTATAATTAAAGTCCTTTTCTTGCTGAATGTCATATCGCAACGCCATCATAATGTCGGCAGCACGTCCATACACAACAGTATCTCCTTGCAATATCCATTCCTTCTTGCTGATGTCATAGGGGCGCACTTCACCAGCATGTTTGAATACACCCTCAAACAAGTGCCTATGGATATTCAGAAATTCCAATGCTGTAAACGAAAAAGACTTCTCGCTCAGTAGCTTGGCTATATTGGCAGCCACACGGTCGGCCTCTTCCTTTTCGGCATCGTCCTCATCATGAGTAGTTTTGTTGACATAATACGATTTCAACTGTTCGCGCACATCATCAATGGTAATATCGCCCTCAATGTGTCTGACAGCCGTCTCTTTCAGATAGTCAGACACCTTCAGTCCGTCAACATCTTGCAGACCGATAGCCGTGCGCCATGCCGAAGCCCTTTCGCGTTTATGTGGCTCTGCCACACGCTCGTAGGCTTCGAAATCTATGTATTGTTGCTTATGCTTATTCATAATGCTGTTAAAAATTAATAAGGAACGGCCATATCAATTATGTCCGACATAGCTATTTCTTTATCATGGTCATATTGTAAGCCTGCCGATTTCATTAACATTGTTTCTGCTATTCTGTCAGTGAAGGCGCCACCACCTTTTGCAGAAAGACTTAATGCAAACAGTAATTGATAATACATGATTCTTATTTTTCTTGGCGTAAAATTCTTACTAACCTGATTCATTAAGAAATCTTGAAAAATTTCCTTAATGTACTCGTCATTTAATTCAATAACGCCATTTGCGGCTGTTGCAACTAATGATTCTTTTTTACGGTATGTGCTAAACGGAATTCCTTCCGATTTCACTTTATGATTGGCAAAATCTGTATTCGCCTTACTTGAATCCTTAATCAAGGAGCTTAAATATGTATTTAGTTGTGTACTATCCAATGTTGGCAATTTAACTCCAAAGATGAACAATTTATCTAACTGCTCACGCTTATATTGCTCAATCTCTTTATTAGTATAACCATTTTCTTTAAATTCCATCTCATATGCCTTCATCAATTTACTCTCATCAACACTACATATTACAACAAGTCGTTCTTGTATTTCTGGATTTTCCAAAATTGTTCTCAACGATTCTATAATGCTTATTAATTTATGAGAGTTACACCTATCTATATCATCTATGTAAAGTATAACACGAGACTTGTTAACTTTGCATACCATAGACTGAAGAAGAATTTGTAAATCTTCTTCTATTTCATTTTGTATTCCCAAATAGTGTGTGTATGACTTTCTTTTCGTGTATTTCTTTATCATACTTTTGGCAGTAACGATTCCTTCTTTCAGCAAATGGATAATGCCACCAAGTAAGTAAAGGAAAACTGCGGGTACATTCAAATAATTCAACACTTGACTGATTGTATCGTCAAAGAACCGACAAAAAAACTTTTCTATGCCCCATGCTATAAATAGAATAATCCAATACAACAAAAAATTTGTCGTCAACATGCTATTCCATATAGACTTTATCTGAATCAGCAATTTCTCCACAATTGAGGCAGACTTGTACATGGTTTCATATAAATATGCCCATAAAGCAGGTGTCTCTTGATATTTCCAAGCATTGAATTCAACGATTTTGTATTTAACTGAATGCTTAGTATTATCCTCTAAGTTCATTCTTAATCGATTAAAGAAATATGTTTTTCCTCGTCCCCAAGGACCAAAAATTCCTAACATCCGCGTTGATTCTGTCTTACTACCAACAATCTCATCTATCTGCCTTGCATAGCAATCAGCTAATGAGTCCACCCCAAAGCATGGAGTTGCATTTATATCAACAATCGGTCTGTATTGCTCTGTTGCGTAAAAATAGTTTCTCTTATTTGTTTCATTGTCAGACGGTACATTGTGTCTTTCATTATCAAGTTGACCAACGTTTATATTAACATTATTTCCTGATCGCATCATTTTTTCTGTATCAGAAAGACCATCTATTATCTGATCATCCACGGATAGAAGATTTTCTTCGACATATTCAATTCCAGAAGGTGTAAGTCCAGAAATAAGTCCATCCCCTCCCATGAACAATGTTAAATTAATGTAGCCACTCTCTTTTAATCCTTCAGCCGCATCGCTTACCTGCTGTAAAGAATCAAAAAGTATATGGTCATGTTCACACAAATCTTTAAGACCTATGTTTGTTGATTTACCACCCTTATACCTGTGATACAAGGACAATAAAATATTTTGTTTTAACTCTTTAATCATCATAAGATTGATTCTTTGTTTTATTAATCCTCTGCCCCACAATTTTCTCAAATACCTCCGCACACTTCTTTATGTCTTCATATTCAGCAAGAGCCTTGCCCGTAAGTCCTTCAGAAGTCCAGTCTTTCATGTTTTTGGCATAAATACCTGTATTATTGTTCTTGAGGAAGTTGTTGGTTAGGGCATAAGGGAGGGTCTGTATGTCAATATCCTCAATCACTCGCTTAAAGTAATCATAGTCACCGTCAATAACAAAACCATAGTCAGCAGCAATGCGATATACTGCTTCCCAATGACGTTGTTTGGTAAACACACCATTCTTTTTATTATACCCACAATTCAGCAATTTTATGACGCACTCCCTCAATATCTCAAGACGGGTTGCCTCATACAAATTCTTTACCGACAACGGTTCTGCAGCTATCTGCAAACTATGTTCATACTGTCTATGATGGTCATTGGTTTCTTCGGTTGGCAGCTCATACCGTTTGGCAACAGGAATTGTATTTGTTCCTGCTACATACAGATACATGTCTATCACGATGCCGATGGCAGCATCTACCTCCTGTTCCGTAGCAATATAACTGCCATGTGCCTCATCATTGCGCAATTGCCGAAGAATGTCAAGCCGGTCGCTGAAAGCCTTTACCTCTGGATCTTCGCTATATTTCAACTTCTTCAACGACGGTATACCAAATATTGCAGACGACAGCGTTGCATCCTTGCCTGGTTCTTTACCTTCAAGTTCCTTATGATTAATAAGGTAATACAGCTTTTTGAGGAAAGCCTCATACTTCATCAATAGTTGGTTCAAGTGCATACGCTTCTCGTTGGCAGGCAAGCCTTCTGCCATACACAGCATGTTGAGCGACTCCTTAACAATGCTGTCTACACCATCAAGGGTGTTAAGGGATTCTGTGTTAAGCACCCTAAAGAGATTGTCCACCGTCTTCTCCATGGGGCGTATTATGCCGACTATCTTCTCAAAATGTGGCGCATAAGTGCGGCACAAACATTCCTTCAATACATCCTCGTCGTAGTCGGGATGCATTTTCTTGCGAACAATCTCCATCAGGTCGTCCATCGACATAGAATCCGAAGAAGTTGGCTCACTGCTGGATGTCGTGTCATAATCAAAATCAGAATCTCCGTTGTCCACGTCTTTAAGCTGTTCCATGAAGATGGAATAGAACTGCTCCACATTGTCGTCAAGCATTTTCTTAAACTTATCCACCTTGGCAAGGTCAGGACGTTTCTTCAAGTCCACCAGTTTGTAGATGTTCTGGAATTTTCTATACTCTCTTAACTTTTCTTCGTCTTGTGTCTTGTCGTCACGCAGAACGACACACAGTTTGTCTTTTTGTCTGAGACTCTCAAACATTACACCTATCTCCGCGAGCCACCTTTGTGCCTCACGCGCACTGATAAGTTCCTGCTCATTCAGGTGTTTCAGCAGTTCCAGTATTTTCTCCAAAGACACCTCCTTCGGCTTCTGTTCCTTTGGGCCTTTCTTTCTTTTCTTTCCACCATTGCCAGGTTCGTCATCTCCATCGTCCACATCGGTAATGCCAGCTATCTCGTCGCTGTCAACAACATCATAGCTACGGATGTCATCACCTGTTTTCTTCGTTGCATCATGATATATCTTGCAGAACACCTGCCAGAAGTCAAGGAATGTCTCTTCTGTATATTTGGCGGCTATGTCGTATACATTCTTCAGCGACATAAGAGCCGAGGCATACTGACCTACTATGTAGCGCAACATCTTTGCCTCATTCTCAGGTTGAACATAGTCGGCATCTCCGGGTTCCAGCCCAAGTTCTTCGTTTTGCTTGCGTATGGCAGCTTCCCTTGCCATGCAGATATTTACCCAGTCGCGTATGCTGCTCTCCATATCGAGAATGAAGTCGGCATCATCCTTCTTCTTAACATATTCATTAAACCACTGGATGTATGGCTTGCTGGCTGTCATATCCTTGTAGTAGCCGGCAATAAGCTTCGCCTCTTCCTCAGGGTTGAACTGCGAGATGACCATGTCACAATACTTCTTGAAAGCCAGGTTAATGTTCTTGGTATTGACATTCCGCCAAGAGCAGTCTATCACATGACATTCAGTCTTGTACTTGCAGGTGCGGTTCACGCGGCTGATAGTCTGTATGGCATTGATGTCTTTTATATCCTTGTCAAGGAAGAGCGTGTGTAGCTTCGGCTCGTCAAAGCCGGTCTGCAGTTTGTCCACCACGATGATAAGTCCATTCTTGCCATTCTTGAAGTTGTCAATAGCCTGCGCTTCCGAAATATTACCATTTACCGACGCACACGACTCGTACTTCTGACTATCGCTATACACCACCACGATTGGAGCATTGGCGTATTTGGCATACCGTGGCTCTGCACATTTCTTGGCATACAGTTCGCGGATGATTCTCGTATACTGTATGGCAATAGGAATGGAGGTGACAGCCAGCATAGCTTTGCCCTCACCGCGTATCTTGCCATAAACAAGCGAGACGAGACGGTCTACCACAAACGCGGCTATCTTACGCATTCGTGGCTCAAACTCATATACTTTCTGCTTCTTCTGCCGCACATCAGGAATGTTGTCCTCATCGCTGAGGTCAATGTCCTTGGGCATCTCAAAGCCCACGGGCACATTGTAGGGTATGATGTGCTTTGTGGGGTCGAGTATGTAGTCATCGTCTATGGCTTCTTTCATGGAGTAAGTATCAAACGGCACCCACAGTGGCACTGTGGTGGCACTGCGGAACTCGCCGAAGCGGCTCAGCGTCTCGTCACTTGGCGTGGCTGTGAAACCGATGAGCAAATTTTTCTTGTATATTTTCTGTCCACCGTGGTTGAACGAGTCTTGCAGCCGTTCAAAGAGATTAATCATCTCCTTGTTGTTCTCTCCAGAGTTGGAGCGATGTATCTCGTCGATGAGGAAAGCCACACGCATGTTCTTCAGTTTCTTACCGGCATCGTCGATAGCCTGCTGCAGGTCGAGAAACTTCTGTATGTTCACAACGATGATGCGCCGCTGGTCGTCGAGGGCTTTGACGAAGGTTTCTTTGTCTGTTGCCTCCACAAACATCGACTTGTCAATGTTCATATTGTACATGCGCTCGTCCAGCTGGTCGCGCAGCTGCAATCGGTCCACTACCAGCATTATCTTGTCGTAGGCGTATGCGTCCTGGTAGCGGTAGTCCTTTAGTTGCAGGGCTGTCCAGCCTATGATGTTGCTCTTGCCGAAGCCAGCGGCATACTGCATGAGCAGCGAGTAGACAAACTTGTTGTTGCAGAACCGCTCGCGCTTGGCTATTATCTCCTCGGTCTTCTGCTGTGGTATACCGAGGGCATAAAGTTCTCGCCGCAACTTGTCGGTATAGTAGTCGGGGTTGCCCTCGTTATCGAGCATTTCCTTGATGCGGTTCATTATCTTGTCGCACCCAAACTTCTGTTTGGGGCGTGGCGAGATGAGGCGACCGCTGTTTGACTTGCGTACACGCTTGCCGTCTTTTTTCTTCTCATACTTATACTCTATAAAGTTATAATAGAGAATCTCGTTCTTGATGGCATTCTTGGAATACAGGGCGCGCGCCACCTCCTCAAACTTCTGTTTCTCTGTAAGCAGAGGCGAGCTTACAGGATATGCCTTAAACACCTTGCACACGTCGGGCACAAGACGGTCTACGGTTGCGGTGGACAGGTTTGTTGTGAACTCACCATGCGCCAAGTCGTACATCTGCGCCATGTTGCGCATCACGTAGGTCTCGTTGATGTCGGAGGCGGTGATGTGTATAGCCTTTTCATAGATGGCAAGCAGCTGTTTTTCTCTTTCGTCACCTGGCTATCGGTCTGCTCTGCCTCAACAATGGAACGCACAGCAGAGAGATAGTCCTTCGCCACCTTGCCACGTCCTTGGTCTTGGGCGTTCTGCCCCATGCTTACGCACTTCAGTTCCATGTAACCAAGGAAGATGCCGTTGAGATAGAAGGTCACGTCCGGACGAATATTTGTCACCAAGTTTCCGTTGTATTTTTGCTTGTGTGGTGCTTCCTCCACAGCACAGAAGATGTTTTTCTTGAAGTCCTCATCGCCGCGAAGCTCTGTGCCTGGCACATAAAACAAGGTGATTTGCTCGCCTTTGAAGGTGATGGTTTTGAAAGTATTGAAGAAGATGGCCACATTCTGCTTGTCTATGACCTTCTCTCTTATCGCTTCAACAAGTTCGTCTTGCAGCGCACGCTCGTCATTGCCGAACTTACGCATCAGTCGGCTCCACTCTGCTGGTTGAGTGTTGCTGATAAACTCTGCCAACACCGAGGGTATGAACATGCCGTTCTGCACCACATTAGGTGCCACATAGCGGTAGCCCAATCCGCCCTCATCCTCACGACGGCAGAGATAGTTCATCACATAGTCTTTCTGTATCTTTCTTTCGTCCATGACTCTTCTGTTTTTAGTTTAAGGTTATCTACACAGCTCGTTTGCCTGTGATTACTTCATCTATCAAGGAGCGTTTCAAATCGCCATAACGGCTGATTTGCTTGTCAAGGTTTGACACGATGGTGTCTATCTTGGCGCATTTGTCATCGAGGTAGGCGGCGATGGCGCGTTGCTCGGGGAGAGGAGGATATATAGCAGAAATATTATTGAATCTGTCATTGTACAATCTAAGGCGTGAATCAATTATTCCTTTTGAATGTCTCTTAAATTCTTTTACATACATTCCACTTCTTAGCAGATAATGGTAGAAATGAGAAGCAATATTTCTCCCCTCATATACAGCATATGCAGGACTAACTATTCCATCATTATCAGATATTCCAAGACCTGTTTTCCATGCGAGCATTATATTTATCACCAAATCATGGGCTTTGCATATTTTATAGCCAACTAATGAATCTGCCCGACTTTCGAACTCTTCATCAGAATTCATTTTATCTTTTCTCCTTGCTACACCATAAAATTCAGAAACAGACAACAAATCTTCTTCACCTGTTAAAGACAACTCTTTACGCTCAAAGAAAATATCTTTCATTCTCTTCACTTCCCAATGCTCCGGCACATCTCCTATCCACTCAATGCCCGAATCCTTCATCTTCACATTCGGATCGAGTCCATGAGTAACGGCATGATTGATGATGCTTTTCTTCAGACGAAGATAAGCATCACGCTTAGAAGTGAGGAGGGATACTTGGTGGTCTATCTCGGAAAGTTTCGTGTCGAGGTAGGTGACCATTCGTTGCTGGTCTGCAAGGGAAGGAGTAAATACCACAACATTTTTTAATGCTGTTTGTGTCATACTAGGAAGCGCTGTTTGTGTTGAGATTCCTTTAAAAGGGAAACATGTAGACAAATAGTATAGATACTTTGCACAAAATTTCTTGTTAGGAATAGCATAAAACATCGTATCCACAGCCCAAAATGGACCTTTATAGTATATAGGTTTATCTATAGTCCCCTTTCTACCAAGAAAGATAACCTCTCCATTATACATTTCCTCTGTACAGTAAGTAAATTGACCACCAGAACCTATTACAGGCACGCCTTCTGTTGATTCTATGTTTTTATAATCACGACCATTGTTAATTGTTACGCATTGTTTAAACAACAACTCTTTCCAGTGGTCTAGAATCAAAGGAGTCCAATCTATATAACTTTGTATCATAACCTCACCTCCTTCAATTCCTCGTTTAACTCTTTAATTTCCTTCAAAATATCCTCCGCCTTTTCCATTTTCTCAGGCACATAAAACTCCTTGTTGAAGTTGATTTCAACTCCAACCATATTACCGCCGAGTGTGTAAGGCTTAAAGACATATTTCTGCATAAAGGCATCAATCTCACGCTTGTTGGCAGTCTCATCCATGTGGTGCGGTATTATCTCGTAGTCGCCTGTGGTGTAAGGTGCAATGGAAATTTTGTGTACCGAATTTTTCTTGCCAGTAGAAGCCTTGAATGCGAACATGCCACAGCCAAGATCGCGTATAGAGCCATCCTCACGGGTGTGAAGAATAGTGCATTGGTCGGGACAGAAAGCATACGTTCCGTCCCCCTCTGTCTCTACGGAAACAGAGAGATTAAGTTTTTCTTCCATCACGCACTTAGCTATCGCTTTCAGCTCGTCGGACGACAACTCCTGCAAGTCGTCGTAGCGTGTATCGCCAACGGTCAGTGCCACAGGCTGTTTGATGACGAAAGGCTTGCTGTCCTCGCAAACCGTCTCCTCCACATAATGTCCAGCGTCAGATACCTCGGTAAGCGTGAGCGACTGTTTGTTGTAGTAGAAGTGTTCGCGGTCGTAAATCTTGCAGATATCCGACGGTTCAAAGCGAACCAATGCCTCCACAATTTTGCACAGGTGTTCGTCGCCCATCTCGCGACGCTTGTCACCCTTCGACTTCTTCAGCGGTTGCCACAGGCTGCTGCCATCAATAAGAGCCACCTTGCCACGACGCTCCACAGGCTTGTTCTTGTTCATAATCCACAAGTAGGTGTAGATGCCTGTATTGAAAAACTCCTGTTGCGGCATCTGTATGATAGCCTCCACCCAGTCGTGATCGAAGATGTATTTGCGTATGTTGCTCTCGCCGCTGCCCGCGTCGCCCGAAAAGAGCGTAGAGCCATTGTGTACTTCTACGGCTATGCCATCGTCGGCAAGTTGCCAAAGGATGTGCTGCATGAAGAGAAACTGACCGTCGCTTATTGACGGCAAGCCGGCAGGAAACTGTCCCAACTTATCTGCCTTCACTTCCTTCTCATAACCCTTCCACTTGGTGCCATAAGGTGGGTTTGCCACGATAAAGTCGAAGCCCTCCTCCATGTCGGCAAACGGCACCATCGTGAGCGTATTGCCATACTTGATGGTTGACATAGGGCGGAAGCGTGACTCTATGGAAGACAAGGCATAAAGAGAATCATTGAGCTCGCTGCCGTATGTCTTGATGTATTTGTAGCCATCCTTCTGCAAACGGTCGGAAACGCCAAAAAGCAAGTTGGCGCCTCCACAGGTTGGGTCGTAGCCATGCAGCAGCTTGTCCTTTGGTTTGTTCACCTTCAATGCCACAATACGGGCTATCAGCTCGATGATGTCCTCTGGCGTGTATTGCTCACCAGCCGTACTTGCAGAAATGTAAGCCCAGCGTCGCTTGATGTGCTCTTCGAGCGTGGTGATGGCAGAGTTGTCGTAAGGAGCAAGGTCTATCTGCGCCCAGGCGGAAACCACCTGGAACAAGATGCCTTTCTTGCGCAATTCAGCCACGATGCCGTCCATATTAAGGAATTTTTGGTCAATCTTCTCACGCTCTATGCCAAGCAGTTGCTTCAGCACATCATCGAAAGCCTTAAGATACTCGGCAAAATCCTGCTCAAAGGTATTATCGTTCATGCAGATAGATCTCAGCGTCTTACCCTGCATCACAATATACTTGTTGTAGCCACACTCCTCAGCGTCATACAAGGTTTTAAAGGCTTTGGCATCGCTTTCCACAGTAGTGCCGTACTCGTTTTCCACCCGTTTGACAGTATTTATCATCCTGCCCTCCACCATGACAAGGGCAAAGAACGGCATCATGTAAGCCGGAAAGTCGCTCTGTTTGATGCCGGCAGCAAGAAGTAAGTCGGCAACTGCCCAAATGTCACTCTCATAGTGCATGATGTCCTGCACCGGATTCTGTATGTTGTTTTCTATCATATAGATATCTTTTTTAGATATTAAAAAAAACTATTGGTTTGACGGAATATTAAGAAGTTTCTCTGCTTCTATCTCAATCCGGCTTTTCTTCGTCTGCACAATGAGAGAGCGGACATCCACATCAAGTGCCTCTGCCACTTGAAAAAGGGTTTCGAGGCTTGGTTGCGAACTGTTGGTACACCACTTGCTCACGGTGGCTGGGTCTTTACCCAATTCGTCTGCCAGCCACTTGGCTGTCCTTTTGTTTTCAACCAATACTATCTTGATGCGATTGATATCTTTCTTTGCCATATCCTTTCATGTGTTTCTTGGTCTACAAATATAAAAATTATCTTGGATAATCAAGAAAGATTACGGAAATAATTATCCATGTTATTGCGTTTTACATCTATTTTTAAATAAAATAGCACCAATTCAAGGCTCTACAATCAAAATCCAACTACTTTCTGCTCGATTTTCATTGATTATAACTACCTTTGCCATATCAGAGCTACCGCAAAATAGCACAAAGAATAAGCGTGGTACGAGGGAATATGCGCAACGGTTGAATATCAAGAATGTGAAGATAGTGCATCGGTTTTTGCACCTAATGGTTTGAAAGAGTCGTTTAACGAAAACGACATTTGAAACGAGCGTTGTCAATACTATAATTAAACATAGAATGCACCCCTAAATGTTGCCACGCTACAACAACAATGTTGCCACGCTACGCAAACAACGTTGCCACGCTACGACAACAATGTTGCCACGCTACAACAACATTGCTACGCTACAACAATGTCGAGAAACGGACAGAAGATGAGTTAGAAGACAAACTGGAAGATAGACTGGAAGATAGGATGGAAGATAACCCCTATTGTTCAGATATCTCCCAGCCATTACTTCGCTGATACACAGCACATTATACTCCAAAATGTAGGATATGGTAGATTTTTTCGCAAAACACTTTTTCTTAACCATATCTTTAAACAATGTAATTTTCACAAGACTACGGCAGGAATGGAACACCTTCCTTTACTCATAATGTGATGGTGATATGGGGATGATTTCAACTAATCTTCTTTAAACGCCAGCTTGTCGAACTTGGCTTTAAGCATTGGAGCCTCCGACTTACGAATTGAGAGTTTCATCTCGCAGGTGTTGTCGTAGGTCTGGCTGATAATGCGCGGCGACATGTCCTTGATGATTTTCATTACGTCGTTCATCATAATGTAAGGAAAATCGAAAACAACCTCCTCCTCTACGAACTGACTTACAATCTCTGCGTTGGCTATTGCCTCAGCCGCTGCGGTGCGATAGGCAACAATAAGTCCGCTTGTGCCAAGATTGACACCTCCGTAATAGCGCACAACGATGATAAGAATGTCGGTCAACTCGTTCTTGTTGATCTGACCGAGGATGGGCTTGCCGGCTGTGCTGCTCGGCTCGCCGTCGTCGTTGGCACGGAAATCGGTGCGGTCAGCACCGAGCATGTATGCCCAGCACACATGACGCGCGTCATAATACTTCTTGCGAAACTCTGCTACGTATTGCTTCACTTCCTCCTCGGAAGTGACATGAAAGGCAAAAGCGAGAAACTTACTGCGTTTCTCGCTGTAAAAGCCTTCTGCGGGTGTGTCTGTGATTGTAAGAAATTCGTCTTTTGGCTCCATTGATATTAAATTGACAAGTAGACAAGGCGAGATGCATAACAAACGTTTATGCAAACCACCTTGTCTACTCGTTGCTTATTCACTTATCTACTACTATGTTACGACAGCTTGTGAATGATGAGTCCTGAGCGGAGCTTAGGTTCAAACCATGTTGCCTTCGGCGGCATAATCTTTCCGCTATCGGCGATGTCGATTATCTGTTTCATTGAAACCGGATAGAGGGCGAGTGCCATGCGCATCTCGCCGCTGTCTACGCGACGCTTCAGTTCTTCGAGACCGCGAAGACCTCCTACGAAGTCGATGCGCTTGTCTGAACGTAAATCGGTGATGCCGAGCACCTTGTCGAGGATAAGACGGCTCGAGATGTCTACGTCAAGAACGCCGATAGGGTCGTGGTCGTCGTATGTGCCCTGCTTGGCTGTGAGCGAATACCAATGTCCGTCGAGATAGAGTGAGAACTCGTGCAGACGCTGCGGCTTGTAGATAGCCTCGCCCTTGTCCTCAACCTCGAAGTTCTCGCGCAAAGCGTCAAGGAACTGCTCTGATGTAAGACCATTGAGGTCCTTTACAACGCGGTTATAGTCGAGCACGGTGAGCTGCGATGCCTGGAAGCAAACAGCCATGAAGTAGTTGTACTCCTCGTCGCCCTTATGGTTCGGATTGTTCTTAGCCTTTTCTGCACCAACGAGAGCAGCAGCAGCGCTGCGGTGATGACCGTCGGCGATGTAGAGAGCCGGCATCTTAGCGAACTCCTTAGTGATTACGTCGATGTCAGCCTTATCACTAATAACCCAGAACTGATGACCGAAGCCGTCGTCGGGAGCAACGAAGTCGTACTCTGGCTTTGTTGCTGCGTAGCGCTTGATGAGCGCGTCGAGCACCTCGTTGTCAGGATAAGCGAAGAACACCGGCTCGATGTTGGCGTCGTTTACGCGAACATGCTTCATGCGGTCTTCCTCCTTGTCGCGGCGTGTCAGCTCGTGCTTCTTGATGGTGCCATTGAGATAATCGTTGACGAGAGCACCCACAACAAGTCCGTACTGAGTCTTGCCGTTCATGGTCTGAGCGTAGATATAATAGTTCTCGTCTGCGTCCTGACGAAGCCAACCCTTCTCCTGGAACATCTTGAAGTTAGCGGCAGCCTTCTCGTAAACGCGCGGATCATACTCGCTTGTGCCTGGCTCGAAGTCAATCTCCGGCTTGATGATATGATAAAGACTCTTCTCGTTATCGCCAGCCTCAGCTCTTGCCTCTTCACTATCGAGCACGTCGTAAGGACGTGATGCTATTTCTTCAACGAGGTCTTGCGGTGGACGTACGCCACGGAATGGTTTTACTGTTGCCATAGTATGATTATTTTAAAACCCCACCACTATGTCCTCCCTATGGGGCAAAGGGGTGGGGTTATCGGGGATTTTACTTAATTACTTGTTAACTTGGAACTTAGTGCAGCCGTCAGCGAAGAAAGCGTTGATCTGCTTAGCAGCTGCGATACCAGCGTTGGTGTTAGCCTCTGCTGTCTGAGCACCCATCTTCTTAGGTGTAGAGAAGTATCTGCCTTCGAACTTCTGGAACTCTTCGTTAGCGTCCGGCATGATGTCTGTGATGAACTTCAGGTCGGTGCGTTCTGCCATGAGGGCAAGGAGTTCAGGCTCATTGATAACTTCCTTACGAGCTGTGTTGATGAGGATGCCGTTCTTGTGGAGTTTGCCAACAAGAGCTGCATTGATGCTCTGCTTTGTCTCGGGAGTAGCAGGGATGTGCAGCGAAACGATGTCGCAGTTCTCGAAGAGAGCGTCCTGAGAGTCAACTGCCTTAACGCCAGCAGCCTCAATAGCCTCCTTCGGGCAGAATGCGTCGTATGCATAAACTTCCATCTCGAAGCCCTTAGCGATGCGAGCCACGTTTCTACCTACGTTGCCGAAAGCGAGAATACCGAGCTTCTTGCCCTTCAACTCGCTACCCGACTTGCCGTTGTAGAAGTTGCGAACGCCGTAAACGAGCAAACCGAATACGAGTTCAGCCACAGCATTAGAGTTCTGACCAGGTGTGTTCTCAACAACAACGTTCTTCTCTTTAGCGTAAGCACAGTCGACATTGTCGTAACCGGCACCGGCACGTACAACTATCTTAAGTTGCTTTGCAGCGTCAAGCACCTCTGGTGTAACCTTGTCTGAGCGCACGATCATCGCGTCAGCGCCAGCCACAGCGTCAAGAAGCTGCTGCTTTTCTGTATATTTCTCAAGCAAAACGAGTTCGTTGCCTGCACCTTCTATCTCAGCCTTAATGCCGTCAACCGCTGCCTTTGCAAACGGTTTTTCTGTTGCCACTAATACTTTCATAGCTATACTATTTATTAATGTTCCTTTTCAAAATCCTGCATGCACTTAACGAGAGCCTCAACGCCTTCCATAGGCATAGCGTTGTAGCAACTTGCGCGGAAGCCACCTACCGAACGGTGACCCTTGATGCCGACCATGCCACGTTGTGTAGCGTACTCGAAGAACGGCTTCTCAAGATCCTTGTACTCGTCGTTCATAACGAAGCAGATGTTCATCAAAGAACGAGAATCCTTCTCTACTGTACCACGGAACAACTTGTTGCGGTCGATTTCGTCGTAGAGCACCTTAGCGCGAGCCTCAGCACGGCGTGCCATCTCCTCTACTCCACCCTGAGCCTTGATCCAGCGCAGTGTTTCGAGAGCGCAGTAGATAGGTACTACTGGAGGCGTGTTGAACATAGAACCCTTCTCTACGTGTGTACGGTAGTCGAGCATTGTCGGAATCTGACGCGGAGCCTTACCCAAGCATTCATCCTTTACGATGATGAGGGTAACACCAGCCATAGCGAGGTTCTTCTGAGCACCTGCATAGATACAGTCGTACTTAGCAACGTCGATAGGACGGCTGAAGATATCAGAAGACATATCGCCGATAAGTCTTACAGGCACTTCCGGCTCCTTGCGGATTTCGGTACCATAAATAGTATTATTAGTTGTAATATGTAAATAGTCGAGATCTGTCGGACATTCGTAATCCTTTGGATAGAATGTATAGCCTGCGTCTGCAGAAGAAGCCACCTCAACAGCTTCGCCAAAGAGCTTAGCTTCCTTCAACGCCTTCTTTGCCCATGTACCCGTATTGAGATAACCAGCCTTCTTAATCAAGAAGTTGTAAGGAATCATACAGAATTCCAATGAAGCGCCACCACCGAGGAACAATACCGAATAGCCTTCTGGCACCTTCAAGAGTTCCTTGATAAGGGCTACAGCCTCATCAACAACGGGTTGGAAATCCTTTGCACGATGGCTAATCTCTGCCAAAGAAAGTCCTGAACCATTAAAATCCAAAATCTGTTTTGCTGTGTTTTCGATCACTTCGCGAGGAAGAATAGAAGGTCCTGCATTAAAGTTGTATTTCTTCATCTGCCTGTTTGTTATTAAGTTAATATAAGTTTGATTACTATCGCAGGCGAAGTTACAATTAATTTTTGAAAGTAACAAGCAAATGTTTACAAAATGTTACTCTTATTTTATCTTTTACACGGTTTCAACTTTACTTCCGGTATTTTCAACTTGTCACCAGCCTTCACTGTATGGCAGTTATTCAGCACCTCAACGTAACATTCCATACCTTCTCCAAGATGGGCTTTACTAATTGAGGCGAGCGACTGCCCTGGTTGTACGGTAACCACTTTGGCAACACCAACAATAATATAAGCACCAGTACGTACACGAACATCATAGTTGTAGTCGGACGGTGTGGTGGCTGTTGGTGCTGCAGACATTACTGCAGTAGAGCCTGTCGCAGCCTTAGAGTTAGACGCACGAACAGAGTCTTTCTTTTCTTTCTTTACGTTTTCTGCGGTGTGTGCATCTGCTGCTTTCAAAGCATCATTAGACGCTATTGTATCACTAACAACACACTGCGGTTCAACAGCTACCACCGTATCTTGTTGAGCATACAATCGTGTCTCAAGTCTATCTATGACATGGTTCTTCTCTTCTATTCGCTGATAGAGGAAATACATACCTATGCCAATACTCACGAGTATAACAAACGACGCAATAGTGAGAACATACATCATACGCGGACTGCGTTGCTTGCATCCACCAATAACAATGCCTTCATCGTCTGACTCATCTATGTCGTTAGCCGACTTTTCTTCGTCTGCCTTATTGTTATCATCATCTATTGGTTCGCTCTTTGGAGCCATCAAACGACGAGCCATGTCACGGTGTTCCTCTGTGTTTACCACTTTTGATGCAGGTTCTGAGGGGGAAGGCTGGTCGGTTGGCTGATCGGTTGGTGCAGTTGGGGACAACTGCACCCCCTGAGGTTGCTCAGCTGGTGTGGGCTGATTGGCGGATTGGTCAGCCAACTGGTCGGTTGGTGCAGTTGGGGACAACTGCACCCCCTGAGGTTGCTCAGTTGGTGTGGATTGATTGGCGGATTGGTCAGTCAACTGGTCGGTTGGTGCAGTTGGGGACAACTGCACCCCCTGAGATTGCTCAGTTGGTGTGGGTTGATTGGCGGATTGATCAGTCAACTGATCGGTTGGTGCAGTTGGGGACAACTGCACCCCCTGAGATTCCGTTTCAATTACAGAATCGGAGAGCTCATCCATTTCATCATCTATTTCAGAAAAATCAACTCCATCGTTAAGCACTACAGTCTCAAACTGTACAAACGGACGATTGACACGGTCGCGCAGCAAGACCTCGGGAGTGAACGATATTTTGTTGCGTCCATCGATGATAATACGTTCGCCAGTATTCACATCGACACTGGCGCGTGCGCTCACCGCCGACACCTTGAAAGTGCCGAAGCCTTTTATCTTCACCGAGCTATCAGTGTCGTCAAGTTCCTCACTTACTACATCGAACATTGCACCGATAAAGTCGGAAGCGTCACTAAGCGATAAGCCGTACTTCTCACTCAGCTCACGAGCGAAATCATTCACCTTAGCCATTCGCATCGTCTCCTTTCTTCATCTTGTTCTTCACCGATGTTGCAGGCTTGAAGTTAAGCACAATCTTCGGTGGAACGAGCATACGCTGCCCCGTTGACGGATTGACAACGATGCGCTCCATACGTTTCTTCAGTTCAAAGGTACCGAAATCTGGTACTGACACATTCTCACCTTCATCGAACGTAGAGGCAATAGACTCTAACACGCAACGCACCATGCGCTGAGTGTTCTCCTGCGAATATCCCGTGCGTCGAGATAGCTCTGTGATGTATTCCTTGTTGTTCATATATAATATAAGGTGAGAATGTGTAATGATTATATTATTCTACTTCGCCATAGAGGTCGAAGTCGTCGCTATCGGTGATACGTACATCATAGAACGCACCGACACGCAGACGGCGCGTAGCCTTGATTAGCACCTCGGGGTCGACCTCTGGTGAGCAGAACTCCGTGCGACCGATGTAGTAGTCGCCCTCTTTGCGATCGATGATGGTCTTCAGAACGCTGCCAACCTTAGCAGCTTCAATCTCTGCACTGATACGCTGCTGCACAGCCATTATCTTGTCGAGACGACGCTGCTTCACTTCTGCTGGCACATCATCCTTGTAATGTTCTGCGCTGTATGTGCCTTCCTCCTCAGAGTAGGCGAAAGCCCCCATACGCTCGAAGCGTGCCCATTTCACAAACTCTACGAGTTCCTTGAAGTCTTCCTCTGTCTCGCCAGGGAAGCCAACGAGCAGTGTTGTGCGCAGATGCAGGCCCGGCACCTCCTTGCGGATGCGCTCTATGAACTCCATTGTCTCCGCCTTAGTAACATGGCGATGCATACGTGTGAGCATATTGTCGGAGATATGCTGCAGAGCGATGTCGAGATACTTGCAAACGTTCGGCTTCTCACGAATAACGTCAAGCAGTTCAAATGGGAACTGGTTAGGATAAGCGTAGTGCAGACGAATCCACTTAACGCCTTTTATATCTGCGATGTCCGAGATTAGGTCAGCGATATGACGTTTGCCGTCAATGTCCACTCCGTAGTATGTCAATTCTTGAGCGATAATCTGGAACTCCTTCACGCCACTTGCCACCAGTTCGCGTATTTCCTCAAGTATCTCCTCCTTTGGACGGCTGACGTGCTTACCGGTGATAATTGGTATGGCACAATAAGCACAACGGCGGTCGCAACCCTCGCTAATTTTTATATAGGCGTAGTGGTGCGGCGTAGTGATGTGGCGTGCACCAGAGCATGTAGGTTCTTCGGGCTTGCCGAGGTCGGTAAGCAACTGCTTGAAGTTGAACTTACCATAGTACTTATCCACCTGCGGAATTTCCTCTTCGAGCTCTTTCTGATAGCGCTGCGAGAGACAACCCATCACGAAGAGTTTGCTTATCTTGCCCTCCTCCTTTGCCTGAACGAGTTCGAGGATGGTGTCTATGCTCTCCTGCTTTGCGTCCTCAATGAAGCCGCATGTGTTGACCACAACGATTTCGCCCTCGATGCGCTTTGCATCGTGGGTGCAATGATATCCAGTCTGCTCGAAAAGTGTCATCAGCTTCTCGCTATCGACAAGATTCTTTGAGCAGCCCATTGTTATAATATCTACTTGTCCTTTCTTCATAATTATTTTTTGAACAACGAATCGACGAACTGGCGTTTGTTGAAGAGCTGCAACGCCTCCATCGACTCACCGAGTCCGATATACTTCACCGGCACCTTAAGCTGGTCGCTGATGCCGATAACCACTCCACCCTTCGCTGTTCCGTCGAGCTTAGTGATGGCAAGCGATGTGATTTGTGTGACCTGCGAGAACTGCTTTGCTTGCTCAAAAGCGTTCTGACCGGTACTGCCATCAAGCACGAGCAGCACCTCGTCGGGTGCTTCGGGCAGCACCTTCTTCATGACATCCTTTATCTTCTTCAGCTCGTTCATCAAGCCCACCTTGTTATGCAGACGTCCTGCGGTATCGATGATTACGACATCTGCTCCGTTTGCCTTAGCCGAAGAGAGCGTATCGAAAGCTACGGATGCAGGGTCGGCACCCATCTGCTGTTTTACTACGGGCACACCTACGCGCTCGCCCCAGATGCAAATCTGCTCAACGGCAGCGGCACGGAATGTGTCGGCAGCACCGAGGTACACTTTCTTGCCCGACTTCTTGAACTGATAAGCGAGCTTGCCAATAGTGGTTGTCTTGCCGACACCGTTCACACCAACAACAAGAATCACGTAAGGACGATGGTCGGTTGGCAATTCCCAATCGTCATTATCCGCAGTGTTATTCTCTGTAAGCAGCGATGCAATTTCATCGCGCATGATATTGTTAAGTTCTGACGTAGACACATACTTATCGCGTGCCACACGTTCTTCAATGCGCTGTATAATCTTCAAAGTTGTTTCTACACCTATGTCAGATGTAATCAGAGCCTCTTCAAGATTATCGAGCACTTCGTCGTCGACGGTAGATTTACCCATGACTGCACGAGAAATCTTGTCGAAGACACTGTGTTTTGTCTTCTCCAGACCATTGTCAAGAACTTCTTTCTTGTTCTTATTAAAAAATCCAAAAATTCCCATATAACGTTATTTAAGTGCAAAGATAGTGCAAATCGAAGACAATACAAAATATGCTCGCATATTTTTATTGCTGAGATGCAGCCTATCTTATTTAGAGATAGTGCAAATCGAAGACAATACAAAATATGCTCGCATATTTTTGTCACTTCAGCTCCACTACCATGCCCTCTCGCGTCAGTTCTGACGCTGGAAACACGGCGCGAGCCTCTTCAAGTAGCACCTGTTCGTTGTCGTATTTCGAGCTATAGTGACCTAACAGTAGACGACCTGCATGTGCGTCGCGAGCCACTTGTGCAGCTTGCGCTGCCGTACTGTGACAATACTTAGTCGCCTTCTCTGCGTCTTCCGTAGCATACGTCGTTTCGTGATAGATACACGTTGTGCCTTCGAGCTGCTTATGCAGTTCGGGCAGATAGCACGTATCGCTGCAATAAGCATAGCTGCGCGGTGGATCAGCAGGGCGTGTCAGCCTGCTATTTGGTATCACGTTGCCGTCTTCGTCAGTCCACGATGCTCCGTTCTTTATGTTGTTTATCTGCGACACAGGGATATGATAAAAATCTATCATGTCGCGACGGATATGCGGCAGTGTCGGCTTCTCGCGGAAGAGGAAGCCTGCGCACGGCTCGCGATGCTTCAGCGGTATCGACTCAACAGTCAGACTGCGGTCTTCGTAGATGACTGCACGCTTCTTCGTGTCGACAGCATGAAACTGTATCTCGTAGTCGAAGTCGTTGCAGAATGTCTCCAACAGCATATCGAGCACGGGTTTCAGTTCTTTCGGAGCGTAGATTGCGAGTGGCATGGTGCGTCCGAGCAAGCCGAACGATGAGAGCATACCGATGAGTCCGAAGCAATGATCGCCATGTATATGGCTTATGAACACAGCACAGAGGCGGTTGAAGCCTATCTTCGAGCGACGCATCTGCAGCTGCGTACCCTCGCCACAGTCGACGAGAAACTGCTTCTCGCGTATCTCCACCACCTGCGCCGAAGGGTTATGGCGCAACGTTGGCAGCGCACTGCCACAACCGAGTATATGTATTTTGAAAGGTTCCATAGTTTACACTATCTCCACTTGTTTTTCTTACTTCTTTCGTTTAAGAGCAGAGATTATTCTTTCGTTTAAAGAGCGGTTCTCTACTTCTGTCTCTTGAATGTAAAGATGCCATTTGCGTTCTCCAGATAGAGCGAGTCGGCGCTCAGACCATCGATGGCGAACGTGTCGCGGTTGAGCAGTAAACTGCCGTTGAGAATCTTCCAAGAAGTCCACGGATTGGTCTCAGCCTTAACGGCAGAGTGCACCGTTCCGCCCTCCTCTATCGTGAAGTTCTTGTCGATGCTTGTCCAATGTCCGAGCAACGATGTAACGTTTATCACCCTGTCAGCCACCAGTTCGTCAGCCGTCTTATGTCCGGTCACAGCCATCTTATCGCCAGCCATGAGTCCGCCCTGCACATCCGATGGTGTCTCCACTTCCGTTTCGGCATCCTGACTGAGAAGTGTATAAACGAGGGTGTCGCCTGCATCCGTAATAATCTCGAGCGAGTGCATCGATGTGCCCTCACCGCATACGCCGTAGACCGTAGTGTCATTCACCTCCACCACCTCGTCCGTGTCCTCAATCTGCTGTTTCTTCTTTGCGTCGCAAGCTGCCAACATCAGAACAAGAAACATGAGTCCCATACCCCCTTTGAGCATGGGGCGCAGCAATACGCTAATACTCTTCATAATATCCTTTGTTAAATGTTTTTATTCGTTGTTTTTCGCCTCATTCCAAAGCGCGTCCATCTCTCCGAGCGTCATATCCTTCAGCGGTTTGCCAATCTTTATGCTATGCTGCTCGATGTAGTTGAAGCGGCGGATGAACTTGGCGTTGGTCTTTTCGAGTGCCGTGTCGGGATTTATCTTGTAGAGACGTGCTGCGTTGATGAGCGAGAAGAGGAAGTCGCCGAACTCCTCCGTAGAGCGTTCCTTGTCCTCACGGCGCAGTTCTGCCTCCAGCTCGTCGAGTTCCTCGCGCACCTTAGCCCACACATCGCCTTTGTCCTCCCAGTCGAAGCCCACATTGCGCACCTTGTCCTGCACGCGGTAAGCCTTGATGAGCGAAGGCAGAGCGTCGGGCACACCAGCAAGCACACTCTTATTGCCGTCTTTCTCCTTCAGCTTCAGCTGCTCCCACTTCTCCGTCACCTGCTGCGATGTCTTCGCCGTGTCCTCCAGATGCTCGTCAGCCTGCTCGCCGTAAGGCAGCGGTTTCGGGTCGGGCGCACCAACCTGCGAGGGATGGTACACGTGCGGATGACGATAGATGAGCTTGTCGACGAGCTTGTCGCACACGTCGGCAATGTCAAATTCGCCCTTTTCTTCTCCGATACGAGCGTAGAAGCCAACGTGTAGCAGCACGTCGCCAAGCTCCTTGCAGATGTTCGGCTCATCGTCCTTCAGCAGTGCGTCGCACAGTTCGTAGGTTTCTTCTATGGTATTCGGGCGCAGCGACTCATTGGTCTGCTTGCGGTCCCACGGGCATTTCTCGCGCAGTGTGTCAAGCACGTCGAGCATACGTCCGAACGCTTTCAGCTTTTCTTCTCTTGTATGCATAATTTCAATATAAAACTCCAATAGTTATTGTATATAATTTGTGCAAAGTTACAAATAAAATTTTGATATTCAGAATTATTGTAATACCTTTGTTTATATGAATATACTACTCATTGACAATTACGACTCGTTCACATACAACCTCTTTCAATACATAAAGGAAGAAGGAGGTGCGGATGTGAACGTAACCGTTTGGCGAAACGACCAGTTCGAGCTTGATGACGTTGAGCCTTTCGACAAGATAATTCTCTCTCCGGGTCCTGGTGTGCCCGACGAGGCAGGGTTACTGAAGGCTGTCATCCGCCGTTATGCCCCTACAAAGCCCATACTTGGCGTGTGCTTGGGCGAGCAAGCCATTGGCGAGGTGTTCGGCGCAGAGATATACAATCTGTCCGCAGTCTACCATGGCATACAGTCGAGCATACGCATTGTCGCGCCCGACTACATCTTCAACAACATACCCGGCAACACGTTGGTAGGACGCTATCATTCTTGGGCGGTGAAGCAGGCAAACTTCCCTACAGAATTAGTTGTAACAGCGGTGAATGAAGACGGACTTATAATGGCATTGAAGCATCGCACTTATGATGTTCACGGCATACAATTCCACCCCGAATCAATCCTAACACCAGAGGGCAGGCGCATCATTCGCAACTTTATAGTCCCCGATTAACCATCTGCGTCGTAATTTCTATCTCTCCCAAATCAATCATAGCGTTGATGAGACTCACCTTCTGCGCATTCATCAACGTTTCGACGCTTATATCCGCTTCTTTTATCACTTGCCTTTCGAGTAGGCTTGCGCGCTTTGTGCCCATAAGAAGCGGATGCTTGGGCGTAAGCCATCGCTCACCGTCAAACACTGCCACGTTTGTGAATGAAGTGTCGGTGAGCAATCCATTCTTTACGATCAGCACCTCGTCGCAGTCGCCTTTCCGAGCGGTGAGGCGGTTGAGACATGCGCGGTCGGTGCTCTTGAAGGAATAGTCAATCTCGTTGTCTTCAACGAGCTTCAAGCTGCGTATCTCGCGCATTTTGTAGGGTGCATACTGTACATCCTCAACACCCTGTCCGCCATACACCACCCTTGCCTTGTAGAAGTGCATATCGGGCGTGGGCGACAGCACGCCAGAGAGCATAGGCACCGGCGTGTGGGCGAAGAAGTGACGCATGGTGCGCTCCATGCGTGCCTGATGGAAATTCAGGTTAAGTGCCTTTCCGTCCTCTATCTTTATTGTTTCTACAAACTGCTGCATTGTTTTCATGAATTAATCTTTTATCACTTTCGTTTACTTTGTAATCGGGAGATACACTTTCTGCAGCACCTCCTCGTATTCTTTTATACACTGGCTCTGCGACGTTATGCCGCCGCCTGCCTTGAAGAACATTCCCTCGTCGGTCTGCTCTATGAAGCGTATCATCACGGCAGAGTCGAGCTCGCCGTCGGCGTATATGCCCATGATGCCGGTGTAGAATCCGCGCTCGTATGTCTCCGCCTCGTCTATTATTTGGCAGGTCTTCTTCTTAGGCGCACCCGTGATGCTTCCGGCAGGCAGTTGCGCAGCGAGTATGTCGCCCATGCGCTGCGTGTAGTCGGAGGGCAACTTGCCGCTTATCTCCGAACTTGTCTGCAAGATGTCGCCCTTGTTGGTGTGCAGAACGTCAACAAAACGATACTTCTCCACCTTCACGTCCGTAGCCACCGTGTTCAGGTCGTTGCGTATAAGGTCGACAATGGTGGCGTGCTCCGCTGCCTCCTTCTTGTCGTCCATCAACACTTGCTTGGCATCTGGCAGCGTTGCGTCGATGGTGCCCTTCATCGGGAACGAATAGATTCTGCCACCCTTTATCTTCACAAAGGTCTCGGGCGAGAAGCACACGAAACGCCCTATATCATCCGACGGATTATTCAAGAGCAACTTGTACTTACCTTTCGAATGGCGGAAGATGTCTTCAAGCGAGAGGTTGCAATGCACCGCAACCTGGCATGTCAGATTGGCGAGATAGCTATTGCCAGCCAGCATATTGTTCTTCACGATGTTGAAGCTGCGCTCGTATTCGTCGTACTTCGGTGCCTCCACCTCCCACTCTATCTCAGCAGGAAGCTGGCTGGTGCTGCCTTCAACGACGTTAGTATGACTGCCGAAGTCGTAGAGACACTCGCAGGGGGCAATCTCCGCAAGTTTCTTAATATAAGCCTTGTCGCCTTTGTAGTCGACAACGAACAGAAAAGGCTCTCCGCTGCCGCCAAATTCGTTCAATCTGTCTATTATATCTTTGTTCATACGCTTCTGGTGTAATGTTTTTAGTAAGTGCAAAATTACATCTTGTTTGCGAAAGCCACAAAAGTTGAGAGCGTGAATAAATCTTAAATTATATTTGCTTATTGCTGTTTTCACTAATAATTGGTTACTTTTGCCAACGTTTTAAATCGACAAACAAGAAATAAGGGGTGCTTCACGATTGTGTTGCTGAGATTATACCCATAGAACCTGACGCAGATAATGCTGCCGCAGGGATTGCTTCAGACATCCATACTTATTATATAAGGTATGACATGATGCTCGGAGCTGTTTCTATTCCGTATTTTCTTTTGGTAGTAAGACCAACGGATGCGCCTCCAGACAAAAAAAAGACAAAGAGCATGAGGTACATTTGCGCACTTACCATTGCCGGTTCCGATAGTTGTGGCGGAGCGGGCGTTCAGGCTGACATTAAGACAATGTCGGCTTTAGGCGTTTATGCCGCTTCCGCCATCACGTCCGTCACGGTGCAGAACACATTGGGCGTGCAAGCCATTCAAGCCATACGACCGGAGATAGTGGCTGGACAGATACGGGCGGTTATGGACGACATAAAGCCCACGGCTATAAAGGTAGGAATGGTGAACGACCAGGCTACTATCCTGACTATTGCCGACACGCTGCAACAGTATTCTCCGCAAAAGCTCGTCGTCGACCCGGTAATGGTGTCTACGAGCGGTTCGACGCTCATGCATGAGGACGCTTTGGGCACGTTCTGCAGTCGCTTGCTCCCTATGGCTACCCTGCTCACACCGAACATTCCCGAAGCGGAAGTGCTCTCCAACCTCTCTATCAGCTCTATTGATGACATGGATGCTGCAGGACGCAGCATTTTGGCATTGGGCTGCAAGGCTGTGCTTATCAAGGGCGGACATCTTGAGGGCAGGAAGGTAGACAAGCTGTACCTGCCGAACAACGAGGTTTGCTCGTTCGTTCACGAAGCGATAGCCACACGCAACACGCACGGCACGGGCTGCACGCTGTCTTCTGCTATCGCTGCGTTCATGGCTCGCGGACTTGCATTGGCTGACGCTGTAGCGCAAGCCAAGACTTACCTTTCGCAGGCCTTGGAAGCTGGCAAGGATGTGCACATCGGCAAAGGTCACGGACCGATTAACCATTTGTTCAATCCCGAAAAACAAATTATCCTATGATACAGTTTATTACTCATTTCAATGAACGCTACGGATATGTAGAGGGCGCTCGCTTGGCACTTGAAGGCGGATGCCGATGGGTTCAGCTGCGCATGAAGGACGCCTCGGAGGAGGAGTTCGTGGCTGCAGCCGAACAGATTGGCAAGTTGTGCAGAGAGCACGAAGCGGTGTTCGTTCTCGACGACCATGTGGAGCTTGTGGAGCACTGCGGAGCCGACGGCGTGCATCTCGGCAAGAACGACATGCCGGTTGACGAGGCGCGTAGGCTGCTCGGCAACGACAGAATAATCGGCGGCACGGCTAACACCTTCGAAGACATTGAGCGTCTGTACCGACAAGGTGCCGACTACATAGGCTGCGGTCCGTTCCGCTTCACCACGACAAAGAAAAACCTCTCGCCGGTGTTGGGGCTGGAGGGCTACAAGCGCATCGTCAGCGACATGAAGACGCACGGCATCGACCTGCCTATCGTAGCCATCGGCGGCATACTGAAGACGGACATCGCCGACATAATGCAGACCGGCGTGACGGGCATCGCCGTAAGCGGCGGCATTCTGAACGCCGAAAGCCCAACAGAAGAAATGAAACAATTTATAAGCCTTATAAAACCAAACAGATAATGGAAACAAATATCAAATTCAACTATCCTTCTTCCGAGAAGGTGTATCTCAGCGGCAAACTCTACCCCGAGATTAAGGTGGGTATGCGCAAAGTGAGCCTTACGCCTACCATCATAGTAGAGGGCGGCGAGCGTCGCGTCGAGCCTAACGATCCGGTGTACGTATACGACACAAGCGGTCCGTACAGCGACCCTAACGTGGAAATAGACTTGGAGAAGGGTCTGCCGAAGCTGCGCCAGTCGTGGATAGACGGTCGCAAAGAGGGCGAGACACAGATGTACTTCGCCAAGCAGGGCGTCATCACGCAGGAGATGGAGTATGTAGCCATCCGCGAGAATATGAACTGCGAGGAGCTTGGCATCAAGACACACATCACTCCGGCATTCGTATGCAAGGAGATAGCCGAAGGCAGAGCTGTGATTCCTGCCAACAGAAAGCACCCGGAGTCGGAGCCAATGATCATCGGCACCAACTTCCTCGTGAAGATCAACACCAACATCGGCAACTCTGCCACCACTTCTGGCATGCAGGAGGAGGTTGAGAAGGCTGTATGGAGCTGCAAATGGGGCGGCGACACATTGATGGACCTCTCAACGGGCAACGACATACACGAAACACGCGAGTGGATTCTGCGCAACTGTCCGGTTCCGGTAGGCACAGTGCCTATGTATCAGGCGTTCGAGAAGGTGAACGGCAAGGCAGAAGACCTCACTTGGGAGATTTTCCGCGACACATTGATTGAGCAGTGCGAGCAGGGTGTCGACTACTTCACCATCCACTGCGGCATTCGTCTTCAGAACATCCACCTCGCCGACACTCGTCTTACGGGCATCGTAAGCCGCGGCGGCAGCATCATCTCCAAGTGGTGCAAGGTGCATCAGAAGGAGAGTTTCCTCTACGAGCACTTCGACGACATCTGCGACATCTGCGCCAAGTACGATGTTGCCATCTCTTTGGGCGACGGTTTGCGCCCCGGTTCTACATACGACGCCAACGACGCTGCGCAGTTTGCCGAGCTCGACACCATGGGCGAACTGGTTGAGCGTGCTTGGGCTAAGAACGTTAAGGCATTCATCGAGGGTCCGGGACACGTGCCTATGCACAAGATCAAGGAGAACATGGAGCGACAGATCGAGAAGTGTCATGGTGCACCGTTCTACACGCTCGGTCCGCTCGTTACAGACATTGCTCCGGCTTACGACCACATCACTTCTGCCATCGGCGCTGCAATGATTGGCTGGTACGGAACGGCTATGCTGTGCTACGTTACGCCGAAGGAGCACCTCGCTCTGCCTGAGAAGGAGGACGTACGCACGGGCGTCGTTACATATAAGATTGCGGCTCATGCTGCCGACTTGGCTAAGGGTCACCCCGGAGCTACCATACGCGACAACGCTTTGAGCAAGGCTCGTTACGACTTCCGCTGGAAGGACCAGTTCAACCTGGCGCTCGACCCGGAGCGTGCACTCGAATACTACAAGTCGAGCAACAACGTTGACGCCAACTACTGCACGATGTGCGGTCCTAACTTCTGCGCAGCACGCATCAGCCACTCGCTCAAGAGCTGTCAGGATGGCAAGTAAAACGGTTGAGAGAAAAGAAAAAGAATATAAAAACCAAATAAACACTTAATAAAATGATTGAAACACAAGTATCAAAAGGTATTATCACTACCTATTTCGACAAGCTTCAGAACAATTTGGACCTTGATGTAGCCATCGTTGGCGGCGGTCCTTCAGGCATCGTTGCCGCTTACTATCTGGCTAAAGCCGGACTGAAAGTGGCTCAGTTCGACCGTAAGCTCTCTCCCGGTGGCGGCATGTGGGGCGGCGCAATGATGTTCAACCAGATTGTCATTCAGGAGGAGGCGATGCACATCGTCAAGGATTTCGACATCAACTACGAGGCATTCGAGGATGGACTCTACACTATCGACTCTGTAGAGAGCACATCGTCACTGCTCTATCACGCCGTACACGCCGGTGCTACCATCTTCAACTGCTACTCGGTAGAGGATGTGGTGTTCAAAAACAACGTGGTGAGCGGTGTGGTAGTCAACTGGACTCCGGTGCTGCGCGAAGGTCTGCACGTAGACCCGCTTAACATCATGGCTAAGTGCGTTATCGATGGCACTGGTCACGACAGCGAGATGTGCAAGGTGGTAGCACGCAAGAACGGCATACAGCTCGACACCGCGACTGGCGGCGTTATCGGCGAGCGTTCGCTCGACGTTGTAGAGGGTGAGCGCATGGTAGTAGAGGGCACACGCGAGGTTTATCCAGGTCTATATGTCTGCGGTATGGCTTCGTCTGCCGTTGCCGGCACTCCTCGCATGGGACCAATCTTCGGCGGCATGATGCTTTCGGGCAAGAAGGTTGCTGATATGATTATCGAGAAACTGAAGAAGTAAGCAGGGAGGGTGCAGCTGTCTCCGCTGCACCAACGGACCAATCACTACATATTTCCACATGAAATGGATCGTAATAACCTCTCCCGACTTCGTGTCGGGGGAGGCTCTTTTCATAGACCGACTGTTCGGTCACGGACTCGACTTGCTGCACCTGCGCAAGCCCGGCTCAACCATCGAGTCATGCAGAGAACTGCTACGGCAGATTCCTGAGCGATGGCATAGCCGCATAGTGCTGCACGACCACTTTCCGCTGACGGGCGAGTTCCAGCTTCACGGTGTGCATCTCAACCGCCGCTGTCCGCATGCTCCCGACGGATATTCGGGCAGCATATCCTGCTCGTGCCATAGTCTGGAGGAGGTAGCGAAGAAGAAGCCCACGAGCGACTACGTATTCCTTAGTCCTATCTTCAATAGCATCTCAAAGGCAGGATACGAGGCGGCTTTCTCTACCGCCGCTTTGCACAAGGCTGCAGCAGAAAGCCTCATCGACAACAAGGTTTATGCGCTTGGCGGCGTGTCTAAAGAGCATATAGCGCAGCTGAAAGAGCTCTCGTTCGGTGGAGCTGCGTTCTTGGGCGACGTATGGCGCCGCATGTACGACCCTACTGTGGACATTTATCTCGACGAACTGCGCAACCTGCTCAGTTAATACAGCCCGACTCGCTCGTGTTCTCAATCAACGGCAAGACATCGTTCTCATATCCAAGAATTGAGACTACTGACAAGGGGCAATACCCATTCGGCACACCCTACTACCTGCTCGTAGACATGCAGATACAGGGTTCATGGGTGGGCAAAGCCGACCCGAAGCAGCTGCCCATAGAAATGGAAGTAGACTGGGTGAAGTTCTATGAACTGGAGAAATAACCACATACTGAATTAAAGTTCATCCGGAATTTGGAGTGATTCAATTATGAACCTATAAGTAGCGGAGGTCTCCGGCCTCCGCAGTACCAAGTCGAAGACAAATCATTATTACTAATAATAGAGTTTGCATACTTGTTTTTTTGCGCCCTCTATATAAAGAAGTCTAATTTGTTAATATACGCAACAGGAATATTATATCACTGTCTTGCATTTGGATAACTTTAAAGTCTCAGCCCATTTTATCTATTCATTTGAACTTGCAGGGCTCTTCGGTCGCCAGAGCTTGCTTATTCTTATTGATTTAATGATATTATCGTATTTCTTTTTACTTTCTTTGTTTACATCAAGGTAATATATTCTTACGCCACCACCAACATATTTTTTCCAAAACTTTCCATCTTTATTTCCCCAATATATCTTATACTTTTTTGTATGCTCAGAACCTAATGGGGTATACTCATCTACATCAAATCCAGCTAAAGCTCCTTCATGAAAGATCATAGTTCCGTCATTAAAAGAAACAAAATATATAACACCTTCCTCATAATTCTCTTTGTTAATGCAAAGAGGTGTTGGTACGTCAACAGCAACCCTTGCAGAAAGCAAGTCAACGCACATCGTACTTACGGAGGAACGGGCATTGCGATTCAATACGGAGCACGAAGCCAATAATGGTATCAACAGACTAATTATTATTTTTGCCATGTATTAATCGTGTATTTATAATAGTTCACTACTTACATAAGTGACTCCATCTATTTTGAACAGGTGCGGATTAGGTTTAACATACCGCAAATATAGCGAAATAATGTATAGGGTGTATGCCGGAAAGCATTTCTTTTAACAAAGATTATACAACATAAGACCTTGCATTGTTAACAAAGCGTAAAAACAGAACAAGTTGTCTCAGCGTTCTGCAAAAAATAGTAACTTTCAGTTTAAATACTGAAATCGTTTAAAATCAAATAAAGATATCTATAAAAAAGATATTCATTAACAATAAGAATATGCTTCGTACATTATTAATAGTAGCTCTTGGCGGTGGCGTCGGCTCGGCTTTGCGTTACGCCGTTTCAAAGTTTGTGCAAGACAACATGTCGGGAGCGTTCCCCTATCACACGTTTGCCGTGAACATCGTAGGTTGTTTGCTCATCGGCTTGTTCTACGGACTCGCTGCACGCGGACACCTTGGCAACAATACCACAACACTGCTGCTTACCACCGGCTTGTGCGGCGGCTTCACCACGTTCTCCACGTTCTGCAACGAGAACATCGCACTCTTGCGTGGCGACAACGCTTTCGTCGCCCTACTCTACATCGCCATTAGCATGTTCTGCGGACTACTTGCCGTGATATTTGGATATTTTATAATCGACTATATTACAAAAGCATAATAATTGAGAAACTCCCGCGATGATGTAACCGAACTCCCGCGATGATGTAACCGAACTCCCGCGGTGCTAAAACAAAATTCCCGCGATGATGTAACATCATTACATCATCGCGGGAATTTCATAATGTATCGTCCTACGCTTTTTGTTGAAAAGCTTTCATTGCAAAAAGGCTTAACTTCTACCGAATAAAGACCTAACCTTTACTCTGCAAACGCCAACGGGAAGATGCGTTTGGCGGCGGCAGTGGTAGTCGTTGCTACAACTTCTTCGCTCACGCCGTAGGCTTCGGCGAGACGCTGGAGCACAAACTTGACGTAGGCGCTCTCGTTGCGCTGTCCGCGCATGGGCACGGGAGCCATGTATGGCGAGTCGGTCTCTATCACGATGCGGTCGAGAGGCACCACGGCAGGCAGCACTTCGGGCAGATGACTCTTCTTAAAGGTGAGCACACCGCCGATGCCAAGCACGAAGCGGTCGAACTGCAGCAGTTCTTCCGCCTCGTGTTCGTTGCCGGTGAAGCAGTGGAACACGCCACCGGGCAGATCGTTCTTGTAGCGACGCAGTAGCTGCACCATCTCGTTCTGACCCTTACGACAGTGGATCATCAGCGGCAGGCGTGTCTCTAAAGACCATTTCACCTGCTCTTCGAAGGCATCGAGCTGCTCCTGCTCAAACTCGCGCGACCAATAGTAGTCCAAGCCCACCTCACCGATAGCGATGAAGCGGTTCTCTGGTTTCAAGTATTGCTTCATTTGGGCAAGCACGTCGCTCCAGTCGGCTCGCACCTCCTCGGGATGCAGACCCACCATCGGGTAGGCATAGCCGGGATATTGGCGACAGACATCGAGAATAGCCTCCGTCGACTTGATGTCGATGGCAGGAAGGAACACCTTGCCCACTCCTGCCTCACGGGCACGAGCCATCACTTCGGCACGGTCTGTAGCGAACTCATCGCCGTCCAAATGCGTATGTGTATCTATGAACATTCTTCTGTTTTATAAGTTGACGAGTTGTCTACCAACAATTAATACTTGCGTTTCATCATGCGCTCTGCGTAAGCAGCCAGTTCTGCCTTACGCTCCTCAGCAACAGATACTTTTGCGAGATATTTGCGACTCTCGGCGAAGAAGTATTCTATCTTCTGCTGAGCGAGTCGGTCGATGCCAATCTCGTTGTAGAGGCGTGTCACGGCAGCCACTTTCTCTGCGCGGTCGAACTCTGTAGCCTCAATCCAGCGCACAAGCTCGGCACGCTGCTCGTCGTTGGCACGGTTGAAGGCGTTGATGAGCATGTATGTCTTCTTGTTGGATGTGATGTCGCCACCTATAGCCTTGCCGAACACCTTTGTGTCGCCATATACGTCGAGATAGTCGTCCTGCAGCTGGAACGCCAAGCCAATCTGCTCGCCGAAGCGGTAGAGGTTGTCGGCATCCTCAACAGAAGCACCGCCAAGAATAGCGCCAATCTTCAGGGCACAAGCAAGAAGCACGCTTGTCTTCAGACGAATCATCTCGATATACTCCTCCTCAGCAACGTCGTTGCGGTGCTCGAAGTCCATATCGTACTGCTGACCCTCGCCGATTTCGAGTGCTGTCTCGGTGAACAGAGCGAGCACCTCGGCAAGTTTCTCCTTCTCACACTGTGCGATGCGCTGGTATGCAAGCACAAGCATCGAGTCGCCAGAGAGGATTGCGGTGTTGGCATCCCAACGGCGGTGTACGGTTTCGTGTCCGCGACGCAGGTCGGCGTTGTCCATGAGGTCGTCGTGCAGAAGTGTATAGTTGTGGTATGTCTCCAAGCCACAAGCAGGCATGACGATCGACTCGGGGTCGTCCTTGAACAGATTGTAGGCAAGGAGCATCAGCACGGGGCGTATGCGCTTGCCGCCAAGTGAAAGGACGTAGCGGATAGGTTCGTAGAGCGACGACGGCTTGCGGTCGTATGCGAGGTTGTCAAGTGTGTCGTTGACAAGTTTCAGGATTTGATCAGATGTGTGCATGATTAATGTTGTTATGTGATGTTGAGATGTTGTGGTGTTGTTATGTTGAGATTTGATGGTGAGGGGGTGAGCATTCTACAACTTGAAGTCGATAGGCACGGCGAAGAGCGTGCGACAGGGTTTATTGTTGTTGATGCCGGGTTTCCAGTTGGGCATCATCTTCGCCACGCGCAGAGCCTCGCGGTCGAGAAGCGGATTGGCCGACTTCGTCACCTTAATGTCTGTGAGTGATCCGTCGCGATTGATGACAAACGAGACAACAACGCGTCCTTCTATTTTCTGCTTCTGTGCAGCGAGAGGATACTTGAGGTTGTCGGTGAGCCACTTCACGTAAGCCGACATGCCGCCCGGAAACTCGGGCAGTTGCTCCACGATGCGGAAGTTGAGCGGATTGTCGCCCATGTCTACGGCAGCCACCTGCGTATCGTCTTTTCTCTTATCATCTTTGTCTACCGAAGGCGCACCCTCCTCGTCGCCCTCGATGTACGTATCGGCGATGGTCTTAAGTGGCTCCATCTCCTTCGGCTCGTCAACAATGTTCACACGCTCAGCTTCTTTCGGCTTCTGCTTGCGTGCATCCATCGCAGCCACCATATCCTCGCGCTCTTTCTTTGGGCGTTGCTCCATCTCTTCGAGAAAGTCGTCAAGCGCATTGTCCGATGTGCTGCTTCTGCCGCTCCAGGTGACCAGCTCCAACAGCGCAACAAAGACCAACGTCGGCATGACGAGTCCTATCAAGAACCACAGAGGGCGCTTGCGTTCAAGGTCTGCTTTCTTTGACTTCTTTTGTTCCACCTTAAATATATATTACTTCGTTTCACTTCTTATAACCTTGCAAAGTTACGCTTTTTATATAAGAAACGGGCACTTTTGCAGTGTTAAATATAGGTAACTGGCGGTGGAAAGCATTAGCATTATTTCGCTATATCCATAAAAATGTTTAATTTTGCACTCGTTTACAGGAAACTATAATTTTATATTCACTCATTCAACACTAATTTATACGGATGAAAACATTCGATTTAAAGCCCCAGTTGTTTGACACACTGAAGTCGTACAACAAGAAGAACTTCATGTCTGACCTCATGGCAGGCATCATTGTAGGCATTGTGGCACTACCGCTCGCCATCGCATTTGGTATCGCCTCAGGCGTAACACCCGAGAAGGGCATCATTACCGCCATCGTAGCCGGCTTCCTCGTGTCGCTGCTCGGCGGCAGTAAGGTACAGATTGGAGGTCCGACGGGAGCTTTTATTGTTATCATCTACGGCATCATCCAGAAATACGGCATCGAAGGACTCACCATTGCTACCATTATGGCAGGCGTATTCCTCATACTGTTCGGACTGCTGAAGCTCGGAACTATCATCAAGTATATCCCCTACCCGATTGTTGTAGGTTTCACAAGCGGTATCGCCGTAACCATCTTCACCACACAGATTAAGGACCTCTTCGGACTGACCATCGACTCGGTGCCGTCCGATTTCGTCGAGAAGTGGATTTGCTACATACAGCACTTCTCCACCGCCGACCTATGGTGCTCGTTGGTGGGCGTGGTGAGCGTGATAATCATCGCCATCACACCGAAGTTCAGCAAGAAGATACCCGGCTCGCTCGTAGCCATCATCGTTATGACCATAGCAGCTCTGCTCCTGAAGCAGTACGCAGGCATCACAAGCATTGAGACCATCGGCGACCGCTTCAACGTGAGCAACGCCATACCCGACGTGCAGGTACCAGTGATGACATGGGAGACAATAAAGAGTCTGGTGGCTCCGGCAATGACCATCGCTGTGCTCGGTGCCATCGAGTCGCTACTGTCGGCAACCGTAGCCGACGGTGTCATCGGCGACCACCACAACTCCAACACCGAGCTTGTGGCGCAGGGCGTAGCCAACCTCGCTTCGCCACTCTTCGGCGGCATCCCTGCAACGGGTGCCATCGCTCGCACAATGACCAACATCAACAACGGCGGACGCACTCCTATCGCCGGCATCATCCACGCCGTAGTGCTGCTGCTTATCTTCCTCTTCTTCATGCCATTAGCCAAGTACATCCCTATGGCGTGTCTGGCTGGCGTGCTCGTAATCGTGAGCTACGGCATGTGCGGCTGGCGCTCGTTCGTAGCACTGATGAAGAACCCGAAAAGCGATGTGACAGTGCTGCTCATAACCTTCTTCCTGACTATCATCTTCGACCTCACCGTGGCTATCGAGGTGGGACTCATCATCGCCTGTCTGCTCTTCATGAAACGTATGTCGGAGACTACGGACGTGAAGGTTATCATGGACGAGATAAACGAGGAGTCGGACATCAGCAAGGGCAACATCGAGCACCTTACTATCCCTGAGGGTGTGGAGGTGTACGAAATCAATGGCCCGTACTTCTTCGGTGCCGGCAACAAGTTTGAGGAAATCATGGCTTCGTTCGGCGACCGCCCGAAGGTGCGCATCATACGTATGCGCAAGGTGCCGTTTGTCGACTCAACAGGCATACACAACCTCACCAATCTCTGCGAGATGAGCAAGAACGAGGGCATCACAATCGTACTCTCTGGTGTGAGCGAGAAGGTGCACGCCCAACTACAGAAAGCTCGCTTCTACGATATCCTGGGCGAGGAGAACATCTGCAGCCATATCAATCTGGCACTCGAACGTGCTAAGGAGATTGTCAGCGAGAAGTAGAACACCTATGGTTCATACGGAATAATATGGAGTGATTCAATCATGAATATATAACGAATTATGTAGAAACTCAATTAATGCGGGCTGAAAGCCCAACAATCACATAGCCCAGGGCAGCGCCCTGGGTATTTTGTGTTTATAATGAACAATGCGCCCTGTAAGGGCAACACCTTAATAATTAAGCTTTTGCCCTTGCAGGGCGTATGGTTCGTATGTATTTTTAACCCAGGGCGCTGCCCTGGGCTATGGGGTGCAGCCCCTTCGGGGCGTATAGCTTGCGAGTTTTGTCCCTATTTTTATGCTTAAGCCATCGTCACCCGAACGCAATCCAATCGGACGGCGAACGCAATCCGATCAGACGGCGGACGCAATCCGATCAGACGGCGAACGCAATCCGACCAGACGGCGAACGCAATCCGACCAGACGGCGAACGCAATCCGACCAGACGGCGGACGCGAACGATGACTAATTAAGCAAAAGGCGTGCCTGCAGGCGCGCCTTTTTGCTTTCCCAAACACAACAAATCGGAAACTCCTGCGTTATTATTAAAATAAATAACTAACTTTGCAGAAGAATGAAGAAAGCAATAATAACAACTATAGCCGTGTTAGCAACGACGACAGCATCAGCGCAGGAAAGCCAGACAGCCTACAACTTTCTGCGTCTGCCGGTCAGCGCACACGCCGCAGCCGTGGGTGGCGACAACGTGACACTCGTTGAAGACGATGCCGCGCTGATATTCAACAACCCTGCCCTGCTCTCTTCTGTAAGCGACAAGACAATCGGACTGAACGTTATGACCTACATGGCGGGAGCCAAGACTGCAAGTGCCACATTCAACCGCACCGTGGGCAAACGCGCATCGTGGGCTGTGTCGGGACAATATATGGACTACGGCAAAATGCGACAGACCGATGCCAACAACAACCAGTTGGGCGAGTTCTCGGCACGCGACATCTCAGTAGCCGGTTATTTCTCGTATATGCTCAACGACCGCTTCGCTGGCGGCATAACGGCCAAGTTCCTGACATCGCACATAGGAGGATACAACTCGGTTGGCGCAGGCATCGACCTCGGTCTCAACTACTTCGACCCCGAACACGACTGGTCACTCTCGATTGTAGCAAAGAACTTAGGAGGACAGTTGAAGGCATACGACGACGAATACGACCCGATGCCTATCGACATACAACTCGGAGCAAGCAAGCGACTGGCACACACACCACTGCGAATATCAGCCACGCTTGTAGACCTCACCCACTGGAACTACCGCTTCTTCAACCATCTTGTTCTGGGCGTAGATGCCACTATCTCGCAGAACTTCTGGCTCGGATTAGGCTACAACTTCCGACGTGCCGACGAGATGGAGATAAACACCTCAGAAGGCGGAAGCACCCACTTGGCAGGTTTCTCGGTGGGAGCAGGCGTTAGCCTCAACCGCTTCAAGATAAACTTAGCTTACGGCAAGTACCACGTGTCGAGCTCGTCGCTCATGCTGAACCTCGCCTTCTCGCTTTAAACAACTAACGAACAACTAAAAACATATACTAAATATACAACTTATATATGAAGAAAATTACCATAGCCATTGACGGCTTCTCATCGTGTGGCAAGAGCACAATGGCAAAGGATCTTGCACGCGAAGTGGGATATATATACGTTGACACGGGTGCTATGTATCGTGCGGTGACGCTATTCGCCATGCGCAACGACGTGTTCGACGCCGAAGGCAACATCGACGAAACGAGACTGAAGACTTTGCTGCCCGATGTAAAACTCACATTTCAGCTGAACAACGAGACCAAACTGCCTGAAGTCTGCCTCAACGGAGAGTGCGTGGAGCGCGACATACGCACACTGGAGGTGTCGCAACACGTGAGTCCGATTGCGGCTCTGCCCTTTGTACGCGAGAAACTCGTGGAGCAGCAGCAAGCCATGGGCAAAGAAAAGGGCATCGTGATGGACGGACGCGACATCGGTACGGTGGTGTTCCCCAACGCCGAACTGAAGATTTTCGTGACTGCCTCAGCCGAGATACGCGCACAACGCCGTTTCAAGGAGCTTGAAACAAAGGGTATGCCTGCCGATTTCGACGAGATACTGCAGAACGTGGAGCAGCGCGACTACATCGACACCCACCGCGAGACATCGCCTCTGCGCCAAGCCGACGACGCACTCGTACTCGACAACAGCCACCTTACTATCGCCGAACAGAAGGTGTGGCTCATGGAGAAGTTCAACGAGAGAACACAAGAATAATTTAATAGATTATCGAAATGGAAACATTGCACAATGAACTGTTAACAGTTGAAGTGTCCAACCTTGGAGCCGAGCTCCAGAGCATCAAGGACGACGAAGGCAAGGAGTATTTGTGGCAGGGCGACGACCGCTACTGGGGACGCCGCTCACCGATACTATTCCCTATTGTATGCGGACTGTGGAAAGGAACATACCGCACCGAAGGCGACACCTATCAGATGGGACGCCACGGCTTTGCACGCGACATGAACTTCCGAGTGCTGAAGAAAGCTGACGACCGCGTGACATACGTGCTCTCAGACACAGAGGCTACTCTGCGCCAGTACCCATACCGCTTCATGCTGTCAGTAACGTACAAGCTCGTGGAGAACGAGATACACGTCATCTGGCATGTTCACAACACCGATACACGCGAGATACACTTCCAGATAGGTGCCCACCCTGCTTTCTACCTGCCAGGCGTGCAGGAAGGCGAGCCTATCAAAGGCTGCCTGCGCTTCGACCGTGGCGACAAGATTGAGCGCATCTATGGCAATCACGAGGGCTGCATCACCGACGACCGCTACGAACTGGAGGGATGCAACGGCGGACTCTGGGCTTTCAACGAGGAGAGCTTCAAGGACGACGCAGTAATCATCGACAAGTGCCAGTTGCGCGAGATAGAAATACTCGACCCTCAGACAGCGCGTCCTGCAGTCACAGTAAGCTTCAACGCTCCTTGCGTTGGCATCTGGACACCTTACGGCAAGAACGCTCCGTTCCTCTGCATCGAGCCGTGGTATGGCGTGCACGATCACTACGAGTATCGCGGTCAGTTCCGTGATAAATACTTGATGAATCACCTGCAGCCGGGTGCTTCGTTCATGAGCGAATACATAATCAAGATAGGAGAATAAGCTATGAAGAAGATATTGTTATTGGGTTCGGGCGAACTGGGCAAGGAGTTTGTCATCGCCGCAAAGCGTGCAGGACAGTATGTCGTGGCATGCGACAGATATGAGAATGCCCCGGCAATGCAGGTTGCCGATGAGCACGAAGTGTTCAACATGCTCGACGGCGACGCTCTGACAGCTGTTGTAGAGAAACACCGCCCCGATATCATCGTGCCGGAGATTGAGGCGATACGCACCGAGCGTCTTTTCGACTTTGAGAAGGAAGGCATACAGGTAGTGCCGAGCGCACGCGCCGTGAACTACACGATGAACCGAAAGGCTATTCGCGACCTCGCTGCAAAGGAGTTAGGCCTGCGCACAGCCAAGTACTTCTACGCTACTACGCTCGAGCAGTTGCGCGAACACTCTAAGGAGATCGGTTTCCCATGCGTAATCAAGCCGCTCATGTCGTCGTCTGGTCACGGACAGAGCATCGTGCGCAGCGAAGCCGACCTCGAGAAGGCGTTCAACGACGCAATGGAAGGCAGCCGCGGCGACGTCAAGGAGATTATCATCGAGGAGTTCATACATTTCGACTCTGAGTTCACACTGCTCACAGTGACACAGGAGGACGGACCGACACTGTTCTGCCCGCCTATCGGACACGTGCAGAAGGGCGGCGACTACCGCGAGAGCTGGCAGCCGTTCGCTATTCCGGAAGATGAGCTGCGCAAAGCTGAGGATATGGCTGAGAAGGTGACACGTGCACTGACCGGTGCCGGCATCTGGGGCGTTGAGTTCTTCCTCACAAAGCAGGGCGAAGTAATCTTCAGCGAGCTGTCTCCGCGTCCGCACGACACGGGTATGGTGACTCTCGGACACACAACGAACCTTTCTGAGTTCGAGCTCCACTTCCGTGCCGTAATGGGTATGCCTATCGCAGGTATCCACTTGGAGCACGCAGGCGCAAGTGCGGTTATCCTCTCGCCGAAGGAGTCGAACGACCCACTGCCTTACAACTTCGTTGAGGCTCTGAAGGAAGACCACACACGCATACGCATCTTCGGTAAGGAAGAGGCACACTTCGGCAGACGAATGGGGGTAGTGCTCTGCTACGGCGAACCGACAGACGACACAACCGCATTGCGCGACAAGGCGAAGCGCCTGGCTGCCACCGTATTGGGCACAGACCCGTATATGGATAAGTAAACGACCTGAAAAGAACTGATTATGAAAGTAGCAGATGCTAAGATAATTGACATCCCGAAGATTGAGGACCGACGCGGAAACCTCTCTGTAGTAGAGGAGTTCAAGAACGTGCCGTTCCATATTGCACGCGCCTACTGGCTCTATGATGTGCCGGCAGGTGCGAAGCGTGGCGGTCATGCACATAAGCGATTGAAGCAACTGCTCATTGCACTGAGCGGCTCGTTCACCGTTACACTCGACGACGGACACGAGAAGCGCAAGATTCTGCTCAACCGCCCTTATCAAGGACTGCTCATCGAAACGGAAATATGGCGCACCATCGACGACTTCTCGTCGGGTGCGGTGTGCCTCGTGCTCGCCTCGGAGCTGTACGACGAGAGCGACTACATCTACGACTACGAGGAGTTCCTTAAATATAAAGGTGTAAAGAAATGATGCAGATAGAACGACTATCTCCCGACGAATATGCAAAGATCTACACGCCGCAGCACGTGTTCAACTCGGTAGGATTCACCGAACTGAACCGTAACAAGGCTGAAAATTTGCACTATTTGTCGATACACGACACGAAGCACCGCTTCGGCATTATACTTGGTGAGCGCAACGGAATGTTGCGCTCACCATTTTCGGCTCCATTCGGAGGCTTCACAACACGTGGCATTCAGACTCTTGAACGCATGGAGGAGGCAGTCGACTTATTGCTTGCATACGCTGCAGAACGCTCGCAGCAACTTGCCGTAACGCTGCAACCACTTGTCTACGACGAAACACAACTGTCGAAATGGACGAGTGTGCTCACGCGCAAGATGAACGTGCGCTGCACGGATCTCAACTATCATGTAGACCTGCAGCGCATTGCTGACTACGAAAAGATTATCGACCGCAGCGCAAGGAAGAACCTTCATCATGCGCAGAACGTGCCGTTCAACCTCATAAAACTTAACAGCAACAACCTCAGCGATGTAGCGCGAGCATACGAAGTGATATGCCGCAACCGCGAGGAGCGCGGTTTTCCGCTGCGCATGACGCTGGAGCAAGTGTGGCAGACGGTGAGCAACGTCGTACGAGCCGACTTCTTCGTGCTCGAACATGAAGGCGAAGACGTGGCTGCAGCGCAGGTCTTTCATGTAGCCGAGGGCGTTGCGCAGGTAGTATATTGGGGCGACATACGCGAGTATTCGGCTCTGCGCCCAATGAACTTCCTCACCTACTCCTTGTTCCGTCATTATTACGAAGTCGGACTACGCACGCTCGACATCGGTCCTTCGACAGAAGACGGCATACCCAACTATGGTTTATGCGAGTTTAAGGAGAACATTGGTTGTTCTGTAACATTAAAGTATAGTTTCACGAAATGATTAAATATCTTGATTTAAAGTCGGTTACAGCACAACACGGTAGCGAGATAAGCGAAGCCGTGCAGCGCGTTGTAGAAAGCGGATGGTATCTGCAGGGAGCAGAGAACAAGGCGTTCTGCGAAGAGTTTGCCAACTTCATAGGCACCACTCACTGCGTAGGTTGCGGCAACGGTCTTGATGCCCTTACACTCATTCTGCGTGCCTACAAAGAGATGGGCATAATGGAGGACGGCGACGAGGTGATCGTGCCTGCGAACACATACATCGCAACCATCCTCGCCATCACCGAGAACAATCTGAAGCCGGTGCTCGTAGAGCCGCGCATCGACACGTTCCAGATTGACGACACACGCATCGAGGAGGCAATCACGCCACGCACTCGTGCCATAATGATAGTGCATCTCTACGGCAAGTGCGCCTACACCGACCATATCGGCGACATCTGCCGGCGACATAACCTGCGACTCATCGAGGACAATGCGCAGGCTCATGGTTGCTATTTCGGCAATCGACGCACCGGATCGCTTGGCGATGCAGCCGCTCACAGCTTCTATCCGGGCAAGAATCTCGGCGCATTGGGCGACGGCGGAGCTGTAACAACCGATGACAAGGCTCTTGCTGAGATGATTGCAACACTCGCCAACTATGGTTCGAGCCACAAGTACGTGTTCGACTATAAAGGCAGAAACAGTAGACTGGACGAGGTGCAGGCTGCCGTGCTGCGTGTAAAACTGCGCCACCTTGACGCAGACAATGCACGCCGCCGCGAGATAGCAATGCAGTACGCAGAGCGCATCCACAACGAACGTCTGCTGCTTCCTTCAATGGAATACTGCAAGGAAAGCGTGCATCATATCTTCCCCGTTCTTTGCAAGCAGCGCGACAAACTACAGAAGTACCTTCTTCAGCACGGCGTACAGACGATGGTACACTACCCCATACCGCCACACAGACAACTTTGCTACAAGGAAATGGCTGAGTTACAGTTGCCCATCACCGAGCTGATACACGCCGAAGAGCTGAGCATTCCGCTCAACCAGACGCTTACACAAGAAGAAGTGGAGACAATCATCGACGTGTTGAACAAATTTTAGGCGCAGTTGTTTTGTCATTCGACATTTTCTTAGTAACTTCACACCGTGAAAACTCGCAATGCAAGCAGATCACTTGCTTGCTATACAAGCGAAAGACCTACAACAAAAGCCCCACCACTTGAATTTAACAAATTAAAAACTAATATTTTCAAACCAAATCAATGAAAGAGATAGCTATTGAAGACAAGAAGCGCAGCCCGATATCATGGGTTCCAACTCTTTACTTCGCCATGGGTATGCCGTTCGTGGTGCTAAACATGGTATGTACACTTATGTTTAAAGGCCTCGATGTAAGCGACACACAGATTGCGTTCTGGACTTCGCTTATCATGCTGCCTTGGACACTGAAACCACTCTGGAGTCCACTTCTTGAGATGTATAAGACAAAGAAGTTCTTTGTCATCGTTACACAGATTGCCACCGGCTGCATCTTCGGACTCGTTGCCTTGGCTCTGCATCTTCCCAATTTCTTCGCATTAAGCATCGCGTTGCTCGCAGTTATCGCCTTCAGCGGCGCTACACACGACGTAGCTGCCGACGGCGTTTACATGGCTTCGCTGTCTAAAGACGACCAAGCTCGCTATATCGGCTGGCAGGGTGCGTTCTATAACATCGCAAAAATTGCCGCTACCGGCGGTTTGGTTTACCTTGCCGGTATGCTCATCGACTACTACACGGGTGACCTCACCGGACTCAGCGCTACAGCCGCAGCTGCTGCAAAGCACAACGGAACTGTAGTGGCTTGGACAATCATCATGGCAGTGATAGGCGTGATAATGGTTATGCTCGGTCTGTACAACGCTAAATTCGTGCCGTCGGAAAAGGCAAAGGACGCAGCCGAAAAGCCCGACTTCAAGCAGACTATGATCGACTTGGGCAATGTATTCGTCGACCTCTTCCGCAAAAAACACATTGCTTATTATATCTGCTTCATCATCCTCTATCGTTTTGCAGAGGGCTTCGTGATGAAGATCGTGCCTTTATTCCTTAAAGCCGACGTTGCGAACGGCGGTCTCGGACTCACAGAGAAGGAAATTGGCTTGTGCTACGGCACCTTCGGCGCAGCAGCCTTCGTTATAGGCAGTGTGCTTGCAGGCTACTACGTTGCACACCGCGGCTTGCAGAAGTCGCTCTTCTCGCTCTGCTGCGTATTCAACCTTCCGTTCGTTGCCTACACCCTGCTCGCTATCTATCAGCCGAGCAGCCTTTGGCTCATCGGTGGCGGTATCGTTCTCGAATACTTCGGCTACGGCTTCGGCTTTGTTGGTCTGACACTCTTCATGATGCAGCAGATAGCACCGGGCAAGCACCAGATGGCACACTACGCATTCGCTTCGGGCATCATGAACCTCGGCGTAATGCTTCCAGGTATGCTCAGCGGCTACGTAAGCGATATGCTCGGCTACCAGAACTTCTTCATCTTCGTGCTCTTCTGCACGATACCGGCATTCCTCATCACATGGTTTGTGCCGTTCACTTATCCTGACAAGAAATAAATTCACATAACAATAACAACCAAGCACACCTCTTCTCTCCTATAAACGGGACAGAAGAGGAGGCTTTAAAAACTAAAAAAACTATGAGCAAACTTATCATTTCAGGCAACCCATTGCCAAACATGCCTTGGGAAGATCGTCCCGAAGGTCAGAGAACTCCGTTATGGCGCTGTTCAAAGAACCCAATCATTCCGCGCGACCTGCTGCCTACATCAAATAGTATCTTCAATAGTGCAGTAGTTCCGTTCGGTGAGGGCTTCGCAGGTGTATTCCGCTGCGACGACACAAACCGCCGCATGGTGCTCCACGTAGGCTTCTCTAAGGACGGCGTTAACTGGAACATCAACGAGGAGCCGCTCCGCTTCGAGTGCGACAACAAGGAGATCGGCGAGTGGGTATACGGCTACGACCCGCGCGTTTGCTTCATCGAGGACCGCTACTATGTAACATGGTGCAACGGCTACCACGGACCAACAATCGGCATCGCTTGGACAAAGGACTTCAAGACATTCCACCAGCTCGAGAACGCATTCCTGCCTTACAACCGTAACGGTGTATTGTTCCCTGAGAAGATCAACGGCAACTTCGCTATGCTCTCTCGTCCGAGCGACACTGGTCACACACCGTTCGGCGATATCTTCTACAGCGAGTCGCCCGATATGGAGTTCTGGGGACGCCACCGCCACGTTATGGCACCGGCAGCCTTCGAGCTTTCAGCTTGGCAGTGCATGAAGATTGGTGCAGGTCCTGTTCCTGTCAAGACTTCTGAGGGCTGGTTGCTGTTCTACCACGGCGTGCTCCGCTCTTGCAACGGCTATGTTTACGCATTCGGTTCTGCCCTCCTCGACCTCGAGCAGCCTTGGAAGGCTACACACCGTTCGGGTCCGTACCTCATCTCTCCGCAGACTCCTTACGAGTGCATGGGCGACGTGCCAAACGTATGCTTCCCATGTGCTGAGGTTCACGACCCTGAGACTGGTCGCATCGCTGTCTACTACGGTTGCGCAGACACCGTTACGGGTCTCGCATTCGGCTACATCCCAGAGATTGTAGAGTGGACAAAGAAGAACAGTATCATCTAATATACAACCAAATGGATATTACCGAAAGATTTCTTAAATACACACAATTCGATACGCAGTCGAGCGAGGAGTCGCAGACCGTGCCGAGCACATCGAAGCAACTCATCTTCGCCAAGTATCTGAAAGAGGAGCTTGAGCGCGAGGGCATGAGCGACGTTGAGATGGACGAGCAAGGCTACATCTATGCTACGCTGAAAGCAAACACGAAGAAGAACATTCCGACGATTGGCTTCATCTCGCACTACGACACGTCTCCCGACTGCAGTGGAGCGAACATCCGCCCACGCATCGTAGAGAACTACGACGGCAGCGACATCGTGCTCTCTGAAGGTATCGTCAGTTCGCCGACAAAGTTCCCTGAGCTGAAGGCTCACATCGGCGAGGACATCATCGTTACCGACGGAACCACTCTGCTCGGTGCCGACGACAAGGCAGGTATCGCTGAGATTGTGCAGGCAATGTGCTGGCTGCGCGACCACGACGAAGTGGAGCATGGCGACATACGCATCGCCTTCAACCCCGACGAAGAAATCGGAATGGGTGCACACCACTTCAACGTCGAGAAGTTCGGCTGCGAGTGGGCTTACACCATCGACGGCGGCGACCTCGGCGAGCTGGAGTACGAGAACTTCAACGCTGCTGGTGCCAAGGTGAACATCAAGGGTGTGAGTGTGCACACTGGTTATGCCAAGGGCAAGATGGTGAACGCTTCGCGCCTCGCCGTGGAGTTCGCAGAGATGATTCCTGCAACAGACACTCCTGAGGAGACAGAAGGCTACGAAGGCTTCTACCACCTCTTGGGCATCAACTCATGCTGCGAGAAAGCGACACTGTCGTACATCATCCGCGACCACGACCGCGAGAAGTTCGAGCGTCGCAAGGACTTCATCGAGGAGTGTGTACGCAAGATGAACGAGAAGTGGGGCGAGGGTACTGTGAGCGTGAACCTCTACGACCAGTACTACAACATGAAGGAGAAGATAGACCCGAACATGCACGTCATCGACATTGTGCTGAAGGCGATGCAGGAAAGCGGTGTAGCTCCTAAGGTGCAGCCCATCCGTGGCGGCACAGACGGCGCACAGCTCTCGTTCAAGGGTCTGCCCTGCCCCAACATCTTCGCAGGCGGTTGCAACTTCCACGGCCCTCACGAGTTTGTGAGCGTGCAGGTGATGGAGAAAGCTATGCAGGTTATCATCAAAATCTGCGAGCTGACTGCACATTACAACGACTAAGCGTTGCTATCAAGCAACTACAGAAAACAATTTAATAGAATGAAAGACAGCCCAAACAATATCGTTTGGGTTGTCTTGTTTTAAAGAATACAAAGTGTCCGAAGTACCTACATTGATCAACGACCTCGCTCTTATCCTCATTGTTGCGAGCACCGTTACCTTACTCTTCAAGAAGCTCAAGCAGCCGCTTGTGCTCGGTTATATCATGGCTGGCTTCATCGTGAGTCCGCACATGCCCTACACCATGTCCGTCATGGATACCGTAGACATTAAGACCTGGGCAGACATAGGCGTTATGTTCCTTCTGTTCTCGCTCGGTCTCGACTTCTCGTTCAAGAAGATTCTAAAGATGGGCATAACGCCCGTGATAACGACGCTCACCATCATCTTCGCGATGATGACACTCGGCATCGTTGTCGGACACGCCTTCGACTGGAAGCGTATGGACTGCATATTCCTCGGCGGTATGCTCGCCATGAGCTCCACCACTATTATATATAAGGCATTTACGGATATGGGACTGCGCCAGCAGAAGTTTGCGCAGCCCGTTATGAGCGTGCTCATCCTTGAGGACATACTCGCCATTGTGATGATGGTAATGCTGTCCGCCATCGCCAGCGGCAACAACCCCGACGGCGGCGAGATGATAGGCTCGGTGATGAAGATAGGCTTCTTCCTCGTACTGTGGTTCGTGGTCGGCATCTTCGCCGTACCTTGGTTCCTGCGCTCCACACGCAAACTCATCAACAACGAGACGTTGCTCATCGTGTCGCTCGGCTTGTGCTGTCTCATGGCTGTAGTCTCTACAAAAGTGGGCTTCAGCTCAGCGTTCGGTGCATTCGTGATGGGCAGCATCCTTGCCGAGACAATCGAAGCGGCAAAGATAGAGAAGCTCGTTTCGCCCGTGAAAGACCTCTTCGGTGCTGTGTTCTTCGTATCGGTAGGTATGCTTGTCGACCCGAAGATTATCGTTGAGTACGCCATACCGATAGCCGTACTCGTACTGACCATCCTACTCGGACAGTCAATCTTCGGTACCTTCGGTTTCCTTATCGGCGGCCAGTCGCTGAAGTCGGCAATGCGCTGCGGTTTCTCGATGGCGCAGATTGGCGAATTCTCGTTCATCATCGCCTCATTGGGTCTTTCGCTGCACGTCACGGGCGAGTTCCTCTACCCCGTCGTAGTGGCAGTGTCGGTCATCACTACGTTCCTCACGCCCTACATGATACGCCTCTCGGTGCCAAGCTACAACGTGCTGGAGCGCCACCTGCCGAAGACATGGGTACGCGCACTGAACAACATCACGCTCTCCCACCCCTCGTCGGCTCCGAAGAGCAACTGGCACTCGCTCATCGCGCAGATGGCTCGCATCACCATCATCTACTCTATCCTTTCCGTAGCTACAATCGCCCTGATGCTAACGTTCTTCCTGCCGTTCATACGCCGCATGATGCCTGGTATGCACTGGTGGGCTAACGGCATTTGCGGTGTGCTCACCGTGATGTTCATCGCACCGTTCCTGCGTGCCATCGTGATGAAGAAGAACCACTCGGAGGAGTTCCGCGCGCTGTGGAACGACAGCCGCTCCAACCGTATGCCGCTGCTCGTTACCATCCTCGTGCGACTGATTATTGCCTCGGCATTCGTGTTCTACATCTGCAACTATCTCACACGCTTCACCAATGCGCTGATGATGACCATCGCCGTGGCTGTGGTAGGCATAATGATTCTGTCGCGCGGACTGAAGAAGCAGAGCATCAAAATGGAGCGCATGTTCGTGCAGAACCTACGCTCGCGCGACATCGAACAGCAGGTGCTCGGACTGAAGAAACCGCTGTACGAGGGTCACTTGCTCGACCGCGATATACACATATCAGAAATTGAAATACCCGAGAACTCCACTTGGAGCGGACTCTGCCTTGCCGACCTACGTCTAAGCAACCGCTTCGGCATACACGTAAGCAGCATACTGCGCGGACACCGCCGCATCAACATCCCTGGTGGCGACGACATCGTATTCCCCGGCGACAAGTTGCAGGTCATCGGCAGCGACTCGCAGTTGGCTGCTGCGCACGCTGCACTCGCCGTCGACATCGAACCCGACGACCCTGACATCGAGAAGCGCGAGATGCGCCTTTCGCAGATCATCATCGACAAGCACTCGCCGTTCGTGGGCAAGACATTGCCCGAGACGGGATTGCGCTCGGAGTTCAACTGCATGGTGGTGGGCAGAGAGGAAGGAAAAGAAAACCTCTCTATGGTTGGTGCTACATACAAGATGCGTCTTGGCGACATCCTTTGGATTGTAGGCGAAGACGAGGCACTACGACGATTACAAGATGCCAACCGTGGCGTATAAAACAAAGCTGTCCGCTAAACAAATTGTGTTTAGCGGACAGCAATAAAACTAATTGTACCTTTATACCGTAATCTCTCCCGAACCATAGCAGCGGTGGTGCTCCTCGTCGTAGACTACGCAGAACTGACCCGGTGCCACGCCTTGTATCAGCTCGTCGGCATGGACGATGAACTCGCCCTTGCCCGTGCGCTCAAGCACAGCCGTATGGTACTCGGGCGTATGGCGAATCTTGAAGCGCACACGTGCCGATGTGCCCGGCTCACCCCACGGGTCGAGCGTAAGGAAGTGGAAATCGTGTATGGGGAAGTCCTTCTTGTAAGCGGTACGCGGTTCGAAACCCTTACTCACATACAACACATTGTTGGCTACATCCTTTTTCACGACGTACCACGGACCGCCACCGAAGCCGAGTCCGTGGCGCTGTCCGATGGTGTGGAACCACAGACCGCGGTGCTTGCCTATGAACTTGCCAGTCTCCAGTTCGAGTACTTCGCCCGGCTGCTCGCCGAGGAACTTGCGTATGTAGTCGTTATAGTTTATCTTGCCGAGGAAACAGATACCCTGCGAGTCCTTGCGCTTGGCATTGATGAGATGTTCGCGTTCCGCTATCTCGCGCACTTCGCCCTTCTGGTAATGACCGATTGGGAACAGCGCCTTTTTCAACTGCCAGTCGTATATCTGCGCGAGGAAGTCGGTCTGGTCCTTCACAGGGTCGGGGCTCGTCGTGAGCCATTTTCTGCCCAGCTCGTCAATCTCGGTCTGCGCATAGTGACCGGTCGCGATGAGATCGTACTCGTGTCCGCGCTTCTCGTGGAACGCACCGAACTTGATGAGTCGGTTGCACATCACGTCGGGGTTGGGCGTGAAGCCAGCACGCACCTTGTCCATGGTGTAACGTGTCACCTGATCCCAGTATTCGCGGTGGCAGTCCACCACCTCCAGTTTGCAGCCGAAGCGTCGCGCCACAGCCGTCGCCATTTCGAGGTCTTCCTCCGAAGTGCAGTCCCATTCCTCCTGCTCCTCCGGACCTATCTTTATGTAGAAGCAGTCGGGATGAAGCCCACGCTGCGCCAGTTCGTACACCACAACAGAACTGTCCACGCCACCCGAGAGCAGCACGGCAATCCGCTTATCGTTTAACTCCATATTTTGATATGTCTCATTCATACGTGCAAAATTACACGAAATAAATGGAATCTCCAACAATAGTGTTGAGATGTTGAGATGTTGAGGTGTTGAGATATGTATAAAAAAGTAATCTCACCACCTCAACACCTCACCATCTCAACATCTCAACACCTCACCACACTAATCCTGTTCTGTTTTTCATTAAAATTCACCGATTTTGGATAATATTCCTTATTTATAACACACCTCGCTTTGCGCATTAAAATTAAACATTTAACTTTGCAATCAAGTTTAAACTATTTAATTATTTGATATATCAAAAGTTATGGAAAACAAAAAGAAGCTCATTGCTGGGATAGTAGGGGGTATTGTAGGTCTTGCGCTCATTGGCGCAGTGGCTTATCTCTACATTAATTTGGACAACCAAAGAAAAGAAAACAAAGCGATGCAGGAACTCGCAGAACTCGACAAGAAGGAGATGGAGAACGAGTACCAGCAGTTTGCCAATCAGTATAGCGAGATGCGTATGCAGATTAGCAACGACTCAATCATCGCACAGCTCACAGCAGAGCAGGAGAAAACAGAGAAATTGCTTAAGGAGTTGAAAGAGACGAAGACAAACGATGCTCGCGAGATAGCACGCCTGAAGAAGGAGCTGGCTACCGTGCGCGCCATCCTGCGCAACTATGTCATCGAGATTGACTCGCTCAACCGCTTAAATCATAACCTTACAGAAGAGAACTCACGCATCAAAGGACAATATAACGAGGCTACACGCCAGATTGAGGGCTTGAACACTGAGCGTGCTTCGCTCTCGGAGAAGGTGGCTATCGCTGCACAGCTCGATGCTACGGGCATCTCAATGCAGCTGAAGAACAAGCGCGGAAAGTCTACCAACAACACATCTAAGTGTAAGTCAGTGCAGGTAAACTTCTCTATTGCGAAGAACGTCACTGCTGCCAACGGCACAAAGACCTTCTACGTGCGCATCACCACACCTTCGGGCACAGTGCTCAGCGGAGGAGGCTCATTCGCTTATCAGAACCGACAACTCGAGGCTACAATGAAGAAGACCATAGAGTATGATGGTCAGGAGAAGTCGCTTACTCTGTATTGGAATGTGTCGCAGTCGCTCATGGAGGGCACATACCAGGTGAGCATATTCGCCGACGGCAATATGATTGGCTCACGCAGCTTTAGTTTTAAATAATTGGATAACACAAATGATACAAAGATTTCTATTTATCGCCTTGGCTTGTTGTGCGGCTAACGTGCAGGCGCAGCAGAGGCTCAGTCTTGATAGTTGCCGAGCTATGGCTCTGCGCAACAACAAGACGTTGAGTGCCTCGCGCTTGCAGCTGGACATGGCTCACTACAAGGTGAAGGCTGCAAAGACGAAGTATCTGCCACATGTGAGTGCGCTCGGTGGCTACGAATTGACGAGTCGTGAGATTTCGTTGCTAAGCGACGATCAAAAGGCATCGCTCTCTTCGGCAGGTACACACGCCACCGGTGCATTGCATAACGACATCTCGTCTGCACTCTCCGGACTGGCGCAGCAGGGAGCCATCTCTCCCGAACTTGCTAACGGACTGGGCAACCTCTTCGGACAGGTAGGTTCAAAGCTTGGCAGCGTGGTAGACGGTGTCGGCCAGAAAGTGGTGGATGCTCTCCACACCGACACTCGACAGATGTACACCATATCGGTAATGCTCACACAGCCCATCTACATGGGTGGCGGCATCATTGCTGCCAACCGCATGGCGAAGATTGGCGAGGAGATGGCGGCTAACAACATCGAAGCCACCACACAGTCTACACTCCACTCCATCGATCAGGCTTACTGGCTCGTGGTGTCTGTACATCATAAGAAGCAGCTGGCTGAAAGCTATCTCGAAGTGGTGAAGAAACTCGACAACGACGTACAGAAGATGATTGCCGAAGGAGTGGCAACACGTGCCGACGGACTGAAGGTGGCAGTGAAGGTGAACGAGGCGGAGATGTCGCTCACCCAGGCAGAGAACGGACTCGCTCTCTCGAAGATGCTGCTATGCCAGCTCTGCGGCTTGCCCGTGGAGAACGACGTGCATCTTGAGGATGAGGAGTCTACCGACTTGGTAGCTACGGCTAACGTGGAGAACACCGACAACAGCGTGGCTATGGAGAACCGCCCCGAACTGAAATTGCTCGACAACGCTCTCGACCTCAGCCGACAGTCGACAAAACTCGTGCGTGCAGCCTTCCTGCCGCAGGTGATACTTACCGGTGGATACATGGCATCCAACCCAAACCTCTTCAACGGCTTCGAGCGCAAGCTCTCGGGCGTATGGAACGTTGGCGTAGTGGTGCGCGTGCCGCTTTGGAACTGGATGGAAGGCACGTACAAGGTGCGTGCCAGCAAGATAGCATCGAGCATCGTACAGCTTGAGCGCGACGAAATAAGCGAGAAGATTGAGTTGCAGGTAAGCCAGTGCAAGTTCAAGGTGAACGAGGCTAACCGCCGACTCTCACTCGCTCGCAAGAACGTGGAGAACGCAGAAGAGAACCTGCGTTGCGCAAACGTCGGCTTCAAGGAGGGCGTGCTGCAGACCACCGATGTGATGGCGGCACAGACAGCATGGCTCCAGGCACAGTCGCAGAAGATTGATGCCGAAATTGATGTCCGACTCAGTCAAGTAAATCTAAAGAAGGCACTCGGTGTCTTGCAGTAATAACCTTCAATATCATTTTATTATGTCAGAACAATCACAACATAAGAATATTCTTATCACCATCGTCCTTATGACGTTGGTTATTGTGGCAGTGGCTGTCATCGGCACCCTGTCGCTCAAGAGTGAGCCCGAAACAATACAAGGCCAGATAGAAGTGGCGGAGTATCGTGTGTCGAGCAAAGTGCCTGGTCGCATCCTCGAACTGCGTGTCAAGGAGGGCGACTACGTCAATGTTGGCGACACCCTCGCCATACTCGACGCACCCGATGTGCGTGCGAAGATGACACAGGCAGAGTCGGCAGAGAACGCTGCCGCTGCTATGGACGAGATGGCTAACAACGGTGCACGCAAGGAACAGGTGCGTGCAGCGTTCGCCGTACTGCAGCAGGCTAAGGCAGGCTTGGAGATTGCCGAGAAATCGTACAACCGCGTGCAGCGACTCTTCGACGAGGGCGTGGTGACAGCGCAGAAGCGCGATGAGGCTTTCGCCAACTACAAGGCTTTGGAGGCACAAGTGAAGGCGGCGCAGAGCCAGTACGACATGGCACTGAACGGTGCTCGCATGGAGGAGAAGAAGGCTGCTGCTGCGCAGGTGAACCGCGCCAAGGGTGCGGTGGCTGAGGTGTCGTCGTACATCAACGAGACAATGCAGATTGCACAGATGGCTGGCGAGGTGAGCGATGTGTATCCTAAGATAGGCGAGCTCGTAGGCACAGGCTCACCAATCATGTCTATCTCTATGATGAACGATATGTGGGGTACATTCAACGTGCGCGAAGACCAGCTTGACGGCATGAAGATCGGTAGCGAGATAAAGGCTTTCGTGCCGGCTTACAACCGCGAGATACGCATGAAGGTGTACTACATCAAGGATCAGGGATCATACGCCGTATGGAAGGCTACCAAGTCGAACGGACAGTACGACTTGAAGACTTTCGAGGTGAAGGCTCGCCCTATCGACAAGATTGACGGACTCCGCCCTGGCATGTCGTTAGTGCTGAAGAAGTAAGCAGTCGTCGGTTTTTAAACAGTAAACTATGAAACGACTTCTGCTTATCGCCCAACGCGAATGCCGACGTATGGCAGCCAACCGCATGTACTTGCTTTCGATGCTGCTCTTCCCCGTGTTCGTCACGGTGTTCTTCACGTCGTTCATGCACGAAGGGCAGCCGGAGAATATGCCCGTGGGTGTGGTAGATCTCGACAACACCACCACGACGCGCAAGCTGACACGTCTGCTCGACTCGTTCCAGTCGTCGGAGGTGGTGGCTCACTACCCTTCTGTGGAGGAGGCTCGTCAGGCTATGCAGCGCGGCGACATCTACGGCTTCCTCTACTTCCCGAAGGAGACGACGGCAAAACTCTTGGCACAACGCCAACCGCACGTGTCCTACTACTACAGCTACGCCACGCTGACATCGGGTGCGCTCGTCTTTAAAGACCTAAAGACCGTGTCCACACTCGGTTCGGCAGGCGTTGCCAAGTCGGTTATGTCTGCCAAAGGCTACACCGACGACCAGATAATGGCATTCCTGCAGCCTATTGTGCTCGACCTGCACACCGTGGGCAATCCGTGGGTAAACTATAACATATATCTCTCGACGATGCTCGTGCCGACGTGTCTGCTCTTGCTCATCTTCCTCCTCACGGCTTACGCTATGGGTATGGAACTGAAGGAGAACACTGCCACCGAACTGGTGGCTGCGGCTGGTGGCAATCCGTTCATCGCCCTAATCGGTAAGATGCTCCCCCACATCGCCGTATGGATTGTGGTGATGGGCGCATACATGGTCTACACCTTCGGCGTGCTCCACTTCCCTCACCCTGGCGGTTGGGGCGTAATAGTGCTGCTCACTGTGCTCAGCGTACTCGCTGCCGTGGGCTTCGGCGTGTTCATGTTCGGACTCCTGCCTGCGCTGCGCATGTCGATGAGCATCTGTTCGCTATGGGGCGTGCTCAGCTTCTCGATGGTAGGCACAGCCTTCCCCGTAATAGCTATGGACACACCGCTGCAGGTGCTGGCTAACATCTTCCCCATGCGCCACTTCTTCCTTATCTACGAGACGTGCATCTTCGCCAATAATCCGCTCTCAGACGTAGCACTCAACATCGCAGCACTCGTGCTGTTCGCTGCGGCTCCGGTGTTCGTCATTCTGCGCATCAACCGAGCTTATAAGGAATATGTATATATGGAGTAAGATATCACGCTTCTCGCTTTTAAGAATACTCAAATGACAATAAAAAAGATACATACATTCTGGGAAGACACCGCAAAGGTGTGGCTGCACGAGCATCTTGAGATGTTCCGCGACGAGGGCGCACTGCTCTTCGTCATCCTCCTGCCACTCGCCTACCCGCTCCTCTACTCGTGGATATACAACAACGAGGTGGTGCGCGAGGTGCCCGTGGCTGTTGTCGACTGCTCCAACTCGGCTACAAGTCGCGAGTTCGTGCGCCATGTCGACGCATCGCCCGACGTGATGGTGGCAGAACGCTGCACATCTCTTGAGGAAGCCTCGCGTCTTGTAGGCAAGCACAAGGTGTACGGCGTGGTTTATCTGCCCACCGACTTCGACACTCGTCTCAACCGCATGGAGCAGGCGCACGTCAGTGTCTACTGCAATATGGGACTGATGCTCACGTACAAGGCTATCTTCCAGACCTGCACGGCTGTGGCTGCCGACATGAACTCTGGCATACAGATACGTCTGTCGGGCAACAAGACCAACCGTGAGGACGAACTGACAACAACGCCGCTCAGCATCACCGATGTGCCGATGTTCAACAACACAAGCGGCTACGGCAACTTCATCCTGCCTGCCGTTCTGGTGCTCATCCTGCAGCAGATACTACTGCTCGGCATCGGCATCACATACGGCACGAGCTACGAGAAGAACCGTTTCCTGCGCATACGACCGATGCTCGACCGCCGCTTCGGACTGGCTCGCATCATGGTCGGACGCACAATGGGTTTCCTCGTGCTCTTCATGCTTATCGCAGCGTGGGTGATACTGGCGGTGCCACGCTTGTTCCACTTCGTGCAGCTTATCCACTTCGGCGATTTCCTGCTGTTCACGTTCCCCTATCTACTGGCGTGCATCTTCTTCGCCATCACCTTCTCGTTCTTCGTGCGTCGTCGCGAGGACGTGATGCTGTTAGTGGTCTTCACCTCAGTGCCGTTCCTGTTCCTCTCGGGCATCTCATGGCCAAAGAGCAACGTGCCTGAACTATGGCACTACGTATCGTGGCTTATCCCTTCGTCGTTCGGCATTCAGGGCTTCGTGAAGCTCAACACACTGGGTGCTACATTCAGCGACATCCTGCCCGAGATAAAAGGTTTGTGGATGCAGACTGTTGTGTACGGCGTGCTAGCAAGTCTGGTAACCTACTGGCAGGTGAAGGGCAGCAAACAAGAAACAGAATAAGAGACACTCTATACATACTAATATAAAAAAACAGCATTAATGCATGGGCATTAATGCTGTTTTTTTTATTGCTGTCCAACAAAAACCATATTGCCGTAGCAGAACAACCACGTTGCCGTAGCAGGACAACTGCATTGCCGTAGCGGGACAACTGCGTTGCCGTAGCATGGTAATACAAGGGGTGTAGCGGTCTCCGCTGGAAGACAGGCTGGCAGATAACCCATTCAAAAGAAAATCTTCCAGCCTTTATATGCCTTATAATTAGAGAGTTGCGGCAAAACTGGAAGATATGGGAGATTTTTTCAGCTATCTAAAAAATAGGGGGTGCAGCGGTCTCCGCTGCACCAACCAAGCAGCTTTAATACATTCTTCTTGGTTGGTGCACTTCTTGCTTTGGCAAGCGGCAAAGCCGAGCGGAGACAAGTGCACCCCCCTTGTGAGTAAATGTTATAACTTGGTTGGGCACTTGAGACAAGTGCACCCCCTTGTGGGTGAATGTTACAAATTGGTTGGTGCACTTGAGACAAGTGCACCCCCTAATGTTATCTAAAGTTGTTCGGCTGTTGACGGTTGCCTGCAGCATCGTTGGTGTCGCTAACATCCCACCAGAGACGTGTGCCCTGAGTGTTGGCGGTCTGCAGTTCAGGATGTGCCTGGAAGAACTTGTTCTGCGACTCGCTGTTCGGGTAGAGCAGACGCTTGATCTGCTTGCCGTTAGGCACGTCGCCACCCGAGAAGTTGCTCAGCTGAGTGCGCAGAGCAGGATAGTCGATGCGGCGGAAGTAAGCCCAACCCTCGTTGCCATTCGGGAACACAGCCATCCACTTCTGAGTGATGATAGCCTCGAGGATACGCTCGCGATCGCCACTCTGGAATGTGCCGTCTTTGAGAGCCTTTATACCGTTGATATAATTGTCGGCATCCTCCGCAGCGATGTGGTAGTAGTCCATCGACGCCTTAACGCCAGCACGGAAGTACTGCTCAGCATCCATTGTGAGGTCGGCACCTGCCCAACCGCGCAACGCTGCCTCTGCCTTGAGGAAGAGCGACTCAGCGTAACCGAGCCATACCGTCGGACGAGAGTAGTTGAACCAGTGGTCATCGGGCAGATCCTTCGATGCACCATCCTTAACGGTACGTGTAAGACTATACTTCAGCGGATCCATAGAAATCTGAGGAGCCTGAGCACCACGCTCACAACCTACGAAGTCGTTACGCAAAGCATCCTTACCTTCAGCCAATGTAGAAGATGTCATATTGTTACGGTACCAGCAAATGAGACAACGTGGGTCGATCTTCTTTGTAATCTCCTCCTTACGTCCCTTCTTTATTGTGTACTCCTTGCCACCGTCCGAGAGGTTACGATAGAAGTCTTCCATATCCTTCGACAGAACGCTCTCGCCACCGTATGCTACAGAGCACATAGCCAAACCGTTCTCGTCACCGCCGGAATCCTCGCCGCCCATCTCAACCGGAGCATGGCGTGGCACGGTCTGCATGTTGTCGGCGTTGGAAGTCATCAAGCCGTACTTGTTGTTGAGTGCTGCCTCAGCTTCCTTCTTAGCACGTTCAGGTGCCACGTTGCTTATGCGCAGCGCAAGGCGCAGACGCAACGTGTTGGCAAAGCGCAACCACTTGTTGGCATCGCCGAAGTAGCAGATGTCGTCCTTGTCAATCTTGTACTGCGAAGCATCGTCGGGCTTGATGCTGTCTACAGCCTGCTCGAGCATGAGGAACATCGCGTCGTACACCTCCTCCTGGGTGTTGTATGCAACGTTGTTGGTCTCCGGCACCTTAGCCTGCACATACTCCGTGAACGGCATATCGCCGTAAGTATCGGTGTTGGCAAGAGCGAGGAACGCATAGTAGATACGGGTGATGTAGAACATGTTGCGATACTTCTCCGGTGTCTCGTTGAACTTATATGCACGCACGAGGTCACGATACTCCGATGAGCGGTCGTTGTAGAAGAAGCTCCAACGCAGAGCCGACCAGCCGTCGGTGTAGTTATAGTCGGGAGCCTTGCCTGCATGTTTCGGCTGGTTGTTAGCCACGTAGCCGGCATAGATGTCGTGCGAGAGGTTTGTTGTGCGCTGATAGTCGTTGTAGTAGCCCTCGTAGAGGAACTTACGGAACTTAGCCGGAGCATCAGCCAGCTGCTTCTTGTACGCAGCAGAGTCCTCTTTGCTCACACGATAGTTGAGGTTGATGTTGGCATAACGTGTGTCGGTAGGCTCCTCGGGCGTAATCTCTCCGCCCTTGTCCGTATCCTCCACTCCGTACGGGTCGCGGTTCATATCTTCGAGGTCATAGCACGAACCGAGTGTCAGCAGCGTTGTAGCTGCAATCAGACCAGTATATAATATATTGCGTTTCATTTTGTCGTTTTAAATTTAGAATCCTACGTTAACAGAGAAACCGAATGTGCGTGTGTAAGGCACTGCCATGTAGTCGATAGCCTGCGAGAACATCGTTGTGTCGTAGCCGCCGTCGGGGTTGCCCGGTGTGTGCTTCATGAGGAAGCAGAGGTTGCGAGCCACGAACGAGAGCTTGAGCTGTGTGAGCGGAGTGCGGCGCAGCATCTTCTGCGGGAAACTGTAGCCGAGCGAAAGTTCCTTCAGCTTGATGTACGAAGCGTCGTGTACGAACTCCTCTGCATAACCCTTCTGCGAGCTGTAGAGACCGATGGTGGAATAGTAGGCCTGTGCGCTAACCTCCTGTGTGTTCACGCTGCCGTCAGCCTTCACGCCCGGCACAACCATGTACCAGTCCTGAACACCGTTTACGGTCTTGTACTCGCCACGATATGCTGTGCGCTCCGATGTACCTACAGATGTAGCCATACCCTCTGATACAGAAACGATGTCGCCACCGAACTTCATGTCGAACATTGCGGTGAGCGAGATGCCCTTGTATGTGAAGGTCGGAGTGATAGACATAAGCAGGTCGGGCTGTATGTTGCCGATAGGATGGTCGAGAAGATACTGCTCAAGGTTACCGTCGCCGGTAGCAGCCATTGGCAGACCGTCGTCGCCGATGATTACACGGCCCTGAGCGTCGCGCTGCATGAGGTTATTAGCGAAGATGTCGCCGAGTTTGCCACCCTTCACAGCACCCACCTTCACCGGCATGTTCGAGTCGCCTGCGAAGTAAACGCGGTTCACGCCGTCAGCCAGTTCCTTAACGGTAGAACGGTTGTGAGCGAGGTTTGCGGTGATGTCGAACTGGAAGTCGCGTGTCTTCACCGGTGTACCGTAGAGCATGAACTCGACACCCGTGTTGTTGATCTTGCCAGCGTTCACCCACTGCTGTGTCCAAGGCGACGAAGCGTCTACGAGCATAGCCTGGTTCTTCGTAGTATTATAATAATAGGTGAAGTCGAAGCCTAAGCGGTTGTCGAGGAACTTCATGTCTACACCCACCTCATACGAAGTCTTGATCTCCGGCTTCAAGTTGGCGTTGAGCTTGATGGTGTTATTGATAGGCTTGCGGTTGCCCATCTCGAACTGATACTTGCGTACGTTGTAGAGGTTGTACGGAGCTGGGTCCTTACCTACCTGAGCAGCCGACACACGCAGCTTTGCGAACGTAATCCACGACGGCAGCTTATGGTCGATAGAGCGCATGAAGTCGGAGAACACCCAACTGAGTGATGCCGACGGATAGAAGAACGAGTTGTTCTTCTTAGGCAGCGTAGACGACCAGTCGTTGCGTGCCGTGATGTCGAGCGAGAGCCACTCGTCGTAAGCCAACTGAGCCGAAGCGAAAGCCGAGTACATGGCGCGGCTGTGTCCGTCGTCGAGAGCCGATGTGAGCTTGTTGCCGGTGTTGAATATCCAATTGTCCTTCTCGAGCATGTTCTGCACCGATGCCGAGAGCTGCTCATACTTCAGATACATAATGTTAGCGCCGGCAGTGTAGCCCAAGCGCCACTTCTTTGCCAGCTGGTTGTCGCCCATAAGGAGGAACTGCACGTTCTGCTCGAAGTGGTTCTCCTCGGCACGTGTCATGCCGTCGTTGACGAGCTTGCCCTGCCATCCGGTGCCGTCGGTAGAGATAGCGCCGTCGCCAAGAGAGAGGTCGGAGGTCTGAAGACGTGTACGATAGTAGTCGAACGAGTACTTGGCGTTGAACTTCAACCACTCGGTGATGTTCACATTAGCAGCATAGTAGCCGAATGCACGCCAGCGCTCGTCGCTGTTCTTGAAGCGGTGACGAGCATAGTAAGGGTTAGAGTAATGCTGTCGGGACCGAACCAGTTGCGGTGCAGCTGATTGGACGATGTATAGTTCTCCTTCAAGTCGCGCAACGACACGTTGCCCGGCATGAGGAGCAGCTGAGCCACCTCACCATTCAGACCGGTGTACGGACGGTTCTCCGCCTTAGTGTTAGACACCGAAATCTTGCCGTCGAGCGAGAGCCACTTGTTCACAGTAGCACCGGCGTTGAGATCGACGTTAATCTTGTTGAGCGACTCGTTCTGGAACAAGCCGTCGTTGCCGTTGTAACCTACAGAGAGGCGGAAGTGCGACTTCTCTGACGATGTGCCTACAGCCACGGTGTGCGCCTGCGAGAAACCCGTACGGAAGTAGTCCTTCAGACGGTCGCCGGTGTACGAGTAAGGTGCCTTCTCGCCGAGCCAGTTGGTCTGCATCGAGCCGTCGAAGCGCGGACCGAACGCCAGTTCGCCCGTCATAGTAGTGGGGTTGCCATCCTCGTCCTTATTGAATAGGAACTGTCCCTGCGAGCCCTGTCCGTAGAGTTTCTGCATCTTCAGAGTCTCTGCAGCCTGGCTCCATGTGAAGTTGCCGCTATACGATACGCCGAAGCCCTGCTTGTGCGAGCCGCGCTTTGTAGTGACGAGGATTACACCATTGCCGGCACGCGAGCCATAGAGCGCAGCAGCGTTCGGACCCTTCAGTACAGAGATCGACTCGATGTCCTCGGGGTTGATGTCGAATGATGTTCCGCCACGGTCGTAACCGCCGTATGTAGAAGCCGAAGAAGTCTGGTCGTCGGTGAACGGTACGCCGTCCACAATCCAGAGCGGCTGGTTGTTGTCTGTCAATGAAGAGTTGCCACGAATAGTTATCTTTGTAGATCCGCCCAAGCCGGTGCTTGCGGTGTTCATCTGCAGACCAGCCACCTTGCCGTCCAATGCGCCCACTACTGACGGGTCGCCGGTTACGTTGAGTTTGTCAGCCTTTACCTCCTGCACCGAGTAGCCGAGCATCTTCTTCTCGCGCTTGATGCCGAGAGCTGTTACGACCACCTCGTCAATCGACTGCTGGTCGAGCTGCATAGTGACATTCAGGTTGGCAGCACCGCTCACCACCTTGTCCTTATAGCCCATGTACGAGATGCGTAGCATTGTAGAGGCTGGAGCCTTCTGTGTGCTGATTGAGAAGTTGCCGTCGATGTCTGTAACTGTTTTTACGTTAGTGCCTTCAACGGAGATTGTTGCACCGATAAGCGGCTCGCCAAGTTCGTCAAACACACGACCCTTCACGCTATGTGTCTTGTCGCTCTGCGCTACAACGGTAGCGGTTTGAGTCGCAACGGGAGTGCGCAGCGCACTTTCTGCCTGCGAAGCAAACGCCCACTGCAAAGGAGCAGCAACAACGACAAGTGCCATTGCTCGCTTCGACCATTGCAGTCGGAATGATAATTTTGTATTCATTTTATTATAGATTGGTTTTTATATACATTAGAGAGTTGTACATCGCATTTCGCGATACATAATAATCAGTGCAAAGTTAGTGCAAATCGAAGACAATACAAAATAAGTTTACTTATTTTTATTGTTGAGATGCAGCCTAACTTATTTAAAGTTAGTGTAAATCGAAGACAATGCAAAACAAAAGCACTTATTTTTATTGTTGAGATGCAGCCTAACTTATTAAAAAAAAGGCTACGGCAGGAATACCGTAGCCAAACAAATATTATTTTCTGTCCATCACATGCCATACGTATGCAATATACGCGAACACGAATGGCACGAGAAGCGACACATAGAACATGGTACGCAGGGTGAACTCGCTACTGCAACTGTTGGCGATGGTGAGCGAGCTTTGCAGATCGGCATTAGAGGGATAATAGGCAGTGCCACCAAGACCGGCAATGAGCAGAAGCGAGAGCACCACCATAACCACACCGATGCCTGCCGGCCAGATACCCTTCACGTAGGAGTTGCTGAAAATGGTGCGCCCTACTCCATACAACAGCAACACCACGCCTACAAGCGTAAGCACGGCGAGCAGCGGCATCGAGAGATAATTGTCCAGATACTTCAGAGGCTCCATGAACACCACCCCCTGCGCATCCACAGCGTAACCGTCCTTCAGCAACAGACGCACGAAGAAAGCGAGGAAGAACACAAGGAACGGCACGGTGCTACCGACAAGGCGCACACTGGCACGCGAACGGATGTCCTCATCCTCCACATTATTTATTATGTACAGTGCGCCGAGCATACGTGCAAGGAACATCACGGCGAGTCCGAACACAAGGTTCCACGGGTCGAGCAGCGCGTCGAGTCCTGCCGAAGCGTTAGCCCAACGGCTGATAACGGGCGCACCGATATCCGTCAGCGATGCCTTCTCGACGAGGAAGTTGGAACCGTCGAAGAACGTAGCCACTGCTCCGCCGAGCAACAACGGACCCACGATGCCGTTCAGCACGAGAAACCAACGATAGGTGCGTGTGCCGAGCAGGTTGCCCTTCTTCAGCTGAAACTCGTAGCTCACGGCTTGCAGCACGAACGAGAAGAGGATAATCATCCACAGCCAGTACGCTCCGCCGAAACTCGTACTGTAGAACAACGGGAACGAGGCGAAGAAGGCTCCGCCGAAGGTGACGAGCGTGGTGAACGTTATCTCCCACTTTCTGCCGGTCGACTCGAGCACCTTGCGCTGCCCGTCTTCCGTTCTGCCTATGCTATGCACCATAGAGTTAGCACCCTGCACAAAGAGCAGGAACACGAGCAACGCCCCGAGCAGCGAGACGATGAACCACCAGTATTGTTGCAAAAATTCGTATGTCATAAGAATGTGTTATATGAAGAGTTAAACATAAGTGTTGTCGGTTGATGTCTGAGGTTTCTCGGCGTTATATTTGCGTATCACGCGGCACATGATGCTCACCTCAGCCACAAGCAGCACCGTGAAGAGCACGAGGAAGAGGAAGAACGTGAACGCCACACTGCCCGACTTAATATCGGAAACTGCAGCCACCGTTGGCAGCATGTCCTGGATAGCCCACGGCTGTCTGCCCAGCTCGGCTACTATCCATCCGGCTTCGCTCGCCAGGTACGTGAGCGGAAGCATAACCAGTGCTGCCACGTAGAGCCAGCGATACTTCGAGGTGATATCCTTGCGCCATGCTATGTGTCCGATGACGAGGAAGAAGAGCATCAGTAGCGTGCCCACACCTACCATCACACGGAAGGCGTAGAAGTTGATGGGGATATACGGCACCAACTCTGCACGATCCTTGATGTAGCCGTAGCCGAAATAAGGCATGTCCTGCTTCAGCTGCTCAGCAAGTTCTGGCAAGCGTGCGTCGTTGGCATCCGCAGCCTTCAGCTTGCGGTATTCGGCAAGCGCAGCTATCGCCTTGCGTCCGCGCTCCATCTTCTCCTCAGCCGAGAGCTCGCGCGTGCCGTCAGCACGTGTGTAGCCGTTGAGCAGGTCGTTCACGCCAGGTACATATCCGTCCGCCTTGTGCGTAGCAAGCAGCGAGAGTCCGTTCGGGATGGCGATGCGCAGCGGTGGCTCCTCGCCCTTGGCATAGTCGGGCTGCTCGAACGGATTGACCGCTGCAACCGCTGTTAGCGAAACGCCCTCGCCTCCGTCGTACAGAGCCTCCATAGCAGCGAGTTTCATAGGCTGTTTCTCAGCCACCTTCACGGCAGAGAAGTCGCCAGTCGCCATAGTAAGCACGGCAGCCACGATGCCCACGATGCTCGCTATCTTGATGCTCTGACGTGCCATTTCCTGCTCGCGGCGCTTCAGCAGATACCAGCAGCTCACGGCGCACACGAACACTGCGCCTACCACCCACGTAGAGGTCACAGTGTGGAAGAACTTGTCCACAGCGAACGGCGAGAGTGCCACATCCATGAAGCTCACCATCTCGTTGCGCACGGTGTCAGGATTGAACTCGCAGCCCACGGGGTACTGCATCCACGCATTAGCCACCAAGATCCACCAAGCCGAGATGGTTGCGCCGAGTCCGGTGAGCCACGTCGATGCTAAGTGGAAACCGCGCGACACCTTCTGCCAACCGAAGTACATCACGGCGACAAAGGTGCTCTCCATGAAGAACGCCACGATGCCCTCAATGGCGAGTGGTGCGCCGAAGATGTCGCCAACGAACCACGAGTAGTTGCTCCAGTTGGTGCCGAACTCGAACTCGAGGATGATGCCCGTAGCAACGCCCATGGCGAAGTTCACGCCGAAGAGTCGCTGCCAGAAGATGGCGGTATCCTTCCAGAATTGCTTACCAGTGCGATAATAGCACGTTTCCATAATGCCCATGATGAGGGCAAGACCCAGTGTGAGCGGTACGAACAGCCAATGATATATGGCTGTGAGTGCGAACTGCGCACGCGACCAGTCGATAAGTGTAGGGTCTACAGTCAAGAGATGTGTCATTTTTTGATGTCTTTTTATTATTGATTAGGTTTATATTTAGTTTCTTTCGGGCTACAGAACTTATACATCTTCCATCTGCGTCGACCGATGCGGACATCTGCGTCGACCGATGCAAGTGGCTATCTGTCCACCCTATCGCCCGTCAACTCCCCTGCAACATATGATGCTTTGTCGCCATTCGACTTCTGGTCAAGCACGTTGGGAAAGAAGAAGAGCTTCAGCACAAAGAATATAACAAACAGTTTTATGAGGATAACTGTCCACAAGACCTTGCCAAGAGTCATACTGCGAAAACCTTCAACATAGAAGTGGTACACTCTGTATAATACATTGTCTTTACTCATGTTATGGTGGCTTTTAGCGGTTGTAATAATTTCACTTTAACAATTTGTTTGCAAATATATATCATAAAAGTCAACCCACCAAGCATTTGCCAGACTAATTTGCGTTTGTGTTGTATTTTTTACATTTAAGGATACGAAAAACGGCTATCGGGAAGCTCTTACACTTCCGATAGCCGTAACCGATTTATAATTACTAATTAATAATTAATAATTTACTTAACGAGCACTTTCTGCACAGTGCCGTCAGCGAACTTCACGATGTTCAAGCCCTTCTGCAGAGCGTTGAGTTTGGTGCCGTTCACGGTGTAGATGCCCTTAACAGCGTTCTGTACAGTAGCGTTGTTGATGGCAGTCGGGTCTGCGAACTGCTCGTATGCAGAAACCTCAGCCAACGACGGATAAGAGTAAACGTAGAGGTTGCAGATGACAGCGAGATACTTTGTCTTCACGCTCTCCGGGAAGATGTAGCTAAGCTCAGAAACCTTCTTCAAGCCAGAGAATGTCTTCGCCGTGTTCATGCGTGTGAGGTCGTCGCCCACAGCAATCTTCACGTCCTTGTTGACGTAGCTCATCTCGTTGTTGTCGTTCTCTGCGTAGTTCTCGTTCGGAATGTTCACAACAACCTTTGCGAGGTCCCACTGCTTGCCTTCCGGAGCGGTGAAGATCACCCATACGTCATCGCGGTGTGTAGAAGGTGCATCGATATCGCTGAGAGCCTCGTCTACCTTGTTGCCGTCGGTCAGACCGCTGACATCATACTTCTTGAAAGCTGCCTCGAAAGAGTAATCGTTCTCATAGTGGCGCACCTCAGCCGTCTTGCCCTTGAGCACGTTAGGCTGTGTAGTAGCGTCAACCTCAACCTGTACAGCAATCTCCTCGTAGTCGTCACCATTCACGACGCGGATAGTAACGACATCGTCGCCCATGCGCTGCTTAGCAGTTACAGGAATGACGAACGTGTTCTTCTTCACGTTCTCCTTGATTGTGCCGATAGTCACGTTGCCGTTCTTGCTTGTAGCAACACACTCGAACTTATCAGCCTTAGTAGCTCCCTCGCCCAAATCGTAAGTCACATTGATATTATACGACTCACCAGCGTTCATCGTGACATTGTTTGTCAATGTAGAGAGCTTCATGCTGTTGTCCTTCTTGCCATAAACCTCAAACTCCCAGATGCGGAGGATGCCGTTGACGTGCGGAACGAGCTTCACGTAGCGTGCACGCATCGGAGCGATGTAGTCGGTCTTGATGCTCTCTTTTTGGCGGTTGTAGGTATCAACAACTGTTGTCCAGTGCTCGTTATCCTCAGAGAGGAGGATCTGGTAAGAGTCGATCTGGTCTACGCCTGATTCTGGACCAGCGTTGCCATCGAAAATCTTGAAGCTATAGATGCGGTAAACGCTCTGGAGGTCGAATGTAACCCAGTTGTCAGCACTTACGTTACACCACTTGTCCGATGCGGAAGTAGGATTGGTCTCGCCGTCGATAATCTTATCCGGCACCTCCTTATAGTTGGTAGAGCCACTGTAGCCGAGCACCTTCTTCTGATATACTACGTTGTAAATCTTCTTGTATTCCTCCTCGGTCATTACGTCGAGGATATTGCTTGAAGTGGTAGATGTGCCGATGGCGTTTGTAACATCAACAGTTACGCGCTGCTTGCCCACCTTCTCTGCAACTACGGTGATAGTCTGGTCGGTGAGTGAGAAGCCGTTTGCAAGCTTCAAGCCCTCGGGCAGAGTCCACTTGAAGGCAGTCGGATTACCCGTACCGTTAGCTGTGATAGTAGCGCTCTCGCCCACCTTCAGATAGCTGTTGCTGATAGTGAACGAAACAACCGGAGCGGTAGCCTGCGGGTAGTCGAGCATGATGCTCTTGCCCTTCTGCTGGCGCATGTCCTTCATAACCGGAGTAACGATGAACTTAACATAAGCCTCGTTGTCCTTACGCTGGAATGTCGGAACGTAGAATGCCTCGTCGCGAGTCTGACCAACCATTGTGCGTGTGCCGTCCTCGTTCTCCTTATAGATGTCGAAGTGGTCGAAGTCGGCTGTATAGTCGAAGTCCCATGTCAGACGAGCGTCGCCCTGCACGTTGCCCAGCGTGCTTGTTGTAGCGAGGTTCTTCACCTCCACTGGTGCCGGAGCATAGTTAGCAGGCAGCACAGAGAGTTCGCCGAGCGAGAGTTCGTAGTCGTAGACTGTGAACTTAGCCTTAACGTTAAGACCAATCATATAGATAGTCTTGCCGTTGAGCGAAGAGAGGTCCTACTCAGCAACAGTCCAACCGTTCTTTGTTGTGGTTTTCGGTGCAGAGAGTGTAACGTCAGGATTTACAGAGCTTGTTGTAGAGAGCTTCACCTCTACAGAAGCGTTTGTCGTGTTCGACGATTTGTAAACCAGACGCAATGTGCCGCCACCATTCACGGCGAGCTTAGTCTTGTACAGACGCCAGAGGTGGTCGCCGGTGAACGCAGAGCCGCCCTTCAGCTTAAGGCTCGAACCGAAGTTCCAAGCGTCGTCCCAGTTGATCTCGAAAGAAGCATCGTCCTTGTTCTCCATCCAGTAGCGCCATGTTGGCATAATGCTCTGCACGCCCGAGTGGTACCAGTCCTGTGTAGCCACCTTCTCACCTTCTATGAAGCGGTGCTTGCCCACACCTACGCAGAACGATGTAGTGAACGGCATTGAGCTGATAACCGAACGCTCGAGTACGTGACCCGAGATGCCTGACCAAGCGTCATTTGTAACGGTTGGGTCGCCGGCATAGTTGGTCCACATCTGCATCTCGTTCTCGAAAGTTTTCGTTATAGCCTTGTATGCGTCAGGACCCGTATCATTCTTGCCGAGCAAGTTGCGCACGTTGTCCTTCCATGTCTTCTCCTCGGGGCAGAAGAGATCGAGCGAACCAACGTGTCCGCTGGTAGGCATTGCTTTTTGCAAATCTCTTTCAAAACCGGTGTGTCCGCTGGAAGCCACCTGCACACCACCGTAAATCTTAGAGAAGGTCTCCGCCTCTGTGCAGCCGAGCTGGCTTGCATAGCTGCGATAGTCGCCCGGTGAGCCGTACTCGAGGAACTGCGATGTATTCTTGTGCGACTTCAGGATTGTAACGTTCGGAGAGTATTCAGCGTTATACCACTGAATCTCCATGTGTGTGTCGCCGTTAGCGTCGGCAATTTTGTTGAACTCCTTGATGAAACCAACCCACTCCGAATCGGTACCGCCGCCGGTCTCCTCGTTGATGAACCATCCGTCGAAGCCGATGTACTTAGCAATCTCGTAGAGCTTCTTAGCATAGATATACACGCCGTTCTCCTTGGTAAGCATCTGGCGCACCCAAGCCTGGTTGCCACCAAAAGCGTACGGCGGGAAGAACACCTGACCCAGCACCTTCACACCGCTCTGGTGAGCAGCGTCGATAGAACCTGCTGGCGGCGGGATGATGATACCCTCAGAAGCTGAACCTGCCCAATAAACGAGCTTGTCCATATACTGCCAGTAGGTAGGCTGATAGCCGAGGAAGTTGTACGCGCCCTGCGACGGACACATCGAACATGTCGGGAAAAGGATAGGAGCGTTGCAGATCTGACCTTCATAATACTGGTTCTTGTTCGCCTTCATCAGCGTTGGCTCCTTGAAACGCTTTGCCAATGGCACACGCGAGCGGTTGAACTTTGCGTCCTTGTCGGTCTCCGGCGACCAGTTCTTGATGTCGTCCGGGTGCCAACAACCGCCGTACGGCTGCTGTGCGTAGCTGCTCTGTACGAAGAGTGCCGCCACAGCCGCGAGAATTAAACGATTGAGTTTCATTTTTGTTTGTTTTAGTTATTATTTGATTGAATATTAATAGACTTGAGAGTTTACGCTGCAAAGTTAGTGCAAATCGAAGACAACACAAAATAAATCCATTTATTTTTATTGTTGGGATGCAGCCTAACTTATCAAAAGGTAGTGCAAAAATCCGATTAAGCGAAACAAATGGAAATTTATTTACATTTGTGAGCGTGAGGATTTTATATAAATCGAAGACAATACAAGAATTGCATAGATAAGAATTGCAATTCTGGGTTCACTTATTTTATATTGTTGATATGCAGCAGGGATATTTAAGTCTTTCTAAGTCGAGGGTGTATTTTATAAGCCCTCCCCATTGGACTCTTTTACTTTTTACTTTTTAAACGCTTTTGGCTACGTGGTATGGGCAAGATGCCCATACCTCCTACTTTTTACTTTTTTACTTTTTTACTTTTAAAAGTGCGCGCTGGCGCAGATAGCTGTGCAGAGTAAAACCGTCTGCCTTGACACAGTTGAGGAGGGCGCGCTTCTGCATCACCACCTCTTTGAGCGCTGGGAACACATCGTTGTAACGTTTCTTCACGTCCTTGTTCTCGGTCTTCACCGATGTCTTCTTCACAAGCTCCTCCACATCGGTAATCTTTCGAGCGAAGTAGTCGGCGCCCTTCTTCAGACGTTCCTGCAGCAGGGCATTCGTCTGATAGTCGGCAGAAGCGATGACAATCTGACTGTACTGTAACTTGAAGCGCTCGGCTACATCCATAAGCTCGGTCTTTATAGTACCCGTGCGTGCCTTGTATTCGGCGATGAGCTTCGGAAACGAACGGCGGAAATGTCCGTCGAGCAAGTCGAGCACACGGTTGAAGGTATCCATGAGCGGGCGGAAGTCGAACAGTTCGCTCACCACCGACAGATAGTAGTCGCGCTGCAACTGTTCTATCTGTCCCTCGCTCGGCGTGTGCTCAATGGCGTGCGTGGCGTATTCGTCCACAGCCTCATCACGTATGATGGCAGTCTGCGGCAGCGGCGCACTCAGCACCATGCCTTCGAGTGTGCGGCAACGCGAGAGCGCCACGTATGTCTGTCCGTGGGTGAAGGCGCGCTGCACGTCGATGATGGCGTGGTCGAACGTAAGACCCTGACTCTTGTGAACGGTGATAGCCCATGCTGTCTTCACGGGGAACTGCGTGAATGTGCCTTCTACCTCCTCGCTTATCTCGTTGGTCTTCTCGTTGAGCACGTAGCGCGTGTTGTCCCACTGCTCGGGCTGCACACGTATATTCTCGCCGGTGTCCTTCGCCGTAACGGTGAAGCCCTCGGTATCTATCTCGGCAATGGTGCCGATCATGCCGTTGTAGTAAGCCTTGTCTGCCGACGAGTCGTTCTTAACGAACATCACCTGCGCACCGGTCTTCAGCGTGAGCGTCTCGTCGGTCGGGAAGAGCATCTCAGGATACTTGCCTTCGATGGTGGCAGTGTAGGTATAGGGCTTGCCGGGGAGCAGTTCAAGCTCGTGGTCGTTGATGCGCTGCGCCTGCCAGTTGTGCGTCGTAAGACGTATGTAGCCGTCTTCCTTGCGCGGCTTGAAGTCGGGTATATAACGCGAGTTGAGCGCAGAAAGCACCGCAGCATCGGCACGGTTCTCTCGTACCTTATTTAATATATCGAGAAAGCGTTCGTCACTTTGGCGGTACACCTTAGTGAGTTCCACGATGGCGTAGCGTGTGCGTTGCAGGGCGAGCGACGAGAAGAAGTAAGGTGTGGCGTAATAGCGCGAGAGCATCTGCCACTCGTCGTCCTTAGCCACCGGAGCAAGCTGACCCAAATCGCCTATCATAACCATCTGAACGCCGCCGAACGGCAGGTTGTTCTTACGGAAACGGCGCAGCACGCTGTCTACGGCATCGAGAAGGTCGGCACGCACCATAGAGATCTCGTCGATGACGAGCGTATCGATAGAACGGATGACGTTTATCTTCTGTTTGGAGAAACGGAACTGCTGTTCCTTGAGATTATAGTTGGGTATGAACGGCGCAAACGACAACTGGAAGAACGAGTGGATAGTCACACCCTCGGCGTTGATGGCAGCGATGCCCGTAGGCGCAACAACCACGATACGCTTCGATGATTCCTCCTTCAGTCGGCGCAGGAAGGTGGTCTTTCCCGTGCCAGCCTTACCTGTGAGGAAGAGGTTGGTGTTCGTTGTCTCTATTATGTCCCAAGCGAGTTGCGTTTGCTCTGTCATTTCCTATGCTGATTAATGGTTGTTTAATGTGTGTTCTGTGTGAACAATGAATTACAAAAGTAGTAATTATTTTTTGTTTTTTACGCTTTTACAATTTAAAATATGTTTTGTGGCTGCGTGGTACGGGCAAGATGCCCATACTTCCTACTTTTTAGCGTTTTACTTTTTTACCATTCTACTTTTTTCAGTACCTTTGCAAGGTAAAAGTAAAAGAGTTAAAATTAAAGGATATGATAAAAGCCCTGTTTTTCGACGTAGACGGAACGCTCGTCAGCTTTAATACACACAAGGTGCCGGAGTCTACAATTGAAGCACTTCGCGAGGCTCATAAGCGCGGCGTGAAGCTCTTCACTGCTACGGGTCGCCCACGCCAGTTGCTCAACAACATCACGGAGGTGGAGGACATCATGGACGGTTTCATTCTTGCCACTGGCGCTCAATGCGTTTATGGCGACAAGGTAGTGCGCCAGGACCTCATCCCTACTCACGAGGCTGAGGCGATAGTCGACTTTTGTAACCGTCTCGGCGTGCCGGCGGTGGTTGTGGGCACAAAGGATCTGCAGATTATCAACCGCAACGACAGCGTGAACCATGTATTCTACGACATGCTGAAGGTGACGTACAACAAGTTCGACGTGCCGGTTGAGGAGGTTATAAAGCAGGGCATACTGCAGATTACGCCTTTCCTCACCGAGGACCAGGAGCACACTATCCTACCCCACGTGCCAGGCACAACGTCTGCACGCTGGTATCCTGCGTTCTGCGACCTTACGTCTGCCACAGCCGACAAGGCGAACGGCATCCGCGCCATTGCCGAGCACATGGGCATCAACATCAGCGAGACGATGGCGTTCGGCGACGGCGGCAACGACCTTACGATGTTGCGTGCAGCGGGCGTTGGCGTAGCTATGGGCAATGCGCTCGACGAGGTGAAGGCGCACGCCGACTATATCACGAGTAGCGTAGATGAGGATGGTATAACGAATGCGCTGAAACACTTTGAAATCATTTAAAAGTAAAAGAGTAAAAAAGTAAAAGAGTAAAAAGATAGGGTGCGGAATACGGGCAAAATGCCAACATCCAATTCTTTTTACTCTTTTACTTTTTTACCTTTAATTTTTCCTTTTTACCCTTTTACTTTTTTACTTTTTTACTTTTATAAGAGTGGTGAGAACACTCTAACTAACGACTCCGCCAGACGGTGCATGAACGGGCGTTTCCGTTCGCCGTTCACACTCAGAAAGTCTACACATTCTTGCCCATCACTTATAAAGATTTCCTTCATTCGCAGTGCCGTTGTGCGGTCGTAGATAAAGACGTTGGCTTCGAAATTGTTTTCGAAGCTACGGAAGTCGATATTTGTAGAACCGCAGGTACAGAGCGTGTCATCAGAAACGAGCAGTTTGCTATGGTTGAAACCGCCTTTATATAGCAATATCTTTACACCAGCCTCTATCACCTCCGTAACAAACGACATTGACGACAGCTCAAGCAGTCGCGAGTCGCTATGACGCGGAATCATCAGTCGCACGTCTACGCCGGCAAGTGCTGCCGTGCGCATGGCGAAGAGCACCTGCTCAGTAGGCAAGAAATAAGGCGACTCCATGTATACATAGTTCTTCGCCTCAAGCAGTATGCGCACATAACCCTGCATGATGTCCGGCCATTTGGCAATCGGACTGCTCGTCACTACCTGCATCAAGCAGCTGTTCTCTATGCGCCACGGCATCGGCGGATAGTATTTAGAGTTGGTGACGAGTGTGCGGTCGACGAAATACCAGTCGACGAGGAACGTGCGCTGCAGGGCGTACACCGCTCCACCACGTATTCGGACGTGGGTGTCGCGCCACGGCAGTTGTCCGCCATACAGTCCTTTCACATAGCGCAGGGCGATGTTCATACCACCCACGAATGCCTCAACGCCGTCCACGATGCACACCTTTCGGTGGTTGCGGTAGTTCACTTTGCTCGTAAACGCAGGGAACTTAACTGGCATGAAGGCGTTGACATCAACCCCAGCACGGCGCATACGCTCGAATAGTGAGCGCGGCACACGCCAACAGCCCACATCGTCGTAGATGAGGCGCACCTCTACGCCCTCTTTCGACTTGCAGATGAGGGCATCCGCCACCAATCGTCCGAGTGCATCGTCGGCGAAGATATATGTCTCAAGATGTATATGCTTGCGTGCCGAAGCTATCGACTTCAGCAATGCGGGGAAGAACTCGTAGCCGTCGGTGTAGAACTCCACCTCGTTGTCCTTGAACGGAAGGGCAAGACTTTGGTTGGTGAAGAGTTGTATGAGCGAACGATAGTCGTCGGGCAACGTCAATTGGCGTTGCTCCACAAACTCCAGCATCGACCGCTTCGACAACTGATCAAGCGATCGCTGCGATATAAACGTCATCTTACGAGTGTTACGACCAAAGAATACGTAAAGTATTATTCCAACAATGGGCATAAAGAGTAGCACCATCACCCAAGCTATTGTCTTTGCCGGCTGACGGTTGTCCATCAATACTGCCAGCATGATGCTGACAATAATGAAGACGTAAGCTAATATGAATACCCAATGGATGTAGAACATTATGCTATAATATTATTTCCCAACAACCGGGCGAGCTGCGAGCGCAGTTCGTGCGCCGTCTTATACTCTTCCATCAGCTGCTGCAGGCGTTCGGGGTCGTTCACTGCGAGCGATATGTCGCGCTTCAGGTCGCGCAGGCGCTGCTCCAGATAGTCCATACGGAAGTCGTTGAGCAGATGCTCGGTCTGTTGGCGCAGTGCTTCGATGCGGTTCTCCTCTTCGACGCGCAGCTCGTCAGCATTCTTCTCCTCGTCGGCACGTGCCGCCTTCTGCTCGTCGAGCAACTGATACTTGTCCATACAAAGGTCGGTGGCAATGCGCGATATTTCAATGTCAGAATGGTGCAGGAAGAACTGCTCGGCACAGAACTGCTCATCGCCAGCATGGTTCACCGCCTCGTCGAGGATGCGCGAGTTGAGCGGATTGGCAAACTTCAGTCCGTCCACACCGAGGTTATAGGCTATGTATTGCGCCACGTTAAGGTTCACCGTCGTGCCGTCCTCCGTCTCTACATTATTATATATGACGGTATCGCCGTTGCGCACAATCAACTCTACGAGCATCTGCTCCACCTTCGATGCCTGCTGCAAAGGGGAAGGAGAGTTTTGTATTTTGAGTTGTGAGTTTTGAGTCGTCGGTTTCGTCGTTTGCGAATTGTCCGATGAGGAAGCGGTTGCCTCGCGGTTGCTGCGTATGAAGTTGTTAAGCGTGTTGATGAGCGTAGCCTCGTTGATGCCCATACGCACCGAGCAGTCGTGCAGATATGTGTCGCGCAGGATAGGGTTCGTAACGAACGATATGCTGCGCACCACGGAGTTGATTGCCTCCGAACGCTTCAGCGGGTCGCGTTCGCCACGCAGCAGCAGGTCGGTCTTGAACTCAATAAAGTCGGTCTGATGCTCTTCGATGTACTTACGGAATTCGTCTGCCGAATGCTTGCGAGCAAACGAGTCGGGGTCGTCGCCGTCGGGCAGCAGCAACACCTTGAGGTTCATACCCTCCGAGAGCAGCATGTCTGTACCGCGCAGTGCAGCATGTATGCCTGCCGCGTCGCCGTCGTAAAGCAGGGTGATATTCGACGTGAAGCGGTGCAGTATGTGTATCTGGTGCACCGAAAGTGCCGTACCGGAGTTGGCCACCACGTTCTCTATGCCGCACTGGTGCATGGAGATAACATCGGTGTAGCCCTCCACCATGTACACACGGTCTTCCTTGGCTATCGCCTTCTTAGCCTGATAGATGCCATACAGCTCGCGGTCTTTATGGTAAATATCCGAGTCGGGCGAGTTGACATACTTCTGGTTCACACCCTTTGTGCGCGAATCGAGCAGTCGTCCGCCGAAGCCCACCACCTTTCCGCTGATGCCTATCCACGGGAAGATGACGCGTCCGGCATAGCGGTCGATTAGTTCACCACGATCGTTCTTGTAGCAAATGCCGGTCTTCAACAGAAAGTCTTCTTTGTAGCCCTTGCGCAATGCTTCCTGCGCTAAGGCACGGCGGTCGGTGCTGTCGAAGCCCAGCTGGAACTTACTCACGATGTCGTCGCGGAATCCACGGCTGCGGAAATACTGCATGCCGATGGCTACGCCGTCGGCGGTGTCGTACATGAGGTGCTGGAAATAAGAGGCAGCCCACTCATTCACGATGAACATGCTCTCGCGTTCGCTCTGCTCTCGCTTCTCGTTGTCGGAGAGTTCGCGTTCCTTTATCTCGATGTGATACTTGCGTGCGAGCCAACGCAACGCCTCGGGATAGGTCATCTGCTCATGCTCCATGATGAAGCCGACGGGGTTGCCGCCCTTGCCGCATCCGAAGCAATGGCAGGTGCCGCGTGCAGGCGACACGTAGAACGACGGGGTCTTCTCGTCGTGGAACGGGCACAAACCCTTATAGTTGCTTCCACTCTTGCGAAGTGTAACAAACTCTGACACCACCTCCACAATGTTGGCAGCGTCTTTTATCCTTTCTATCGTTGCGTGGTCTATCATACAAATGCGAAGTTACACATTTTTTTCCATTCCGCAGTGCTCACCCACACGTTTTAGCTCCGCACTTACTAAAATTAATTAAAAGAGCCCTGCCTATTTTACCAATCAACACAAAATAAGTAACTTTGTACTGATGTATGAACAGCAACATACACCTAATCGATTTTACTAAAAACAAACATAACAATGATTAAAGACAATCTCCTTCTCACAGCACTCTTCACTGCCGCTTGCGGTAGCGCTTTTGCGCAGACCGAGAGCTTCGACCTCAACTCGCAGCGTGGTGAAAAGCAGGATGTGAACATGGTGCCGGGCAAACTGCTCGACCACCACGGTATCGTCGTAAACCCAACACCGCACAACCTCAACATGGACATGCAGACATGGACCGACCTCAACGCCGGCGTGAAGCTCATTGACAAAGCGGGTAAGTTTACAAACGACATCGATTTCCTCAAACAGAATGCTAAGGGCACTCCGCTCACAATCGTCTTCGGCGAGAAGCAGGCTAAGAAGGCTGGTCTGAAGAAGATGGTGTCGGGAGCATACCTCCTCACTGTCGACAAGAAGGGTATCAACATCGTGGGCTACGACGAGCGTGGCGCGTTCTATGCTTTGCAGACTCTGCGCCAGATTGTAGAGAGTCCAGCAGCGCAGGGCAAGGTGCCGGCACTCACCTGCAACGACTATCCCGACCTGCCATTGCGTGGCGTTGTAGAGGGCTTCTACGGTGAACCGTGGTCGCATCAGGTGCGTCTCTCGCTCATCGACTACTACGGACGCAACAAACTCAACGAGTATGTGTACGGTCCGAAGGACGATCCTTATCACAGCTGCCCGAACTGGCGTCTGCCCTACCCTCCCGAGCAGGCTAAGAACATTCACGAGCTCGTAGAGGCTTGCCGCCGCAACCGCGTCGACTTCGTATGGGCTATCCACCCGGGTCAGGATATCAAGTGGAACGAGGAGGACTATAACAACCTCGTAAACAAGTTCAACCTCATGTACGAACTCGGTGTGCGCTCATTCGCCATCCACTTCGACGATATCGACGGCGAGGGCACTAACCCAAGCAAGCAGGTGGCTCTCGTAAACCGACTCACCAAGGAGTTCGTGAAGGCTAAGGGCGACGTTGCTCCGCTCGTTGTCTGCCCTACCGACTACTCGCAGCTTTGGGCTAAACCTGGACCAGACGGTCCGCTCGCCATCTACGGCAACGAGCTCGACCCTGAGGTACAGGTATTCTGGACAGGTGCTGTGGTTTGCTCTGACCTCACCAAGGAGACTCTCGACTTCGTCGACTCTCGTATCAAGCGCCCGGCTTACTACTGGTGGAACTTCCCCGTTACCGACTATGCTCGCCATATCATCATGCAGGGCCCGACATACGGCTTGGAGACCGACATCACCGAGAAGATGACATCGGGCGTACTGTCTAACCCGATGGAGCACGGTGAGGCTTCGAAGCTCGCGCTCTACGGTGTGGCTGACTACAACTGGAACGTAGCCGACTACAATGCTATCGACAACTGGGAGCGCGGTCTGGTTGACCTCACCCCTGAGGCTCACGAGGCTTACCGCACCTTCGCCATCCACTCTTGCGACACAGAGACGGGATATCGCCGTGCCGAGTCGTGGGAGACAAACACCTTCCGTCTTGCCGACTTCTCGCAGAAGGCTTACAACGACCTCTATGGCGAGTTCGACCGCGTGGAGAAGACGAAGAGCACAATGGAGCGCGACTGTAAAAACCAGCTTCTGATGAAGGAACTGAAGCCGTGGCTTGAGCAGTTTGAACTGCTCGGCAAGCGTGGCAAGAGTACACTGAAACTGATGAAGACATTCCGCAACGGCAACGCACAGAACTTCTGGAACGCTTTCGTGGCTAACCGCATGACCAAGGAGGCGCGTGCTGCTTACGAGAAGCACAAACTCGGCACAATGAAGCTGCAGCCGTTCTACGAGAACGCTATGGACGACATGGCGCAGGAGTTCTTCAAGAACCTAACCGGCGAGGTGCCTGCTTTCTATAAGGGCATGGGCACATATCCGACGCTCGCTACTACACAGAGCAAGCTGATGTTCGACAACGACTCTACTACATACTACCACTGCGGTCAGAGCCAGTCTACTGGCGACTGGGTGGGTGCCGACCTGGGTGCAGTGCGCGACGTTCGTGAGGTGAAGATACTCCAGGGTCGCAACTCTGTTGACGACGTCGACTACTTCGACAACGTAGTGCTCGAGGCTTCTGCCGACGGCAAGTCGTGGACACAGCTCACTGGCGAATTGCTCAAGACTTACATCATCCACTGGAAGGGCGAGCCGGTAAAGGCACGCTACGTTCGCATCCGCAAGGCTGAGTCGGAGAAGAAGAGCTGGATTGCTGTTCGCGAGTTCATGGTTAACCCCACAACTCCAGAGAGCCTCAACTTCAAGGTTGAATCAGCAAATCTCGACGCTGCCATGTTCGGCTTCGACAAGAACCCTGTAACATCATTCCGCAACAGCGGCAAGACTTCATTCTCTGTCGTTCCTGGCACAAAGGCATATACCATGCTCCTCAATGTAGAGCCAGGCAATGCCGTTAAATTCAACCAGTACGACAAGAAGGGTAAGCTCCTCGCTTCTACCGACATCAACAACTCGTTCTTCAACGTCAACCTTAACAACAAGGCTGTGAAGGCTGAGATTGAGGGCAACGTAGAGGTGTTCGAGGTAATCGCGAAGTAAAAGCGACGTCCTAACTGTAAGACAACGCATCGCCAACAAGCGACGCTAACATAACCGACAAAACGGATGGCAAGCCACAAACGGCTCGCCATCCGTTTTTTTGTTGCAACTTTTTGCAACAATCCAAATAAAGCCTTACCTTTGCACAACGAAAAAGATTAAGGGATAATAATTTATGGATTTTAATTTCATCGGGACCATTTGGTCTCTTCTTCCTCCCGTCGTCGCCATTGCGCTGGCACTGAAGACCAAGGAGGTATATTCATCGTTGTTCATCGGCATTGTGCTCGGCGCTATATTATACAGCATGTCGATGGGCACAGGTTTTGAAGGCTTCTTGACTCATCTGCTCAACGACACCGTTGGCACGGGAGCTGACGCCAAGCAGTACGGTCTTATTTCATGTCTGTCCGACCCATGGAACGTGGGCATCATCGTGTTTCTTGTGGTTTTGGGTTCCATCGTGTCGCTTATGAACAAGGCTGGCGGATCGGCTGCTTTCGGACGCTGGGCTTCAAAACACATCAAGACAAAGATAGGTGCGCAGATTGCAACTATCATTCTCGGCCTACTCATCTTCATCGACGACTACTTCAACTGCCTCACTGTAGGTTCTGTGATGCGCCCGATAACTATGCGCCATGGCGTGACAAAGGAAAAGCTCGCCTACCTTATCGACTCCACTGCTGCCCCTGTCTGCATCATATCGCCCATATCGAGCTGGGCGGCTGCCGTGTCGGGTTTCGTGTCGGGCGGCGAGAACGGTCTGGCGTTGTTCTGTCAGGCTATACCGTTCAACTTCTACGCTTTCTTCACCATCATCTTCATATTTATGATTGTGTTGTCGGGTTTCGACTTCAAGGCGATGAGCAAGTACGACGCACGTCTGCAGGAATGGTACGAGCGCACCGGCGGTCAGGTAGATGAGGTGATTGACACCAAACTGCAAATCGTGGAGCACGGTGTGGGTGCCAAGCAAGACTGCAAGAAACCAGTAACGACAAAGGGTTCGGTTGCCGACCTTGTAGTGCCTATCTTGATGCTCATCGTGTTCTGCATGGCTGGCATGGTTTACTCCGGAGGATATTTCGACGCAACGAGCACTTGCTACCACAACTTCGTAGACGCGTTTGCTGCAAGCAACGCTTCTGTCGGACTGGTTATCGGTTCGCTTGCAGCGTTGATTCTTACAGTAGCAATGTTCGTGGCACGCCGCACGTTGAAGTTCGACAATGCCATGAGTTGTCTTATCAAAGGCTTCGAAGCCATGGTTCCTGCCATACTGATTCTCACCCTTGCATGGACACTGAAAAGCATGACCGACTCACTTGGCGCTGCCGAATACGTGTCGGACGTTGTGTCAAGCACTGCCTCTGGTCTGCAGATGCTGCTGCCGGCTATAATCTTCATCGTTGCAGCGTTGTACATTGAAAGACGATATTTCTTATTTGTTACCTACTTGATCATCAGCAGGTACAGGAAAGTTCAAACGTAAGCATCATTTTATTGGGTGACAAGAAAGAACCAACAAAATGAAAAACAAATCTTGTGCAACAAATTTTGCTACCCAACAACCATTTTCCCTGTTACTTTTACTTCAAGAACCATTTTTACTGGCGGAAAGAAAAAAGATGTGTTACTTGTCTATGGCTGCCAACCAAAGCCAATACACAAATATAAATTCATTCATCTTAGGATATATATACTAATGGATTGGATGAACTGAACGAATTGCGGAGCGATAGCCCAACCATGCCATGTGCAGTATTGGACTGTCGCTCTCTTTCTTTCCGCCAGTAAGAACTCTTGTATGATTTCTGTTACTTTCCACTTGTAATCGCTTGTTTCAAGTCGTTCTTGGCTTTTTTATCCTCACAACTCAACTTTTCTAATTGTTACTCCGTTACCTGAATCTTCATCACCATTTCTGGGCTTTGATAAATTTGGTTGCAAAGGTAATGTCTGCACCCATATTCCTTGCAAGGTCAGTGCCTATGGTCTCTTGCTAAAATCTCCACCTTGCAGGTCGTATTTGAGCAGAGAACCTTGCAGGAAAAGCACAGACACCTTTTGAGGCAACAAAATTTTAATCAATCCCGAAATTGCAGATGCAAAATTAGGGAATAAAAAATGAAGACTTATGGCAAATATTTGTGACACTCAGTACAAGGTGATGGGCGAACGCAAGGCGGTAGCCGACCTTTGGAACACACTCCAAGCAATGGAGGTGAACACCAAGAACGTATATCTCTACAAGTTGGCGGAACACTATGGTATCGACTATGAGAAGATGGGCATATCGGTAAGAGGATATATCTATTGGGCAGAGTTTGAGGCAGACGAGGACATCTGCTTGTTGTCCTTTGACACCGAAAGTGCATGGTCTGCCTGTGAGGAGTTCTTTGACGAACTGAACAAAGTTCTTGGTGGAGAACTTTCCGTCAGTTATCGTGAGATAGAATGTGGATGCGACATTTTCTATGTCCATGACGAGCAAGGCTTCTTCCCAGAGGAATGCTGTGTGAGTTCTTCGGGCGAACCTTTCGAGGATGCTTGTGAGGACATCTTTGACACTTGCCAAGATGCTATTGCCAAGTGGTGTGAGAAGATGGGTATCTCGCAAGGTGACAGAACCGAAGATGAAATGGTGGACTTCATCAACGGCTATGAGTATGAGAACGTGGACACCTATTTTTATATAAACAAGTTCACATTTGACTGATGGAAAGATTTGAGACGATAGAGAAAATCCCCACATGGGCATTATGCTACATCATCAATGGCGACCCTACGGGATTGAGTGATGAAGACATCAAGATGGTTGATGGCTTCATGCAGAAATGGCAAGTGGAGATTGTTTCTCCACTCAGCCAAGACGGAAACGCATCATTCTCGCACTATCCTGCCTTTGGACTACCTGCCGAGGTTGAGGATTGCAAGGTGATTTATCATTCGGAGAACCCACAAACTTTATAGAGCTATGTTTGAATACGAAGAATTGACCGACATTATCGGTTGCAGTTGCACACTGCTGATACCCTACAGAGGACGCACAGAAGGTTTCGTGGTTGCAGACTATGGTGAGGACATCGTAGTGAAATTGCGCAATGGCAAGGAAATTGTAGAAAGACGTGATGACGTTCTTGTCTATGACTGACGAAAAGGATGCTTGGTGAAGGTTATACTCGCCAGGCATCTTTTTTCTTTCCGCCAGTAAAAGCCCTTTTGTATGTAACGGCAAACTCCCTTCATCGTTTGCCGATAAACTTTTATATGGCTATGCTTTGATGGTTGTATTCGCCAAATGGCGACCTGCCTCTTTGTATGAGATAAAATCTGCGACTACGCCTTTCTTGGAGCTTTTCGTACAATGAAGCCTTTTGTCTGAGGATGGATCTTGTTTGCAGCATTGCGATTGTAGTTGGTTGCTCATGCTTACCTTCCTCTACAAATAGGAGTAGCCTTCGAAGCAGGTTCTCCTTCTGTTTGTCTTTGTCAATATGCTCATGCGACCACCCTCCATGCGGAAAAGTGTATTGCCTGTTGGTTTACCATTGTTTATGACGGCACACGCCATGGAAACGTGTTTTGCATTGGTGATGGTTACTGCAAATGATTGAGCCATACGATGCTGTTACGGTGTTCTTGCGTCCTTTTCTGAATTACCGATTTTTTGAAGCCACTATTTTTCCTATGCAAAGGTAGCGTGATGCTTCGACAGATGGAATCCGTCTTGTGCGGTCGCTTCGCTGTGACCAATAAAATAGCCGATAATCTTCCTTTTTCTCCTCACCGCCAACAGAAAACGAGTATTATAGTCGATTTTCATGGTGCTGCCCTCATGTGCCACATCCCTGCTCTTGGATTGCATGTAAAAATTAAGTTTCACTTCAAAAAGTAATTCAATATGAAAAAGATCGAGAACACTTTCGTAGTAACTGGATTCGTAGGCAACAACGCAGAAATCCGTCAGTTCACCAACGCTTCTGTAGCACGTTTCTCATTGGCAGTCAGCCGTCAGGAGAAGAATGGTGAGGAAACCAACAGAGTATCAGCTTTCATGAACATGGAGGCATGGCGCAAGAACGAGCATGTTGATTCTTTCGACAAGCTGCAGAAGGGAACCATGCTCACCGTCGAGGGTTACTTCAAGCCAGACGAGTGGGTTGATCAGCAAGGAACCAAGCACAACCGCATCGTCTTCATCGCAAACAAGTTCTATCCTACACCAGACAAGGAGGAAGCTCCAGCGGCAGAGCCTGAAAAGCCTACCAAGAAAGGCAAGAAATAGGATTTCTTCATTCTCTCCAATAAACAAAGCGGCTTCGGTCGCTTTTGTTTTGCTCATACAACCATGTTTACTTTTATAGCCACTATTAGCAAGTTTACTCTTATAACCGCATGCGTACTGCTATTATAAGCGTCAAGCCGTCTTCCCTTTTTATTACTTTTCCCCACCCATCTGCGAAACCGCACCAACAGTTCGTCAAAGCGACATTCTTTATTTATCGGGAGTAAGATCCCGAAAGATGAAGAATGACCATTTGCCGAAGGACAAGCACGAACAGAATGGCATTGGCTAACGGCATCCGTGACGCAACCGTCACTTACATGCTGTCTACCAATGCCACCCCTTTCGTTAAGTTGCTTGTCTGGCTGTTGCGCAGTTTCACTCCCACCCACATCTTTTATATTCGCTTCTCGTCTTCCTTTTATAATCCATGGTTTACCCTTTTTATAGTCGTTACAAAGATTTCATGCCAAAAGGCTCCTTGACTGTGGCGACCAACTGTCGCTACTGCAATAAGCCACATGGCATGAAGGCTGGAGCGGAAACACACTCGGCATGAATGCCAAGAGAGTTTCCCAATTACTCCTGCTGCATCTTTGTTCCGTCCTTCTATTATAATCGGCAAGCCATTCTCTCTTTATAGCACTTCGTCCCTCCCTTGCGGAATTGCACCAATGGCGCAGTTCCACACCCACCCTTTTCTTGTTGTAATCTTATGTAGTAGCACTTATAGCCATTTCATTTCGTCCATCGTCTTTGCCGCTTCGGATATTTTCCGCAAAGGTACCAGTTGCATGGCAAATGCCAAATTGGGCATCATGGATGCTTTTCAAAAAATCTTCCTCTATGTGCCTTGCATATAGAGCGTATTTTTCGCTTCCGATTTGTCTTTTTGCCTTCCAACTCCTTTGCGTGGCGGAAAAATATCCCTTGGGCAAGCCGAAAGGCTTCCGAAAATAGGGAAAATAAATAATCGAGTTTAACGCAAATAATTTTTCCGACTATGGCAAGAATGATAGACGACAACATCAAGAGACAGCTGAGCAAGAGGATGGATTTCTTCTTGAAGTATTTTCCTGTGAGGGTTCGCAATGTGGGCGAGGACGCAGTGGCTGCACGCCAACTGATTTGGGCGTTCAAGGATGCAAGGGACAACGCTTTTGAGAAGGTGGCGCAAATGACCGCAGCACATCTTATCAAAGTTTGTAGTGAGAAGATAAAGGACATCGTGTTTGTATGTGTGCCAGCCAGCACCCAAGCCAAGAACGAGAGTCGATACATGGCTTTCTGTAATCGTGTGAGCGAGCTTTGCGGCATCATCAACGGCTATTCGCACATATCCGTTTCAGGCGACCGCTTGGCAGTACACGAGCACCGCCATGACAAGGAAAAGAGCATCACTAAGACACAAGTGATTGAGTTTGATGAAGCCTACTTCAAAGGCAAGGACATCTATGTTTTTGATGATGTGGTAACGACCGGCGCAAGCTATGCCATTTTTGCCAATCAGTTGGAAATGTTTGGCGGAAACGTATTGGGAGGTCTTTTCTTGGGACGCACACACTATAAATATGCAAAGTGATATGGATAAGACAAAGTACATCAAAGCCAATTCCGTAGCTTTTTCGGGACATCGCACGATAGCGGAAGACCGCAAGGACGAGATAAGGAAGAAACTGAGGGGCAAGATAAGGCTGCTCTATGCTATGGGCATCACCAATTTCTATTGTGGCATGGCACTCGGTTTCGATATGTTGGCAGCCGAGGAGGTGATTTCATTGAAAGTGAAACTTCCCAATCTGAAACTTATTGCCGTCATTCCCTATGACGGTCAGAACGAGAGGTGGAGCGCAAGGGAGCAAGACCGCTATTGGGATATTCTTGACAAGGCGGACGATGCTATCCTTTTGAGTAAGTACTATTTCAATGGATGCTTGCTCAGACGAAATGATTATATGCTTTCTCATTCGTGCGGACTGATTGCTTTCTTCGACGGCAAGCCCAAGGGCGGCACGTTCTACACTTGCCGAAAAGCCAAGTCGATGGGGATGGACATCATCAATCTGTACAAGACACAAGTATAACAAACGAAAACTATAGCGTATGGACGACATCGTATCTTTGTTCGTGGTGTTCTTCGTATTCAAGGCTTTGGGCGGAACGCTCAAAAGCCTTTTCCACGGAGACAAGCGAAATGATTTCAGAAGAGACAGATAAGGAATTGCCTTATCTGCCAATAATATTATTCCACAAGGTCAGAACATTTTGTGTACTTTTTCGTGCGCAGATAGCAAGGGCTTTGTGGAAGGAAATGGTATGCCTATACCGCATGACACTTATAGGTAAGCCATACCGCAAACGCAAGTTGCAGTATGATGAATGTCGGCACCCCTATATAAAACTTCTTGTGCATGGTCTTGTGATGAAAAGCCTTCATCCCAAGCCATGCACCTATACTGCCACCCACAAACGCCATTAGCAAGAGTGTCGCCTCCGAAATGCGCCATTTTCCTTTCTTAGCCTTATATTTATCAATGCCGTAAGCGATGAAAGTTACGACATTGGCAAGTAAAAGATAATCTATTATAAAGTGTAGCCAATTCATTTGCCGAACATCTTTTTTATTTCAGCCTCACTCATTCTCGTAGTTGGATATTTTGTGGCAAACTCATGGTCTATCGCCTTGCCTTCTTCATACATATCTGCAACGGCATCCGTAAAGCCATAGCCGTTTCCGTCAGACCATTTTACGCATTGTTGAAGTCGCTTGTCGTATTTCTCCCACAGTCCGTTGGCTGCAATGTGCCTGACAGTTTTGTCGAAGTTGCTTTCAACGGAGTCGTAGTATTGTTCCCACATATCACCATAGTCGTAAGTAAATTGGGTAGCCCATTCCATATATGACACCATCAGTTCCGCAAGGGCATCAGCGGACGGTTTGAGTTTCTTGAAGTCAGCCACAGCCTTTCTGCAAACGGAAAAGCGTGTTTGTGGTTCTCGTCTTCTCTTAGGATAGAACTCCTCACGGATAATACTCTTGTATTCTTCGAGTTTTCCTTTCTCATCAGGACAGGCATAGAACTCCAGGTATTCCTTGGCTTCTTTTCGGGCGGAATACAGTTCAAGCACCATTTCTATGATTTCTGCCTTCGTCATAGACTGGAGCAGCTTCTTTATCGTTGATTTTGACATAGTAATCCTTTCTTATCCGTTTTCAACTTCATTACCATTCTCATCCTTTGGGTTCCTCTTGCCGAGCGGTCCGCTGAATTTTCCACGATTCAGCTTCACCCCATACTTGTTGAGTATGCGGAACACCGAGCTGCGGCTCCTGAAGCCGCTGACCTTCCAGATGTCATCGATAGTGTAGTTGTTGTTATACATATTGACGATATTCCTCTCACGGTCAATGCCTTTCTTTGGAGTTGAATTCTTGGCTGGTTTAATACCCGATTTAATGTATTCCACATGGGCAGTAGCCTTGCGCAAGGCGACAACCTCTTCCGATAGCGAGCCGAACATGAATAGCACATCGGCTATTGATGTACTTGGGAACAACTCCCCCTTTGAGTCAATCTTATCCTGAATGGATATTATCCTTATCACCTTCACCCTGCAAAACTCCAGGAACATCGCCAATTCCCGAACACCACGCAGCGCATTGCTGAACTTCGAGATGACCAGTTCGTCACCTCGTTTCATACAATCCATGAGCTGCTTCCATTCCGGGCGTGTCTTCTCTTGGCTTGCACTATCTTCTATGATACGGCAGGAGCCACAATTCCCCCTCCGA
>ERZ859923.5-NODE-5-length-187597-cov-24.380661_pt1 | contig 187597 bp, 149 predicted proteins | sample MGYA00510116_ERZ859923 | MGnify/ENA primary metagenome ERZ859923 (study PRJEB30046, sample SAMN00715168) | human gut metagenome | study: EMG produced TPA metagenomics assembly of the A metagenome-wide association study of gut microbiota in type 2... | reverse complement strand
ATGGCACTTAAGCCGACACCTCACGGCACGAGCTGACGACAACCATGCAGCACCTCCATAGGCGCCCCGAAGGGCCTCATCATCTCTGAATCGTTCGCCTACAGTTCAAGCCCGGGTAAGGTTCCTCGCGTATCATCGAATTAAACCACATGTTCCTCCGCTTGTGCGGGCCCCCGTCAATTCCTTTGAGTTTCACCGTTGCCGGCGTACTCCCCAGGTGGGATGCTTAACGCTTTCGCTTGGCCGCTTACGTCAGACGCAAACAGCGAGCATCCATCGTTTACCGCGTGGACTACCAGGGTATCTAATCCTGTTCGATACCCACGCTTTCGAGCTTCAGCGTCAGTTGCGCTACAGCAGGCTGCCTTCGCAATCGGAGTTCTTCGTCATATCTAAGCATTTCACCGCTACACGACGAATTCCGCCTACTTCCTGCGCACTCAAGTCTGGCAGTTCGCGCTGCAATGCCCAGGTTGAGCCCCGACATTTCACAACACGCTTACCAAACGGCCTACGCTCCCTTTAAACCCAATAAATCCGGATAACGCCCGGACCTTCCGTATTACCGCGGCTGCTGGCACGGAATTAGCCGGTCCTTATTCATAGGGTACCTGCAATATGCCACACGTGGCACACTTTATCCCCCTATAAAAGCAGTTTACAACCCATAGGGCCGTCATCCTGCACGCTACTTGGCTGGTTCAGACTCTCGTCCATTGACCAATATTCCTCACTGCTGCCTCCCGTAGGAGTTTGGACCGTGTCTCAGTTCCAATGTGGGGGACCTTCCTCTCAGAACCCCTACTGATCGTTGCCTTGGTGGGCCGTTACCCCGCCAACAAGCTAATCAGACGCATCCCCATCCTTCTCCTTCACATTTCGTTCACGTTAGATGCCTGCTGTGAACCGCATATCGTGTTAGGCCGCCTTTCGACGGGTTATCCGATGGACAAGGGTAGGTTGGATACGCGTTACTCACCCGTGCGCCGGTCGCCATCATTGGTTGCAAGCAACCAACATGCTGCCCCTCGACTTGCATGTGTTAAGCCTGTAGCTAGCGTTCATCCTGAGCCAGGATCAAACTCTACATTGTAAAATATTTTGCCAACTTTAATAAGCCGAACTAAGCCTTATTAGGCCGAGCTAAGCATACTAACGTTGTTTGTTTGTATCTGTTCAGAACGAGCTTCCATTTTTAAGTTTAAAGTCAAACAAACTTGACGGTTCGTTTTTCTTCTACCCAAGAACGACTGTTCATCGTTCTCGCTTCTTGTACTACTTCTGTCTTATGTAAATCTTTTCAAAGAACTCTTGTTTCTGTTCGCTTCCTGTTTCGCTCCGCATCTCTCACGTTTGCTTGAGACACCGTTGCCATTCGAAAGCGGATGCAAAGGTATAGCTTTTTTGTAAACCACCAAAACTTTTGAAGGGAAAAGTTGAAAATTTACGCTCGTTTTAACAGTTGTTTACAATTAAAATACCACATTGTGGACGCACACATTATATTATTATACGCGCGAGAAATACTATAAAAAGACAGCAGTAGAAAGCTCGTGTTATTGCCACGCTACGGCAATGTTGTTTTTGTGCTACGGCAATATTGTTTGAGTGCTACGGCAACATTGTTTTAGTGCTACGAAAATATCAACCAATGTAATACATGAAATAACACAGCACAATAATAAATATGTAGAGCTATTTGCTCATATCATTTTTTTGCCGTAAATTTGCACTACTCGTGTGCCACCATGCACACTAAAAACCGAAGAAAACAAAACATTCACATAAAACCTAAAAAAAACAAATCTATGAACAAGTATCCAAAAATTGGTATTCGCCCCACCATCGACGGTCGTCAGGGTGGCGTTCGCGAGAGTCTTGAAGAGAAGACAATGAACCTTGCACGTTCGGTTGCAAAGCTTATCACAGAAAACTTACGCAACGGTGACGGCTCACCCGTGGAGTGTGTCATCGCTGACACTACAATAGGACGCGTAGGAGAGAGTGCTGCCTGCGCTGAAAAGTTTGAGCGCGAGGGCGTTGGCTCTACCATCACCGTCACATCATGCTGGTGCTACGGTGCTGAGACAATGGACATGAACCCACACTGGCCGAAGGCTGTATGGGGCTTCAACGGCACAGAGCGTCCGGGCGCAGTATATCTGGCAGCCGTGCTCGCTGCTCACGCACAGAAGGGGCTGCCCGCGTTCGGCATCTACGGACACGACGTGCAGGACCTCGCCGACGACTCTATACCGGCTGACGTGGCAGAGAAGATTCTGCGCTTCGCACGCGCTGCTCAGGCAGTGGCAACAATGCGCGGCAAGTCGTACCTCTCTATGGGTTCGGCATGTATGGGTATCGCAGGCTCTATCGTTGACCCGAACTTCTTCCAGGAGTACCTCGGTATGCGCAACGAGAGCGTTGACCTCACCGAAATCATCCGCCGCATGACAGAAGGCATCTACGACCACGTAGAGTTTGAGAAGGCCATGGAGTGGACACGCGAGAACTGCATGACAAACGAGGGCGAAGACATCGCTAATCGCCCCGAGAAGGCAAAGACACGCGAGCAGAAGGACCAGGACTGGGAGTTCATCGTGAAGATGATGATGATTATGAAGGACCTCATGCACGGCAACCCACGCCTTGAGAAACTCGGCTACAAGGAAGAGGCTATCGGACACAACGCCATCGCAGGCGGTTTCCAGGGACAGCGTCAGTGGACCGACTTCTACCCGAACGGCGACTACCCAGAGGCCCTTATGAACACCTCGTTCGACTGGAACGGTCTGCGCGAGCCTATCACACTGGCTACGGAGAACGATGCTGGCAACGGCGTGGCTATGCTCTTCAACCACCTGCTCACGGGCAGAGCACAAATCTTCTCTGACGTGCGCACATACTGGAGCCCCGAGGCTGTGAAGCGCGTTACTGGCAAGGAGCTTACCGGTATGGCAGCTAACGGTATCATCCACCTCATCAACTCGGGTGCAACAACACTCGACGGCTCTGGCGCAGCTACTGACGCAGAGGGCAAACCAGTGATGAAGCACTTCTGGGAGATGACAGACAAGGATGTAGACGCTTGCCTCCAGGCTACCACATGGTATCCGGCTAACCGCGACTACTTCCGCGGCGGTGGTTTCTCTTCAAACTTCCTCACACGCGGCGGTATGCCCGTAACAATGGTTCGTCTGAACCTCGTGAAGGGACTCGGTCCGGTTCTGCAGCTCGCTGAGGGATGGACAGTAGACGTTGACCCAGAAATCCACAAGGTTCTCGACAAGCGCACCGACCCGACATGGCCTACCACATGGTTCGTTCCACGCCTCACCGACAAGGCTCCGTTCAAGGACGTTTACTCTGTGATGAACAACTGGGGTGCTAACCACGGTGCCATCACTTACGGACACGTAGGTGCCGACCTCATCACGCTCTGCTCTATGCTCCGCATTCCGGTTTGTATGCACAACGTGGAGGACGAGAAGATCTTCCGCCCATCTTCATGGAACGCATTCGGCATGGATAAGGAAGGCGCAGACTTCCGCGCTTGCAAGAACTACGGACCGATTTACAAATAAACAAAATGACAAGAAGATTTATCCTCAACGAAGTATCTTACTTCGGCCCCGGCGCACGCAAGGAGTTGCCTGGCGAAATACGCCGTCTCGGTTTGCACAAGGCACTTGTTTGCACCGATAAAGACCTTATTAAGTTTGGTGTTGCACAGAAAGTGCTCGACGTGCTCGACGAGGCACAGATACCATACGAGGTGTTCAGCGAGATAAAGCAGAACCCGACCGTAAAGAACGTGAAGCTCGGTCTGGAAGCATTCGCCAAGTCGGGTGCCGACTTCCTGCTCGCCATCGGCGGCGGTTCGAGCATCGACACATCGAAGGCCATCGGCATCATCACCAACAACCCTGAGTTTGCTGACGTAGTGTCGCTCGAAGGCGTTGCCGACACCAAGCACAAGTCGGTGCCAATCATCGCCCTGCCTACAACAGCCGGCACAGCAGCCGAAGTGACCATCAACTACGTCATCACCGATGAGGAGAACGAGAAGAAGATGGTATGCGTCGACCCTAACGACATCCCCGCTATCGCCATCGTAGACGCAGAGCTGATGTACACTCTGCCGCGCTCGCTCACCGCAGCTACCGGTCTCGACGCACTCACTCACGCCATCGAGGGCCTCATCACAAAGGGTGCTTGGGAGATGAGCGATATGTTCGAGATTAAGGCTATCGAGATGATCGCACGCCACCTGGAGACAGCCGTTAACGAGCCGTCCAACCCCGAGGCTCGCGACGGAATGGCTGTGGCTCAGTACGTGGCAGGCATGGCGTTCTCTAATGTCGGCCTTGGCGCAGTACACGGCATGGCTCACCCGCTCGGCGCTATCTTCGACATTCCGCACGGCGTGGCTAACGCTCTGCTCCTGCCTATCGTGATGGAGTTCAACGCTCCTGCAGCGCTCGACAAGTACGTCACAATCGCCAAGGCGATGAACGCATACAAGGAAGGCATGACTCGCGAAGAGGCTGCCGAGGCAGCTGTTGACGCAGTGCGCCAGCTCAGCATCCGCGTAGGCATTCCGCAGCATCTCGCAGAACTCGGCATCAAGGAGACAGACCTGCCGCGTCTGGCTAAGGCAGCCTTTGCTGACGTCTGCACACCGGGCAACCCACGCGACATCACGGAAGAGGACATCCTCGAACTCTACAAGAAAGCGTTTTAATAAAGAAAAAAACATGATACGGGATTATCAGATACAGGAATTTCTGCGTCAGGCTCACCGCGTAGGCGATGCAGGCTTGACATTGTGCTCAAGTGGCAACATCTCATGGCGCATCGGCGACGAAGCGCTCGTTTCAGGCACTGGCTCATGGGTGCCGACACTTCCGAAAGAGAAGGTATCCATCTGCCGCATCAGCGACGGCGAAGTGCTCAACGGCGTGAAGCCTTCAATGGAGAGCGGCTTCCACCTCGGCGTGCTCCGCGAGCGTCCCGACTGCGACGTAGTGCTCCACTTCCAGTCGAAGTATGCAACCGTTGTATCGTGCATGACAGAGACACCGAAGGACTTCAACGTAACAGCCGAGGTGCCGTGCCACGTAGGTCGCGAGATACCGGTCATCCCCTACTTCCGCCCAGGCTCGCCGGAGCTTGCCGAGGCTGTTAAGGCTGCGCTCAAAGACCACAACTCTGCACTCATGCTGAAGCATGGCCAGGTGGTTTGCGGCAAGACCTTCGACGAGGTGTTCGAGCGTGCAATATTCTTCGAGATGGCATGTCGCATCATCGTGCTCAGCGGCGGCAAGTATAACACGCTGACCAACGAGGAGATTGACGACCTTGAAAGCTACGTGTTGGGAAAGAAGGGATAAAAAGATGGTGAGGTGGTGAGATGGTGAGATTGGTGTGATGGTGAGATGGTGAGATGGTGACAATAGCAACATCTAATCTCAACACCTCAACCCCTCACCACATCAACACCTCACCACATCAACACCTCACCACATCAACACCTCACCACATCAACCTTATCAATATGAATTATTTAGCTATCGACTTCGGCGGCGGCTCAGGACGAGTCGTCGCCGGAACTATTACAACCGAAGGCGGAAAGAAGCAGCTCACGATGCAGCTTGTACACCGCTTCCAGAACCGACAGGTGCGCCTCGGCGAGCACGTCTACTGGGACTTCCCTGCCCTCTTCGAGGACATGAAGACCGGACTGCGCAAGGCGGCACAGCTCGGGCTGAAGGTGTCGGGCATCGCCGTGGACACATGGGGTGTCGACTTCGGACTCATCGACCGCAACGGCGACCTCATCGGCAACCCCGTCTGCTACCGCGACGCACGCACACAGGGCATGGCTGACGAGTTCTTCGCTGACACCGACCGTACCGCCCACTACAGCGTGAACGGCACGCAGGTGATGGAGATAAACACGCTGTTCCAACTCCTGAGTCTCAAGAAAGCCAACTCACCACAGCTGCAGATAGCCGACAAGATGCTCTTTACGCCCGACCTCTTCTCCTACTTCCTCACCGGCGAGGCGAACACCGAGTACACCATAGCCTCAACATCCGAGATGCTCAACGCTACGACACGCGACTGGGACTGGGAACTCATCGACCGTCTCCAGCTGCCGCGCCACCTCTTCTGCCCCATCGTTATGCCAGGCACCGTGCGCGGAAAGCTGCGCAAGGACATAGCCGAGGAGACAGGACTGGGCGAAGTGGACGTAATAGCAGTCGGCTCGCACGACACGGCGAGTGCCGTAGCGGCGGTTCCGGCTAAGGACGACGAAAGCCCCGTGGCGTTCATCAGCTCCGGAACATGGTCGCTGCTGGGTGTAGAGCTCAACGAGCCGATACTCACCGAAGAGGCACGCCGCGCCGAGTTCACCAACGAAGGCGGCATAGGTGGCAAGATAACGTTCCTGCAGAACATCACCGGACTGTGGTTCCTGCAACGCCTCATGGCAGAATGGAAGGAAGAAGGCGACGAACAGCAGTATGACACGCTCCTCGCCGCTGCCGCAGAAGCCGAAATAAAGACCGTGATACCGGTAGACGCAAAGGAGTTTCAGAACCCCAAGTCGATGCAGGCTGCCATCTGCGACTATTGCGCCGCGCACGCGCTCGAAGTGCCGCAGACAAAGGGTGCCACAACGCGCGTCGTACTGCAGTCGCTCGCAGCGAAGTATGCCGAGGCAACGGCACACCTCAACGCGATGCTGCCCACGCCGATAAAGAAGCTGCACATCATCGGCGGTGGATCGCAGAACAAGCTACTCAACCGTCTTACAGAAGAAGCACTCGGCGTGCCCGTGGAGGCAGGACCCGTAGAGGCAACAGCCATAGGCAACATACTCTGCCAGGCACTCGCCAAGGGCGAAGTGAAATCGGTGGCAGAGATGCGTAAAATTGAAATCTAAACAAAGCAAATGAAACAACCTATTCTATCAAAGGACGGCGTGAGCTACATCGTCCCGTTCATACTCATCACGTCGTGTTTCGCCCTGTGGGGCTTCGCCAACGACATCACCAATCCGATGGTGAAGGCATTCTCTAAGATTTTCCGTATGTCGGCGACAGACGGCGCACTCGTCCAGGTGGCGTTCTACGGCGGCTACTTCGCCATGGCGTTCCCGGCAGCCATGTTCATACGCCGCTACAGCTACAAGGCAGGCGTGCTCGTCGGACTCGGACTGTATGCTCTCGGTGCTCTGCTGTTCTATCCGGCAAAGATGACGGGCGAATACTATCCGTTCCTCGCAGCCTACTTCATCCTCACATGCGGATTGTCGTTCCTCGAGACATCGTCGAACCCGTACATCCTCTCAATGGGAACAGAGGAAACGGCAACACGCCGACTGAACCTTGCGCAGTCGTTTAACCCGATGGGCTCATTGCTGGGCATGTTCGTGGCTATGAACTTCATCCAGGCTAAGCTCAATCCGCTTGATACGGCAGCACGTGCCCAGCTCAACGACGCACAGTTTGCAGCGGTGAAGGAGAGCGACCTGAGTGTTCTGATTGCTCCATACCTTGCCATTGGTATCGTCATCTTCGCCATGTTCATGCTCATCCTCATCAAGAAGATGCCTCACAACGGCGACAAGAACCACGACATCAACTTCGTGCCCACGCTGCGCCGCATCTTCTCGCTGCCCCACTACCGAGAGGGTGTCATAGCGCAGTTCTTCTACGTCGGCGTACAGATCATGTGCTGGACCTTCATCATCCAGTACGGCACGCCAATCCTCATGGCTGAGGGCATGACGGAGCAGGCAGCCGAAGTGATGTCGCAGCAGTACAACATCATCGCGATGGTCATCTTCTGCTGCTCGCGCTTCATCTGCACGTTCCTCCTTCGCTATATCAACACCGGACAGCTGCTTATGATGCTCGCCATTGCAGGCGGTGCACTCGTATGTGGTGTGATTTTCATGCACAACATCTACGGTCTGTACTGTCTCGTAGGCGTAAGCGCATGTATGTCGCTCATGTTCCCGACCATCTACGGCATTGCCCTTACTGGCTTGGGCGACGATGCGAAGTTTGGCGCAGCTGGTCTCATCATGTCCATCCTCGGCGGTAGCGTTCTGCCTCCGCTCCAGGCTTCCATCATCGACCGTGGTGAGCTCTTTGGTATGCCAGCCGTGAACGTCTCGTTCGTACTGCCGCTCATCTGCTTCGTCGTGATTGCCATCTACGGACAGCGCACGTACATGAGAAGCAAGAACAAGCTGAAAGGATAACACATCATTCCATAATAAAAGCCATTGCAACAACTGATGCAATGGCTTTTTTATTGCTTTTCGCTAAAACACATAGCATCCTCATCGGTCGTTACAAACATTTATAACACGTATATATTAATTTCTTTTAATAAAATTTTGGTTAAACAATATTATTTTATACTTTTGCACGGATTTTCCAACATTTGTCTGACAAAGCAAGAATTAACTATAACGAAACGATAAAAACATTCAAAGAAAAGCAACATGAAACTATTTAAGCGAGCTCTTACATTAACTATCCTTGCTATTTTCACAATGTATAGTCACGCCCAATCAATAGATGAGATTAAGAAGAATTCGAATTACATTTGGGGTGAAGGTAATGGCACAACAATGAGTGATGCCGAAGGAGAAGCACTACGCCAAATGAGCGTGCAGATATCTGTCTCGGTGTACAACTCCTCTTACGACGAAGAGAGCAACGACAACAGCGTGCAGAAAGCAGTGCTTCAATCGGTAAGTTCAGCAAAGTTTACTAATGTACAGATGCGCGTACTGGAAGAAGAACCAAACGCAAAAGTCTTCTGCTTCATGCCGCGTAGCGAGGTTAAGAAGATGTTCGAGAAGCGTGCAAACCACATTGTCAACATGGTGGACGCAGGCAAGACAGCCGAGAGTCGTATGATGATTGATGAAGCTCTCCGAAACTACTACTGGGCTTTGGTTTTAGCAAAGACAACACCCGAACCCGTAGAGATAGAATTCAACGACAAGACGGGCGAAGCCACCTCTTTGTTACCGATAAAGATAAAATCGGTACTTGCGATGATTAATGCAAGCGTCGACGAAATTCAGGACGGAAAGAACCTTATTCTCGGTTTTACATACAATGGTAAGCCCGTGTCATCATTGAACTTCAAATATAACGACGGCCAAAGCATTGTTGGTCCGATAGTAGCACGCGACGGCATTGGCGAAGCATCGATGGCATCTATACCTGCCGACGGAAAGCTACATCTCACATACGAGCTACGTTTCCGCAACGAGGTAGACCCCACCGACTCGGACATAGCAGGCGCATTCAACGCCGGTATTCTCCCAAACATCAACTCTTCTGTAGCCATCGCAATAAAAAACAACAGCAAGAAGAAAGCCGCAGCACCCGCGCTTGCATCTGCCGAGATGCTTGCGGCTCAACCCACAAACGACAAACGTTCTATAGCCATGCAGAACGCCGACAACACCGACGATTTGCAACAGGCTGTGCTCGCCGTAGAGGCAGCCATATCATCAAACAATCCAAAGTCGGCTTTCAACTATTTCACACCTGAAGGCTACACGCTCTTCGCCAACCTTATGGCAAAGAATGGCAAGGTGACCCTTGTGGGCAAAGCCCAAAGCCACAACTTCATCATCGCCGATGGCTACATCATCGGAAGAGCCACAAACATCAAGCGACAGTTCCGCAACGGCAAGGCGTTCATGGAAAAACTGGTTTACAGATTCAACCCCGAATCGAGAAAGATAGAGTCGGTGGCATTCGCACTGACACAGCGTGCCGAGAACGACATTATGAACGCAGCCGCATCGTGGCCAGAAGTGTCGCGTTGGGCAATCCTCAACTTCATGGAAGACTACCAGACGGCTTTTGCTCTGAAACGCACCGACTATATCAATAGCATCTTCTCTGACGATGCGCTCATCATCACAGGCACCATACTGAAGAAATTGAACAACGCTGAGAGAGCATTCGACCGCAGCAAGTCGCTCGACCTTGGCGGACCGAAAGACATTGCCTATAGCCAGCTCTCAAAGACAGAGTACATCGATCGTTTGCGAAAGATATTCAACACTCGCGAATACGTCCACTTGCAGTTCGAGGACAATGTAACAAGAATGATCGACCTCCCTGCCATTAACGGCATAAACAAGGGAGCTGCGTTTGGCATCGAAATAAAGCAACGCTACGAGTCGACAGGCTATTCGGACGACGGCTATCTCACAATGGTGTTCGACACACGCGGAAAGCTACCTATAATACACGTACGTCTGTGGCAGCCCGACAAGAACAATATGATGTCGCTACAGGAGTTCATTTCACGATTTAACAAATAACAGTCAAAAATAAAGCTATGATTAAACGATTATTCTTATTTGTGTTAGTATGCGTAATGCATACAGCTATGTATGCACAGACCGACACACAGAGCAAGGCACAGATGGTGTTCAGCAACGACTTCCACGACGCATCAGGACAGTTGGGCAATCTCACTGCGCACTTCATCACCGAGAAGACATGGACAGACATGAATGGCGAGATTGGTGCTATCGTGCGTATTAAAGTGACGGGCATGTCAGTTTCGGAGATGTCAAAACTGAAAGTGATCGGTTCTGCCAACGCAAGTGTACACGACACACAGTTCCTGGAGAACGAGCAAGAATGGATTGTCCCCCTCTCTAAGGGCACCAACATGTGGCTGGAGATGAGTCATCCGACATACGGCAAGAGTACTCGTCTTTCGTTGCCAAAGCTGAAAGAGAAAGGCATGTACGACGTGACACTCGTAAACAACCGCACTACTACAATTGTTGTACACTCGTTGCCCGACGGTGCAGACGTGTATCTTGACGGCAATCACCACGGCAAGACTCCATGCGAGATTTCAGAGCAGCGCTTTGGCAAGCACGACCTTAAGCTGATGTACGGCTCTAAGACTAAGGAGGTAAAGATTGATGTGGAAGAGGGTCACACCTTCTTCGACGATTTCGACTTCCGTGAGCGTCGCAACATCAACATCATCAGCTCGGAGGACAACACTACTATCTACATCGACAACCAACTCATCGGTCAGGCACCGATACACAACTATGAAGTGCTTGTAGGTCCGCACACGTTCAAGGCTATTCGCACGGGTTCGAAGGGATACAACGACACGCAGATTGACGAGCAGACTATCGACATCTCTTCGCAGACAGAGATTAAGCTCTACCCTATCAAGAAAGGTAATGTGCAGGTACTCACAAGATATGCCGGTAAACCAGTATACGCAGAACTTGTCGTAGACAACAAAGACAAGTACACCAGTGAGCCGAGCTACAAGGTGAACCTTCCCTACGGCACCCACTCGTTCAGAGTGTCGTACAATGGCAAGTCGAAGGAGAAGTTCATCAACGTAAACAAGCCTGAGCAGACACAGGTGTTCAAGCTTAGTGCGAAGAACGATGTCGTATGGCCGTGGCAGCGCGAGTACGACATAGCACCGGTGGGATTCTCTCTGGCTTATGTCTACAAGCAGCTTGTAACAACGGGCGAAGGACAGAAACTGAAGGAGAGTGGTGTATGGCCGGACGGAAAGGGAAAGACTCTGAAGGGTATGCAAGCAGGTCTGCACTTCCAGCCGTGCTTCAAGTTTGGTTTGGGTCTTTACACTGGTTTATTCTACGAGCTATATGTGTCGACAAGCAAGAAGTACGACTATGACATGTTCATAGAGCATTGTGCTTATGTGCCTGTCCACCTGTACTATCGTATTCCTTTCGGCAGAAAAGTGGCGTTGTCGGTACACGGAGGTTTGGGCTTCAACTATGTCATCCACGGAGCTTTCTCTGCCAAGGACGAAGATATTGAGGATTATACAGACTTCTATGAAGAGGACGGTTTCCCTAAGAAGTTCAACATGGCTATGGAGGTTGGTGCAGGTTTGCGCTTAGGTGCCTTCCAGCTCAACTTCCAGTACGGCAAGGGCTTGAACGACCATAAGTCGTACAGTTCACAGGGCGACTATAAAACTATACAGAATAAATACACCTTTGGTGTGTCGTACATGTTCAGCGCTGAATAAAATGAAAAAAATCAATCACATCATAATTTCTCTTCTTACTATCATAAGTCTCACGGCTTGTGATAGTAAAGATGAGTATTATATCAACGATAAAGACCTACCGACCCCTAATGTTAAAGAATTAGGGATAAAACCCATAGCACGTTACGACTATAGCTATATAGAAGAGAACTCAACAACAGAAACCTATAGATATAGATACTCTAAAGACAATCGGCTAAATAAGCTCGAAGGTCAAAAATGGACATCAGTAATGTCTCCACTCTGTTTTAAAAAGAATGGTGGTAAATCCAAAATCACTAACTTCAAATTGAACAATCATGGTTGTGCTACATATTATGAACTACGAGTATCAGACGTGCTCAATACAGAGTATCATATAACATATGATGAACAAAACCGCATTAGCACAATCAAAACAATCGCCCATATTGGAGGCTATGCGGAGACTGAATATAAATACACAAGGGATATAGATGGTAGAATCAATTCCATTTTGACATACTCAAACAACAAATGTATAGGAACAACAACATTCTCATACGCATCACCAGCAACTAAAAACGACACAGGTCTTTTTTTGGAGAATATCCTTAATGAATATCCATTCTTAGCTGCTACGGGACTATTAGGATGTCCATCGCCATACCTTCCTCAAAAATGCATTACCACAGAAGCTTCTAAAAAAGGTACTATCAGCATGTCTGCTACATACGAATATAGTAAGAAAGACAACTATATTATACAAATTATCGAAAAGTGGAAATGGGACAATTTAAGTTGGATTTACATACACAACTTCACATATAAAGGTCTCTATCTTAACGATACAGACGACAATCAGAAGCCGCTGGGCGAAAGGAAGTGCATTGGTTCGCCCGTGATGGGGTGACGGAACGTGAGTTCGGCGGCGTGAAGGTACATACGGTCGGCGCGCTCTGTGCCGTAGAGGGGGTCGCCAAGAATAGGACAGGCGAGTCCTAAGGGATGGGCGCAATGCACGCGGAGCTGGTGCGTGCGACCGGTTTTAGGATATAGGTGGACAAGGGTTAGGCTCTTGTCCGCCTTTTTTGTTGTGTACGCCACGGCAGTATTCGCATCCGCTGCCCTCACCTCTACTATATTATATAATGTTAGTGCGGGCTTGCCGTGCTCCATGTCCACACGCTGACGCGGACGGTCGTTGATGTCGGCGATGAGGGGCAGGGAGATGCAGCCCGATGAATACTTGGCAAATTGAATAGCAAACGGTTCAAGTCGTAGGAGGCTACAGCATTCTTGCCGTAGCCCTTGACCACTGAAAGACAAATTGCTACAAGTATTTGCAATGGCTACGGCAGGAATGCCGTAGCCTCCTACAATATGCTTCGGCACACCGCTGAGCACAGCCTCGTAGCGTTTCACGGTCTCGCGACTGGCGAACTGACGCTGCAACTCTACATACGCCTGCTCGGTGCGGGCGAGCACAAGCAATCCACTCGTGTCCATATCAAGGCGGTGGGCAGCTTTGAGGAATTTTGAGTTTTGAATTTTGAGTTTTGAATTGTTCGCGAAGTATTCCTCAACGCTGACACTTGCAGAGTCTTCCGCCTTACCCGGCACCGACAGCATACCTGCCGGCTTGTCAACCACCATTATATACTCGTCCGCGTACAGCACGCTCGGCTCGGCGGTGTGCCGCTTCTGCGCGAGCGGATTGGGGGCTACGTCCAACCCCTTGAGCATGTGCGTGAGTATGGGCAGACACTTCGAGCGACACGCCGGATAGTAGTGCAGATGGTGCCTGATCTCCGACGCAGGCGACTCGCCCCACCAGAACTCCGCCATGCAGACGGGGCGCAGGCGGTGCTGATAGGCGTATTGCAGGAGCTTCGGTGCACAGCAGTCGCCGGCTCCGGCTGGGGGCATGGCGTGCGTGTACTCGCGGAAGATGTCAATGAGGTCGCGCTCCTCGCCCTTGGCGTTGAGCATACGATAAGCCGCGAAGAGCCAACGCTGAAGCTCGTCGCTCATCTGCTTGCGCTTGCGATGAAGCGACTTCAAGAGTGTGGCGTGTGGATTGTGGAATGTTGAGTTGGCTTGCTCCATCGCCTTGCGGCGGCGGCGCAGCTCAGCCTTCATAAACTGGCTCTCGCGTACCATCTCCGCTTGCTCCTCCTCGCTCAGCGACTCGCCACTCTTGCGGCGTGCGTCGCGGCGTGCCTTGGCTGCGTCTACCTCCACCTTGAACGCTTCCACTTCAGCCTGCAATCGTTTCGTCATCTCCTCATGCTGCGCCACGCTTTGCAGATACTGTGGGTCGTGTTCGATGGCACTAATCTCACGGTTGATGGCACTAATCTCGCGCTCCGTGCGCTTGAAATGTCCGTCGGGCTGCTGCGCGTCGAACACTGGCGGCACGAAGTATTGCCAGTCGTTCCTGCCTCCGAGCAGACCCGAATAGGCAGCGAGAAATCCGCGCTGTAATGCACCCTCCTCGTCTTTATACTCCACAACGAGCACACCGAACATCTTTCCGCAACCCCTCTCCGCACTCATCAGACCTGTCGTGGCGATATAGTGCTGAAGTTCCTCAGAGGCAGCCTCTGCAAGCGGGTCTACGTCGTAGCAGAACGGATAGGTGAACTGACGGGGTGAAGGGATGGAAGTGGAAAGAGCGTGGAGCATGTTCGAGTTTTGAATTTTGAGTTTTGAATTTTGAATTGTCGGCTACGCCGATTTTGAATTATTCAATGTAGAATTTTGAATTATCCAATGTTGAGTGTTGCCTGTGCAGTTGCAAAGTTATTGAATTTTACAAATTGTGGGGCATAATACGTCGGTTTTTCGATAATTTTATCTACATTTGCATTATTGAATACCCAAGACTAAACACCTCAATTCAATATCCGAAAGGTAACAATTAAAAATTAACAATTAATAATTAAACATTATAGCAATGAGTACACTCAAAAAAGACTTCGCCTCTAAGCTTCTCGAAGTAAAGGCAATCAAGCTTCAGCCCAACGACCCGTTCACCTGGGCATCAGGTTGGAAATCTCCGTTCTACTGCGACAACCGCAAGACCCTTTCGTTCCCTTGGTTGCGCTCATACGTTAAGCTCGAACTCGTACACACCATCCTCGAGCACTTCCCCGAGGCAGAGGCAGTGGCAGGCGTAGCTACCGGCGCTATCGCTCAGGGCGCGCTGGTTGCCGACGAGCTCAACTTCCCATACGTTTACGTGCGCTCTAAGGCTAAGGACCACGGTATGCAGAACCTCATCGAGGGCGAACTGCCGGCTGGTGCCAAGGTGGTTGTTGTAGAAGACCTCATCTCTACTGGCGGCAGCTCGCTGAAGGCTGTTGCTGCTCTGCGCGAGGCAGGCTACCAGGTAGTGGGCATGGTGGCATCGTACACCTACGGCTTCCCCGTTGCGGCTCAGGCTTTCGCCGAGGCTGACGTACGCCTTGAGACCCTCACCGACTACGACCACGTCGTAGAGCAGGCTCTTGAGACTGGTTACATCAAGAACGAGGACGTGGAGCTGCTGCACGAGTGGCGCAAGGACCCAGCTAACTGGAAGAAGTAATAAGGTGTTGTGGTGGTGAGATGGTGATGTGGTGACATTAGCTATGCAAATCTCAACACATTTCTCAACATCTCACCATCTCAACACCTCAACATTTTTCGAAGAAAAAAAACACATGACAACATTCGAAAGTACAATACGACAGATCAACTATCCGCAGCAGAATGTCTACAACAAGCTCAGCGACCTCAGCAACCTGCAGGCTCTGAAGGAGCGCTACGAGCTGATGAAGGACACGATGCCGGAGGAGGCGCGCCAGCAGGCGGAGAAGATTAAGGACATGACGTTCGACTCCGACTCGCTCTCTGTCAACGTGCCGCCGGTAGGATCTATCCGCCTGCGCATCGTAGACCGCGACGAGCCGAAGTGCATCAAGTTCGAGAGCGAGCAGAGCCCCATACCGTTCAACTTCTGGATTCAGCTGCTGCCCGTCACCGCCACCACGTCGAAGATGAAGCTCACCATCAAGGCTGAGCTCAACATGTTCATCAAGCAGATGGTGAAGAAACCGCTGCAAGAGGGCATCGAGAAGATTGCCGACGTGCTGCAGATGATACAGTATTAAGCTGCATAGGAGGGTATGGCATCCTGCCATACCCACGCAGCCGGCAACGTACAGAACATAACACGCACCAGTAAGAGCACGCTCTGCACTTATTGGTCGTCATCGCTCTACACCACTGCCCCGAAACACGCCTACTGTCTGATGTAAACGACACAAAGGTTGAGACAAAGTACAGCGGATTAAATCGCGCATACGGTCTCGTCATACGACCCGTGTCGGATTAATAGATAACCATTGCTACATAGCGATAATAAAAGATACACAAACGGGGTATGAAAGCAGTGCTTTCATACCCCGTTTCTTATTGTTCGGTCATCGTTCACCGAACGCAATCCGATCAGACGGCGAACGCAATCCATGCAGACGGCGAACGCAATCCGATCAGATTGCGTTCGCCGTCCGATGACTTAAACGCCAAGTGCACCGACATATATTAGGGGGGTACACTTGTCTCAAGTGTACCAACAAAACACGAGGTGTACCAACAAAACATAAGGTGCACTGCTACTACGTTGGTGCACTTGAGACAAGTGCACCCCCTGAAAGATTACTGCATGTAGAGCTTGAGCGTCGTGGTATCATCGCCAACGTCCACGGTCTGCGTCTGCATTTCGCCCTTGCCGTTCACAAACTTCACGACGTACTGCTGGTTCTTCTCCACATTGAACGTAAGCACATCGTTCATGTCCTGCGTAGCGCCCGTGCTGCGACCACCATAGAGCTGCTTATCGCCCTTGAACACATCGAGATTGGTAGCCACGCGGTCGCCTGAAGCCTCGGCATGGTCCTTGTCCTTGAACACCATCACGCGCAGAGCCACGTGGCTGCCGTCGGCAGGCATGGCAGAGAGCTGCGCACGGTAGAGACTCGTGTAGCGGTCGGTGACGTTCTCGGCGTGAACGTAGCGTATGTCTTCATCCCAAACCAACGGGAAGTAACAGTCTGTCGGTTTGAACGAAGCCGCATATATAGCCTTTCTTACGTCCTCCTTTATAGCCTTGCCAGCATCGGTTAGGAACCACGATTGGTCGAGGTCGTCGGAAGGATAGTACTCGGTGAAGCGCCACTGACCGTCGATCCACACCTCATTCCAGTTGTGGTTGCCACGGTCGTCGTGCCAAGCCGGAGTGCCAGCCACGCGCGACGGAATGCCTACGGCGCGGAACGCATCGGTAAGCAGGATTGAGAGACCCGAGCACGAAGCCATGTGCTGGCGCATCGACTCGTAAGGAGCCTGGTCGGGCTTCTCACGCTTCGTATTGTAGTCGACGAGCAGCTCGTCGCGCACGTTCTTGTTCACCGAGTCGATAGCCTCGCGCATCGTCTTGCACGGAGCCACGTACTTCTTGAAGCGTTCGTAGAAGTCCTTACGCCAACTTTCGCGGTTCTCGTTCAGATTAGCGTAAGCCACCACGTCGTTCAGAAACACGCTGTCGGGCACATCCTTAGCCCACGGAAACTCGGCACGAGCCTTGTAGGCGTACTGCACATTCTCCAAGAGGAAGTCGGCAGAGAGCGACTTCGCGTCGCGCTCCGGCATGTACGAAATGAGGAACGCCATGCCCTCGCGTTCGTTGCGGGGCACTTCCTTCAATGCCTTCTTCAACTCCTTGGCATTGTCGCCTGCCGTGGCAATCGTCCGGTCAATCAACGCATGATACTCTTTCGGCACGCCGGCATATCTGCCACTGCTACATGCTGATAGCCCGAACGCCAAAAGCACAAGTACACTTTTTATATTCATAATACCCAATTCTTTATTACATTATATTATTATCGGCATCTGCTTATGCGCAGATGCCGATGCTTAGTAAGCACTACCCTGCATCATGCGTGCGAAGAAGTCGAAGTTGTCCTTCACAATCTTCTTGCCCTCCTCCTCACCGCCGAAGCAGTTGATACGCGCCTCGGGCAGCATATCGTGCTCGTGGAGGTAGCGGAGCATGTCGCCCGGCAGCATGAAGATATTTCCGAAGGTGTTCGCCTTGGCATACTCGGCATCATAGAGCGGGTTGCGTGGGTCGCAGATGAGTCGCGCCACGTTGGGGAAGTAGACCACGTTGAAGTCCGACTCGCGCACAAAGACGGTGAAGTCCATCTCCTCCTGTGGCAGCGTGAGCTGCGACACAGTCTTCTTCGGAAGTCCTACACGGTCGGTGAGGAACAGGCGCAGCATGTCGGCATTATTGAAGTAGAACAACGGCGAGCCGCTGTTCTCCTCGATGAGCTTGCGACGGTTGTCGATGCAGAGCATTGTGTTATGCTTGCGTGCCTTCTTCTCAGTGTCGAACGCCTCGGTGTTGTTCGACCAAGAGCCCTGCGAGCCGATGTAAAACTCGCCACCGTACTCCACGAAGAACGCCATTGCCGACTTGCTGTCGTAACACTCCGGCTGCGGATGGCTCAAACCGTGGTCGCTGAGCGTGAACTTCTCGCCACGCAGCGACTCGAACGTCATGCTCTCGCCCTTCACGGCATCGGTGATGAGATAGAAATCGAACGGCAGATAACGCTGCGAAGCAATCTTGTCGGCAGCCTCAGCATTGCCGTTGTTGCGCACGATGCGTGCCAGCCAGTCCTGCGGGCGCATAGCGAGCGGTTGCAGGCGGTTCTCGAACATAGCGATGCTCTCAGCCACGTTCACAGCGATGGGCGGCGGACAGTTGAGCGAGAACGAGAGACGCTGCGCCTGCTGGCGTATGAGCATCGGCGCATTCTCGTTGCACGAAGCGTAGCAAGCGAAGTACGACCACTTCATAAGGTCGAGCTGCGCGTAGAAGTTCTGCGCAAACTCAGCCTTTGTAAAGAACTCTTTCAACTCCTCGTTCACGGGCATATCCTCGAAGCGTTTGTCCATGAGCGAGCACGCTGTGCGTGCAGCAGCCTCAAGAGCCGGCGTGTCGGGCGACACCACAGCCGACGGCTCGGTGCGCGTCATAAGCAACCAGATGAGGAAGCGTATGTCCTCTACGTTCGGCTCGTTGCGATAGTAGTTCTGCATGTCTACATCGTAGAAAGGCAGCTGACGACCGTACAACTCCTGGAAGCTATCGGTGAGCGCGTTCCAGATGCCGAGATCGGAAATCATATCCTCATAATACATCGTGAGCACGATAGCAAGCTCACGCAGGTTGTCACCTTTAAATTCTTCAATGTTCAGTTTCTCCATCAGCTCTGCCAGATCTGAAGCAAAGCGTGCGTATGCAGCATCGGTCGTTCCCTTCAAAAAAAGCGGATGACGACGCGCGATGTCCATTGCCGGAATGCGGATTTTTGTCATATCTTTTGGTTTTTATGGTTATTATTTTTCTTTTTTATGGCAGCGTGTAAGCCGAACTAAGCCTCTTTAAGCCTTTCTAAGCCTTTGCTAACTAAGCCGGGCCAAGCCTCTTTAGGCCTTCCTAAGCCTTTGCTAACTAAGCCGAGATAAGCCTTTGCTAACTAAGCCCTCCCCGACGGGGAGGGTTGGGAGGGGCTACCCGAACAGCTCCCTCAGCACCGCGAGCGACTTCATATCGGGAAAGTCGGGCTGGTGCAGGCGGTAGTAGGCAAGCACTACGTCGACACAACGGTTGCGCTCCTCGCGTGTGAGGCGCAGCAAGCGCATCGTGGCGTAGCTCAGACGTAGCAGCAAACCAATCTTCTCAGCCTCGTGCGGAGGTAGAAAGTCGGTATGAGGAGGTGCCACAGACACAAAACAACCCTCGCGCATATCGAAACAGCAACCGCTGGTGGCATCCTCCACGTTAGGATAGAAGCCTAAGAAGCGCGTGAGGTGCAACATATATATAATGTGGAAATTGGCGAAACTGCCGTCACAGGCATCCAACCACCGCACACTATGCTCAATGAAGGCATACAGGGCAGGGTCGGCTTGCTCAGAGCGCGTGACGTAAATGGTGAACTCAGCCGCAAACAGGGCTATCGACAGCTTAGCCATATCGAAGGGCAACGAGCGAAACGGGAAAGCCACCGCAGCCGAGCGCAACTTATGCAAGCGCTGCGTAGCACGGTAGTCGAACTCGATGTCGAGGATGGTAAGCGGTTGGAAGTACTGCTTCTTTATGCCCGCACGCCCCTGACGCGGTATGCGCTGTATGAAAGAGAGACGACCACGCCCTTCGGTGTACATATCCACAATCATTTGCGACTCGCCGTATTTCAATGAGTTAAGCACTATGGCGCGCGTTTTTTCCAGCATTTTTTGATTGTTTTGGTCTATTTAAGGGCAAAATTAATGAAAAAAGCACTATTTAAAGAAAAAAGAACAAAGAAAATTTGGTAGGTTTAAAATAAAGCAGTACCTTTGCATCCGCAAAAATGCAAGTAGTGTTGGTCCCTTCGTCTATCGGTTAGGACGAGAGATTTTCATTCTCTAAAGAGGAGTTCGACTCTCCTAGGGACTACAATAAAAAAAATAAAAACTGAAAAAACAAGATGGCAAACCACAAATCATCACTTAAGAGAATCCGTCAGGACAAGGTTAAGGCTTTGCACAACAGATACTACGCAAAGACTATGCGTAATGCAGTTCGCAAGCTGCGCGCAATGACGGACAAGGAAGAGGCAGTAAAGCTCTATCCTTCTGTTCAGAAAATGCTGGACAAGTTGGCAAAGACTAACATTATCCACAAGAACAAAGCTGCAAACTTGAAGTCAAGTTTGTGTCTGCATATCAGCAAGCTCGGCTAAGAGCGTGTTGACAGAACCCCATACTAAGGTCATACTTCAAACGAAGTGTGACCTTTTTTTTGTTTGCGCATTTTTAAGCCTTAATATTTCCGTAAGTCACGGAAAATTAGTACTTTTGTAGTCCAAACATAGATAATCGAAAATGGCAGAAATACAAAACACCGAGAACAACTACTCGGCAAGTAACATACAAGTTCTGGAAGGACTTGAGGCCGTGCGCAAGCGCCCGGCAATGTACATCGGCGACATCAGCGAAAAGGGTCTGCATCACCTCGTGAACGAGACCGTTGACAACTCTATCGACGAGGCAATGGCAGGCTATTGCACTGACATCGAGGTAACAATCAACGAAGACGAATCGATCACCGTTCAGGACAACGGTCGAGGCATCCCCGTAGACATGCACGCCAAGCTGCACAAGTCGGCTCTGGAGGTCGTAATGACAGTGCTCCACGCCGGTGGTAAGTTCGACAAGGGTTCATACAAGGTCAGCGGTGGTCTGCACGGTGTGGGTGTGAGCTGCGTAAACGCACTCTCGACACACATGAAGTCGCAGGTGTTCCGCGACGGAAAGATATACCAGCAGGAATACGAGAAGGGCAAGCCGCTCTACCCCGTGAAGGTAGTAGGCGAGACCGACAAGCGCGGTACACGCCAGCAGTTCTGGCCCGACCCAACAGTGTTCACCACAACCCACTACCAGTGGGACATCATCGCACGCCGTATGCGCGAGCTTGCGTTCCTCAACGCCGGCATCCGCATCACTCTGCGCGACATGCGCCCCAACGAAGAGGGCAAGACACGCGAAGAGGTGTTCCACGCTAAGGACGGACTCAAGGAGTTCGTGCGCTACGTAGACCGCCACCGCACACACCTCTTCGACGACGTTATCTATCTGAAGACAGAGAAGCAGGGCATACCTATCGAAGTGGCAGTGATGTACAACACCGACTACTCGGAGAACATCCACTCGTACGTAAACAACATCAACACCATAGAGGGCGGTACACACCTCACCGGTTTCCGCGCAGCCCTCACACGCACCCTGAAGACTTACGCCGACAACGACCCTGCCATCTCGAAGCAAATTGAGAAGGCGAAGATAGAAATCGCAGGCGAGGACTTCCGCGAAGGACTCACAGCCGTAATCTCGATCAAGGTGGCAGAGCCACAGTTCGAGGGTCAGACAAAGACCAAGCTCGGCAATAGCGAGGTGGCAGGTGCCGTGCAGCAGGCTGTAGGCGAGGCTCTCACCAACTACCTTGAGGAGAACCCGAAGGAGGCAAAGATGATATGCGACAAGGTTATCCTTGCAGCAACAGCGCGTATCGCAGCACGTAAGGCTCGCGAGAGCGTACAGCGCAAGAACCCGATGACTGGTGGCGGACTCCCCGGCAAGCTCGCCGACTGCTCTAACCGCGACCCGAAGAAGTGCGAGATATTCCTCGTCGAGGGTGACTCTGCGGGTGGCTCTGCAAAGCAGGGACGCGACCGCTACACACAGGCCATACTGCCGTTGCGCGGTAAGATCCTGAACGTAGAGAAGGTGATGTGGCACAAGGTGTTCGAGTCGGAGTCGGTGATGAACATCATCCAGAGCATCGGCGTACGCTTCGGTGTAGAGGGTGAGGACGACAAGGAAGCAAACATCGACAAGCTCCGCTACGACAAGATTATCATCATGACCGATGCCGATGTCGATGGCTCACACATCGACACACTCATCATGACACTCTTCTACCGCTTCATGCCGAAGGTTATCCAGGAGGGACATCTCTACATCGCCAACCCACCGCTCTACCTCTGCACCTACAAGAACAAGGTGAAGGAGTACTGCTACACAGATCAGCAGCGCCAGGCATTCCTCGACAAGTACGCAGGTGGCGTAGACGACGGCAAGTCGATACATACACAGCGTTACAAGGGTCTCGGTGAGATGAACGCAGAGCAGCTTTGGGAGACAACCATGGACCCGAAGACACGTTTGCTGCGCCAGGTGACCATCGAGAACGCTGCTGAAGCAGACGAGATTTTCTCGATGCTCATGGGCGACGACGTAGAACCACGCCGTAAGTTCATCGAAGAGCACGCAACATACGCTAACATTGACGCTTAAACACGTCAACACACATAAAGGCTTGTACCATGAATCTTCAAGGAGTTTCGGGTACAAGCCTTTCCTTTTGAACAACAAGTAGAGGATTATAGTTTCGACACGCCCTCCACAACTAACAAGACACATAAATGCTCCGCTTAATAAATATCCTCATACTCTTCATCGCATCAGCCGCCACAGCCGCAGCCTCAACAGCCACGGCTGGCGATTTCGGTTGTCGTTGGATGTCGCACCCTGCGCCTGACGACACATCGCACGTGTGGTTTCGCCGCACGCTTGTGACAGAAGAGCAGGATATGCCACGCACAGCATACATACACGTCGCCACGACGGGGCGGTTCGTGCTCTACGTGAACGGGCGCAACGTGTCGACTGCTCTCTTCACACCTGACCGCACACCGAACGACACCACTGTCATGGCTATCAGCTACGACGTGCGCCGTTTTCTGCGCCCCGATAGCAACACCATCGCCCTACTCTACTGCCCTTCAACACGCACACGCCGACAAGTGAGCGTCAGCTTCTACGGCATCGCTGCCGACAGTTCGCGCTTCGCAACGAACGATACCGATGGCTGGCTCTGCCGACATGCCGACACTTGGCAGACGCACGACGGCGGCGAAGCAATGAACCGCAACACCTACCCCTATCGCTGGACAGACACAGATCAGCCATTAGCACTGTGGCAGGCAGTAGAGCAAATCTCAACATCTCAACACCACACCACCTCAACACCTCAACACCACACCACAACACCACCTCAACATCTCAACACAACACCACCTCAACATCTCAACACTACACCATCTCAACATAACACCACCTCAACCCCTATATCCGCCGAGGACATCTGTGGCTACTCGCCCGTGCGCATCAATCCACTCGTTGACAACGCTGCCCACATGCGCCGCATCTACACCCCACTCTTCACCGAACAGAGTGCCGACACACTCACAGTGCACCTCGTGCCCAACGAGCGCCACCTCATCCGCGTAACCCTACGTGGTTGTCGGCGTGGCGAGCGCATCAACATCGGCAACCTTCACTACGTCTGTACGGGCGAGATAGATGAGCAAGCATTCGCACGCTTCACGCCCACCAGCTCCAACACAATCATCATCACCGGCGACAGCCATTTTCGAAGCGAGCAAGTGCAGGAGGTAGAAAGCATCTGTTTGTGAAGAAGCGCCACGATACGTGTTCATCGCAGCTAAGGAAACGCCCCGATACGGGGCAATCGCTTTTTAATAAAACATAATTTTCCATATATAATAATGTGTATATAGAAAAATATGCTTACTTTTGCGCCCAAATTAAAGAACAATATAGAAAATGCAAGAAAACTTAGTTATCGTCGAGAGCCCCGCAAAGGCTAAGACAATTGAGAAATTCTTGGGCGACGACTTCAAGGTGATGTCGTCATACGGTCATATCCGCGACCTTAAGAAGAAAGAACTCAGCATAGACAAAGACACGCTGCAGCCAGCTTACGTCATACCGAAGGACAAGGAGGAACTTGTGAAACGCCTCCGCGAGAATGCAAAGAAAGCCGACAAGGTATGGCTCGCATCCGATGAGGACCGCGAAGGAGAAGCCATCTCATGGCACCTTTGCGAAGTGCTCGGACTGGACGAAGCGTCTACGAACCGCATCGTATTCCACGAAATTACAAAACCGGCAATTCTCGCAGCTATCGAGAACCCACGCCATTTGGACATGAACCTCGTTAATGCGCAGCAGGCACGCCGCGTATTGGACCGCATCGTGGGCTTCAAACTCTCGCCCGTGTTGTGGCGTAAGGTGAAGCCGGCACTCTCAGCAGGCCGTGTGCAGTCGGTAGCCGTGCGTCTCATCGTAGAGCGCGAACGCGAGATACAGCAGTTCAAGAGCGAACCCTACTACCGCATCAACGCCATCTTCGCCATCACAAACGCCGACGGATCGCAGTCGGAGGTGAAGACAGAACTCGACAAGCGTTTCTCAACACACGAGGAGGCAATCGCATTCTTGGAGAAGTGTAAGGACGCAGAGTTCAGCGTAGCCAATGTGACGAAGAAACCATTGAAACGTATGCCCGCTCCGCCGTTCACAACCTCTACGCTGCAGCAGGAAGCAGCCCGCAAGCTCGGCTTCTCAGTGTCGCAGACCATGATGGTGGCACAGCGTCTGTACGAAAGCGGTCTCATCACATACATGCGTACTGACAGCGTGAACCTCTCCAACCTGTGCATCGGTGCGGCGAAGGAGGAGATAATAAAGCTCTACGGCGAGGAATACAGCTCGCCGCGCAACTTCCACACTCACTCGAAGGGAGCGCAGGAGGCTCACGAGGCTATCCGCCCGACATACATGGCGAACACCACCATCGAAGGAACAGCGCAGGAGCGCCGACTCTACGACCTCATCTGGAAGCGCACCGCAGCAAGCCAGATGGCAGAGGCGCAGATTGAGAAGACAACGGTGAGCATCGCTTCGTCGACATTCGACGAGCGCTTCATCGCCAACGGCGAAGTGGTGAAGTTCGACGGTTTCATCAAGGTATATCGCGAGTCGACCGACGACGACGCTGACCAGCAGGACGAGTTCGCCCACAACCTGCCGCCTATCAAGGAGGGCGACGTGCTCACACGCCGCGAGATTTCGTCAACAGAACGCTACTCGCAGGGCCCCACACGCTACACCGAAGCAAGCCTCGTACACAAGCTGGAGGAATTGGGCATCGGTCGTCCGTCAACATACGCACCGACAATCTCTACCATTCAGCAGCGCGAATACGTCATCAAGGGCGACAAGAAGGGCGAGGAGCGTCCGTACGTCATCGACACCCTGCGCGGCATCAAGATAACACCGACACGCAAGATGGAGCTGACCGGCAACGAGAAGGGCAAGCTCCTGCCTACCGACATAGGCATCGTGGTGAACGACTTCCTCATGGAGAACTTCCCTGCTATCATGGACTACAACTTCACAGCAAAGGTGGAGCAGCAGTTCGACCAGATCGCCGACGGCAAGGAGGAGTGGACCGACATGATGAAGCACTTCGACCAGGAGTTTGAGCCCACCGTAGACAAGGTGATGAACGCCCGCTCGGAGCACAAGGCTGGCGAACGCCAGTTGGGCACCGACCCCGTAAGCGGACACCCTGTGTTCGTAAAGATTGGCCGCTACGGTCCGGTGGTGCAGATAGGCACAGCCGACGACGACGAGAAGCCACGCTTCGCGCAGATGCCTGCCGACAAGAGCATGGAGACAATCACGCTGGAGGAAGCACTCGAACTGTTCAAGCTGCCACGCACCATCGGCGAATACGAGGGCAAGACCGTCACCATAGGCGCAGGACGCTTCGGTCCGTACGTGCTGCACAACAAGAAGTACGTATCGCTGCCTAAGGACGAGGACCCGATGACCGTAACACTCGACACGGCTATCAGCCTCATCGAGGAGAAGCGCAAGGCAGAGGAGCAGCGCCACCTGAAGAAGTTCGACGAAGACCCGAAGCTCGAGGTGCTCAACGGCCGCTACGGCCCGTACATAGCCTACGACGGAGCCAACTACCGCATACCGCGCGACTTGCACGAGAAGGCAGCCGAACTGACCTACGAGCAGTGCATGGACATCATCAAGAACCCACCGGCACCGAAGAAGCGCACCACAGTCAAGAAGAAATAATGACAAGAATAATCCTCATCGGCTATATGGGAGCCGGCAAGACAACCATCGGCAAGGCTCTCGCGCAGGAACTCGGCGTGCCGTTCTACGACCTCGACTGGTACATAGAGACACGTATGCGCCGCACCATAAAGCAGATATTCGACGAGAAAGGCGAGGAAGGATTTCGCCGCATCGAGCACAATATGCTGCACGAAGTGGCGGAGTTCGAAAACGTAGTCGTCTCATGCGGTGGCGGCACACCCTGCTTCTACGACAACATCGACTACATGAACTCGCAGGCGCAGGTGGTGTACCTGAAGGCATCGCCCGAAGTGCTCTACGAGCATCTGCAGATGGGACGCCGCGTGCGCCCACTGCTGCTCGGTAAGTCGCCCGACGAGGTGAGGACGTTCATCGTGGAACAACTCGCACAGCGCGAGCCGTTCTACTCAAAAGCTAATTATACATTAAACGTCGACTTGCTCGACAACTTCACGAAAATACAAACAACAATAGAAAACCTGAGAAAAATACTCGAGAGATGAAGAAATGGACCATTGATGATTCACGCGAACTCTACAACATTAACGGTTGGGGCACATCCTATTTCGGTGTGAACGACAAGGGCGATATGTACGTAACACCCTGCAAGGACAACGTACAAATCGACCTGCGCGATGTGATGGACGAACTGCAGCTGCGCGACGTGACACCGCCAGTGTTGCTGCGCTTTCCAGACATTCTCGACAACCGCATCGAGAAGACATCGAGCTGCTTCAAGAAGGCAGCTGAGGAGTACAACTATAAGGGCGAGAACTTCATCGTCTACCCTATCAAGGTGAACCAAATGCAGCCCGTCGTAGAGGAGATTATCTCGCACGGACGCAAGTTCAACCTCGGACTGGAGTGTGGCTCAAAGCCAGAGCTGCACGCCGTAATCGCTGTGCAGTGTCAGAGCGACTCCATCATCGTCTGCAACGGCTACAAGGACCAGAGCTACATCGAGCTGGCGCTACTCGCGCAGAAGATGGGCAAACGCATCTTCATCGTCGTTGAGAAGATGAACGAGATAGGCCTCATCGCTACTGCCGCAAAGAAACTCGGCGTACGTCCAAACATCGGCATACGCATCAAGTTGGCTTCATCAGGCTCGGGCAAGTGGCAGGAGAGCGGCGGCGACGCATCGAAGTTCGGTCTGCGCTCGTCGGAGCTGCTGCAGGCACTGCAGATACTCGACGAGAAGGGCTTGCACGACTGCGTGCGACTCATCCACTTCCACATCGGCTCGCAGATAACAAAGATACGACGCATACAGACCGCACTGCGCGAGGCTGCCAACTTCTACGTACAGCTGCACAAGTTAGGCTACAACATCGACTTCGTCGACTGCGGCGGCGGACTCGGTGTCGACTACGACGGCACACGCTCGTCGAGCTCGGAGAGTTCGGTGAACTACTCTATCCAGGAGTACGTGAACGACTGCGTGTACACCTTCGTCGACGCATCGGACAAGAACGAGATACCGCACCCGAACCTCATCACCGAAAGCGGACGCTCACTGTCTGCCCACCACTCGGTGCTCATCATCGACGTGCTTGAGACCACTTCGCTGCCACAGATGCGCGAGGAGTTTGAGCCTACAGACAGCGACCACCAGCTCGTGAAGGACCTCTACGAGATATGGGACAACCTCAGTCCGCGCACGATGCTCGAGAACTGGCACGATGCCGAGCAGATACGCGAGGAAGCACTCGACCTCTTCTCGCACGGCATCGTCGACCTGCGCACCCGCGCCGAAATCGAGAGCATGTACTGGAGCATCTGCCGCGAGGTGAACAGCATGGCGAAGACGATGAAGCACATGCCCGACGAGCTGCGCGGACTCGACAAGATGCTTGCCGACAAGTACTTCTGCAACTTCTCACTCTTCCAGTCGCTGCCCGACGCATGGGCTATCGACCAGCTCTTCCCTATCGTGCCTATACAGCGTCTCGACGAGCGCCCTACGCGCAACGCCACGCTGCAGGACATCACCTGCGACTCGGACGGCAAGATAGCCAACTTCGTGACCAACCGACAGGCATCGCACGTGCTGCCCGTACACTCGATAAAGAAGAACGAGGAGTACTACTTAGGCGTGTTCCTCGTGGGTGCATACCAGGAGATATTGGGCGACATGCACAACCTCTTCGGCGACACCAACGCCGTACACATCTCGGTGAAGGACGACACGTACCACATCGACCAAATCTTCGACGGTGAGACCGTAGAAGAGGTGCTCGACTACGTACAGTACAACCCGAAGAAACTCGTGCGCCAGCTCGAGATATGGGTGACGAAGAGCGTCAAGGCGGGCAAGATCTCGCTCGAAGAGGGCAAAGAGTTCCTCAGCAACTATCGCTCAGGTCTCTACGGCTACACTTATCTGGAGTAGAAAAAACAAATAGCACAAATATATGGACAGAACAGAATGTAAAGAACAATTGTCTCCTGTGTTGTTTTGGGATGTAGATATATCACAAACCGACATGGACAAGTACCCTTCGTTCTTTGTACAAAGAGTGTTGGAATACGGTAAATGGAGCGATTGGAACATATTGGTAAACTACTACGGAAAAGAAAAGATCGTAAATATCTGTATGAATTTACGGTCTTTAGACCCCGTCTGCCTATCCTATATTTGTGCTATTTCAAATACTAAAAAGGAGGACTATAGATGTTATCGTATTGCACAGTCGAACCCAACACACTGGAACTCTTAAAAGCGTTAATGCAAGAACCAGACTTCTCTAAAATGAGATTGGTAGGCGGAACCGCTTTAGCTTTACAGTATGGTCATCGCAAATCAATAGACTTGGACTTCTTTGGAGACTTGGAATGTGAACAGGAAGATACATTTGCAATACTCTCCAAATATGGTAAGGTTGAGACAATCAAAGAAACGAAGACAATCAGAATATATGCCGTTAATGGAATAAAGGTTGACTTCGTGCACTATAGTTGCTATCCGTGGATAGATGCCCCAGTTTCAGAAGACGGCATACGACTGGCTTCTACAAAAGACATCGCAGCAATGAAAATAAACGCCATTGAAGGACGAGGAACACGAAAGGATTTTGTGGATGTTTATTTCCTTCTAAAGCACTACACATTGCCCGAACTCCTTGATTTCTACAAAGACAAATACCCCGATCACAGCTTCTTCAGAGCCCTTATGAGCCTGACTTATTTTGAGGATGCAGAGATGCAACCGATGCCCAAGATGTTGTGCAACGAATCATGGGAAGACATGAAGAAGACAATAATCGAAGAGGTTAGAAAAATATAAAGGCTATAACCATCCGCATCGACCGACGCAGACATACGCGTCGGTCGATGCGGATCCGTACGGAACATCTTAACACAATTACGTTTCCAACAACAATAAAGGGCAATATCAAGTCATCATGTAACGATGTCTTGATATTGCCCTTAGTAGTGTTTGTACACGTAGTGTTATGTTTTTTGCTGCCCTTAAACGCAGCACCTGTCAGTTCTATTAGAACGTTATGGTGCGCACAACGCCCTCATCGGCCTTCTGCTTCACCACTTCGCGCTCGTCTGTAAGACGGCGGCGCAACTCCTTCACTTGCTGCTGTGTGCGCTTGTATGTCGGAGTGTTCTCGATAGCCAGGATAACCTCTTCGTTGTCGAGGTCGTCAGACTGGAAGCGGAAGATGTGCGGACGACGCTTCACAACGAACTTGCCGTTGCCGTCGGGGTAGTACATACCCATACGTATGCCTTTCTGTATCTCTTCCTCTGTTGCCTTCTCGTCCTTCTCCTGCACAATCTTCTTGATGTGCGAGTCCATGCCGTCAACGTCTCTGATACCGAAGCCGGTAGCGAGGATGGTCACCTTCACCTTATTGCCGAGGTCGGGGTCGAGTCCGATACCCCACTTTATCTCGAAGTCTGAACCGAACTGCTCCATGAAGTCGTTCACCTCGTTCATCTCCTCCATCATCAAACCGCCTGCTGCAGGGTTGTCCTTGTTGCTGTCCTTCGAGAAGTTGATGCTAAGAAGAATCTTCTTCGAGTTGAAGATGTCGTTGTCGTTGAGCAGTGGCGAGTTGAGTGCGTCCTGTATGGCCTGCTTAACACGTCCTTCGCCCTCGCCGTAACCTGTAGACATGATTGCCACGCCGCCGTCCTTTAGCACCGTCTTCACATCGTTGAAATCGAGGTTGATGAGTCCGTGGTTGGTGATAATCTCAGCGATTGACTTCGCTGCCACGCTGAGCGTGTCGTCAGCCTTTCCGAATGCATCGAGCACGGTGAGCTCAGGATAGATCTTGCGCAGACGCTCGTTGTTGATAACGAGGAGTGCATCTACGTGCTTCGCCATCTCCTCCACGCCGTCGAGAGCCTGGTTGATTTTCTTCTTTCCCTCGAAGCGGAACGGGATGGTTACGATACCTACCGTGAGGATGTCGAGTTCTTTCGACACACGTGCGATTACCGGCGCAGCACCCGTACCTGTTCCACCACCCATTCCGGCGGTGATAAAGGTCATCTTCGTGCCATCGCTAAGCATTGCTGTAATGTCGTTGATGCTCTCCTCGGCTGCCTGGCGTGCCTTTTCAGGCTTATTGCCTGCACCCAGACCCTCCTTACCGAGCTGCAACTTCATAGGCACAGGTGAGTCGTTGAGTGCCTGAATATCGGTGTTGCTGACTACGAACGACACATCGTGTATGCCCTCGCGGTACATGTGGTTGACAGCGTTGCCGCCACCTCCACCTACACCGATTACTTTAATGATTGTATTCTCTTTTTCTGGTGCACCGAAGTCCACCATTGGATTGATATTGTCTGACATAGTAATAATCGTATTAATGGTTATTCATTGACATCGGGCTCAACGAGCGAGCGTCCGAACTTCTTTAGCGAGCCAAACCAGCGGCTTATTTTTGTGTCCTTCGGACGTTCTGGCTCCTTCTCGTCCTCCTCTTTTTCCTCCTCTACGACTGCTGTTGTGCCAGTAGTAGCGGTCTGTGTAGCGGCAGGTGCAGGTGCAGGTCCGGTGGTTGTGGCCTGACTGGCTACTGATGTACCAGTAGTAGCATTCGGATCGAGCGTTATGGTGGTGGTATGCTCGCCGTTCTCCTCCTCTTCGCCGAAGAGTGTGTCACTGATAGCGCGTCCGGCGCAGTTCATGTCGCCCTTTGCGAGCAAGCCGAGGATGGTGTTTGTTGTGCCGTCTTCAGCAAGGATAACGTCAGAGTCTTTCTTGTTGATATTAAGTGTGGTGGTCTTTGCGATACGCACCTTGTCAACCTTGTCCATGCCGAACACTTCACGGAAGAGCTTCTCGATGTTCTTCATATTGCTACCACCACCCGTGAGCACGATTCCGCCGGGCAACTTGTCGGTGAGTTCGTTCGGGATGAGATACTTCACATTCTCTACTATCTCGAGTATGCGTGCCTCCACCACTTCTATGAACAGACGGCTCGACACTGTTCTACCGTCGCCGATGGGCAGTGTGGCGTTGACATCGATATCTTCTTCGTTGGTCATAGCCGAAGAGTACTTCAACTTCATTGCCTCTGCGTTAGCCTCGTCCATCTGCAACGACTCAAGGTCTTTTGTGATGTTCGAGCTACCGAGTGGCAGCACGGCGATGTTGCGCAGCTTGTCGCGGTAGTAGACCGATACGGTTGTGGTCTCGGCACCAAGGTCGACGAGCACGCAGCCTGCGCGCTTCTCTGCTTCGGTGAGCACGCTATCAGCCATTGCGAGCGGCGCGAGATACACCTCTGCCACCTTAATGCCAGCGTTGTCAAGACTCTTGTTGATGTTGCGATAGAACGAGCGACGCCACAACACATTGAGAAAGTTGCCCTCAAGATGTTCTGCCTGAATGCCGATGGGGTCGTCCTGAAAGAGTGCGCCCACCTTGTATTCCTCGGTTATGGCATCCAGAATTTCGTAGTCGGGATATACCATGCTGCGATTGGTGTCCATGAGCTCGTTCACCATCTCTTGCGACACGATTGTGTCCTGTGGCAATTCCTTTATTACGGGGTTCTTCACGCTATGTATGCTCTGACCTCCGATGCCTACATACACCTGCGCTATTTCTGTTTTAAGAGTGTTCTTTAGTTTGTTTACTATATTGCTCAGTCCCTGTGCGGTACGTTCAATATTATATGCTACGCCCTTGCGTATATACTGGGTGGAGTCTTCTTTTGCGACAGCAAGAATAGAAATGCTGCCATCGGGGTTTTTTCTTCCGGCAATTCCGGTCATCTTAGACGACCCGAGCTCAATAGCTACTATTAAATCCTTTGCCATACGTTTATCTTGTTGAGTGTTATATTATCGTTTGTTACTTGATTTCTTCTTTTGTGGTTTATCGTCTTTCGACTTCTTATCTGACTTAGCCGACTTCTTATCGGTCTTGTCAGATTTCTTTTCTGCCTTGTCTGGCTTCTTCTCCACTTCTTTAGCCGCAGATTTCGTGGTTTCCTTCTTACCCTGCGTCGGTTCGGTAGTAGACTGCGTCGGTGTAGCGTTAGATTGTGCCTGTTCGGCGGTGGGTTGTGCCTGTTCGGCGGTTTGTTGCACAGCAACAGGCATCGCTACTGGTGCTACATATGCATGTTTCGACGACTTCTTTCGACAGATGATTTGGTTGTCGAACTCGATGTCGATGTACGAGTATTTGTTCCATCCCACAGTAGAGAGTCCGTACTTATAGAACTTCGATAGGCGCGTCATCTTCACATCCATAAACTTCTTTATTGCAGCGAAACGCTCTGTGCGATTCTTGCAGTCGGGCAGTCTGCCAATGTGCACGATGTGGTCGCCGATGCGTGGCACAATCTCGATGCTGTAGTTGGGTAGTACATTGATTTGCTCAATGAGGTTTTTCCACATTTCGTTTGCCATAATCACTCTGCCTAAGGGCGAGAGATAGTTGGTGGCATACCAGCGATTTATGTTACCCGTGGCTATGATTAGGTCGCTGGTGTAGTGGGTTGTCGGCATCACGCAGTCGTTATCGTCTACATAGTAGTCGTCGCCGTTTTCGGCTTTTATCCTTATCACAGGCATACGCTGCGTGACGCTGATATATACGTGTCCGCCTTCTGTCTTATAACAATTGGCGGTTTGCACGAACGGGCTTTTGCTGAGCATTTCCTCAATGTGGCGTGTGTCTATCTTGCATATTTCTTTGCCTATTGGGTAGATGCCGTTCTTCTGTAGTCTGTCCTTTATTATCTTCGCATCGATAAATCCGCTTGTTACGTTGTCGGCGATGTCGATGTTCACCTTATTGCACGGGGTGTGGTTTCCGCCTTTCTTATCGAAAGAGCAGAAGGCAACGAGCAGGTAAACGGCTATCAGCACATCACTTACAACGAAGAAGATTTTGCTACGGGACAGTTTCACTTCTTATTCTCTATTATCTTAGTTATTTGTGGCATATAGTTGTCGAGATCGCCGGCTCCGAGTATCACGAGCACGTCGAAGTCGCGCTTGCTTACGAGGTCGAGCACATCATCTTTGCGTATGATGCTCTTCTCCATCCCAGGGCGCAGGTTGTCGTAGATGAGCTGCGACGTTACGCCTTCGATAGGTTGCTCGCGTGCGGGGTAAATCTCGGTGAGTATCACCTCGTCGAGCTGACTAAGTGCGTCAGCGAAGTCGCGATAGAAGTCGCGTGTGCGAGTGTAGAGGTGTGGCTGGAATATCGCTGTGATATGTCGTCCGCGATACAGCTCGCGTATGCTCTTTGCGCTTTGGTATATCTCCTTCGGATGGTGTGCGTAGTCGGAGAGCAACACATGTCGGCTGTCGTTTATCTTAAAGTCGAAGCGACGGTCTACGCCATGGTATGTCTTCATGCCATACTTAAGTTCTTCTGCGTTGCATCCAGCGAGCTGTGCCATTGCCATAGCTGCGATACCGTTGTCGATGTTGATTGGCACGGGTTGGCCGAGCTTCACTCCCTTCACGTTCTCTATTGGCGAGATGAAGTCGAAGGTGATTGTTCCGTTGTCGATGACGATATTCTCAGCATGGAAGTCGCCCTCATGGCGGCTATAGTCGTACACCTTCACACCTTCCTGCACCGCCTGTTTCATCTCCAAGTCGCGATGTATGATGAGTGCGCCACCTGGCTGAATGAGTGTTGTATAGTGGCGGAAGCTCTCAAGGTATGCTTCTTTTGTGCCGTAGATGTCGAGGTGGTCAGGGTCGGTTGCCGTGATGACACTCATCCACGGGCGAAGCCAATGGAAAGAGCGGTCGAACTCGTCGGCTTCTATCACTACATAGTCGCTTTCGTCCGAGATTATGTAGTTGGAACCGTAGTTCTTCGATATGCCTCCGAGGAATGCGTTGCAGTCGATATGACTCTGGTGCATGATGTGTGCACACATGGTTGATGTTGATGTCTTGCCGTGTGTGCCAGCCACGCAGAGTCCTTTATGTGTACGTGTTAGTGTGCCGAGCACCTGTGCGCGCTTCTCCACGGTGAAACCATTCTCGCGGAAGTATTGCAACTCCTTATGGTCGGCTGGTATCGCCGGTGTATAGATGACGAGGCACGACTTCGGGTCGCGACAAGCGTGTGGTATATCGTCTATGTTCTCCTCATAGTGGAGGAGTGCGCCTTCGCGCTCGAGCTGCTTTGTCAGTTCAGACGGTGTCTTGTCGTAGCCTGCCACTACCAAGCCCTTGCGAATGAAATAGCGTGCAATGGCGCTCATGCCGATGCCACCTGCGCCTACGAAATATACGGCTTTAATATCTTTGAGTTCCATTTTTGTCTTTTTACTGTTTATTGGCGAGTTTCAGTACCTCGTCGGCTATTACATCGGCAGAGTTGTGCTTGCCGAGTTTTTTAATGTTCGCTGTGAGTTGTGCGAGCTGTTCTGCGTCGTTCACGGTATCAATAGCGAGGCGGAGCAGTGTTGCTGGTGCTTCGGCATCCTTCACGTAGAGGGCTGCGTCTTTATTGACGAGTGCTAAAGCGTTCTTTGTTTGATGATCCTCAGCCACGTTTGGCGAAGGTACGAGGATTACGGGTTTGCCTATCAAGCAGAACTCGCTGACGGAACTTGCTCCTGCACGACTTATCACGAGGTCGGCAGCTTTGTATGCGGCTCCCATGTCGCTGATGAAGTCCATCACCTTCAGCATAGGCAGCGGTTTGTGCGCCTTCAACTGCTCTGCCACTGCTGCACTGTAGTATTTGCCTGTTTGCCATACGAACTGCACGCCACTATGCTCTACGAGGTCGAGGTGCTGCAGCACGCTTTCGTTGATGGTGCGAGCTCCGAGACTACCACCTACGAGAAGTATGGTCTTCTTTGCGGGGTCGAGCCCGAGACTGAGCACTGCCTCTTCGCGCGAGATGGTTGTCTCGATGAGGTTCTGGCGCACGGGATTGCCCGTGTTGATTATCTTCTCGGCCGGGAAGAAGCGTTCCATGCCGTCGTATGCCACACATATCTTGCGTGCCTTGGCAGCGAGGTGCTTGTTAGTCACACCGGCGTATGAGTTCTGTTCCTGTATAAGTGTCGGGATACCCATAGCACTGGCAGCATCGAGCGTAGCGGCACTGGCGTATCCGCCTACGCCTACCACCACATCCGGGGCAAACTCGCGGATTGTCTTGCGCACCATTCGCTTGCTGCGGAGGAAGTCGAGCGCAACACCGATGTTACGAGGCGACCACAGCGGACGGATAAATCCTCTTACCGGCAGACCTACTATCTCGTAACCTGCGTCAGGCACACGCTGCATCTCCATACGTCCAAGGGCTCCAACGAAGAGTATCTTCGCATTGGGGCATTTCGACTTTATTGCATTGGCTATCGACACGGCTGGAAAGATATGTCCACCGGTGCCACCACCACTAACAATGACTCTTATTTCTTGTTCCATTTACTCACATTTCTTTCAAAATACAAAATTAATAATTTTTTCTGATATTTCAGATTATTACGTTTTTTTCTTACGCTTTTTTTTATTAATACACAGACGTTTGCAACTTCTACTCTATGTATGTCTGTATTCGATGCGTTGAATGTAGTTTTATATCTCGCAAATGTAGTTTTTACATCTCGCAAAAACAAGAAAATTCCCGTAGCACCGGAACATTGTTCCGGTTGCGCTGGAGGGTTGTTCCCGTAGCACCGGAATAATGTTCCCGCGCTGCGGGAATAATATAGAGTGAATTTAACGTTTTTAGTTGTGTTTATTTACGCTTTTAGTTGTGTTTATTTAACGTTTTTAGTTGTGTTTATTTACGTTTCTGTTGTGTCGGCTATAATTTCCTGTTTGCGTTGTGCCGAGCGACTGATACTGAGTATAGCACCGATGTACACGCAGTTGATGATGGTCGACGTTCCACCCTTACTGATGAGCGGCAGCGGCTGACCCGTCACGGGCACGATGCCCACCGCAACGCACATGTTGAACAATGCCTGCGTAACGAGCAGCAGGGCGAGTCCCATGGCGAAGAGTGCAGGGAAGTTGTTCTCACACTTGCTGGCAATACGTCCCGTGCGGAACAACAGAATGATGTAGAGCATGGCTACACCGGCAGCACCTACGATACCCATCTCCTCGATGATGATGGCATAGATAAAGTCGCTGAACGCCTGCGACACGAAGTCGCGCTCCTCGGAGTTGCCTGGGCCCTTGCCTGTGATGTTCGAAGAGGCGATGGCAATGTTGGCGTGCGCCACCTGAGCATCCTTGTCGAGATCGATATCCTTCGGTGCTACATCCTTGTGTGCGAGGAACTTATTGATGCGCGACTTCCACGTATCGAAGCGGTGGAACACCTTCTCCACAACGTTCTTATCTTCGGCTTTTTCTTCGACATTAGTGCCATTGACATCATTCGGCTTCGCTACTTGCTCGGTGAGGGTCTGACTCTCGGGCTTCTGCGCCTCGTCTTTACCAAAGGTCATCACGGCTCCAACGACGAGTGCTACGCTGAGCACTGCAAAGCCGAGCAGCTTGCCAAGCTGACGCATGGGCACACGCCCAAGCAGCATCATCATGAATATGACGATGCAGAGCAACAATGCCGTGGACAGGTTCTCAACCATGATAAGTGGCACAATAAAGAAGCACACGGTGAGTATGTACTTGAATGCCATCTTGTCAGCCCCATCCTCAGTCTGCAACGCACTCAATATCTGCGCCGTAGCGAGCACCATGGTGCCCTTGGCTATCTCCGAGGGCTGAAACTGTATGCCTACGATGCTTATCCAGCGTTGTGCTCCATTGGTGGAGGCACCAGCTACAAACACCCACAACAGCGTTACCAGAGAGACGACGAGCATAAATGGCGTTGCCATCTTGAAGTACTTACACTTCACGTTGAGCGTCACTACCATGAAGAATATTCCGACTGCGAGCAGGAAGATATGCTTTATGACAGGAGCCGTGTAGCTGCCTCCCTTATACGTTAGCTGCGCAGAGGCGGAATACACCTCAATGACACTAATAAGGCATAGGAAGAAGAACACCATCCATATTCCCTTGTCGCCTTTGAATATGTTGTCTAATGTCTTGTTTATCATTGCTTGTTGTTATTTTATGGTGAGATGGTGAGGGGTTGAGATGGTGATGTGGTGATGTGGTGAGATGTTGAGATGTTGAGATTTGTATTGCTAATGTCAACACAACACCATCTCAACACTTCACCACCTTTCACACCATCTCAACACCTCAACCCCCTATTACAACCCTCTCACCAGTGTCTTGAACTGCTCACCTCTGTCCTCCATATTCTTGAAGAGGTCGAAGCTGGCGCAGCACGGACTGAGCAACACGGTGTCGCCGGGCTCCGCAAGCTCGTAGCAGGCAGCCACACAGTCCTTCATCGAGTGAGTATCGCGTATCTCCACGCCCTGGTTGTCGAAGAAGTTGTGCAGCTTTGTGTTGTCGGCACCGAGGAACACGAGAGCCTTGCACTTCTGCTTCACAAGGTCGAGTATCTCGTTATAGTCGTTGCCTTTGTCCTTACCACCGATGATGAGGATAGTAGGTGTCTTCATGCTCTCAAGCGCATACCAGCAAGCGTCTACATTCGTGGCCTTCGAGTCGTTTATGTACTGCACTCCGCCCACCTTGCACACCTTCTCCAAGCGGTGTTCTACGCCAGGGAAGTCGCTCAGGCTCTGACGTATCACGTCCTTCTTTATGCCCGTGATGTTGCCAGCGATGCCTGCTGCCAGCGAGTTGTATATGTTGTGTTTGCCGGTGAGCGACAACTCCTCCTGCTCCATGTTGAACGGTGTAGGTCGTTCGATGGTGTACTCGCCGTCCTCCATGTAGCCAATGGAACCCTTCTCCTTCAATTCGGAGAACGGATACTGAATGGCTTTGATGTCGTATTTCTCCAGTTCGCGCTTGATGACGGGGTCATCGTTCCAGTAGATGAACGAGTCCTTGTCGGTCTGGTTCTGTATGATGCGCATCTTCGCGTCCACGTAGTTCTGCATACAGTAGTCGTAGCGGTCGAGGTGGTCGGGCGTGATGTTCAGCAAAATGGCGATATTGGCGTGGAAGTCGTACATATTGTCGAGCTGGAATGAACTAAGCTCGATGATGTAGTATTCGTGCGGATCCTCTGCCACCTGCAAAGCGAGCGAGCGTCCGATGTTGCCGGCGAGTCCTACGTCGTAGCCTGCAGTCTTGAAGATGTGATAGATGAGCGACGTGGTTGTTGTCTTGCCATTAGAACCAGTGATGCAGATCATCTTCGAGTGAGTATAGCGACCTGCAAACTCTATCTCGCTGATGATGTGTATGCCTTTCTCCATAGCCGCCTTCACCATTGGGGCTTCCTTCGGGATGCCGGGGCTCTTGATGATTTCGTCGGCAGAGAGTATCTTCTCCTCTGTGTGCTGACGTTCCTCCCACTCGATGGCGTGGTCGTCGAGTAGTTTCTTATATTTGTCTTTGATGGCTGACATGTCGCTAACGAACACGTCGAAGCCTTCTTTCTTTGCCAACACTGCGGCACCGGCTCCACTTTCGCCGGCTCCAAGAATAACTATTCTTTTCATTGTGTCTATCTAATCTTTAACGTTATGATGGTCATCGCTGCAAGGATTATCGTCGTAATCCAGAAGCGCACCGTTATCTTCGACTCGTGGAACGCAGTCCGTGGTCGTGTGACGAGATACTTACAGTCGGGGTCGAGCTGCGAAGCCTGTGTGCGGAAGTTGTCGTGGATTGGCGTGCGCTTAAAGATGCGCTGCTTAACGCCATGACGTTTACCGAGTTTGAAGTAGTAGACCTGCAGTATGACGCTTAGGCTCTCCACAAAGAAGATGCCACAGAGTATCGGGAGCATAAGCTCCTTATGTATGATGATTGCCGTTACGGCGATGATGCCACCGATGGTGAGCGAACCGGTGTCGCCCATGAAGACCTGCGCCGGATAGGCGTTGTACCAAAGGAAGCCTATCAATGCTCCGACAAAGGCACTGAGGAATACTACGAGCTCCTGCGAATCGGGTATGTACATTATATTCAGATAACCGGCATATTCGATGTGCGAACTGACGTAGGCGAGTATGCCCAGTGCCACACCTATTATGGCGGAGTTACCTGCGCACATGCCGTCCATGCCGTCGTTCAGATTGGCTCCGTTGCTCACTGCTGTCACCACTAAGATGGTCATAATGACAAACAGTATCCAGCCGGCTGCCACACGATACTTGCCGAAGATGCTCGTTATGCGCGAGTAGTCGAGGTTATGACTCTTCACGAACGGAATGGTGGTTTTCAGTGACTTATGCGCTTCGCTCTGATGCTTCACCACGAGTTCTTGCCCTTGGCGTTCGTAGACGAGGTTCTCGTTCATCTTCACGTCGGGCGATGCCCATAGCACAAGACCCACGATGAGTCCGATGCCCACCTGACCCACAATCTTGTAACGACCTTTCAGTCCTTCCTTGTCGTGGCGGAATATCTTTATGAAGTCGTCCATGCCACCCAAGAAGCCGAGCCACAGCGTGGTGACAATCATCAGGATGAGGTAGATGTTGCGCAGACGACCGAGCAACAGCACTGGCACGAGGATAGAGACGATGATTATCACACCACCCATCGACGGCACACCAATCTTCTTTACGCCAAACGGATCGATGCTTGCATCGCGTGCTGTCTCCGTAATCTGCTTACGCTTCAGATACTTGATAAACTTCTCGCCAAACCATGCTGAGACAACGAGCGAGATGATCAGTGCCAACAGCGAGCGGAATGATATGTAGCCCCACATGTGCGAGCCACTAATGCCGTATTCTTCGAGGAAACGGAAAAGATAGTATAACATTTCTAAGTTTTGAATTTTGAACTTTAAAAGCATTCGCGCACCACTTCATGGTCGTCGAAGTGATGCTTCACACCCTTTATCTCCTGGTAATTCTCATGTCCTTTTCCAGCTATGAGTATCACGTCGCCCTTCTTCGCCATCATGCAGGCTGTGCGTATTGCCTCACGACGGTCGGTGATGGCTATCACCTTCTTCATCTGCTGCGCATTGAGTCCGGCAAGCATATCGTTGATGATATCCTGTGGCTCCTCGAAGCGTGGGTTGTCGCTTGTGATGATGACGCGGTCGCTCTGCTTCACAGCCTCCTGTGCCATAAGCGGACGCTTACCCTTATCGCGATTACCACCGGCTCCGCATACGGTTATCACCTCTCCCTTGCCGTCGAGCACCTCGTGAATGGCGTTGAGCACATTCTCCAATGCGTCAGGCGTGTGAGCATAATCGACAATGGCGGTGTAGCCCTCTGGCGAGTGTATCGGTTCGAGGCGTCCGCTCACACTGTGCAGCGTACTCATCGCCACGAGCACGTCCTCCGGCTTCTTGCCGAGCATCACTGCTGCACCATACACAGCCAGCAGGTTGCTGACGTTGAACTTGCCGATGAACTGCACGCCCACCTCTCTGCCGTTCACTTCGAGGTACATTCCTTCGAAGTGACACTCGATGATGCGCGCCTTGAAGTCGGCAACGCTACGTGTGGAGTATGTCTTCACCGTAGCCTTCGTGTTCTGCACCATCACCATTCCGTTCTTATCGTCGGCGTTGGTTATGGCGAATGCGGTTTTGGGCAGCATATCGAAGAAAGCCTTCTTCGCGTTGCGATAGTTCTCAAATGTCTTGTGATAGTCGAGGTGGTCGCGTGTGAGATTGGTGAAGAGTCCACCAGCGAAGGTCAGTCCACCGATGCGCTTCTGCGCTATGGCGTGCGACGAGCACTCCATGAAGGCGTACTCGCAGCCTGCGTCCACCATGCGGTGAAGCAGCTCGTTCAGTGCTATCGGGTCGGGAGTGGTGTGGTCTGCCGGTACAGCCTCGTCAACGATGTAGTTGCACACCGTAGAGAGCAGTCCGCACTTGTGCCCCATCTTCGAGAACATATTATATAATAAGGTGGCGATAGTGGTTTTGCCGTTCGTTCCGGTCACACCGACAAGCTTCAGCTTTGTCGACGGATTGCCGTGGAATGTGGTTGCAACGATGCCCACCACGTCCTCGGTGTCAGCCACCTGCACATACGTCACGTTTTCTTCGGTTTGTTCTGGTATCACTTCGCAGAGCACAGCCTTCGCGCCGAGCTCCACAGCCTTAGGTATGAACTTGTGTCCGTCTACCTGGGTGCCTTTCATTGCCACGAACAAATGTCCTTCCTTGATGCGGCGAGAATCAATATTGACGCCTGTCACTTCTACATCATCGCTGCCTTTTATAGCAAGAACGGTGATGTTCTTAAGCAATTCTTTAAGTTTCATATATCTGGTTTTTACTTTTTTATATAATAGAGGAATTGGATAAACACCTCAACTCATCAACACCTCAACTCATCAACCGAGCCTTAGCGAGCAAACCATGCCCTTCTTTATATGCTGTCCGGCACCGATGCTTTGCTCCATGACCTTTCCTCTGCCATTTAGCTTCACCTTCACGCCACGACTCTCTATGAGATACACGGCATCCTTGGCTCCCATGCCGTGCACGTCGGGCATGGTGTTCTTGTCCACTTCTGGCACACGATGCAGCGCGATTGTCTTTCCGCTGCTCTCAAAGGCGTGTCCCCAGATGGGGTTGCCGTTGAGATATGAGCCGTCCCAGTTGGATTGCTGCTTTATGCCGAGATGGTCTAGCACGTAGCTTGCAGCAAGCATGTTGCCGTTTTTCACCTGCGGAATGAGTATCGACAGCGAGTCGCGTGCATCGGCAGCCTCCAGCTTAAGGCTCTGCGCCATGATGCCCTCGGCTATGTCATGGAACACCACGCCGCTCATGCCGCCACCCGAAGCCGGCAGACCCGACTTCTGTATGCAGACGATGCAGCTATAACGTGGCTCGTAGGCAGGGAAGAAGCCTGCAAACGAGAGCAGATAGTTCATCTGTCCGCTCTTGTATCCGGCTGCGCCCTTCGATATCTGCGCCGTACCCGTCTTGCCTGCTACGAGGAACGACTGCGAGCCGGCTTTCTTGCCGAGTCCCTGGCTCACCACGTGTTCGAGAATGGTGGTTATCTTCTTTATCGTTGTCTCCTTGGCGATGCGCTCGCGCAGCACCACGGGTTCAAACTCCTTTATCACCACGCCGTCCTTCATCACCGCCTTCACAAAGCGCGGTGCCATCATCTTTCCGCCGTTGGCGATGGCGTTGTAGAAGGTGAGCGTTGAGATTGGTGGCACCTGCGTTTCGTAGCCGATGCTCATCCAGGGCAGCGTTGTCTTGCTCCAGTTGACGTACTGCTTGCCGCGCGCGTCTTTCTTCGGCATACGTATGCGTGCCGGCGATGCTCCTTGCAGCGGTATGTGCAGGTCGTCGGCGAGTCCGAGGCGATAGATGCCTTGCACGAACTTCTCTGGCGTGTTGTGGTAGTGGTCGTCGATGATGCGACTCACACCGATGTTCGAGCTGACCATCAGTGTCTGCGGCAGCGTGAGCATACCGTAGCCACCGCGTCGCCAGTTGTGGTCTTTCATCTCTCTGCCGTACATCGGCCACACGCCGCCGGCTGTCTCCACACGATAGGTTGTGTCTACCACTCCATCGTCGAGCGCCACCATGATACTTGCTGTCTTAAATACCGAACCAGGCTCGAGCAAGTCGCTGATGGCGTGGTTCTTTATCTCGTGATAGTCGTCGTCGGCACACTTCGTCATGTTCACGATAGCCTTTACGTCGCCCGTCTTCACCTCCATAACGATAGCCACACCCACGTTGGCGTTGATGAGGCGCAGCTCCTTGAGCAGTGCGCGTTCGGCAAGGTCTTGCATCGACACGTCGATGGTGGTCACGATGTCTGCGCCATTCACCGGTGGTGTGTCTACGATGTCGAGGTATTTGTTGAGCACCTTACGGCGATGGCGTATGCCCTCCTCGCCACGCAGCAGCGAGTCGTATGAGAGTTCCAAGCCGCACTGTGCGGTGTCCTTCGCGCCGTACATCTTTCCGATGGTACGTCCGGCGAGCGAGCCGTAAGCCAGCTTGCGTGCGTTGTGCTCATCCCAGTGAAATCCGCTTTGGTTCTTGCTGAGGTTGAACACGGGCAGACTCTTCACCTCCGAAAAGGTGCTGTAGTTGATACGTCGGTTCCATACGGGCCAGTGGCGTTTGTTCTTTTCAAAGCCTTCCATGAGGTGCTTCTTGAACTCCTCTGCCGAGCGGTCGGGGAAGATGGCGTTCAGCCCCATGCATATCGAGTCGAGTTTCTGCTCGAAGAGCGTGTCTTTCTTCGCCTCGCGCAGTGCCACGAAGTCCATGAAGATGTTATACTGTGGTAGCGACGATGCCATGAGTTGTCCGTCGCAACTGAGTATATTGCCACGAATAGGCAGTGTCTTCAAGCTATCCACCTTCACGCGGTCAGCCACCTCCTCCCAGAAGGCGCGCTTGGCGGTCATTATGTATAATGTCTTGCCTACGACGGTGATTGCCACCAACGTCATGAGAATGGCGAGGAAACTGTAGCGTGGCATCACTTTCTTACTGTCAAATTTGCTCATGCTTACTCGTTATTAGGGATTGTTATGATGTATGGGGGCTGCGTAGCAATGTGCAACGTTGAGTCTTTGTCATTATGCAGACGTTCGAGCACCTTGCTCTCGCGGGTCTGCTGTGTCAGGTCGCTCGAGCTGGATAGTGCGCGATACTTTGCATCTTCCAGTTCGTTCGTCAGCTTGTCTATCTTTATCAGGTTCTGCTGACACTTGTATCGGTTAGAGATATAGACGATGACGAACAGCGAGGCTATCACTATCACCCATATCTGTCGGCGCAGGAACTGCGTGTTGAGGATGTCGCCGCCGAGCACCTTCTTCAGTGTGAGATTCTTCGAGAGTGGCAGCTCGTCCTCTATCGCCTGCTGACGTATGATGGTGCGCAGCGATGGCGCACCGTCCGATGCCGGCTCCGATGGGTTTCCGTCGGCTGTCGGTGTCTCGTCAGCTTTCTCGTCCATGGGTTTTGCCTTGTCAGCAGCGGGCGTTTCCACGTTCGTCGTGGCTGCGTCCGCGATATCTATTATGGGGTTGTCTTCTTTCATTTTCTTATTTCTTTTCAGCTATTCTTAGTTTAGCACTGCGACTGCGCGGGTTGTCAGCCTGCTCTTGGTCGGATGGCAGTATCACCTTGTTGTTGACCAATCGGAATGGTGTCTCTATCCTACCGAAGAAGTCCTGCTGCACCTTTCCTTCCACGTTGCCCGACTTCATCACGTTCTTCACCATGCGATCCTCAAGCGAGTGGTAGGTGATAACTGATAGTCGACCGCCCGGAGCAAGCAGCTCAGAGGCAGCGAGCAGCATCTCGCGCAGCGCGTCCATCTCGTGGTTCACCTCTATGCGCAACGCCTGAAAGAGTCGTGCCATGTCTTTCTTCTCGCGTTCGCGCTTGAAGAACGGCTCTACGGCTGCCAGAAAGTCCTTCGTGGTCTTTATCTCCGCCGTCTGACGTGCCTTCACAAGAGCCGACGCTATGCGTCGCGAGCTCTTCATCTCGCCGTAGATGTAGAAGATGTCGGCGAGGCGTTCCTCGTCGTACGTGTTCACTATCTCGGCAGCGGTGCGTCCGGCGCGCTTGTTCATACGCATGTCGAGCGGTGCGTCGAAGCGGAACGAGAAACCGCGCTCTGCGTCGTCGAAGTGGTGCGACGACACGCCGAGGTCGGCGAGCAAGCCGTCGATATGCTCCACACCGTAGTAGCGCATCCAGTTCTTCAGATAGCGGAAGTTGCTGCGCACGAACGTGAAGCTGTCGCCCGCATCGGGAATGTTGCGCTCCGCATCAGCATCTTGGTCGAAGCTGTACAGATGTGCGCCGTCGGTGAGGCGCGACAGTATCTCGCGCGAGTGGCCACCGCCACCGAAGGTGACATCCACGTATATGCCGCCAGGCTTGATGTTGAGCCCGTCAACGCTCTCGCCTAAAAGCACCGGAACATGGTATGTTGCTGCTATCGTAGTATTGTCTGTTTTGTCCTTATACATTATATATGCGTATTTGGGTGTAAAGGTACACAAAAAATCGCATACAAGTTTACAAAAACATATCAAATTTGATTAAATATTACATTTCTTGTGCTAAAATGTTTGTATATAAAAAAGATATAGTATTTTTGCACTAAATTAAGAAGCACAACCAGCGTTTTCGGGTTTATGAATGAGATAACAGAAAAAACGATCGACATCGAAAAGATACTGCACAGCAAGCTGGGCAGCAAGGCTCGCTACGTGCCTCGCCTGCTTGTGAAATGGCTCAAGAAGATTATACACCAAGACCAGGTGAACGCTTTCATCTGGGAGCACCGCGACGAGAGCGGCGTGGAGTGGCTGGAGTCTACCGTGCGCTATCTGAAGATGGACATACGCATCATCGGCAAGGAGAACCTTCCGCCGAAAGACGACGGCAAACTATACACCTTCGTGTCCAACCACCCGCTCGGCGGTCAGGACGGCGTGGCGCTCGGCTCCATCATCGGACGCCACTACGACGGACGCTTCCGCTATCTCGTCAACGACCTGCTGATGAACCTCCCGGGTTTAGCACCGGTGTGCATCGGCATCAACAAGACCGGGCGCCAGGGGCGCGACTTCCCGCGCATGGTGGAGGCTGGTTTCAAGAGCGACAACCACATGCTCATGTTCCCCGCCGGACTGAACAGCCGTAAGCAGAAGGACGGCTCAATCCACGACCTTCCGTGGAAGAAGACGTTCATCACGAAGAGCGTGGAGTGCCACCGCGACGTGGTGCCCATCTACTTCAGCGGACGCAACTCGGAACGCTTCTACCGCATAGCCAAGTTCAGCGACCGCTGGCTACCGTTCAATCTCGCCATGATATTCCTCGTCGACGAGATGTACCGCAACGTAGGCAAACACTTCGACATATACATCGGCAAACCCATCCCATGGCAGACGTTCGACAAGAGCCGCACGCCGCAAGAGTGGGCACAGTGGGTGCAGCAGGAGGCGTACAAGCTACCCTTGGAAAAGTAAAAAAGTAAAAGGGTAAAAAAGTAAAAAGGCTTAAGAAGGCTTAGAAAGGCTTAGTTCGGCTTAGTTAGCCAAGGCTTAGGAAGGCTTAAAGAGGCTTAGTTCGGCTTAAACGCTGCCAGAAGAAGGCTTAGTTCGGCTTAAACGCTGCCAGAAGAAGGCGCACCCCCAACAAAACAGAGAAAGCAAGAAAACAACAAACAATGGAAGAACCAATCATAGAACCCGTCAGCAAAGAGCTGCTCAGAAGCGAACTCACTCCCGAGCGTCAGCTCCGCATGACCAACAAGAGCAACAACGAGATATACATCATCACGGCACACAACGCGCCGAACGTGATGCGCGAGACAGGCCGTCTGCGCGAGATAGCATTCCGCGAGGCAGGCGGCGGCACCGGCAAGCCGATGGACATCGACGAGTTCGACACCTGCGCGAACTGCTACAAGCAGCTCATCGTGTGGAACCCCGAGGCAGAGGAGATCATCGGCGGCTACCGCTACATGCTCGGCACCGACTGGGAACTCGACGAGAACCGCCAGCCGAAGCTCGCCACAAGCCACATGTTCCACTTCTCCGAGAAGTTCATCAACGACTACATGCCCTACACCATCGAGTTGGGCCGCTCCTTCGTGACACTCGAGTACCAGAGCACACGCCGCGGAGCGAAGAGCCTCTTCGCACTCGACAACCTGTGGGACGGACTCGGCGCGCTCACCGTCATCAAGCCCAACGTGAAGTACTTCTTCGGCAAGATGACCATGTACCCGTCGTACATACGCCGCGGTCGCGACATGATTCTCTACTTCCTCAAGAAGCACTTCGACGACAAGGACAACCTCATCATACCGCTCCACCCGCTGAAGATAGAGACCCCTGAGGAGGAACTCGCAGCCTTGTTCTGCGAGGACGACTTCAAGAAGGACTACCTCATCCTCAACCGCGAGATACGTGCATTGGGCTACAACATCCCGCCACTCGTCAACGCCTATATGTCGCTCTCGCCAACCATGAAACTCTTCGGCACCGCCATCAACTACGGTTTCGGCGACGTAGAGGAGACGGGCATACTCATCGCCGTCGACGAGATACTCGAAAACAAGCGCGTGCGCCACATCGACTCGTTCATAAAGGAGCACCCCGAAGCTCTCAAAATAACGAGCGGTGCCAACAACGTCATCTACAAAGAACGCCCATAGGAGGGTATGGCATCCTGCCATACCCACGCACCCCTCCACACACTCCTCCATGCACCCCTCACACGCCCCTCACGCACCTCCCACACACCTCCCACACACCCTCCTCCGCACCCCCTCCGCACCCCCTCCGCATATTTTACCATCCGCATCGGTCGACGCAGACATCCGCATCGGTCGACGCAGACATCCGTAACGGTCGACGCAGACATCCGCAACGGTCGACGCAGACATCCGTAACGGTCGACGCAGACATCCGCAACGGTCGGCGCAGACATCCGCATCGGTCGACGCGGATGCCCCAACCTACCATATAGCAACATATTTTTCGCCCTAATAATTTGCAAATTCCAAATTATTTTACTTTATTTGCAGCCGTCAAGAAGATACAAACAACCAAATACTAATATTTTTTAAAACTATTTTATTATGAAAACCCAATTTTTACCCCCCCCCGATTGCTCGTCTGGTACTTGCAATCTTGATGTGCCTGCCCATCTGTGGTAGCCATGCATTTGCCCAAGAATCGTATGCCGTGTTCGACGAAGCTACAAACACGCTAACATTCAAACACGACACCAACAAACCCGATGGAGCGTTTGCGCTGAATGAGGGCAGAAATGCTCCAGGTTGGTATAACCCCAAAAAATCTGGAAGCAATTACATCAATAAAGTTGTCTTTGATGCCTCATTTGCAAAAGCACGCCCAACGAGTTGCTACAGCTGGTTCCGTGGTTGCATCGACTTAAAAATAGAGGGTATTGAATATCTGAACACAGAGAACGTGACAAACATGGGGTGCATGTTCGATGACTGTAGGTATCTCACAACACTTGACGTATCAAACTTCGACACAAAGAACGTGACAAACATGGGCTACATGTTCGCTGGCTGTACTTTTCTCACAACACTTGACGTATCAAACTTCGACACAAAGAACGTGACAAACATGAACAAGATGTTCTATGAATGTAATGGGCTCACTACACTGGATGTCTCAAACTTCGATACTAAGAACGTGACGGATATGCGTTGGATGTTCAGCTTCAATTCTGCTCTCACCACCATCTATGCAAGCGACAAGTTCGTGACAACAGCATGTAAAAAAGGTCAGAATATGTTTAAATACTGCACTAATCTTGTAGGTGCCGTACCCTACGACGACAACAAGATAGGCAAGGAAATGGCGAACTACACCACTGGATACTTCACATATAAAGCAGCTACAGGTATTGATGCGCCGACGGTGTCGGACGACACGACAGCGGAGTATTATGACCTGCAGGGTCGCCGTCTGAACGCACCACAAAAGGGTGTGAACATCGTGAAGCGTGGCAATAAAACAACAAAGGTGCTCGTGAAATAAACATCAGGGGGTGCAGCGGTCTCCGCTGCACCAACCAAGCAATAATAAACAGATAAACCCTGCAACAACAACCGACAACGAAACGTCGGATGGACAAATAAAAAAGCATTGGCGCATATAGGCTCTCAATAGAGAAACGAATTATGCACCAATGCTTTTTCTATTTTCATACTGGTTTTAATCCACCGGACTAAAATCGTCCTTGCCAACTCCGCAAAGTGGACAAACCCAATCTTCTGGAAGATCTTCAAATGCTGTACCTGGCTCTATGCCATTCTCCGGGTCGCCGACAGCTGGGTCATACACCCAACCGCAGACATCACATACGTATTTCTTCATAGTCATATCGTTTTAATTGTTATCTGTTGCAAATATACACATTATACTTCAAACAACAAAGCGAAACGAGTAGAAGTTTTGTTAATTTATAATAATTACAAGCCCATGTAGTATCTGTTGGAGACTTTTCTCTGCAAGAAGCTTCTGTGCGTTCCGTGGGTTCTGTGGGAATACAGTTCTCCCACGGATTGCACTGGTCAACACAGATGGTTGGTTGCGTTAGTTCGCCCACGGAATCCACAGAACTCACAGAAGTTTGGTTGCGTTAGTGGCTGCGTGGGTACGGCAGGATGCCATACCCTCCTACATCTGTGTAAATCCGTGATATCTGTGGGAGGCTCTTCTCTACAAGAAGCTTCTGTGCGTTCCGTGGGTTCTGTGGGAATACAGTTCTCCCACGGATTGCACTGATCAACACAGATGGGTGGTTGCGTTAGTTCGCCCACGGAATCCACAGAACTCACAGAAGTTTGGGTGCGTTAGTAGGTGCGTGGGTACGGCAGGATACCATACCCTCCTACATCTGTGTAAATCCGTGCTATCTGTGGGAGACCCTTCTCTACAAGAAGCTTCTGTGGGTTCCGTGCGTTCTGTGGGAATATAGTTCTCCCACGGATTGCACTGATCAACACAGATGGTTGGGTGCGTTAATTCTCCCACGGAATCCACAGAACTCACAGAAGTTTGGTTGCGTTAGTGGCTGCGTGGGTACGGCAGGATGCCATACCCTCCTACATCTGTGTAAATCCGTGATATCTGTGGGAGGCTCTTCTCTACAAGAAGCTTCTGTGCGTTCCGTGGGTTCTGTGGGAATACAGTTCTCCCACGGATTGCACTGATCAACACAGATGGTTGGTTGCGTTAGGGGCTGCGTGGGTACGGCAGGATGCCATACCCTCCTACATCTGTGTAAATCCGTGCTATCTGTGGGAGACCCTTCTCTACAAGAAGCTTCTGTGGGTTCCGTGCGTTCTGTGGGAATATAGTTCTCCCACGGATTGCACTGATCAACACAGATGGTTGGTTGCGTTAGTGGCAGCGTGGGTATGGCAGGATGCCATACCCTCCTACATCTGTGTAAATCCGTGAAATCTGTGGGAGACTCTTCTCTACAAGAAGCCTCTGTGCGTTCCGTGTGTTCTGTGGGATATAGTTCTCCCACAGATTTCACAGATTCTCACAGATGGTTGGGTGCGTTAGTGGGTGCGTGGGTACGGCAGGATGCCATACCCTCCTATACGATGGGGAGCGAGATGCCCTGTATCTTCTGATAGATGTCGAGCGCGAAGATGTCGGTCATACCCGAGATATAATCGATGACAGCCATGACACGCGTAGCGAAGTCGTCGCTGTTGATGTCGTACTGACTGCTGAAGCGCTTGCGCAGCTGCTCCGAGTGGAACTTGCCAGGAGCGGTAGCAGCCTCGATGAGCGTGTCCATCAGCGTCTCCATAATCTTGTAACCCGACAACTCCACATCGAGCACCGGCTTCGAGTTGTATATACGCTGCACGCTCACCTCCGTGCAGTGGCGATACGCATCGCGCACGAGCGGAGTGACGTGGTCGATGAGCGAGCCCTGCAGTGTGCCGGCGAGTATCTCCTGTTCGTGCTGCACGAATGTCTTCGCACACTCGCTTTCGAGCAGTCCGATGGCGCAGGCACGCATATACACAATCTTCTCGTTGTTGTCGGTGATGCCCTCCTCCTCGATGCGGTCGAGAATGTTCTTACGCGACTCGTCGCTGAAGAAACCCAACAGCAGACCGCTCGCCTCGCCGTAGGAGAGGATGCGCAGCTTGTGAGCATCCTCTATGTCCATTATCTCGTAGCAGATGTCGTCGGCAGCCTCAACAAGATATACCAACGGATGGCGTGCGTAGCGCAGCGGTTCGCCCTCAGCCGATAGGCGCAGCATACCGAGGTCGTCGGCGATGCGCTGAAACGCCTCCTGCTCGAAGCAGAAGAAGCCGAACTTGCCTTTCTTGCCGGCACACTCACTCGAATACGGGTACTTCACGATGGAGGCAAGCGTGGAGTAGGTCATCACGAAACCGCCGTCGCGTCGTCCGTGGAAGCGGTGCGTGAGCAGTCGGAAGGCGTTGGCGTTGCCCTCGAAGTGCGTCAGGTCCTCCCACATCTGCGCCGACACACAAGGCTTCAACGCCAGTCCGCGGCCCTCGCGAAAGAACGCCTGTATAGCCTTCTCGCCAGAGTGTCCGAACGGCGGATTGCCCATGTCGTGCGCCAGACACGCCGTGCTCACGATGGTGCCCAGCTCCTCGAAGAGCGTACCCGCGAGTTCGGGGTGCACACGCTTCAGCGCACGCGCCACGTCATTGCCCAACGACATGCCCACGCTCGCCACCTCGAGCGAGTGAGTCAGGCGGTTGTGAACGAAGATGCTGCCTGGCAGCGGAAACACCTGTGTCTTGTTCTGCATACGACGGAACGGAGCCGAGAAGATAAGGCGGTCGTAGTCGCGTTTGAACTCCGAGCGGTCGTCGTGACGCTCGGGGTGGCGCAACTCCTGTCCGAGTCGCTTGTTCGATATGAGTTGTTGCCAATTCATTGCCATAATCGTTTTGTTTTGTTTATAGCACAAAATTAAAACTAATATTCCAAATAGACAAGAAGATTATTCACTCTGCTACCTATTTCCACTTTTTTAATACTCTAAAAAGGCGTAATCTCATTATAATTAAGTACTTTTGCAATTTGAAACATTACGTAACGTAAACCACAACAGAACACATAATGGTAAAAATAAAGATAGTGAACCGTGGCTCGCAGCAGCTTCCTGCTTACGCCACACCGCAGAGCGCAGGCATGGACTTGCGCGCCAACATCGTAGAACCCATCACGCTGCAGCCTATGGAGCGTCGCATCATACCCACCGGTCTGCACATCGCGCTGCCCGAGGGCTACGAGGCGCAGGTGCGCCCACGCTCAGGCTTGGCTCTGAAGCACGGCATCACCGTGCTCAACTCGCCTGGCACTATCGATGCCGACTATCGTGGCGAGCTGGGCGTGCTGCTCATCAACCTCTCCACCGAGCCCTTCGTGATTGAAGCCGGCGAGCGCATCGCACAGATGGTCATAGCACGCCACGAGCAGGGCGAGTTCTGTCTCGTTGAGGAGCTTGACGAAACAGAGCGCGGCGAGGGTGGCTACGGACACACCGGAGTGAAATAAGTAGGAGGCTACGGCATTCTTGCCGTAGCCATCAACAACAGAAATATAAATTTGCAATGGCTACGGCAGGAATGCCGTAGCCTCCTACGGTTAGCCCTCCGTCGGCAACTCACTTCCAAACAATTAAAGAAGAAGAAAATGAAGAAATACATACTCGTTGCGATAGCCATGGCAGTTGTCGCTCCGCTCTTAGCTATCGGCGGAGCACGCACGGGCACATCGGTCGACATGAAGTGCGACACGATGACCATCTCTGCCGACTCGCTACTGAAGGAGACTCCACTATTCGACCGCCTGTACCTCGACGCAGTGTGCCGACAGATTGCGGGCGACTCCACAACATCAGCACTGTTAGAGCGATGCCACGAGATGCGCCCCGACGCTGCTGAGGTGTACTACTCGTTAGCCCACTCGTACCTAAAGCAGGGCAACGACTCGCTCGCAAGAGTGAACATGCGCCGAGCTGCCGAACTGCAACCCGACAACGACAACTACCTTGAGAACGTGGCGGAGACATACATCGACCAACGCGAGTACGACCGCGCCATCGAAGCCTACGAACAGCTCTACGCACACCACCGCGACCGCAGCGACGTACTCGAGCTATTGGTGCGACTGTATAACGCAAAGAAAGACTACCACAAGATGCTCTCCACCATCGACCGTATGGAACAAGCCGACGGACCAAGCGAAGAGATATCACTCATGCGCATGGGCATCTACGAGCAGCAAGGCGACAAGAAGAACGCCTACCGCATACTCCACGCGCTCACCAACGACCACCCCAACGAGCCGTCGTACAAGGTGATGCTCGGCAACTGGCTCATGCAGCACGACCGCAAGAGCGAAGCCTACAACTGGTTCAAGAGCGCACTGGAGGACGACAAGCAAAACGAATTCGCACTGAACTCACTCTACGACTACTACCGCAGCATGGGCGACGACACGAAGGCACGACAACTGCGCGACAACATACTGTTCAGTCCGCAGACCGACATAAAGACAAAGCTCTCGATGCTGCAGCAAGCGATACGCGAGAACGAACAGGAGCAGGGTGGCGACTCAACGGCTGTGCTCGCACTGTTCGACAAGATAATGCTCGCCACACCACGCAACGCCGAGCTATCCAATCTTAAGGCGATGTACATGCGAGTGAAGAAGATGCCGCAGGACAGCATCAACGCCGCATACGCACACACTCTCTCCTTCGAGCCAGACAACCTGTCGGCACGCCTCACACTGGCGCAGAACAAATGGGAGGAGAAAAAGTGGGACGAAGTGGTCGACCTCTGCGACAAGGGCATACAGTACACGCCCGAGGAGCTGACCTACTACTACTTCATGGCACTTGCATACATACAGCAGGATAAGGATCAGAAGGCTTACGAAGCGTGCAAACGCGGACTCAACGAGATTGACTTGAACAAAGCCGACGAGCCAGAACGCAACATGGCATCGGACATGTACGGCATAATTGGCGACATGAGCTACACCAACCAGAACTACGACGAGGCGTTCAGCGCATACGAGAAGGCGATAACCATATACCCTGACAACATACAGGTGCTGAACAACTACGCCTACTACCTCTCGCAGCAGAACACACAGCTCGACCACGCAGCCGAGATGAGCCTGCGAACGCTCAAGGAGGAACCCACCAACGCCACTTACCTCGACACCTATGCCTGGATACTGTTCCTGCAGAAACGCTACGACGAGGCAAAGGCATACGTCGACCTCACACTGCAGAACAGCAAGAATCCCGACAAGGTGCTCTTAGAGCACGCAGGCGACATCTACCTCATGGCAGGCGACAAGGAGAAAGCCGTCAGCTACTGGAAGCAAGCCATAGAAGCCGGAGGCAACAAGGCATCGCTCGAACGCAAGATAAAAACACGCAAGCTGAAGTAGCAACACAAGTGCTGCCACAGCGTGCATAACCCGAACAACATAACAAAACAATATCAACAAGATGAAACATATACTTAGATACGCACCGATAGCTGCAGCCCTGCTGCTCATCACCTCCTGTGCAAGCAAGAAAGCCATCACCGACGGCACACAACTGCCAACACAGACCTCCAAGACAGACAAGAACGCCGAGAAGGAGGCTGCAAGACAGTCGCTACAGTTCGTACAGCGCATCGCCAACAACAACGTGGCGACAGAGAATATCCTCACAAGTGGCGACTTCACGCTACAGTTGGGCAGCAAGGAGATTACGGTGCCAGCCAAACTGAGTATGCGCAAGGACGAGTGCATACGCATACAACTGCTCATGCCTATACTGCGCAGCGAACTGGCACGCATAGAGTTCACACCCAACTACGTGCTGCTCCTCGACCGCTACCACAAGGAGTACATCAAAGCCTCTTACTCCGAAGTGAGCTTCCTCGCCAACAACGGACTCTCGTTCTACAGCCTGCAAGCACTCTTCTGGAACCAGCTCACAGCGCCTGGCGCAAAGACCGTCACCGAGGCTGACATGAAGAAATTCGTAGCCGACGTGGCAACGGGCAGCTCACGAGTGCCCGTGACGCTCAAGGCAGGCAACATCACCTACAAGTGGAGCGTGGACGCAGCAACAGCACTCATCAAGGGTGCCGACATAACATACAAAAGTGCCGCACACGGCACCTCGTCGCTCACGTGGACATACAACGACTTCAACACCGTAGGACAGAAGAAGTTCCCTACAACACAGCTGTTCGGCTTCAGCACCAACTACGGCGGAAGCAACCACGCTGCGCAGGTGACGCTACAGATGGCATCGCCTAAGACCTCTACCAACTGGGACACAAAGACAGAGGTATCATCGAAGTACCGCAAGGTGGAAGTAGACGAACTGCTCCGCAAGATAACATCGCTGCAATAAAAGCCGGCACAACGCCGCAATAAACCCATCGTAAGATAATGAACAAGTTGCTACACATATTAATCGCCACACTCCTCATCGCAGCCACGCCCAACATGGCTACCAGTGCCGACGCACAACAGCAGAAGCGCACCACCACTGCGAAGAAACACACCACGCAGCGCAAGACAACAACCACTGCAAAAAAGAAAACCACTGCGAAGAAAAAGACCACAACTACGCAGCGCAAGAAGCGGGGCACAGCAAAGCAGAACAACGCAAAGTACTCTACAGCCGAGATACGCGGACTGCAGAGCAAGCGTTCGGGCATACAGAAGGAGATAAAGAAGCAGGAGGCGGCTCTGCGCGCCAACAGAGCCGACGTGAAGAAGCGCCTCAACGACCTGCTTATACTCAACAGCGAAATCGACCGTCACAAGCAGAACATCGACGGCATACAGCGCGACATCACGCACCTCGACGGCAACATCGGACTGCTCAACGCCCAGCTCGCCACACTGCAGCAGCAGCTGAAGGAGCGCAAGGCGAAGTACGTGAAGTCGATGCGCTACATATCGCGAAAGCACACCATGCAAGACCGCCTCATGTTCATCTTCTCGGCGAAGAGCTTCACCGAGATGTACCGCCGTCTGCGCTTCGTGCGCGAATACGCTTCATGGCAGAAAGCGCAGGGCGAAATGGTGAAAGCCAAGCAGGAGCAGGTGAACGAAAAGCAGAAGCAGCTGCAGCAGGTGCGCGGACAGAAAAACGTGATGCTCGACAAGGGCAGACAGGAGCACCGCGCGCTCGAGAGCAAGCAGAGTGAACAGCAGACTATGGTTAACTCGCTGCAGAAGCAGCAGAAGACTATACAGAGCGTAATAGCGAAGCAGCGTAAGGACGCCAGCGCCCTCAATGCGCAAATCGACCGACTCATAGCCATAGAGGTGGAGAAGGCGCGCAAGCGTGCTGAGGAGGAGGCACGTCGCAAGGCAGCAGAGGCAGCCGCAGCAAAGAAGCGTCGCGAGGCAGAATTGGCACGCAAACGTGCCGAGGCAGAGCGAGCACGCGCCGAGAACGAACGCCGTCTGCGTGAGGCACGCGAGGCTGAGGAGCGCGCTAAGCAGCGTGCACGCGAGGCTACCGCACAGCAGAAGGAGCGCGCCGAGCAACAGGCACGCGAAGCTGAAGCACAGCGCGAGGCTATAGAGCGCAAAGCAAAAGCCGACGAGCGACGCTCATCGAAGGAGCTGGCAGAGGCTAAGCGCGACGTAGAGCAGACCTACACCGTGTCGTCGGTAGACCGCATGATGTCGGGAGGCTTCGAGGCTAACCGCGGACGCCTGCCGATACCGCTCACCGGCGGTTGTCGCATCGTGTCGCACTACGGACAGAACACCATTGAGGGTCTGCGCGGCGTGACACTCGACAACAAAGGCATCAACATAAAGGGACAACCAGGCTGCCAGGCACGCGCCGTGTACGACGGCGTGGTAAGTGCAGTGTACGGCATCGGCGGACAATGGCTCGTCATGGTGCGCCACGGCGTGTACATCTCCGTATATTGCAACCTCACATCGGTGAGCGTGCATCGCGACCAGAAGGTGTCTACCGGCCAGGCACTCGGAGCAGTCGGCGGCGACAACATACTGCAGTTCCAGCTGCACAAGAACAGCACCCGACTCAACCCAGAGCCGTGGCTTAGACGATAAAACAGGCGAAACAGCATAGAAAATTCAGTAAATATTTGCTTACGTTGCAGAAAATTAGTAATTTTGCATCGTTCAGTGGAATGAGGGGCTCCAAGAGAGCTCCTCATTTTTATTTATAATTGAAATATATGATAAACAAAGACACCGTAAGAAGTATCGTAGAAGAGTGGCTTGACGGCAAGGAGTACTTCCTTGTTGACATCGAGATAAGCCCCGACGACCGTATCGTAGTAGAAATTGACCATGCCGACGGCGTGTGGATTGAAGACTGCGTAGAATTGAGCCGTTTCATCGAAGACCACCTCAGCCGCGACGAAGAGGACTATGAACTTGAAGTAGGCTCAGCCGGACTGGGACAGCCGTTCAAAGTGGCTCAACAGTACCACTGCTTCGTAGGCAAGGACGTAGAAGTGCTCGACGCAGACGGAAAGAAGTACAAAGGCGTACTCAAAGCCGTAGAGGGCAACGACTTCACTGTGACGGTGCAGGAGAAGCAGAAAGTGGAAGGCAAGAAGCGCCCACAACTCGTGGAGACCGACTACACCTTCCAGATGGACAAAGTGAAATATACAAAATACTTAATAAATTTCAAATAAGCTATGGCAGCAGTAAAAAAAGACGACGTGGTGAGCATGTTCGACTCTTTCAAGGAGTTTAAAGAGACAAAGAACATCGACCGCACCACATTGGTAAGCGTGTTGGAGGAGAGCTTCCGCAACGTTCTCGCAAAGATCTTCGGAAGCGATGAGAACTTCGACGTTATCGTGAACCCAGACAAAGGCGACTTCGAGATTTACCGCAACCGCGTGGTAGTGGCTGATGGCGAGGTAGAGGACGAGAACAAGCAGGTGTCGCTCACCGAGGCACGCAAGATAGAGCCCGACTACGAGGTGGGCGAGGACGTTTCAGAACGTGTCGACTTCGCTAAGTTCGGTCGCCGCGCCATCCTCAACTTGCGCCAGACCCTTGCTTCGAAGATATTGGAGCTCGAGCACGACTCGCTATACAACAAATATAAAGACCGCGTAGGTCAGGTAATCGCAGCCGAGGTATATCAGGTATGGAAGCGCGAGGTGCTCGTAGTTGACGACGAGAACAACGAGCTCATCCTCCCGAAGGCAGAGCAGATTCCGGCAGACGTATATCGCAAGGGCGAGACAATACGCGCCGTCATCGAGCGCGTTGACAACGAGAACAACAACCCGAAGATTATCCTCTCACGCACCAGTCCGATGTTCCTCCAGCGCCTTCTTGAGGCAGAGGTGCCCGAGATAGCAGAAGGCCTCATCGCCATCCGTCGCATCGCACGCATCCCTGGCGAGCGCGCCAAGATAGCAGTAGAGAGCTTCGACGACCGCATCGACCCGGTAGGCGCATGTGTAGGCGTAAAGGGTAGCCGTGTGCACGGCATAGTACGCGAGCTCTGTAACGAGAACATCGACGTAATCTGCTACACCGGCAACACAAAACTCTTCATCCAGCGTGCACTCTCACCGGCTAAGGTGTCGAGCATCAAGATTGACGAGGAGAACAAGAAGGCAGAGGTATATCTGAAGCCAGAGGAAGTGAGCCTCGCCATCGGTCGCAGCGGCTTGAACATCAAGCTCGCATCGCTGCTCACAGAGTACACCATCGACGTGTTCCGCGAAGTGTCGGAGGAGGACGCAGACGAGGACATCTACCTTGACGAGTTCGCTGACGAAATCGACCAGTGGGTTATCGATGCCATCAAGGGCATCGGTCTCGACACAGCAAAGGCAGTGCTCAACGCTCCGCGCGATATGCTCGTTGAGAAGGCAGACCTCGAAGAGGAGACTGTCGACAACGTGCTGAAGGTGTTGCGCGCCGAGTTCGAGTAAACAAGATACATATAAGGGAGTCTCAAAACCGCATGGTGTTTGAAGCTCCCTTAGCGAGTATCTAAACACTCATTTAAGTTTCGCAAGCGAAAGTAGTTAAGAAGTTAAGGAGTTGTCGCGCCCTACGGTCGCTAAGGAGTTAAGCCATTAGTTTTTTTGCTTGATATAGCATTATAAGCATTTGGCTTAACTTCTTAACTCCTTTAACTACTGAATTCTCTGAACTTGCGAAAGTTCAGACACTAACATATTTATAATCATAATTATTAAGGAAAAGGAAAGACGTAAAGCGGGTAGCTTTCTCCACGCTACGCCCCGAAAAAGGGCACGAGGCAGAAGCAGAGGTAGGCAGACGTTTTACTTTTTTACTCCTTTACTCTTTTACTTTTAAAACATCAAAATATGAGCATCAGGTTAAACAAAGCATTACGAGAGTTGAACATCGGGCTCCAGACGGCAGTGGAGTTCCTTGAGAAGAGAAGTGACCTTGGAGAAGTAAAGGCAGAGCCAAGCTTCAAGCTGAGCGACGCACAGTACGACGCACTCGCTGGAGCCTTCCAGCAGGACAAGGAGGTTCGTTCTCAAGCCGAGAAGCTCTTGCAGAAGAAGCCGAAAGAGAAGAAACGCAGCGAGGAGCCACAGGCTGAGCCACTCCTCAAGTCGTCTACTCAGCAGCAGTACAAGCCGCTGGGCAAAATAGACCTTGACAGTCTGAACAAGAAGCCAGCGCAGACAAAGCCAGCAACACCTGAGACTCATAAAGAGCCGCAGGCGAAGACTAATGCCGTAAGTCAGAAGCCGGCAACAAACGAAGCACCACAGAAAGCAAGCACAGAGGCTAACGTGGACAATCACAACAAAAATCAGAACACTGTGGGTCAGAACAAAGAGCACAAACAAGAAAAGAAGCAGGAGGTAAAGACTGCTACAAGCAACACAGCAAGCACCCCGAAGAAGGTGGAGGCTACAAACAATCAGGCTGAGACAGCAAAGACAGAAACAGACATCTTCACAACCAAGAGCGAGAAGAAGATGCTCAACGCACCAAAGGTGAACGTGTTGGGCAAGATAGACCTCTCTACTCTCAACCAGAGCACCCGTCCGAAGAAGAAGTCGAAGGAGGAGAAGCGCAAGGAGCGTGAGGACAAGGCTCAGCAGCAGCGCGGCGACAAGAAGAAACGCGAACGCATCAACAAGGTGCGCGTGGACATCAACGCTGCGTCGAACCAGCCCAACGGAGGCAATGGTGGCAAGCAGAACGGTGGCGGCAATGCCGGCACAAGCAACAAGAACAAGAAGAAGAACCGCAACCGCGGCGGACAGCAGAAGCCCGCTGAGGTAAACGACGAGGACGTAGCACGCCAGGTAAAGGAGACACTCGCACGCCTCACAAACAAGCAGAACCAGAACAAGAAGGGCGCGAAGTATCGTAAGGAGAAGCGCGAGGCTGCTCAGGAGAAGATAAACGAGGAGCTGCGCGAGGAGAAGAAGGAGAGCAAGACACTGAAGCTGACCGAGTTCGTTACCGTATCGGAGCTCGCTACGATGATGAACGTGAGCGTGAACCAGGTGATTGGTACGCTCATGAGCGTGGGCATCATGGTGTCTATAAACCAGCGTCTCGATGCCGAGACCATCAACCTCGTGGCTGAGGAGTTCGACTTCAAGACAGAATACGTAAGTGCAGAGGTGCAGGAGGCTATCACCGAGGTGGAGGACGACGAGAACGACCTTGTTCCGCGCGCTCCGATCGTAACCGTGATGGGCCACGTAGACCACGGTAAGACCTCTTTGCTCGACTATATACGCAAGACAAACGTCATCGCAGGCGAGGCTGGCGGCATCACACAGCACATCGGTGCATACAACGTGCAGTTGGAGGACGGACGTAAGATTACGTTCCTCGACACTCCGGGTCACGAGGCGTTCACCGCTATGCGTGCCCGTGGTGCTCAGGTGACGGATATCGCCATCATCATCATCGCTGCCGACGACGCTGTGATGCCTACCACCAAGGAGGCTATCGCGCACGCTCAGGCTGCCAACGTGCCGATGGTGTTCGCTATCAACAAGATTGACAAGCCGGGTGCCAACCCCGACCGCGTTCGCGAGGAGCTGGCAGGCATGAACCTCCTCGTCGAGGAATGGGGCGGCAAGTACCAGTGCCAGGAGATAAGCGCCAAGAAGGGCGTAGGCATCAGCGAACTCATGGAGAAGGTGCTCCTCGAAGCCGAGATGCTCGACCTCAAGGCTAACCCTAACCGCAAGGCAACGGGCTCTATCATCGAGTCGTCGCTCGACAAGGGTCGTGGCTACGTGTCGACAGTGCTCGTAAGCAACGGCACACTGCGCGTGGGCGACAACATCATCGCCGGCACATCATGGGGCCGCATCAAGGCCATGTTCAACGAGCGCAACCAGCGCATACAGTCGGCAGGTCCGGCTGAGCCAGCTATCATCCTCGGCTTGAACGGTGCGCCGACAGCCGGCGACTCGTTCCACGTGCTCGACACCGAGCAGGAGACACGCGACATCGCCAACAAGCGCTTGCAGCTGCAGCGCGAGCAGGGCTTGCGCACACAGAAGCGTCTCACCCTCTCGGATATCTCTCACCGCATCGCCCTCGGCTCGTTCAAGGAGCTTAACATCATCGTTAAGGGTGACACCGACGGCTCTATCGAGGCTATCTCCGACTCGTTCATCAAGATGTCTACAGAGAAGATCAAGGTGGACGTTATCTACAAGGCAGTAGGTCAGATCTCGGAGAGCGACGTAACGCTCGCCGACGCTTCCGACGCTATCATCGTGGGCTTCCAGGTGCGCCCGTCTGCCGCAGCACGCAAACTGGCTGAGCAGGAAGGCGTAGAAATCAACACCTACTCTGTCATCTACGACGCTATCGACGACGTCAAGTCGGCTATGATCGGTATGCTCGACAAGGTGAAGAAGGAGGTTATCACCGGTCAGGTGGAGGTGCGCGAGGTGTACAAGATCTCGAAGGTGGGCACCGTTGCCGGTTGCTACGTCACAGAAGGCAAGGTACACCGTGGCGACCGTGCCCGTGTCATCCGCGACGGTATCGTGGTTCACACCGCCGACATCGCTGCCCTCAAGCGCTACAAGGACGACGTTAAGGAGGTGGCTACCAACTTCGAGTGCGGTATCTCGCTCGTCAACTTCAACGACATACAGCAGGGCGACGTGCTCGAGACATTCACCGAGATTGAGGTTAAACAGACACTGTAATACAGGAATTAGTTATAATCATAGATATAATGAACTTACTTGAACACATTGTTGCTCGTGCAAAGAGCAACAAACAACGCATCGTGCTTCCTGAAGCAACAGAGGAGCGCACACTGAAGGCTGCCGACCGCGTCCTCGCTGACGAGTTGGCTGACCTCATCCTCATCGGCAACCCCGACGAGCTGAAGACTCTCGCCGCAAAGTGGGATCTTCACAACATCGACAAGGCTACTGTCGTAGACCCGTTGAACAACCCGAAGGCAGAGGAGTACGCAGAGCTCCTCGCCGAGCTTCGCAAGAAGAAGGGCATGACTATCGAGCAGGCTCGCGAACTCGTGAAGAACCCGCTCTACCTCGGCTGCATGATTATCAAGACCGAGGGTGCTGACGGTCAGATTTCTGGTGCGCTGAGCACCACCGGCGACACTCTTCGCCCTGCATTGCAGATCATCAAGTGCGCTCCCGGCGTGACCTGCGTGAGCGGCGCAATGCTCATGCTCACCCACGAGCACCAGTACGGCGACGACGGCATCATCGTCATGGGCGACGTAGCCGTTACACCGGTTCCGACAGCAGAGCAGCTGGCTCAGATTGCTGTTTGTACAGCGCAGACAGCACGCTCGGTGGCTGGCATCCAGGACCCACGCGTAGCTATGCTGAGCTTCTCTACAAAGGGCTCTGCAAAGCACGAGGTGGTAGACAAGGTGGTTGAGGCTACACGCCTTGCTCACGAGCTGGCTCCTGAGCTGAAGCTCGACGGTGAGCTGCAGGCTGACGCAGCCCTCGTTCCGGCTGTTGGCGAGAAGAAGGCGCCGGGCTCTCCTATTGCCGGCCACGCCAACGTTCTCGTTGTGCCGTGCCTCGAGGTGGGCAACATCTCGTACAAGCTCGTTCAGCGCTTGGGCGATGCGCTCGCTATCGGTCCGATCCTTCAGGGTATCGCACGCCCAGTGAACGACCTCTCGCGCGGTTGCTCTGTAGAGGACATCTACTACATGGTGGCTATCACAGCTTGCCAGGCAATGGACGCTAAGTAACAACTCAAAACTCAAAAATCAAAGTAATGAAGATATTGGTTCTTAATTGTGGCAGCTCTTCAATCAAATATAAGCTGTACAATATGGACGACAACTCAGTGCTGGCAGCAGGCGGTGTTGAGCGTATCGGTCTTGATGAGGCATTCATCAAAATCACTCTGCCTAACGGCGAGAAGAAGAAAATCATGCACGACATGCCCGACCACAAGGAAGGTGTCAACTTCGTGTTTCAGTGCTTGCTCGACCCTGAGTTCGGCGCAATCAAGTCGCTCAGCGAGATCGACGCCGTAGGCCATCGCATCGTGCAGGGTGGCGACCTCTTCGAGAAGAGCGTCATCGTCGACAAGTCGGTAGAGGACGGCATCGAGAGCCTCTGCGACCTCGCACCGGTACACAACGCCGGCCACCTGAAGGGCTTGCGCGCCGTAGACAAGCTGATGCCGGATGTGCCGCAGGTGTGCGTGTTCGACAACGCCTTCCACAGCACCATGCCCGACTACGCTTACCTCTACGCCGTGCCTTACGAGCTCTACGAGAAGTATCACGTACGCCGCTACGGCTTCCACGGCACCAGCCACCGCTACGTATCGCAGCGCGTGTGCGAGTTCCTTGGCCGCGACATCAAGACACAGCGCATCATCACCTGCCACATCGGCAACGGCGCGTCTGTGTCTGCCGTTAAGTTCGGCAAGTGCATCGACACCTCTATGGGTCTCACTCCGCTCGCTGGCGTGATGATGGGCAGCCGTTCTGGCGATATTGACCCGTCTGCCGTTACCTTCCTCATGGAGAAACTCGGCAAGAAGCCGCAGGAGATGGCAGACTTCCTCAACAAGGAGAGCGGTGTGCTCGGCATCACAGGCATCTCTTCTGACATGCGCGAGGTAGAGAGCGCTGCTGCTGAGGGCAACGAGCGCGCACAGCTCGCTCTGAAGATGTACAACTACCGCATCAAGAAATACATCGGTGCTTACGCTGCCGCTATGGGTGGTGTGGACATCATCGTATGGACAGCCGGTGTGGGCGAGAACCAGGTGGGCACTCGCCTTGAGGCTTGCTCAGGTCTTGAGTTCCTCGGCGTAGAGATGGATGCCGAGGCTAACAAGGTGCGCGGCGAAGAGGCTATCATCTCTACTCCTGAGTCTAAGGTAACGGTTTGCGTTATCCCGACCGACGAGGAGCTGATGATTGCTAAGGACACCATGGCACTGCTTCAGAAGTAATTTGCTGTCTTTTGCCACGGCGTGTGGCTTCGCAGCCTCAGCTTCGACGGCATAAACAATAAGCATAAACGAAACACACGGGGATGCACCTGCATCGTTGTGTGTTTCGTTTTTTTTATCGTAGGCTATCAGTAGGAGGAGGATATGTCAAAACTATGTTTGGCTACCAAATTGTGTTAATTGGTAGCCAAATATATTGCTATTTCAATTAAAAATCGTATCTTTGTGCCATAAACAAATAGTATTGATTATGGTTGTAGTTAGCACAAGAGACTTTCGCACTAATCAGACTAAGTATCTGAATTTGGCAAAAGCAGGAGAGCACGTAGTCCTAAAATCGCGTGCTGGCAGTTTCCGCATCTTCCCCGATGACGGAAATGATACCATTGACGCATCGCGCGACTTGATGGAAGAACTCAGAAACGCTTTGACAGAGGTAAAGGAAGCCATTGCCGGAAAGCGTAAACTTCAATCTGCAGAAAGTTTGCTCGATGAGTTGTAATATTACAGTATCGGTTTCTGACGACTTTGCAAAAGAAGCAAAACGTCTCGCTAAGAAATATCCAAGTTTTAAACAAGACTACAAGGATTTTCTCGATAGTATTAAAGAAAACCCTCTGCAAGGCGATGAGATTACAAAAAACATACGCAAAATCCGTATGGCTATCAAATCAAAAGGCAAAGGTAAATCTGGTGGAGCAAGAGTCATCACGTTCAATGTTCTTACCAATGTCGAAAATGGTCAGGTTGTTTTACTTCTTCTCTATGATAAAGAGGAGTCGTCTACTGTCAAGACCGATGTCGTAAAGCAAATGGTGCGCGACATGGGATTTGAAATGTAACGAAATTCTACAAATCCTTTACAATGGGTGGAGTATTTTGAACTAAAATAATCCTTTTATAATTTGATTTGTACCCCAGAACCAAGTCTTTTTGTTCTGTGCCAATCTGTGCATTCTGTGGGAGAATCTTATCAGCAAGGCACCATTCTATTATAAAATGATATTCAGCAAACATTATAAAAAAAATGTTTTGCGAAAATATCTACCATATCTGCCAGCATCACTACAACTCTCTGAATACCAACAACATAAAGACTGACAGATACACTCCAAAAACGGGAATATCTACCAGTCCATCTACCAGTCTATCTGCCATACCCTCCACCGCAACCGGAACATCATTCCACCGCAACCGGAACATTATTCCACCGCAACCGGAACATTATTCCACCGCAACCGGAACATCATTTTAGCACTACCGGAACCACCTTCTCTCGCCACAAGCATTAGGCATTAAGGTTGAATACCTTGGGAGTATCGTTACAAAACATATTGGCAGGGTTAATATGGCGACTAAAAAACTTGGTTTTTCGGATTATTCTCGCTAACTTTGTCATCTAAAATGGTTGCGTTTGTCGCCGACTTGCAAAATCTAAATAAAATCATTTTAAGCAATCAACATTATGAAAAAGACTCTACTCTTATTGGGCTTCGTGCTCGCTACAATAGCAGCCAACGCACAAACCCTCTTGGGCACCACCCTATCAAAAAATACCACGCAGAAGGAGCGCGTGCTGAAGGCTCCCAACAAGGCTGCGCTGCACAAGCAGAGCGTGCCTAAGGACGAGAAACCCATCTACAACCCCGAGGGCGAAGACGAGGCGTACATCATGGCGTACACCGAGAACAACGGCTTCTACGAGAAGCAGTACACCAACGGTAAGGTGACGGTGCGCCAGGACGGCACCACCTACTACTTCAACGGACTCACACCGGGCGGCAACCGCGACTACCGCGGTGCCGAGGAGAGCTGGCTGAAGGGCGAGAAGGTGGGTAACGAGATTGTCATCAAGGCAGGACAGGTGCTCGTGCAGAACGATGCCAAGACACTCTACCTCGAGATTGTACACGCCGACGAGGATGGCAACGTGACGAGCTTCGAGAAGGAGGCACGCCTCGCCATCGGCGAACAGGGCGAGCTGACAACGCAGAACGGCGACATCTTCGCCATATACGAGGACGCAGAGACGGAGGACGAGGCTGGCTTCTACGGCTTCTTCTACAACATGAAGCTGCAACCATTGGGCGAGTTCGTGCGCTTCGAGTTCCCGAAGGGCGTGAAGCCGCAGACCTACGTGTTCAGCGGCACGGATGTCTACGGCGCGAAGACATCGCGCCTGGTGAAGGTGGCGTTCAGCGACGGCAAGTTCTTCATCAGCGGACTCGCCTCAAAGTCGCCCGAGGAGGTGTACGAGGGCACATACAGCGGCACAACGGCTTCCATCCCGTCGTTCCAGATTGTGAAGGATGCCGACCTCTTCTTCTACCGCATTGCGCCGGTGAGCGTGGACAAGGATATGAACTACGAGTATCTCCGCACCATCAACTTCAACTTCTCTGCCGACCGCAAGCAGCTCACAATGGCTCCTGCCGAGGCTTACCTCTGCGAGACAACCTACGACCTGAAGGAGTTCGTGACGACCGCCACGGGCGTGACGATGAAGTACTACGCCGGCGACCACGCTACCAAGCCCGCCATGCCGACCAACCTTGATTGGGACGAGCTGAACAAGGCACTCACGTTCAACATACCGACCGAGGACGTGAACGGAGAGTATATCAACGCCGAGAAGCTGAGCTACCGCATCTATGCCGACGGCAAACGCTATACGTTCACCACCGACCTCTACGACCACCTCACAAAGGACATGGACGAGATTCCGTTCGGCTTCACTGACAACTACGACATCGTGAACAACGGTACACTGAAGGTTATCTACTTCCACAACCTGCAGGCGAAGAAGCTGCACGTGGAGAGCGTGTACACCGTAGACGGCACGGCAACCACTTCCGACCGCGCACTCTACGACTTCGACCCGACGGGCATCAGCAGCAACACCGCAGCGAAGCAGCCTGTCAGTACACGCTACTACTCTATGGAGGGTGCGCAGATTGCTACACCTGCCAAGGGCACCATCGTGCTCAAAGCCGTGACCTATGCCGACGGCAAGCGCAAGGTTACAAAGGAAATAGTGAAATAACATATAAAATGGATATACAGCAATTCAACAATACAAAATGGAGTCGCAACATAATCCTCGTAGACGGCGATTATGTCGACTCCGTAGCCTTCAACCTCTCGGTCAACTTCGAGCGTATGCTCGGCAGACGCATACCGAAGGCAGACCTCGCACGCTGGATCGACTGCGTGGCACTCGACGGCGGAATGCGCGAGAGTCGCGACAGCGAGGGCGAGACGCAGGTCATCTTCATCCACTCGAAGGAGAAGGCTGCGCTCGAGAACTTCGCACCCGGCAACTACGAAGCCGACCTCAACGCAAAGGCGTTCAAGGACGGTCTGGGCGAGTTCATCCTCAGCTCCTACCCCGTTGAAGAGGTTGTGAAGCACAACGACTTCTTCCTCGACATCCTCAAAACCGTGGTCAACCACAAGGACGTGCATCGCGTGATGGCTATCCCCAACGCCGAGCACCCCGCGCTCTGGGATGCCCTGCGCCACGCCCTTCGCGACGTTGATGACGAGGAGAAACGCGTCACGCTCTTCGCCATGCAGCCCCTCGAAGGTGGCAACTTCAAGCAGGAAATCTTAGGCTATTCGCTCATGAACGCCCTCGGGATAAAAGGCAGCGAGCTGTAAAGCGGTGGGCTGGGGTTTGCCTCAGAGTAGTGACTGTTAATAGAAGTAGATAATCAATAAAACCCAAAACTAAGTGGTAAAACATCTATATATCATAGCAGGATGCAATGGAGCTGGCAAGACAACGGCTTCAAACACTATTCTTCCCAAGTCGCTGCTTGTGAAAGAATTTGTAAATGCAGATGAAATAGCAAAAGGATTATCTCCTTTCAACCCAGAAGGCGTAGCAATAGAAGCAGGACGCTTGATGCTTAAACGCATAGAAGAACTGCTAAATGCAGAGGAGTCATTCTCAATAGAAACGACACTGGCAACAAAGTCGTATGTTAACCTTGTAAAAAGGGCACACGAGAAAGGATATGTTGTACACGTATTGTTCTTCTGGCTTGACAGTATAGAATTGGCAAAAATGCGAGTAGCCGACAGAGTGGCAAACGGCGGACACAACATACCGACAGATGTCATTGAGCGACGATACTACTTAGGCATACGAAATCTATTCAGATTGTTTATGAACGAAGTGGATGTTTGGGTTTTGTATGACAACAGCTACAACAAAGGAGAACGAATCGCATTCGGAGGCAAAAATATTCAGACAAAGATAAAAGACGAAATTAAATTCAATAAAATAAAGAATCTATGAGCGAAGCGTATATTGAAGACTTTCTACAGAAAGTAGAAAGCGGATTGCAGGAAGCGCAACAGCATATGCTCGAAGAAAAAGCGCTGCACAATAATTCTGTAGTTGTCAGCGACGGCAAAGGTTGTGTATTGGAAATTCCAGCCAAAAAGATTCTGGCACAATCACACTCATAAACAGAAAGGGGCGGCAATATTATCTCTGTATACTTGCTATCCCTCTATCTAAATTTTCAACCCTAAAAAAACAACAAACTAAAAAATAGAAACAATGGGAAAAGTACTTATGATCGGCGCCGGTGGCGTCGCTACAGTTGCAGCGTTCAAGATTGCGCAGAACGCTGACGTTTTCACCGACTTCATGATTGCAAGCCGCACAAAGTCAAAGTGTGACCGCATTGTCGAGGCAATCGGCAACCCCAACATCAAGACCGCTCAGGTGGACGCCGACGATGTGGAGCAGCTCAAGGCTCTCTTCAACGACTACAAGCCGGAACTGGTCATCAACCTCGCCCTGCCCTATCAGGACCTCACCATCATGGAGGCTTGTCTGACTTGCGGATGCTCGTACCTCGACACCGCCAACTACGAGCCGAAGGACGAGGCTCACTTCGAGTACTCTTGGCAGTGGGCTTACAAGAAGCGTTTCGAGGAGGCTGGTCTGACAGCTATTCTCGGCTGCGGCTTCGACCCGGGCGTGACAAGCATCTTCACCGCTTATGCTGCTAAGCACCACTTCGACGAGATTCAGTATCTCGACATCGTAGACTGCAACGCCGGCAACCACCACAAGGCGTTCGCTACCAACTTCAACCCCGAAATCAACATCCGCGAGATCACTCAGAAGGGTCTCTACTGGGAGGACGGCAAATGGGTGGAGACTGCTCCGCTCGAGATTCACAAGCCGCTCACATACCCGGAGGTGGGTCCGAAGGAGAGCTACCTGCTCCACCACGAGGAGATAGAGTCGCTCGTGAAGAACTACCCGACCATCAAGCGCGCTCGCTTCTGGATGACTTTTGGCCAGCAGTACCTCACATACCTCGACTGCATCCAGAACCTCGGCATGTCGCGCATCGACGAGATAACATACGAGGCTCCGCTCGCCGACAACCCTTCGGAAAAGGTGAAGGTGAAGATTGTGCCGCTGCAGTTCCTCAAGGCCGTGCTGCCTAACCCGCAGGACCTCGGCGAGAACTACGACGGACAGACCTCTATCGGCTGCCGCATCCGTGGCATCAAAGACGGCAAGGAGCAGACCTACTATGTCTACAACAACTGCTCGCACGAGGCTGCCTACAAGGAGACCGGCATGCAGGGCGTAAGCTACACAACGGGTGTTCCGGCTATGATAGGCGCAATGATGTTCTTCAAGGGTCTGTGGCGCAAGCCGGGCGTTTGGAACGTAGAGGAGTTCGATCCAGATCCGTTCATGGAGCAGCTCAACAAGCAGGGTCTGCCTTGGCACGAGTTGTTCAATGTAGACATTGAATTATAAATTCAAAATTCTTAATATCATGGCAAAAGAAGAAATGAACATCGACCAGGCGGGCAAACTCAAAGCCCTCCAGGCTGCGATGTCAAAGATAGAGAAGGACTTCGGCAAGGGCTCCATCATGAAACTCGGCGACGAGCAGGTGGAGAACGTCGAGGTAATCCCTACCGGTAGCATCGGACTCGACGCCGCACTCGGTGTCGACGGCTACCCGAAGGGCAGAATTATCGAGATATACGGTCCCGAGTCGTCAGGTAAGACAACGCTCGCCATACACGCCATAGCCGAGGCACAGAAGGCAGGCGGCATCGCAGCGTTCATCGACGCCGAGCACGCCTTCGACCGCTTCTACGCTGCAAAGCTCGGCGTAGACGTAGACAACCTCTGGATATCGCAGCCCGACAACGGCGAGCAGGCACTCGAGATTGCCGACCAGCTCATCCGCTCATCGGCTATCGACATCATCGTTATCGACTCTGTGGCTGCGCTCACTCCAAAGGCGGAGATTGAGGGCGACATGGGCGACAACAAGGTGGGTCTGCAGGCTCGACTCATGTCGCAGGCGCTGCGCAAGCTCACCTCTACAATCTCGAAGACAAAGACAACGTGTATCTTCATCAACCAGTTGCGCGAGAAGATCGGCGTGATGTTCGGCAACCCCGAAACAACAACGGGCGGTAACGCCCTGAAGTTCTACGCTTCGGTGCGCCTCGACATCCGCAAGGTGACGGGCATCAAGGACGGCGACCAGATCATCGGCAACCAGGTGCGCGTGAAGGTGATCAAGAACAAGGTGGCACCTCCGTTCCGCAAGACCGAGTTCGAGATTATGTTCGGCGAGGGCATCTCAAAGGTTGGCGAGATGGTAGACCTCGGCGTAGAGTACGGCATCATCCAGAAGTCGGGTTCGTGGTACAGCTACAATGGCTCGAAACTGGCGCAGGGTCGCGACGCTACAAAGACTCTGCTGAAGGACAACCCCGAACTCTGCGAGGAACTCGAAATGCTCATCAAGAAGGCTATCGCCGAGCACCGCGAGGCGTAGCGTCATAGGAGGGTATGGCATCCCTGCCATACCCACGCACCCACATTCTTGAAATTGCCTCCCACAGATGCAATCTCAGGGGGTGCAGCAGTCTCTGCTGCACCAACAAAGCAAGCGGTGTCCTCCCACAGAACGCACGGAACGCACAGAATCTTCTTGCAGAGAAGAGCCTCCCACAGATGGCACAGATCAACACAGAAGTTTAGGGGGTGCTGCACCCCCTGCAAGAAGTTCTGTGGGACAACACCACGCACCCTAACTATCTGTGCAAATCAGTGAAATCCGTGGGAGGACACAAGATCCTTGGTCGGTGCACTTCTTGCTCTGGCAAGCGGCAAAGCCGAGCGGAGACAAGTGCACCCTCTGGGAGAAATCCGTAGGAGAGCACATCACAGCAAGTAACGACTGACAGAAAGGCTGATAGATACCCCTCTTTTTCGGAGTATCTATCAGCCTTTTTTCTGCTTATAATGTGAGAGTTACGGCGCTGCTGGAAGATATGGCAGATTTTTTCGCCAAACAATTCAAAACATATCTCACGACATCACCATCAGCTTAGTTTGAGAGGCCGAATGCAATATTAGGGGCAAAGCAGCAGACCGTTATATGACATAAAAACGACCACGAATAACTCGAATAGCACGAATACGTTTAGATTGATTCGTGAGATTCGTGGTCGTTACACTATATTTAGAGTGGTCGTTGTATGCTTACTTCACAACGATACACTTTGTTGTTCCGTCGCTATACTTCACGATGTTCATGCCCTTTGTCGGACCATTCAACAGTTGGCCGTTAATGCCATAGCGTGCCACTTCCTTCACTGCGTCAGATGCAGTGGCAGAGTCAATGCTGGTAAGAGTGCCAATCTCTTTGATGTAATAGAAATAACGCCAATTGTCAGCAACCTCATACTTCTCAATGCAACCTTCTGGTACATAAAGCGTAGCGTTTAGCGCCGTTTCAGAATCGAATGTGTTTTCCTCTATCTTAGCAGGTATCTTCATTTCTGCAGTTACAGAGGTAAGGCTGCTACAGCCTGCAAATGCCGAGCCACCAATTTCTGTCAGTACTTTTGGGAAAGACACAGAGGTAAGGCTACTACAGCCTGCGAATTTAGAAGTAACAGATTACCAATTATTTGTGGTTAATACGGAAGAAAAGAGGATTGGGTTTTATGTGTAGGTTTAAGGAAAGTGAAGATTTAACGATTTTAACTTGCTTTTACGAACAAATGTGAGGTCTGGATAACAAAATGATGAAAGAGACGAGAAATAAGTGGACGCTGTCAAAAGAGAAAATAGAATGGGATGCAGTTGAAACTATACCCATTCTCTTATATACAATAACTTTACCTTATTGTCTGTATATAAAAGAGGTATAAAGTCAAATGCCTTGTATTTGAGAAAATAACACTCTTTTGGGCAACTTTATGTGGATATAATCTTTATTCCCGGTTAAAAGCAGTAACTTTGTGGCAAACACAACAAATAATTGAAGCATGGCGGATTTAAATCGTGTCAAGACCATATTGGCAGAAAGAGGTATTATAAGTAAATGGTTAGCAAAGACATTGCATAAGGACCCTGCCACAGTATCGAAGTGATGCAACAACCACGCACAACTCGACTTGAAGACATTGGCACAAATAGCCGATGTTCTCAATGTGGATATACACGAGTTGATTTGCCATACAAAAGTGGAATGAACAGAATATGAGATATACTATCGAAGAGATACGTCAGATGCCCGAAGGGCAGACTTTCGACTGCAAGAGCATTCATATAGAACCGAAGGCTCTCGCCAACACTATTGTCGCTATGGCAAATGCCGATGGCGGCATGATAGCTGTAGGTATATCCGACAAGACTCGTCGTATCGAGGGTGTCAACCAAGACAAGGCTCATTTGAACGAGATACTTCGCACTCCGTTTGATTTCTGTGTACCCACCATTTCTGTTACGACAGAGTTCATGCCTTGCCAAGACAGCGAGGGCAATGACAACCACATACTGATAATCCATGTCCCGGCCAGTCCTCGCCTCCATGCCAACCAAGCCGATGAGGTGTTTTGGCGGGTGGGCGACAAGTCGCGTAAGCTACCCTTTGAGGAACGTCTGCAACTGATGTATGACAAGGGTGAACGATACTATGAGGACAGCCCTGCCTACGATGCCACTATCGAGGATATCGACATAGATGCCGTAAAAGCATATATGAAGCGCATTGGTTATAGCAAGTCTCCAATGGAATACCTGCAAGAGAACAAAGGATTCCTGACTTACAAGGGCGATGTACCACAAGTCAGCACTGCCTGCATCTTGCTCTTCGGTAAGAATCCCCAGAACTTTTTCCCTCGTGCCCGTGTCCGTTTTATCAAGTACTATGGTACGGAAGAGAAAGTCGGCAGGGAAATGAACGTCATCAAGGATGTCACCTTCGAGGGGCGCATCCTCGACCAGATACAGAAAACCATCGACTACCTCGAAACGCAAGTGAAGGAACATTCCTATCTCGGTGAGGACGGACTCTTCAAGACCGACAGGGAATATCCTAAGTTCGTGATACAAGAGATGACGGTAAACTCGGTTTGCCACCGCGATTATAGCATCAAAGGAACGGAGATACAGATAAAGATGTTTGATGACCGACTTGTGTTCGAGACCCCCGGTAAGCTGCCAGGTATCGTTCGCACCGACAATATCCGCCACACCCATTTTTCCCGTAATCCCAAGATAGCCGAGTACCTGAAAGCCTACGACTATGTAAAGGAGTTCGGTGAAGGAGTTGACCGTATGTGTCGTGAGCTTTCTGCCATCGGCACGAAGGAACCTCAATATCATCTGGTCGCTTTCATCATGAAAGCCTCTGTGTGGGCTAACGTATTGGAGGAAGGGCAAGAAAAGACTATATCCGACCAGAAGCGACCAGTAAGCGACCAGATAAGCGACCAGATAAAAATGATTTTAGAACTAATCAAGGAAAAGCCACAAATAAGTAGAAGCGAAATTTCACACAAAATGGGACTTCATGAAAGTAGTGTGAAGCGTCGTCTGAAGATGATGGTTGATAAAGGTATTATTCAACGCATAGGTTCCGACAAAGGTGGTCATTGGCAAATCTGCAATAACTAAATTTAAAAAAGTGAATTCACAATTAAACAAATCAGATAATACAAAGCACTCCAATTCAAATTGGATAGAAGAACGCAAAAATGGCATAGGGCTTACTGATTCTTTTTTGATGGATTCATCAAATAATGAGATCGGAGAGATTATGTCATCATTCGATACTCATGGATTTGCAGTAATAAAAGGAGATAAGGGTTATGGATTGATAGACAAACAATTGAAAGTGGTCCTTGATTGTTCGTACATTTTTAAAGATAACATATGTAGTCCTAACTTTGCATACTTAGTTGTACAGAAAAATGGGTGTTATGGTCTGATAAATGAAATTGGGAAAATTGTTGTACCGTGCCAATATCCAGGCTTTGCATCTTTTAGTAATGCCGATAATAATAATTTATTAGACAGGGGATTTTTATGTATTACAGACGGTAATAAGTATGGTTTGATTGAAATAGCCAATTCAAATCAATATCTACTTAATTGTGTTTACGATAGGATAGTATTTCATTCAAACAAACAATATATCTGGCAAGATTTCTTATACGAAGACGATAATAGGTATATTGTTGGTTATTCTGCAAAATCATGTACTGTGTTTGATGTTCTATCACGTCAGTTTTTTATCATAAATGAGCTGGTATATAACATTGAAGTTATTTTCAATAATCATATTATTGCTATTTCAAAGTACTCTAAAACAGATGACACTTTGAAATATAAAATTCTTTCAATAGAAAATGGTATTACAATGAACGAAAAAGAATATGACGGACTAGCAACTTTAGATGGGAAATATATACAAGTACGCCAGGGTGAGAACTGGGGTATTTTTGATTTGTCAGAAAATAAAGAGATTATTCCATGCCAATATTTTCACGGAGAGAAACAGAGTGGGTATTCTGTTCACTTTTGTCCAGATTTCATGATAAAACCCAATGAGGAATTGATATTGGTTTTAAATGATGGCTTGTGGGGTTATATTAACAAAAGCAACAACTTAGTTATTGACTGTATTTATGAGAAAGCAAGACCTTTTTCTGATGGTATGGCGGCTGTTTATCAACATTTTTATTGGAGATTTATAAACTCAGATGGTGAATTTGTAGGAGGGAAATATATAGAAGTATTGGATTTTAAGGAAGGAATGGCTGGTGTAAAAGAATTCGATAAATGGGGATATATTAACAAGTACGGAATTCAGATTATCCCTTCCCGTTTTTCTGAAGCAAAATCTTTTGCAGAGGGATTGGCACCGGTGGCTTTTAAAAATAAGTGGGGATACATAAATGAAATGAATGAAACAGTCATACCTTTCCGATATCAGTGGGCATATCCATTTAATGATGGAATTGCAAGTGTTAATGATTATGGTGGTAATGGACATATTGATAAAAATGGGAAATGGATTGATTATGAAGAATATAAACAAGATAATAATACCTATCATAACTATGAAGCAGAACGTTGGGATGCACTAACAGATGGAATGGAAGGCGATTACCCTGGTTCTGGCGTTGACTACGATTTATTAGGATTTTAATAACGGAAACTCATGTTTGCAAAAGGATATACAAATATTAGGGCGATGATAGAAACCCAATATGGGATTTTATCACAAATGATAACGGATATAGCTTACAGATACCAGACGCAATTAAAACAAACAGAGGAAGAAGCTGATCGATTGGCGCGAGATAATTCTGATGGAGATTATGAGGTCTATCATACAATATTGAATAGTTTTAATGATGTTGAGGAAAGGTCGTTGTGTTTGATGACGGAAAGCAGAAAGATCCTGTTTTGCGCGATTTTTTCATACTATGAGACAATGCTCAACGAATTTGTCCTGTATTATAAAATAGCAAATAATGCCACCCTGCCATCACAAATACTTGATTCAATTCTTAAAGCATATAAGACAAGGTACGGAGAAGAGATAACTTGTATAGAAGAAAATGTAGAGTATGCCAACTCTTTTTATAGGTTACTACGTAATCTCTATATGCATGGTTCCCTATCGAAAGAAAAGGATAAATGTACGCTATTCAATTATGCAGGAGTTACCAATGGCTTAAAGACATTCGGTATTGATACAATTATAATTGCGGATAACGACTTTTTATTCAAAGCACTTGATTGTTTTAAGACGATTCTCGTTTGTGTAGATGATGCTTTTACACAACAATTATCAGAAGAACAAAAGCAATTGATGAGGGCTAAGGATATTATACGAGAAGCGATTAATAACTATCCTCCTGAAATACCTGGGCTAGAGGATGAATATCCTCCTTTTTGTTCGATTAGGATACACAGATTACTATGTGAGGCAGAATCCTTACTACTTTACGTAGCCAAGCAAGGTAATGCAGAAGCTCAAATGTTATTAGCAGATTTGTATATATCTGCTTTTGAGACCCCACAGAAAAAGAAAGGATTTTTCTGGCTAAAGAAGGCTGTTGCACAGAATTATTTACCAGCAATCCAAATGCTTAGAGAAGTGAACTATTGACAACCTTTGTCAACCCTGTCCACGATATAATACTGCCTATCAGCTTCAAATTTGTCCTTCATCGTAACCACTCGTAAACCCTTGTCAACTACGTTCACGATATGACAAAATAAAAGCTCCGCAAATTCTCCACGGTAGAAATACGCTGCAAAAATATGTGGAAAATCGGGAACTGCCAAAAAGCACTCAGAAAGTGTTAAAAATCAAAGAGTATTGAAAATCAAGACTTTATGGTTAGTTAGTCATAGTAAGTTATGGTTAGTTATAAGGCTCTAAATACAGTGATTGAATACAGAAGCAGAAGTTTTGTAGGAGGGTATGGCATCCTTGCCATACCCTCCTATTCAAATCACTCGGTCTTGATACTCTCCACTGGGTTCTGCGTCGCTACACGCCACGACTGCACCACGACCGTTGCAATGACAACGGCAGAGACACCGACGAAGCTGAGCGGGAAGAGCCACCAGTGGAGCGGCGTGTGCTCGGCGAAGCTCTGCAGCCACTGCATACTGAGCCACCATCCCACGGGAGCTGCAACGACGAACGACACCACGAGCGGCACGGTGTAGCGCATGGCGAAGAGGCGCACGATAGAACCAACCGACGAACCCATCACCTTGCGTATGCCTATCTCCTTGCGGCGATACTCGGTCTCGAACATAGTCAGCGAGAACACACCGATAACGGTGATGATGATGCAGATGATGGCGAAGAACTTCACCTGCGATATGAAGCGGAACTCGTCGACGTAGGTCTGCTGAAGGTCGTTGTCGAGGAAGTTCATCTCGTACTTCTGCGACGCGTCGAGACGGTTGAGCACGTCGGTTATGCGACGCTTTGCCTCCACCTTGTCCTGACCCTTAGCGACGCGCACGAACACCTGGTTGCAGCGGTCGCCCCACTGCTCCATGTCCGGTCCGAAGATGATGAACGCAATAGCCACACGACTGTTGTCGTTGCGCATCGACTTCAGCTTGAAGTTGTTGCAGACGCCCACGATGAGATAGTTTGACGTAGGTCCCCATTCGTTCTGACGACCGATGGAGTCGCCCACGGCGAGCCATTTGTACTGCTGCATGGCAGCCTTGTTGAGCACGTAGGCACCCGTCTTCATGTCAGCCTCGTTGAAGTTGCGACCATCCAGAATCTTCAGTCCCATAGTTTGCGGATACTCATAGTCGCACGGCAGCACCTGGAGCGACATACCATGCTCGCCACTTCCACGTCCCCAGCCCATATACTGATCACCAGAACCGATAGCCTTTTGTGCAAAGCCGACATTCTCTACGAACGGCAACTTCTTCAGTTCGGTGCGTATTGTCTCGCGCTTAGCCTTTGCCTCATCAGAGAGCCATGCGTAGAACACCTCGTTCTTGTTGAAGCCATAGTCGCAGTTGAAGATATAGCTCGACTGGCTCGACATGACACCTATATATATAGCGAGCACGAAAGCCACGCAGAACTGCACCGCCATTATCGCCAGGCGCAGCTGTCTGCCGCGCGGCGAGAGTCCGAACGAGCCTTTCAGCACCAGAGCCGGGGCGAACGACGTGCTGTAGAACGCCGGCACAACAGCTGCCAACGCTCCCACGATGAGTGCCGACGCAGCCATGACGGCGACAAGCACCCAGTGTGCTGAGAAGCTGATGTCGCCCGAAACGAGCTTCATGCACGCCTCGCTGCGCTGGAACGCCACGACAAACAGAACGCCGACAACCAATCCGACAAAAGCGAACAGCACGCTCTCCATTATCATCTTAAGGCGCAGACCGCCTACAGAGGCTCCCATCACACGGCGTGTGTTGATGCCGCGCATACGCATCGGCACCTCGGAGAGCGAGAAGTTGAGCAGATTGAGCAGGGCGATGAACAGCACGAAGACAGAAGCCACGGTGAGCACGTCGACAAGACTGCGGTTGCCCTTGTCCTGCAGTCCGATGCCAGAGAAGTAGATATCGTCCACGGGAGTGATGCGGAAATTCATTTTCACCTCCTTGTCAAACTCCTTCTCGCTTATGTCGTTGGCTTTCATAAATGCGAGCTTTATGGCACGCTCCACCTTTTTAGGGTTTGTGCCATCGGCAAGTCGCAGAAAGATGCAGTAGCTCCACTCGCTCCAGTCGGTCAGTCCGCTCTCGTTATCGCAGATATACAAGCCGTTGGACACAGTGCAGTTGTCGGGCATATCCTCGCTCACGCCCACCACGGTGACGGGTATCGTTCCGCCATCATTGTTGTTTATAGCTTCGAACGTCTTGCCCACAGCATTCGCCGTACCGAACATCTTCTCGGCATTGCTGCGGTTAACGATGGCAGTAGCTCCGGTGCCCCATGACTTGCTTGAGCCGGAGATGAGTTTGCCGGTAAAGAACTCAATGCCAGGCTTGCTCATGTACACAACAGGCATGGTTATGGTGCGGTTGTTCACCTTAACATCGGTCTTATTGACATACGGACTGTAATAGACAGCACTCTTAACCTGCGGAATATCCCTAAGCATAGTGGCGAACGGACGGCATATGGTGCAATTCCAGTTGTCGCCGAACAGATTGCCGTAGATTTCGAGGCGGTACGTGTGCTCGTAGTCGTTGAGGTTGTGGTTGTACGTGCGGTTGTATATCACCTGTGTCATGAACAGGTAGAACGTCGCTACAGCCACACTCAAGCCGAAGAGGTTGAGCAGCGTGGCTATGCGGTAGCGGCGGAACATATATAGGAATGTCTTCATTATCGTTTCGTTTTAGTTAAAGAATTCTCTCGCTGCCCTCCACAACCTGACCGTCGAAGAGGTTGATGATGCGGCTTGCCATCTGCGCGTCGTGCAGCGAGTGGGTCACCATTACGATTGTGGTGCCCTCGGCATTGAGCTGCGAGAGCAGTTCCATGACAGCCAGACCGCTCTTCGAGTCGAGATTACCCGTAGGCTCGTCGGCGAGGATGAGTTTCGGCTTGCCCACCACGGCGCGAGCTATCGCCACACGCTGCTGCTGACCGCCCGAGAGCTGCTGCGGATAGTGCTTTGCGCGATGGCTCAAGCCCACCTTGCGCAGTATCTCTGTCACACGCTCGCGGCGCTCCTTCGACGGTACGCCCATATAGCGCAGCTGCAGGTCGACATTCTCCTCAACGGTAAGCTCGTCGATGAGGTTGAAGCTCTGGAACACGAAGCCGATGCGTCCGCGACGGTAGCGTGTGCGGTCCTTCTCCTTGAGGTTTGCTACGGGTTCGCCATCGAGCAGATAATCGCCCGAGTCTGGATTATCGAGGAGTCCGAGGATGTTCAGCAGAGTCGACTTGCCACAGCCACTCGGTCCCATTATGGCGACGAACTCGCCGTCTTCTACATTTATACTAACGCCGTTGAGGGCGACTGTTTCCACTTCTTCCGTGCGGAAGATCTTGGTAAGGTTTTGAGTCTTTATCATAATTTATGCTATTTATTTTTGGGGGGAATAGGCCTCTCTAAGCCTCTTTAGGCCTTTCTAAGCCTTGGGAAAACTAAGCCTTTAAGCCTTTCTAAGCCTTGGGAAATCAATGGTAACCAATCCCTCCCCGATGGGGAGGGTTGGGAGGGGCTTTTACTTTATCACCAGCACCTCATTATCCTTGAACGCTTCGTATCCGCTGGTGATGACGCGCTCGCCAGGCTCCAGTCCGTCGGTCACCTCGTAGTATTGCGGGTTCTGGCGGGCGATGCTGATGTTGCGGCGGTAAGCCTTGCGTCCCGACTTGTCGAGCACGAATATCCAGTTGCCGCCGGTGGTCTGGAAGAACGTGCCGCGCGGGATGAGCGTGGCCTGCTGCGACTTGCCGAGAGCCAGCTCCACGTAGAAGGTCTGTCCGCTGCGCATCTGCGCCGGGCGTTCGCCGACGAAGACAAAGTCGGTGCGGAACGTTCCGTTGCGCACTTCGGGATATACCTTGCGCACACGCAGGAGGTAGGTCTTGCCGTCGCGACTGAACGAAGCCGAGAGGCCGGGACGCACGCGGTCGATGTAGTGCTCGTCAATCTGCGCCTGCACCTTGAAGTCGGAGAGGTCGTTTATCTGTCCGATGTTCTGTCCGGCAACGATGTTCTGTCCCAACTCAACGTCGAGCAGTCCGAGTTCGCCGTCGATAGCCGAGCGCACCTCGAGCTTGTTCTTGCGGTCGCGCACTAAGAGCACGTTCTTGCGCATGTTGTCGAGGTTGTCCTCCATCTGCGCCATCTGCACGTGGCGGTAGAGACTATCCTGTTTCAGGCGCTGCGAGATAAGACTCTGCTTGCGGCGTGCGAGCTTATAGTCCTCACGACTCTGCAGATACACCTCCTTGCTGATGAGGCGCTCCTTGTAGAGGCGTGCGTTCTGTTCGTAGGCGCGGCGCTTGCGGTCGCAGTCGGTGTCAAGCGTAGCCTGCTCGGTACGGTTGTTGAGTCGGTCCTGCTGCATCGCCACCTGCGTGTTGCGTAGCAGGTTCTGCTTCTCGGCGAGTTCGGCCTCAGCGTTGAGAATCTGAAGGTCGAGGTTGCTGTTGCTGAGTCGGAGTATCACGTCGCCCTTTCTGACGCGTGTGCCCTCCTCCACAACCTTCTCGCGCACTATGCCGCCCTCCTCGGGCGATATCTGCACCACCTGGATAGGCAGCACCTGTCCGTTGAGACGCACATAGTCGTCGAACTTGCCGCGGGTGACGTCGCTGATGGTGATGTCAGAGGCATCTACAGTCGTCGTATTGGCGGTTGTGCCGAGCACTATCCACACGAGGAGCGCAGCGAGTGCGGCAGCCGCAGCGATATACCATGCGTAGCGGCGGAGGAATGATTTCTTTTCTATTTGTCGGTCCATAATGGTTCTCCTTTATAATATGCTAATAATCTTTTGTTGTACATCATTGTGAGTTGGCTCTGCAGCAGTCTTACACGGCTTTGCAGGAGCGTGACAGCCGCCGTGCGCACGTCGATAGACGATGCCATGCCCTCCTCGAACTTGCGTGTGGTGAGGTAGGCAGCTAAGCTGTCAGCCTCAACCTGATCCTGCATCTTCTGCACCTCCTTGGTGCTGTTCTCCACGTCGGCGACAGCTTCGGCAATGATGCGCTGCAGTTCGGAACGCTCGTAGTTGAGCGATTCGCGTGCCCGGTCAAGAGCAATGCGGCGCGAACGAACGGAGGAGACAGAGCCGAGTCGGTTGAAGATAGGGATGCTCAGCGAGAGAGTCACGTATTCGCCGGCATTATTCTTGAACTGCTGACCGAACGGTGCGTGTCCACCCACGTCCATATTACGATAGAACGAGGTGGAGACACCGCCGGAGAGAGAGAGCTTGGGTAGGAATGCACCACGAGCAGCTCGCAGGGCGTAGCGTGCTGCAGCCACGTTGCCCGCAGCCTGCGCTATGCGCGGATTGGTTGCGAGCGCCACATTATATATATTATAGGCATTGTCGGTAGGCAGAAGCGAGGCATCTACCGCAGGCTTTTCCACAACGAGCGTGTCGGCAATGGGGAAGTTCATCTGCTGCTTCAGCGCGAGCAGTGCCTTCGTGGTCTGACTCTGCATATGCGTCAGTTCGTAGTCGTCGGCAGCTAATGTGGCTCGCATCTGCGCCACATCGGCTTCGCTCTTCTGCCCCACCTCAGCCATCACCTCGGTCTGGTGGAGCAGCTCACGACTCTCATCGCGTTTGCGCTGCGTGTGCTCCACGGCACCCTCGCAGTAGAGCAAATCCATGCACGCCTTGTACACCCTCAGTCGCACGGCATCTTTCTCCGCCTGCAACGCCGAGCGCCCCATAGCCACATTGGCGCGAGCCATGCGCAGTTCGTTATAACGCTGCAGTCCGTCGAAGACGACGAGCGACGCCTGCAAGCCGTAGCCGTTATAGAAGGTGTTGACATCGGTGTAGGTGTTGGTTTCGGGGTCGATGGCGCGTCCGAAGTTCATCTGTGCGCCCACCGAGCCGTACACTTCGGGCAGAAAGGCACCGATGGCACGTGTGCGTTCGGTGCGACTTGCATCGAGGTCGTACTGCTGCAGGCGCACCGCGTGACTGTGCTCGGCGGCGTACTCCATGCAACGCTCCACGCTCCATGGTTCGGCTGCCTGAGCCGACAGGGCGGCAAGCAGGGCGAATAGGGTTATGAATGGTCGGTTCATTGTATCTGTTTGCTTTATTTCTACGACAAAATTACGCCATTAAGCAGGCAACGGGAAGTGTTTGGTGCGGAAAAACGGCGGTTGTATGATAATCATACAGCAGAGTGTATGAAAATGATACACATGTGTCAGTGGCTTGCACTTTTTTTTGTACTTTTGCATTAGAAACATAAAGTGCTTAATATGAGCAACTATTACAACACGATACTCATCGTCGACGACAACCCGGCGATACTCACCGCCTTGAAGATTTGTCTTGCAGGGGTGTTCACGCGCATCGTGACACTCAGCAGTACGGACCGGCTCGTAGCCACTATGAGCGAAGAGCAGGTGGACGTGGTGCTGCTCGACATGAACTTCTCATTAGGCGTGAACACGGGGCAGGACGGACTGTTCTGGCTGCGCACGCTGAAGAAGCTGCATCCCGACACGCCGGTGGTACTGATGACGGCGTATGCCGACGTGCAGTTGGCGGTAAAGGGACTGAAGAACGGGGCTGCCGACTTCGTGACGAAGCCGTGGGACAACGACGAACTGGTGCGCACGCTGCGCGACGCGGTGGAGAAGAGTCGCGAGGTGGTGACGCTCGACAAACTCGAACAGCAGCATGTGCATCGCGTGGTAGAACAATGCCACGGCAATATGAGCAAGGCAGCGGAACTCTTAGGAATAACAAGACAGACGCTGTATAGGAAGTTGAGGTGAGGTTGAGAGTTGATGTTGTAATGGTGAGATGGTGACAATAGTGAGAAATCTCAACATCACAACATCTCACCACCACAACACCTCACCACCTCACCATCACAACATCTCAACATCACAACATGGCACCATATATAATTGCCCTTCTCACCGCACTCCTCGTAGTGCTCTTCGTACTTGAGTGGCGCCACCAGCGTCGCCTCTCCACTCGCGTGCACCTCATGCGCGAGGCACTGCACAACCGCGACTTCATGTTCCGCCTGCCTACGGACAGCATCATGCCCGGCGAGCGCGAACTGCAGAAGATGCTCAACGAGATGGGCGGAGAGATAAACCAACTGATGGCGCGCAGTGAGGTGGAGTCGTGGCAGCGGCTGACACGCGTGTTGACGCACGAGATAATGAACGCCGTGACACCGATACAGAGCATCACGCAGGCGTACATAGGCAGCAATATGGTGAAGGGAACGCCGCTCGAAGAGGGCATCCAGGCGATATACGACACGAGTCGCAGTCTGTCTGCGTTCGTGGAGAGCTACCGCAAGATGACGCAGCTGCAGACGGTGAACCTCGAGGAGATAGACCTGCAACGACTCGTTACCAATCTGCAAACGCTCTACCCCAACCTCACATGGCACGTAGACCTCGCCAACGTACAGACGCTGCGTGCCGACGCAAGCATGATGCACCAGGTGCTTACCAACATCGTGAAGAATGCGGCGGAGGCTGGCGCTCACAACATAGACATCAGCGCACGCAGCACCGACCAGTGCACGCAGCTGCGCATCAGCAACGACGGCACGCCGATAGCGGCGGAGGTGGCACGCGAGGTGTTCGTGCCGTTCTTCACCACGAAGCGCACGGGGTCGGGCATCGGACTCTCGCTCTCGCGCCAGATGATGATGGCGCAAGGCGGCAACCTCGCTCTCGCCGAACGCGCACAAGCAGGATACCACACCACGTTCGTCGTGACGCTGTAGCGAAGGAGCTACAGCTAACTTCAGGGGGTGCAGCTGTCTCAGCTGCACCAATAAAAAGATGGGGCTATTAACTATGATGGTGCACTTGAGACAAGTGCACCCCCTAAAAGATGGCAGCGTGGGTATGGCAAGGATGCCATACCCTCCTAAAAAACAAACAAAAGTTCTCGAATGAAAAAGATTAGTTTCGCAAGCGACATATTGCCAATGAAGGATATCCTCTACCGCCTCGCACTACGCATCACGCTGAGCCGCGAGGAGGCAGAGGACATCGTGCAGGACACGCTCATACGTGTCTGGAACCGTCGCGACTCGTGGGATACCATCGAGAACATCGAGGCGTTCGCACTCACCGTCTGCCGCAACATGTCACTCGACCGACTGCGGCTGCACGAGAACCAGAATGCGTCACTCGACGACACGCCTGTGGACAGCAACCCCACGGCGACGGCTAACCCCTACGAGCGCACCGTGCAGCGCGAGAAAGTGCAGATTGTGCGACAGCTCATTGATGCCCTGCCCGAGAAGCAGCGCGCATGTATGCAGCTGCGCGACATGGAGGGCAAGACGCACAAGGAGATTGCGGCGGTGCTTGGCATCACAGAGGAGCAAGTGAGGGTGAATATCTTCCGTGCACGACAAACCATCAAGCAGCAGTTCGAACGCTACGAGAACTACGGACTGAATTAAATGCGTGCCGTGCCCTAAGAACCTCCCACAGATGCACGGAACGCACAGAAGTTTTGTAGGAGGGTATGGCATCCTGCCATACCCACGCAACCACATTCTTGAAATAACCTCCCACAGATGGCACGGATCAACACTGATATTTAGGTCGGTGCAGCAGAGACTGCTGCACCCCCTGCAAGAACTTCTGTGTATTCCGCATGTTCTGTGGGAGAATACTGCGCACCCTAAACATCTGTGTAAATCAGTGCAATCTGTGGGAGAACACGCTACTGGGTCATCCGTGGAAGAACAATCATAACACAAAAAGGTCTGCCTCCCGCAAGGGAAGCAGACCTTTTATTTATTTGGTCTTTATCGTAATGTCTACGAATGTCGTAAGCTCTCGCGCTGAAGCGTGAAGAGCTTACGCCGTGAGACCCATACTTGCGTATGGATTAGAGCTGAGGACCAGCAGCAACGAGAGCCTTACCTGCCTCGTTGTTTGTGTACTTAGCGAAGTTCTTGATGAAGCGAGCAGCGAGGTCCTTAGCCTTCTCCTCCCACTGAGCAGCCTCAGCGTAAGTGTCGCGCGGATCAAGAATCTCAGTAGCTACACCAGGAAGCTCTGTCGGAACCTTGAAGTCGAACATCGGGATCTGCTTTGTAGGAGCCTTGTCGATGTCACCGCTGAGGATAGCGTCGATGATACCGCGTGTGTCGCGGATAGAGATACGCTTGCCTGTGCCGTTCCAACCAGTGTTTACGAGGTAAGCCTTAGCGTTGTTCTTCTCCATCTTCTTAACGAGCTCCTGAGCGTACTTAGTTGGGTGCAGCTCGAGGAATGCCTGGCCGAAGCAAGCAGAGAATGTCGGAGTCGGCTCTGTGATGCCGCGCTCTGTACCTGCCAACTTAGCTGTGAAGCCAGAGAGGAAGTAGTACTGAGTCTGTGCCGGTGTCAGGATAGATACTGGAGGCAGTACGCCGAATGCGTCAGCTGAGAGGAAGATAACCTGCTTAGCAGCTGGTGCAGAAGAACCCGGCTGGATGTTATTGATGTGGAAGATCGGGTAAGAAACACGTGTGTTCTCAGTAACGCTCTTGTCAGCGAAGTCGATCTTGCCGTCAGCAGCAACAGTTACGTTCTCGAGGAGAGCGTCGCGGCGGATAGCGTTGTAGATGTCCGGCTCTGACTCCTTGTCGAGGTTGATAACCTTAGCGTAGCAGCCACCCTCGAAGTTGAACACGCCGTTGTCGTCCCATCCGTGCTCGTCGTCACCGATGAGGAGACGCTTCGGGTCGGTAGACAGAGTAGTCTTACCTGTACCAGAGAGGCCGAAGAAGATTGCTGTGTTCTGACCGTTCTTGTCGCAGTTAGCAGAGCAGTGCATAGAAGCGATGCCCTTCAACGGGAGGTAGTAGTTCATCATAGAGAACATACCCTTCTTCATCTCACCACCGTACCATGTGTTGATGATAACCTGCTCGCGGCTTGTTGTGTTGAATGCTACACAAGTCTCAGAGTGGAGGCCGAGCTCCTTGTAATCAGCAACCTTTGCCTTAGAAGCGTTGTATACAACAAAGTCAGGCTCGAACTGCTCGAGTTCCTCTGCTGTCGGACGGATGAACATGTTTGTTACGAAGTGAGCCTGCCAAGCAACCTCAACGATGAAACGAACAGCCATACGTGTATCCTTGTTAGCACCGCAGAAACCGTCTACTACATAGAGGTTCTTGTTGCAGAGCTCTTCCTTAGCGATAGCCTTAACCTTGTGCCAAACTTCCTCAGACATCGGGTGGTTATCGTTCTTGTACTCCTCTGAAGTCCACCATACAGTGTCCTTAGAGTTCTCGTCCATTACGATGTACTTGTCCTTAGGAGAACGACCGGTGTAGATACCTGTCATAACGTTTACTGCACCAAGCTCTGTCTGCTGGCCTACCTCGAAGCCCTCAAGACCTGCCTTTGTCTCCTCTTCGAACAACTGCTCGTAAGAAGGATTGTGAGCGATTACTGTAGAACCAGTAATGCCGTACTGTGTCAAATCTAACTTTGCCATTTTTAAAAAATAATTATTTAGATGTGAATTGAATTATCCTTTAATTTCCACCGCAAAGGTATTAAAAATCTTCAATAAACCCATGTTTCACACGTACAAAATTTGCATCGCATTATCTTATTTTTGTTAAATAATCAGAAATTGCGGCGTACGCATGGCGTATTGCAATACGCAGTTTGCAAATTGTAGTCAATTGACGTTTTGCTTATTTGAATGTTATAAGCCTTTCCATCTCGCTAACGAACGACTCAACCCTGTCGAAATAGGGCATCACCTCTTCTTCTGTTGCGTCGTACATATCGTCATAATCGCCAGACTGCCTCAACTCGTAAAGACGCGAAAAAAGTCTGCCATAAGACCTGTCCAACAGTCCTGTGGCTACAAACTTCTCGCCAATAAGATGTATGACTCCAGCATGAGTCTTAGCTGTAAAACCTTTATCTAACAATAATGCTGATGCCATGTGAAAAACACTATAATAGAGCCGATTGCCTGTAAGATTCCAGTATCTCAGTTTAGATATCTCGCGCGCCTCTTCAAGACTCTTGCGTGATTTCTCTATTCTATAAGCAATCACGTTTCTTCTCATTTCGGTCTCTAACATAGCTCCACTCCCTCTCTTTCTACATTCTCATAAAATGGGCTTCCTTTGCGCATAGCCCAATCCTTCATTGAATATATTATCGGATGAATCATCTGATTGATTTTCCAACCTAATTCCCACAGAGGATATGAATAGTCATCGTGATCGCCTTCCTCTACCTTATCCTTATTCAAAAGCACAAGAATGTCCCAATCCGAATTTGCCATAGCTTCATTTCTGGCTCTCGAACCAAAAAGTATAACCTTGGCATCTTTCGGAATAATAGAGGAAACCGTCTCTTTGATAGAGCGAATTACAGCATCGTCCGTGTGTTCTAATGAGAGTCTATTCATAACTTTATATTTATATCCATTGGCAAATATCGTATTAATAATCGAGAAATCAAAATAAAACGGATGGATATTTTCATATTCGGTGCAAAATCATTAAAACATGCGGATTCTATGAGATAATATTCGTAACTTTGCACTCAACTTCCTACATTATATATAATCTACAAGCAACAGGTTGTGTATAATGTGATATGACAGCGAATAAAAATACAACGAAACAATGACAATAGAACAGCAGATTATCAACGCTGCCCAGGCGGCAGTGAAAGAGCTTTACGGTCAGGAAGTGCCCGAGAAGATGGTGCAGCTTCAGAAGACCAAGAAGGAGTTCGAGGGCAACCTCACGCTCGTAGTGTTCCCGTTCCTTAAGATTTCGCGCAAGAAGCCCGACGAGACGGCGCGCGAGATTGGCGAGTACATCAAGCAGAACTGCGAGGCTATCGCCGACTTCAACGCTGTGGGCGGTTTCCTCAACCTCGTCATCGACAAGAAGGCGTGGCTCGCGCTGCTCAACGAGATGAACCTGAACGAGAAGTTCGGCGAGAAACCCGTCACTGAGGCTTCGCCACTGGTGATGATTGAGTACTCGTCGCCCAACACCAACAAACCGCTCCACCTCGGACACGTGCGCAACAACCTGCTCGGATGGTCGCTGGCGCAGATCATGGAGGCTAACGGCAACCGCGTGGTGAAGACCAACATCGTGAACGACCGCGGCATCCACATCTGCAAGTCGATGCTGGCTTGGCTGAAGTTCGGCAACGGCGAGACTCCGGAGACTTCAGGCAAGAAAGGCGACCACCTCATCGGCGACTACTACGTGGCGTTCGACAAGCACTACCGCGCTGAGGTGGCTGAGCTGAAGGCTAAATACGTGGCTGAGGGCATGGACGAGGAGCAGGCTGAGAAGAAGGCGAAGGAAGAGTCGCCGCTCATCAAGGAGGCTCACGAGATGCTCGTGAAGTGGGAGCAGAACGACCCTGAGGTGCGTGCGCTCTGGAAGAAGATGAACGACTGGGTATATGCTGGCTTCGACGAGACATATAAGGCACTCGGCGTGGGCTTCGACAAGATATACTACGAGTCGAACACCTACCTCGTGGGCAAGAAGAAGGTGGAAGAGGGACTGGCTAAGGGTCTGTTCTTCCGCAAGGACGACAACTCCGTATGGGCTGACCTCACCAACGAGGGTCTCGACCAGAAGTTGCTGCTGCGCAGCGATGGCACCAGCGTATACATGACTCAGGACATCGGCACAGCCGAGATGCGCTTCAACGACTTCCCCATCGACAAGATGATTTACGTCGTGGGCAACGAGCAGAACTACCACTTCCAGGTGCTCTCTATCCTACTCGACCGTCTCGGCTTCAAGTGGGGCAAGGAGCTCGTACACTTCTCTTACGGTATGGTGGAGCTGCCTAACGGCAAGATGAAGAGCCGCGAGGGTACGGTGGTAGATGCCGACGACTTGATTGCAGCTATGGTGGCTGACGCCAAGCAGACAAGCGAGGAGCTGGGCAAGTTCAAGGACATGAGCGAGGAGGAACGCAACGAGATCGCTCGCATCGTGGGACTCGGCGCGCTGAAGTACTTCATCCTCAAGGTTGACGCTCGCAAGAACATGCTCTTCAACCCGGAGGAGTCGATCGACTTCAACGGCAACACCGGTCCGTTCATACAGTACACATACGCACGTATCCGCTCTATCCTGCGCAAGGCTCAGGCTGAGGGCATCAACATCCCGGCTACTCTCGCCGACACAATGCCGCTCAACGAGAAGGAGATTGAGCTTATACAGAAGCTCAACGAGTTCGGTGCGGCTGTGGAGCAGGCTGGCAAGGACTACTCTCCGAGCGGCATCGCCAACTACTGCTACGAGCTGACAAAGGCGTTCAACCAGTTCTACCACGACTACTCTATCCTCGGTGCCGATACCGAAGAGGAGAAGATGGTGCGCCTCGTTCTCGCACAGAACGTTGGCAAGACGCTGAAGAACGGCATGGCGCTGCTCGGCATCGAGGTGCCGGAGCGCATGTAAAGCAAAAGAAAAGCCATCCGCGTCGGTCGATACGGATGTCCGCGTCGGTCGATGCGGATGTCTGCGTCGGTCGGTGCGGATGTCTGCGTCGGTCGGTGCAGAACGTGCTTAATCACACTATTAGCCTCAACTAACAACAATAAAAACAGAAAAGAGCAGAACTTCGATATCGAGGTTCTGCTCTTTTCGTTGATGGGATGCAAACGGTCTACATGGTTGGGGCACTTCTAAGGGGTGCTCTTGGAGAGGCACTTGCAAGGGGGTGCACTTGTCCCAAGTGCACCAACCAAGATAATGGTGCACTTCTACTCGGCTGATGCACTTCTTGCTCTGACAAGTGGCAAAACCGAGCTTGAGACAAGTGCCCCCTAAAAACTACTCGGTTGGTGCACTTGAGACAAGTGCACCCCCTAAAACTACATGGTTGGTGCACTTGAGACAAGTGCACCCCCTAAAACTACTCGGTTGGTGCACTTGAGACAAGTGCACCCCCTGAAGTTGCTCTGAACAGCGAGAAGTTCACGCTGCCGTAGGCACGGTGCTCTATGAAGCCCGGCACATCAGAGAAGTCGTTATGCTTGCCATGCTCGAAGACGAGCAGACCGCCGGGGCGCAACATTCCCTTGCTGAGGATGAGCTGCGGAATGGTAGGCAGCGTGGGCAGAGCGTAAGGCGGATCGGCAAAGATGAGGTCGTACTGTTGCTTGCACGACTTGATGAAGCGGAACACATCGCCACGGATAAGGATGTTGTCCTTGGTGTCGAGCTTCGTCATACACTCGCGGATGAACGCAGCATGGTCGCGATCCATCTCCACACTGACTACCGGAGCACAACCGCGCGAGAGCAGCTCGAGCGAGATGCTGCCAGTGCCGGCAAAGAGGTCAAGTGCCTGCGCACCCTCCATGTCCACGTAGCCGTTGATCACGTTGAAGATATTCTCTTTGGCGAAGTCCGTAGTAGGACGAGCCTTGAACGAGCGCGGAATATCGAAGTGGCGCCCCTTATATTTTCCTGTTATTATGCGCATAATATGATGTTGAAATGGTGTTATGGTGAGGTGGTGAGATGTGTGGTGTGGTGGTGAGATGTGTGGTGTGGTGGTGAGATGGTGAGGTGGTGACATTTGCATTGCAAATCTCAACATCTCAACACCTCAACATCTCAACACCTCAACATTCTTCACAAACTGCTCAAGCTTTGTCTTCAGTGTTTCTGGTTCTTCTGCATTACCAGTGACGACGAGTATGTCGGTGGGGCGCATGGCAAGTTGCTGCCACACGCTCATGATGTAGAACACAGCATCCTGTGTGTCGTCGATATGAAACGAGTTGCAGAAGCGCAGACGATGCTTGCGGAACGCTATTATCTCCATATCCTTGCCGTTGAACACACAGAACAGCTTCTCCTGGAAACCGCCATATGCACGCTGACTCAGCGCAGTGAGTGTGGAGGCAAGACGAGGCTCGAAACACACGTAGCGGAAGTTCTCGTTGAGCACGAAATGCAGGTCTTTGTTCACGGCGAATGCGAGCACCACGCCCAATGTATCGAGTGGCGATGTCTGCACCTCGTCGGCTGGCGACATGCTGAACGCGTTGTGATAGAGCAGCGTAGCACTGCCCGAGGTGTACTCGTCCTCAGGGATGAGCATCGTCGGTGTGTCGACAACCACCGTGACACGGTCGTACAGACGCGGGTTGCGCAACAAAGCGCACACGGAGAGAGCCTGTCGCAGGTTGGCTGCTATGGAGATACCAGAGTTAAGGTTATACACCTCGCGCTCGGCAGCACCATCCGCAGAGTCGGTCTGCAACACAATCGCCGTATTGTCTATCGTGATGATAAGTTTCATATTTATACTGATATGTTTGCACAAAGTTACTGAAAAAGTTTGGGTTATGCGAAAAAAACATCATAGCTTTGCCGTTCTATAGTCAAATTTCTGTAATTTTGTAGAATTGAATAGACTAAATCGCAACGCTTATGCAACCATACAAGACTGATGTAGCAGTACTCATCCTCTTCTTCAACCGCCCCGACCACCTCAGCAAGGTGTTTGCGGAAGTGCGCAAGGCGCGTCCCTCGAAGCTGTTCCTCTATCAGGACGGACCGCGCGGTGAGCGCGATATGGCTGGCATTGAAGCCTGCCGCCGCGTAGTAGAGAACATCGACTGGGAGTGCGACGTGCAACGCCTCTACCAGGAGCGCAACTACGGCTGCGACCCCTCGGAGTACATATCGCAGAAGTGGGCGTTCTCGTTCGTCGACAAGTGCATAGTGCTTGAGGACGACGACGTGCCGTCGCAGTCGTTCTTCACGTTCTGCAAGGAGATGCTCGACCGCTACGAGAACGACGAGCGCATTTGGATGATTGCAGGCTTCAACCCCGAAGAGCAGCTTAAGGACTATCCCTACGACTACCTCTTCACCTCCGTATTCTCCATCTGGGGATGGGCATCGTGGCGCCGCGTCATCGACAAGTGGGAGCCAGGATATCCGTTCCTCGACGACCGCACGGCGATGCGACAACTCAGAAAGATAATGCGCCAACGTCGCTACTGCGAGGACACGCTACGCGCCTGCTACGACCATCGCGCATCGGGCAAGGAATACTACGAAACGATATTCTGGGCATCGATGGTGATGAACTCCGGACTCGCCATTATGCCCTCGCACAACCTCATCAACAACCTCGGAGCCACCGACGGCTCCACTCACTACACCGGCTCGCTGCTGACCATGCCACGCCGCTTGCGCCGACTGTTCACCATGCAACGCTTCGAGCTGGAGGGCGAACTGAAGCATCCGCCGTATGTGATAGAGGATGTCGACTTCAAGGAGCAGGTGTACCGCACATACGCCTACGGACATAGATGGATAAAGTTCGGACGCTCTATGGAGGAGTTGGTGCTCAATCTGCGCTACGGCAACTTCGCACACATCGGGCGTTCAATCGTCAACCGCATACGCAAAATATTCGGCAAAGACAGCCATTGGTAAACCTCGCAAAGCAAAAAACTTCGCCATTTCACAATAATATTAATAAACAGACGTTATACTTACGTGTTTAAACGCGGATACATAATAATAACAATGATACTATCGCTTGTCTCGGTGGAGAGCCAAGCCCAGTACGACGTATCGTTCAGCCACTACTTCGACATGGAACCCTCGTTCAATGCCGCAGCCGTGGGCAAGTCGCCGAAGCTCAACATCGCGGCTGCCTACGCCATGGAGTTGGCTGGATTTAAGCGTAACCCTAACACGATGTACGCCGGTGCCGACGCACAGTTTCTGCTCTTGAAGCAGTTTCATGGTGCAGGCATACAGCTGATGAACGACCAGATCGGTCTGTTCAGCCACAAACGCCTCGCCCTGCAATACGCCTTCAAGTTCAAACTGTTCGGCGGACAGCTGTCGACCGGCATCTCCGCCGGACTGCTCAGCGAGACATTCGACGGCACAAAGGTAGACCTTGAGGAGTCGAACGACCCTGCCTTCTCGTCGTCAAAGATAGAAGGCAACTCGCTCGACCTCGCTGCCGGACTCTACTACTCGCACCGCAACTGGTACGTAGGCATCTCGGCACAGCACCTCAACTCGCCCTGTGTACAGCTCGGCGAGACCAACGAGCTGCAGGTGGACGCAACCTACTACCTCACTGGTGGCGCAACGATACGCCTGCGCAACCCGTTCCTGAGCATCCAACCATCGTTCCTCTTCCGCACCGACCTCTCGGGCTATCGTGGCGACATCACTGGTCGCTTCACCTACACCAACGAGAAGAAGATGTTCTACGCCGGACTCAGCTACGCCCCGACAATATCCACAACAGTGCTCATCGGCGGCAAGTTCCATGGCATCGTACTCGGCTACTCCTATGAGATATACACCTCGGCTATCAACCCCGGCAACGGAAGCCACGAGATATTCGTAGGTTACCAGATGGATCTCAACCTGCAGAAAAAGGGCAAGAACATGCACAAGAGCGTGAGAGTGCTGTAGCCCCTCCCAACCCTCCCCGTCGGGGAGGGCTCAGAAAGACCTAAAAGGCTTAGAAAGGCCTAAAGAGGCTTAGATAGGCTTAACCCTCCTACCCTCACTCCTCAAAAAAGAAAACAAAAAACAACAATAGATGAAAGCAACAAAAAGCATATTACTATTAAGCATCATGGCACTCACCATGATTCTCACCGGCTGCTTCGGCAGCAAGGCAGCCTCGTCGGCAGGACGCGGTGGCGAAGTGGTGGGCGTGAGCGGACGCTCGTTCGCCGAGCCCGCACCCTACGGCATGGTGCGCGTAGGACGCGGCTACCTGCGCATGGGTCTTGAGAAGCAAGACAGCCTGTGGGGCAAACAGACACCGGTGAAGGACATCTCCGTCGACGGTTTCTGGATGGACGAGACGGAAGTGACCAACTCCAAGTACAAGCAGTTCGTGGTATGGGTGCGCGACAGTATCATCCGCACACGCCTCGCCGACCCGCAGTACGGTGGCGACGAGACATACATGATAACCGAGGACAAGAACGGCGACCCCGTCACACCACACCTCAACTGGAAGAAGCAACTGCCGCGCAAACCCAACGAGGACGAGCTACGCGCTATCGAGAGCGTGTACACACGCAACCCTATCACCGGCGAGAAGATGCTCGACTACCGTCAGATGAACTACCGCTACGAGGTGTACGACTACACTGCAGCTGCTCTGCGTCGCAACCGCCTCAATCCCGAGGAGCGCAACCTCAACACCGACATCGAGGTGAACCCCGACGAGGTGGTGATGATATCAAAGGACACCGCATACATCGACGACGAGGGACGCATCGTCCGCGAGACTATCAACCGCCCGTTGAGCGGTCCGTGGGACTTCCTCAACACATATATAGTAAACGTCTACCCCGACACCACCTGTTGGGTGAACGACTTCCGAAACGCCGAGAACGAGACATATCTGCGCAACTACTTCTCCAACCCTGCCTACAACGACTATCCTGTAGTGGGCGTAACATGGGAACAGGCAAACGCTTTCTGCGCATGGCGTACTGACTATCTGCTGAAAGGACTCGGTCCGGAGGCACGCTACGTACAACGCTACCGCCTGCCGACAGAAGCAGAATGGGAGTACGCGGCACGCGGAAAGGAAGGCACCGAATTCCCGTGGGAAGACCAGAGCGTGAAGAGCGGCGACGGATGCTTCTTCGCCAACTTCAAGCCCGACCGTGGCAACTACACCAAGGACGGCAACCTCATCACATCGAAGGTGGGCATATACGGAGCTAACAGCAACGGACTCTTCGACATGGCAGGCAACGTAGCCGAATGGACAAGCACCGTGTACACCGAGGCAGGCGTAGAGGCGATGAACGACTTCAACCCTTCCCTACAGTACAACGCAGCGAAGGAAGACCCCTATCGACTCAAGAAGAAGAGCGTACGCGGTGGTTCGTGGAAAGACCCCGAGTCGTTCATACGCTCAGCATGGCGCACATGGGAATACCAGAACCAGCCACGCTGCTACATCGGCTTCCGCTGTGTACGCAGCTTAGCAAACACATCAAGTGCTAAAGCAAAAGGAAAAAAGAAGTAAGTCGAAGATGGTGAGAAGTTGAGGTGGTGAGATATCTACACAACACTCACAAACCTATATATTCTCACAATAAAAAATAAAGAAATATGACAATTTACAGCAAATTCAACATAGTCTACCACTTGCAGAAGTGGATGGACAGTGTCCCCGGACAGACATTCCTCAACTACGCATATAGCTGGGGTGCTTCAGTCGTAATCCTTGGTACGCTCTTCAAGCTCACCCACCTGCCGGGTGCCAACATCATGCTTTTCGCAGGTATGGGCACCGAGGTATTCGTGTTCTTCATCTCAGCCTTCGACCGTCCGTTCGACAAGACGCAGGAAGGCAGAGACCTCCCTACGCACATTGACGAAGAGGAGATAGACCGCGAGGAGGCAGAAGCAGAGGCTGCATACAACGCCGGCGTGCAAGTTGCAGGCGGCGGTTCTGTAGTCGGTGGTGCTGGCGTAAGCGGCGGTGGCACTATTATAATAGGTGGCGGCACTGCAAACACAGCTAATGTTAGCGCAGCACCGGCTTCTGAAGGCGCAACACAGACTACAGTAGGTGGCACACAGACCGTTGTATCGCCCGAAGCTGCACAGACAGCCGCTGCAGCAGCCGAGCTGGCAGCCAACCACGAGGTGGCTATGCAGCTGGCAGACGCGCAGGCTAACTATCTCGACGAGCTCAAGCGACTCACCGAGACCCTGCAGAAGGTGTCCGACCAGAGCGCACGACTCACACGCGACAGCGAGGAGATGGAGAACCTCAACCGCACACTCACCGGCATCTGCAAGATATACGAGATGCAGCTCAAGGGCGCAAGCCAACAGATTGGCACTATTGACCAGATCAACGAGCAGAGCAAGCGTATGGCTGAGCAGATTGAGCAGCTCAACGGCATCTATGCTCGCATGATTGAGGCGATGACCGTCAACATGAATTTAAAAGTAAAAGAGTAAAAAAGTAAAAGAGTAAAAAGCTTAGGCTTAGTTTCAATCAAAGGCTTAAGAAGGCTTAGTAAGGCTTAGTAAGGCTTAAAAGAGTAAAAACCCTAAGAATGGCAATAAAGAAAAAACATATCTCCCCCCGCCAGAAGATGATCAACCTCATGTATGTGGTGCTGATGGCGATGCTTGCCCTGAACATTTCCTCGGAAGTGCTCAACGGCTTCTCTATCGTGGAGGAGAGTCTTAACCGTACCACTGCCAACTCCTCGAAGGAGAACGAGGTGCTCTACGGCAACTTCGCCGACCAGATGAAGAAGAACCCGCAGAAGGTGAAGGAGTGGTTCGAGAAAGCTACGGCTGTGAAGCGCATGAGCGACTCTCTGTACAACTTCGCACAGGCACTGAAAGTGCAGATTGTGCGCGAGGCTGACGGCAAGGACGGTAATATCTATAACATAAAGAGCAAGGACAACCTCGAGGCGGCAAGTCATGTGATGCTCGCACCGGGCACCGGACAGGGCAAGAAGCTCTACGATGCCATCAACACGTTCCGCGAGCGTATCCTCAAGATGGTTACCGACCCACATCAGCGTAAGATAATAGAAAGCAACCTCACGACAAAGGTGCCGAAGAACGCAAATACGCTCGGCAAGAACTGGCAGGAGTATATGTTCGAGGACATGCCCGTAGCAGGTGCCGTAACACTACTCTCGAAGCTGCAGAGCGACGTGCGCTACGCCGAAGGCGAAGTGCTGCACACACTCGTGGCAAACATCGACATGAAGGACATCCGTGTGAACAAGCTCTCGGCGTTCGTCATACCAGAGTCGAAAACCGTCATCAGTGGCGACCAGTTCTCGGCGCAGATCGTCATGGCAGCCGTAGACACCACTCAGCAGCCAGAGATATACGTAGGCGGACAGCGCATCAACAACGGACTCTACCGCTTCACGGCAGGTGCTGTCGGCGAGCATCAGTTCGGCGGATACATCACAATGCGCGACGGAGCAGGCAACGTGATACGCCGCGACTTCACGCAGAAATACACCGTCGTAGCACCGAGCGCCACCGTATCGGCAGACCTCATGAACGTGCTCTATGCCGGCTACGACAACCCGATAAGCGTCAGCATACCTGGCGTACCGCTCAACGCCGTATCGGCATCAATGTCTGGTGGTTCGTTCCGTTCTATCGGCATGGGCAAGTACATAGCGCGTCCGTCGGCAGTGGGCAGTGACGTTACTATCTCCGTCGCATCCAACGCCAACGGCAAGTCGCGCCAGATGGGCAAGTTCACATTCCATGTGCGCAAACTCCCCGACCCGGCAGCATACATGCAGATCGGCACCGACCGCTTCCGTGGCGGCGGACTCGCCAAGGCTTCTATCATGAACGCTCCGGGCATCAAGGCAGCCATCGACGACGGCATCCTCGACATACAGTTCAAGGTGGTGAGCTTCGAGACCGTGTTCTTCGACAACATGGGCAACGCTGTGCCGATGGCTTCGGCTGGCAGCAACTTCTCGGAGCGTCAGCGCGACACCTTCCGCAAACTCTCAAGAGGCAAGCGCTTCTACATCTCGCGCATCACAGCGGTAGGCCCCGACGGCATCACACGCAAGTTGAACGGATCAATGGAGGTTATAGTAAAATAAAGCTAGAACCCTAGTAAACCTAGTAACCCTAGAACCCATAGAAAGTCTAGTCCCCTAGCAACCCTAGAAAACAAAAAACAAAACAATGAATAAATTCTTAGCAATACTCCTCGCCGCCCTCTTCTGTGCCGATATAGCTTCGGCACAGCCTGCGGCACGTCGCCGCGAGCAGGCTCAGCAGCAACAGCAGAAAGACCAGGGACTGAGCGTGCGCGCCCAGATATCGTTCCCTACGCAGAAAGCGATGGACGAGGACGTGACATGGCGACGCGACATATACCGCGAGATAGACCTCACGGAGGATGCCAACGCCGGACTCTACTATCCGGTGGAGCCGGTAGGTTCGCAGATGAACCTCTTCACGTATATCTTCAAGCTCGTGATGAAGCGTTCCATCACCGCCTACGAGTACCGCTTGGACGGCAATGAGGTGTTCGACGACGCAGCAAAGGTGAACCTTAAATCGCTGCTCGACAACTATCACATCTTCTACGAGCGCACCAACCGTGGCATACGCATCGACGATAGCGACATACCATCACGCGAAGTGACGGCTTACTACGTGAAGGAGGCGACCTACTACGACGACCGCAACTCGGCGTTCCACACAAAGGTGCTGGCGCTCTGCCCTATCCTCAAGCGCGAAGACGACTTCGGCGATGCTGCCACAAGATATCCGCTCTTCTGGGTGAAGTACGACGACCTTGCTCCGTTCCTCACAAAGCAGACCATTATGACGAGCAACCTCAACAACGCTGCCACTATGTCGATGGACGACTACTTCACGAAGAACATGTACAAGGGTAAGATATACAAGACCACAAATATGCTCGGCAAGACACTCGCGCAGTACTGCCCCACCGACTCGGCTATGAAGAAGGAGCAGAAGCGCATCGAGAAGGAGCTTACCGACTTCGAGCAGCACGTGTGGGGTGCAGGCGAACCGAAGGACTCGCTCGACAGCATCGCCACTGTGGACAAGAAGGCGGCTAAGGCAATAAGAAAGAAAAACCGTCGTGCAAGTGCTGCAGCCTCAACACGAACAAAGACAAAAACCGCAAAGGTGAAGAGATCGCGCTCCAATAGCGGTGCGTCAAAGCCATCGGGTGGTACAGCACGTGTCAGTGTGCGCAGACAGCGACACTAATTTGTAGGAGGATGTGTCAAGCAAACGTAAATTGAATATTAACCCAAAACAAACAGGTATGAAAAAGATCTTTACATCAGCAGCCATCGCACTTGCGATGCTTTTCACGGCAAACACAGCGAATGCTGGTATCAACTTCGGTGTTAAGGGCGGTCTGAACGTAACAAGCATGAGCATCAGCTCAAAGGTGCTCGACTCCAACAACCGTGCAGGCTTCTTCATCGGTCCGACTGTGAAGTTCACACTTCCGCTCGTAGGTCTTGGCATCGACGCTTCGGCTCTCTACGACCAGCGTGAAGCAAAACTCGCGGTAGATATTGACGAAAACCAGTACGTAACAAAGCAGACTCTGAAGACACAGGCTATCAACATTCCTATCAACGTGCGCTACAGCATCGGCTTGGGCAGTGTTGCCAATGTGCTCTTCTTCGCAGGTCCGCAGTTCGGCTTCCACGTAGGCAATAAAAATCAGGATCTTGGTGCAGATTGCGAGTGGAAGCTCAAGAGTTCGCAGTTCAGCGTGAACGTTGGTGCTGGTTTCACCGTTCTGAAGCACCTCCAGCTCACAGCCAACTACAACATCGCTTGCGGAAAGACCGGCGATGTAACCATAGGCAACGCATTAGGCTCTGTAGCAAGTGCTCCGTTCAAGAAGAAGAGCGGTCGTACCAATGCTTGGCAGATAGCCCTTGCATACTACTTCTAATGCACTACATAGACGTAATACTCCCTCTACCTTTAGAAGGAACATTCACATACTCCGTACCTGAGTCTATGGTGGCTCAGGTGCGGATGGGTGTGCGTGTACTTGTGCCATTAGGCAGGTCGAAGACATACACGGCGATGGCGGTGCGGTTGCACAGCGAGAAGCCGGAGTTCGAGACACGCCCAATCATCCAAGTCATAGACGCAGAGCCTGTGCTCATCGAGCAGCAGCTACGCCTATGGCAGTGGATTTCTACCTATTACATGTCGCCCATTGGCGACGTATTCAAAGCCGCGCTTCCTGCCGGATTGAAAGCCGAAGAGAATTATCGCCCGAAGACGGTGCGCTGCGTCACGCTGCCCGCCAACCTACGTTCGGAGCAATCGCTCCATATGGCACTCACCATCCTGAAGCGTGCACTGAAACAACATCAGACATTCAGCACCTACCTCCAGCTGTCGCATTGGAGCGAGATTGACGGCGAGACACCGCCGGCGCATATCGCCGAGATAGCCTGCGACGAGCTGCAGAACGCAGCCAACGCCTCCGATGCTGTGCTGCGCCAGCTCATCCAGCGCAACTTCCTCGAACTTTACCATCGCGAAGTGGGTCGTCTGAACACCACAGGCGAGTATCACCCCGAACGCATACAACCCCTCAGCCCTGCGCAACAAGCGGCAGAGGACAGCATACAGAAACAATTCAACGAGAAAAACGTAGTATTGCTGCACGGCGTAACGTCGAGCGGCAAGACCGAGATATACATCCACCTTATAAAGAAAGCCATCGACGAAGGCAAGCAGGTGCTCTACCTACTACCCGAGATTGCGCTGACGGTGCAGATGACACGCCGTCTGCAGAACGTGTTCGGCTCACGCCTCGGCATATACCACTCAAAGTATAGCGATGCCGAGCGCGTAGAGATATGGAAGAAGCAGCTCTCCAGCGAACCCTACGACGTGATCCTCGGCGCACGCTCCGCTGTCTTCCTACCTTTCACGCGCCTCGGATTCGTCATCGTCGACGAGGAGCACGAGACATCGTTCAAGCAGCAAGACCCTGCTCCACGCTATCACGCACGCTCTACAGCCATCATGCTCGCCCGAATGTACGAAGGGGCGAAGGTGCTGTTAGGCACGGCGACGCCCTCCATGGAGAGCTACCACAACGCCTGCACGGGCAAGTACGGCTACGTGCAGCTCACCTCACGCTACAAGGATGTGGCGATGCCCGAGATACGCGTTGTAGATACCAAAGACCTGTACCACCGCAAGATGATGCGTGGGGCGTTCTCGCCCGACCTACTCGAAGCGATGCGCACGGCTTTGCGCAACAAGAAGCAGGTGCTGCTGTTCCAGAACCGCCGCGGCTTTGCGCCTATGGTTGAGTGCAAGGTGTGCGGATGGGTACCCAAGTGCAAGAACTGCGACGTGTCGCTCACCTATCACCGCTCGATGAACCTGCTCACATGCCACTACTGCGGCTACACCTACCCCGTGCCGAAGCAGTGCCCCAACTGCGAGAGCACCGAACTGCTCGGTCGCGGCTACGGCACGGAGAAGATTGAGGACCGCGTGCGCGAGTTGTTCCCCGAGGCGCGCATCGCCCGTATGGATCTTGACACCACGCGCTCTGCCGGTGCCTACGGACGCATCATCGACGACTTCTCCTGCGGCAGAACCGACATACTCATCGGCACGCAGATGATAACCAAGGGGCTCGACTTCTCGGGCGTTACGGTCGTGGGCATACTCAACGCCGACACCATGCTCAACTATCCCGACTTCCGTGCCTACGAGCAGGCGTTTCAGATGCTCTCGCAGGTGAGCGGCAGAGCTGGCAGACGCGACGAGCGCGGACTCGTCATACTGCAGACCAAGAGCGCCGACCTGCCAGTGATACAGCAGGTAGTTGCGGGCGACTTCCAGACGTTCGCCCACGACCTGCTTGAGGAGCGCAGCATGTTCCGCTATCCGCCGTTCTACCACCTCGTCTATGTCTATCTGCGCCACCGCAACGAGCAGCTCGTAGACAGCGCAGCCATCGAGATGGCTTCGCGTCTGCGCCAGGCGTTCGCCGACCGCGTGTTAGGTCCCGACAAGCCGGCTGTGGCACGTGTAAAGACCGAGTCGATACGCAAGATTGTCATCAAGCTCGAGCAGGGCATCAACCTGCCGCTCGCACGCCAGTGCATGGCGGAAGCACGTACCCAACTGCTGCAGGACAAACGCTACGCAGCCATGACCGTATTTTTCGATGTCGATCCAAGCTGATTGCCATTTATTTCGCTAACTCGTTTTTTTATAGTAACTTTGCAACCTGTACTATGTACCAATACTAATAATGACCAACAAGATACTTATAACAGGAGCCAGTGGCTTCATAGGCAGTTTTATCGTTGAGGAAGCCCTCAACAGAGATATGGAGGTGTGGGCAGCAGTGAGGAAAACCACATCGCGCAAATACCTTCAGGATAAACGCATACATTTCATTGAGCTCGACTTCAGTTCAAAGGAGCAACTGAAGGCGCAACTCGGTGAGCATGAATTCGACTACGTCGTGCACGCTGCCGGCGTGACGAAATGTCTCGACAAAGCCGACTTCCGCCGCATGAACACCGAGGGCACAAAGAACTTCGTCGATGCGCTCATCGAGCTGCAGATGCCGCTGAAGCGCTTCGTGTTCCTCAGTTCGCTCAGCGTGTTCGGTGCTATACATGAGGAGCAACCCTATCAGGACATCAGCGAGCACGATACGCCGCACCCAAATACGGCATACGGCAAGAGCAAGCTCGACGCAGAGAAATATCTCGACAGCATAGGCAACGACTTCCCCTACATCATTCTGCGCCCTACGGGAGTGTACGGTCCGCGCGAGACCGACTACTTCCTCATGGCTGAGAGCATAAAGAAGCACGTCGACTTCGCCGTGGGCTTCAAGCGTCAGGACATCACTTTCGTGTACGTGCTCGACGTGGTGCAGGCTGTGTTCCTCGCTCTCGACCGCGGCATGAGCGGTAGGAAGTACTTCCTCTCCGACGGTGAGGTGTATAGTTCTACCGAGTTCAGCGACCTGCTGAAGAAGGAGATGGGCGTGAAGTGGATGTTGCGCATCGTGGCACCGGTGTGGGTGCTGCGCATCGTGGCGTTCCTCGGCGAGAAGATGAGCCACATCACCAAGAAACCGTCGGCTCTGAACAACGACAAGTATAACATTCTGAAACAGCGCAACTGGCGCTGCGACATCGAGCCGGCTTGCGACGAGCTTGGCTATCATCCGCACTACAAACTCGCCGACGGCGTGAAGCTCGCCGTAGCATGGTATAAACAGAACGGATGGCTGTAATGCCTGTGCGCGCAGGTGATTGCTTGGTTGGTGCACTTGAGACAAGTGCACCCCCTAAAATTACACTTAAGACAATGAAATTCTTTACACAACTTTTCTCTATAGACAAATCGCCCAGACGCGGACTTTTGGCACTGGAGTGGCTCGTGATGGCATACACGGTGTTCACACTGCTTGTGGCTCTCTTCACCTACACCAACCTGCAGAACCCCGACGCAATGATATGGGGACGTGTGCGTGTGGTGGCAATGACCGTGGCGCTGTGGTTAGCTTATCGCCTTGTGCCCTGCCGACTGACGCTGCTGGCGCGCGTAGTGGCGCAGATGTCGCTATTAGCGTGGTGGTACCCCGACACGTATGAGCTGAACCGTATGTTCCCCAACCTCGACCACGTGTTCTGCCGCGCAGAGCAGTCGATGTTCGGCTTCCAACCGTCGCTCTCGTTCGCCTCCACCTTCTCGTGGGCACCCATCAGCGAGCTGATGAGCATGGGCTACGCTGCCTATTATCCAATGATTGGTTTGGTGGCGTTCTTCTACTTCTTCGCACGCTACAACGAGTTTCAGCGAGCTTCGTTCATTCTGCTCGCCTCGTTCTTCATCTACTACATCGTGTTCATCTTCGTGCCCGTTGCCGGACCCACGTTCTACTTCAAGGCGGTGGGTATAGAGAATATCACGAACGGCTTCTTCCCTGCCGTCGGCACCTACTTCAACACTCATCAGGAGTGTCTGCCCACTCCGGGCTACGTAGACGGTTTCTTCTACGACCTCGTGGAACAGGCTAAGGCAGCCGGCGAACGCCCTACTGCCGCCTTCCCCTCGTCGCACGTAGGCGTATCGACGGTGTGCATGTGGCTTGCTTATCACGCACGCAACCGCCATTTGCTCTACTTCATGGCACCGTTCTACGTGTTCCTGTGTCTCGCCACGGTGTACATCCAGGCGCACTACGCCATCGATGCCATCGCCGGACTCGTCAGCGGCACTCTGCTCTACTTCATCCTGCTATTCGCAACGAAGGGGATAAGATGTTGAAGTGGTGAAAAGATGTTGTTGTGGTGAGGTGATGAAGTGTTGATATCATCCGCATCGGTCGATGCAGACATCCGCATCGGTCGGCGCAGACATCCGCATCGGTCGGCGCAGACATCCGCATCGGTCGGCGCAGACATCTGCGTCGGTCGATGCGGATCATTTTATATCTACATTGGATGCGTGAAAACGAAACGCGCACCATCCGTGTAGTCGGTATCAACCCATATCTTGCCGCCCAACTCTTCCACTATCGACTTGCATATAGGCAGTCCGAGTCCTGTTCCCTGCCTGAACGCATCCAGCTTCTTGAAGCGTTCGAAAACCTCTTCAGCCTTATCCACCGGTATTCCGCAACCCGTATCGCTAACGCTTATCTTTATAATGCGCTGCTCTGGATACTGGTCCAGACTGATTGTGATTTTTCCGCTATCCGTACATTTCTTTGCATTGTTCAGCAGATTGGCAAGCACCTGTAGCAAACGCTCCCTGTCGGTGGCAATCATCAGGTGTTCCACCCTTGTTTCCACCATGATGTCCACCCCTGGTTTCTTGTTGACAAGAGCACTCTGTGCGGCTGTGTTTATGAGCGATACTACGTCGTACTCACCCTTATTGAAGTGCATCTTGCCAGCATCAATCTTCGATATGTCGAGCACATCGTTGATTAGTTTCAGTAGCAGTTCGCCGTTTACCATTATCATTTCGCCATACTGTTGTTTCTCCTCCGCCGTCAGTTCTATCTGGTCGTTGGTGAGTATCTGCGAGAAGCCCATCACGGCGTTCAGCGGTGTGCGTATCTCGTGGCTCATATTGGCTATGAAACGCGACTTCATAAGGTTAGCTTGCTCGGCGTTATACTTCGCTACGAGCAATTCCTTGCCCTGATGCAGCAACTCCAGACGCAGCTTTTTACCCCTCTTAAGCAGATAGAGCGACACGATAAGTGCCGACAACAGCACGATAAAGAGCAGGAAAACGATGATGATAGTCTTGAAATACTCCTTGAAGATGCTTACGGGCATGTTCACCATCTCGTATTTCACGTTGATATCGTCGAGCGAGAGGTGCAGCTCGCGTAGGCGATTGAAGTCGAAGATATACTTACAGTTAGCCAATGCTACGGGCTTCTTCTTACCTGTCTTCAGGAACGCCACCACATCGTCGGCAAGCGTGCCGCCCATAATGTGGTAGCACGGCGAATAGCCGCCCACGGGCCAGTGGCCGAGACCCACGTCGGACATGGAGAATGTGGGCAGTTCCGGATTGTTCTTGCAGAAGGCGTATGTAGTATTGCGCACTACGTAGCGGTTGGAATTGTCCACGCGCCATGTACCTATCAGCATTGCCTGTGTGTGCGGGAGGTCGGAGATGGCCTCATCGGCATCAACAAACGTCATCGTTCTGCCGTCGATATACCTCACCACAAAGCGGCGGTCGGTCTTCGCGTACTGCTTGAAGAGGGCGCGCATGGTGACACCACCCAGTGTGTTGTCGGACATAAAGGTGAGCGTGTCGCACTTAGGATAGAAGTACTTTATGAGGTCGAAGTTCTTCTTCATGTCATAATGATACACCTCACCGCCCACGATGTTGAAATGTTTGAAGTCGGTGGTAACGTCATACACCACGGGGTCCCACTTCTTGAAATCGACGGAGTCTTGCGGCATTTTCACGATTGCCGAGCTTCGCAGACCCACAACCACTGGTGTCTGCCTCAGTTTCTCATCGTCGTCGAAGGAGAAGTAAGCCGACGACACCTCCATGCCAAGCAGCACGATGCAGGCTGGTCGATTGCCACGGCTATAATACTTGTTGAGCACCCTCTTCAAACGAATTCTCCACCGCTTGCCGTCGGGCAGGTTCTGGGCGTTGATGTCCTCCACCGCAACGGGGTTGGGCAGTCCGCTCTTGGTATATTGCTCATAGAACGCAGAAAGGTTGTCGCTGATGCTCTTCACATCGGGATTGTACGACGACACGACAACTATAGGTGCCACATTCTTATGTGACACCTGCATCTTGCCCTTGTGTGCCCATAGCGGCAAGTTCAGCAATACTGACAAAAGCAGCAAAAAGCCTGTTCGCATAGTTAATGTTTTCATTTAACGGACCGGTTTCAGCGAGCCTTCAACGTATGTGAACTCACCCTTACCCGTCACAAGATACTGTATTGTGTAGGGCACCAGTTTATTGCCCTCCATGTGTGCCACGAAATTAACGGTGTACGTAACGTTCATACCCTCCACCGGTTCTGCGTTCCCGAAGCCCTCGCTGAGCGACACGGCGAACGTGGTGACAAGGTTGCGCTGCATGGTGGCTACCACCTCCTCGTCGGTCATGCCTCCGTAGACGCTCGGGGTGTTGCTCTTGGCATCAGCCGCTACCCACTCCACACGGTTGTTGTAGTAGCTGCAACCGCTGAAGTACTCGGTGTCGGCAAAGCTGTTGAGGTAGCCGCCAGGGTTGAACTGGCCGAAGCCGTTCGGCTCGTCGTACTTTATATTCACCCATATTATGATGCGGTTATAGAACGACTTGCTCGTAACGTTGCCCTTCTCGTTAGGCAGAGTCAGCACCACGCTCGGGTTATACTTCCACTCGCCGGCAATCTTCTCGAACGGATTGGTTACGTTCTTCGGTTCGCTCTTCTCCGACTGTTTGCCCGTGCCGGTCGTTCTCATCGCAAACTGAGTAAGCATGCGGTAAGTGACCGTCACCGACGAGCCGTTGTCAGCCGTGGGATACTTCTGCTTGAGCCATACGGATATGCACTGTGCGGCATAGCTGCCACTAACGAAGAACTTTTTCGCTTTGAGGTCGTCGTCCTTCATCAGCGATGCTATCTTCTCGTAATCGGCATCCGTCAACTCCACCTCCAACTTCTTCACGTCGGTGGGCCTATACGTATCCTTGTCGAAGCCGTCAAGATTCTCGTTGAAGTCGCCGCAAGACGTAAGCACGACTACCGCTGCAAGTATTATATAATGTATCAGTTTCATTTTCTTATTCTTATCTTACTCTTAAAAGGCTATTTTCAACTTCACTGAGAATGTACGTCCGAAGGCGTAGAACACGCGGTAGGCATCCTTCCAGCCGTTGTTTGTACCATCGTAGAAGGCATCCTGAATGTACTCGTAGTTGAGCACATTCTTCACCACGCCGAAGACTGAAGCACGGCACGAGCCGATATTGAAGTCGTAGCGTGCGTTGAGGTCGAGCTGTCCGGCAGCAGGCACACGCCAAGGTTCTTTGAGCGTGAGTTCGCCGCCACCGCCATACGTAGGCAGCGAATAGTCGGCGTAGAGGCGTGCATAGTAGGTGTAGTCGGCACCGATGCGCAGCATCTTCAGCAGCTTCACGTCGCCACCGATGGCAGCCGTGGTCTGTGCCGAGCCGCCTACGTGTATGCCGTCCTGATTGAGCGTGAACTTCAGGTGGTCGGGGGCACCCACCCCACTTGCCACCGCACCCGTGGTGATATTGGCAAGCGGCTGCGTTGCCGAGTTGTAGAAGTAAGCCGTGGCGTTGTTGTCCCAACGCCAGTTGCCGAGCGAGAGCATACCCTTGAGCGTCACGTAAGGCGTGGGGCGTGCCACCACGTCGAACTCCACACCCATGTGCTTGGCGTTGACACCGGTCATACTCATGGTGTACAGCTCCGTGTTGTTGTTCATGTAGCCCGACTTGGAGGTCGTCTTGTCCATCCACTTCGTGAAGTAGGCGTTGAGAGCCACGTAGAGCCATTTATAGCGCAAACCGTAACCCAGCTCGAAGGAGAATGCCTTCTCGTTGACTGCGTCCTTGTTTATCTCGTTGCTCGACTGCGACATGAGGAACACACCGCCACTGAAGAACGGTGCGCGACTGATGTATCCGACATTGGCGAAGACATTGTTGTAGCGGTCGATGTTGTAGTTCAGTCCGCCCTTGATGCTACCCGAAGCGAAGTTCTTCGTGTCCGACTTGGCGTGAGCCGCATCGTAGTAGAAGCGGTCGTAACGCCAGTAGCGCGACGTTGCCAACGTACCCGATACGAATGCCGTGATGCGGTCTTTGGAGTACTCCAACTGCGAGAACACACCGTGCTGCACGATGTGGCTATCGTAGTCGCGGAACACCACATCGCCAATGCTCAGTTTCTCGTACTGCCAGTTGGGGTCGAGCGCAGCGGCATTGTTGGCTGGGTTCACGCTGCTACGGTAGCGTAGGTCGGTGTAGTAGGCACCGTTGTAGAGGTCGGAAATCTTCGCCGTATGCGTGCCCTTGTACGAACGCATGTCGAAGCCGGCGTAGAAGTCGAGCCCCTTTGCGAGCTGACGGGTGTACGTAGAGAGCAGTCCGTACCAGATATGGTCGTTGAAGTTCTGCGTCATCACCATCTTCGAGCCGGCATCGCTCTGCTCGTTCAGCTCCTGCACCTGGTCATAGGCGAAGGTGCCGTCGGCGTGGCGGAAGTCGTAGCGCAGCTTGCCGTTGGCAGCTCCGTACCAGCTGTTGGCGTATGCGGAGTTGATACCCTGACCCGAGCTGCCGTAACCGTGTCCGATGGACATGTAGAGAGCCGTGTTCAGCGACGACTTATCGTCGATAAGCCAGATATGATTAAGTGAGAATTGCGGTTTATGATAGAAGTTGAAAGCCGACGACTTACGCTCGCCGTTCTTTCCAAAACCGTATGTGGGGTTATAGCGATAGACACTCTTGCCGCCCATGAAGCGCTTCACGTCCTGCCAACCCTCGACGCTGAGTCCGTCGTACTGGTTGCGCTGATAGTGCGACTGTGGTGAGCCGAATCCCGTGAGCGCAATCTGATGATGCTGACCGAGGCGCTTGCTCACGGCAAAGAAGTAGTCGTAGTCAGAAAAGTCGGTGCCCTGGATGTAGCCGTCGCCCCATTTCTTGCCAAACAGCATAGAGAAGTTCCAACCCGACTTGGTGAGACCGGTAGAGAAAGAAGCCGACACATGGTTGAAGCCGTCGTTGCCTACACTGTACGTGGCATAGCCTCCGCGCTTGCTATCAGTGGTCTTGGTCACGATGTTCACCGTGCCGCCAATCGACGGCACCGACACCTTGCTGGCACCAAGTCCGCGCTGCGTCTGCATATAGCGCACCATCTCGCCCAGTCCGCCCCAGTTGCTCCAGTAGAGTCCGCCGTGCTCCATATCGTTGACGGGCACGCCGTTCACCATCACTGCCACGTTAGAGCTTTGGAAGCCACGCATGTTCAACTTCGAGTCGCCGTATGCGCCACTGTTCTTCGTGGCATACACACCCGGAGTATGGTTGAGCATCTCGGGCAGCTCGTTGTTGCCGAGCTTGTTCTCCACTTCCCTACGGTCTACATCGCTCATTGCGATAGGAGTCTTACGCGCAACGCCACGCGAAGCGGTCACGGTGATGTTCTTCAACATCACACTCATCTCATTATCAGCAACGGCAGTACTGTCGCTCGACACCTTTGCTTTGGGTTGACGTTTGCCATATACATGCATGTTATTTGATATAAAAGCAACAATAAGCAATGGCAAAATAATTGTTCGATTCTTCAAAATTCGTACGAGTTAAAATGTTTTGCAAAATTAACACTTAATAAATACACAGCAAAACAATATCGGTTATTTTTTAATCAATAATTTGAGAGGGCGTACACTCTATGTTCATAGAATGCACGCCCTCTCAAACGAGCAGCACCTAAAAGGCTATGTTGAGCAATCCTAACTGGTTGAGGAATATCGCCATAATGCATACCGGACAGAAGTAGCGCACGAGCAGAAGGTAGACACCGAAGAGGGTGCCACTCAGCGTGCCCCAGTTCGTGAACTCGTCCTTTATCAGCTTGCGCGGCACCACCCAACCCATGAATATGCAAGTGAGAATGCCACCGAAAGGCAGCAGAAGCTGTCCGGTCACGAAGTCGAACCAGTCGAACAGCGTCTTTCCGAACATGCTGAGCCACGCTCTGTCGCCAAGCGAGAGCGAGCAGAATGCACCAATCACCGAGCATACAACCGTCACGAGGCGTGCCGCATTCTTGCGGTCGAGGTGTGTCTCCTCACAGAGGAACGCAGTGCTCACCTCGTGCAGCGAGATGAGCGATGTGATGGCGGCAAGCGAGAGCAGCATGTAGAACATGATGGCGACCACTGTGCCAAGCAGCGGCACACCGGCAAAAGCCTGCTGGAACACGTTGGGCAGGGTGATGAAGATGAGCGACGGACCGCTATCGGGGCTTACGCCGACGCTGAACGCTGCGGGGAAAATCATCAAACCGGCAAGAATGGCTATGATGGTGTCGATGACAGCTATGTTAACAGCCGACTTCAGAAGATTGGTTTCGCGAGAGAAGTAGCTGGCAAACGTGCAAATGCAGCCCATGCTAAGCCCTAACGAATAGAACGCCTGACCCATGGCAGCAAGAAAGACGCTGCCAGTAACCTTCGAAAAGTCGGGCTTGAAGAGAAACTCTATGCCTGCGGCTCCGCCTGGAAGCAGACACGAGCAGACCACTACCACCAGCAATAGCAGGAAGAGTGTGGGCATCAGTGCCTTTGAAGCCTTCTCTATACCGCCACGCACGCCACGCACTATGATGACATGGGTGAGCAGGAACACTACTACTGTCCAAAACACGGGCCGCAGGGGCGATGCGGAGAAGTCGGCAAAGTAAGAGGCAATGTATTGTGGGTCGCCACGAAGCTCGCCTACGCCCGAGGCAAAGATGTACTGCAAGCACCAGCCCGACACTACGGCATAGTAGCCGGTGATGAGGAAACCGGTGATTACGCCCATTAGTCCGACGATGTGCCACGCCTTATGTGTGTCCATACGCGAATAGGCACGTGCGGTGTTGGCGGCTCCATGTCTGCCGATGATGAACTCGCTCATCATGCAGGGTATGCCGAGAAGCATTATGCACATTATGTATATCAGAATGAAGGCTGCACCGCCATTCTCTCCAACCATGTACGGGAAGCGCCATACGTTGCCTAATCCTACTGCCGAGCCTGCTGTTGCAAGCACCATGCCCAACTTACTTCCAAAATTAACTCTCTCTTGTGTCATCCTTTATGTGTTTTAATGAAATAAAAAGCGACACCAAACAACTTGTAATGTCTGTGTCACAAATTGTTTGGTGTCGCTTTGCTATGTTGTTATAGTCGTAAAATATACGTCAATGAATTGGTTTCTGCCGGCTTAAGAGTAGCGCAAGATCTGTCCTGGACGCAGACGCATCGTCTTAGAGATGTGGTTGAGTTTGCAAATCTTATCCACTGTCACGCCACGCTTTCTTGCGATGCTCGATAGAGTCTCGCCCTTCTTCACCTTGTGGTAAGAAATCTGATCGCTCAGACCTGATGTGGTGCGCTTGTTTGTAGCGAAGTCGTCTGCAGAACCGCTTCTTGCGAATGTAGAAGAGTCCTGCTTACCGCGCAGACGTGTAGCGTTCACCGACTCGTTGTCGTATGTCTGTTTGTTGAATGCGTAGTAGTCACCCGTTACGTCCTGCGCACGGAAGTCGAACATAAGTGCCGGGTTGAGTGCTACGCCACAGAGGCGTGTCTCGAAGTGGAGGTGCGAACCAGTGCTTCGTCCGGTGTTACCACCGAGTCCGATCACTTCGCCCGAACGTACTTCCTGGTTTTCCTCCACGAGCTGCTTAGAGAGGTGACCGTAGATTGTCTCCAGACCGTTGTTATGGCGTATCACGATATACTTGCCGTAGCCGCCACGCTCGTAGCGCACGATGCGCACCTTGCCAGAGAAGGCTGCACGTATGGTGTCGCCGATGTACACCTTGATGTCGAGACCTTTGTGCTGGCGTCCCCAACGTGAGCCGAAGTTGCTGGTGATGACGCGGCTTGTGGTAGGCATCGTGAAGTGACGAAGGTCGATATTGAATGTTTCGGGCAACTCGGTAGCGCGGTGTGCGTACTTGTTGTCCCAGTTTGCATAGAGGTCTGCTGCGGGCGATTCGAGTTCTTCGCGCATGGTGATGTTGCGAAGCATAATTGTGTCGACGGCTGCCATCTTACGGTCTACCGGTGCCTGGCGTGCAAGAAGGTCTTGTGCGTTGGCGGTTGTAGAAGTAACGGCGAGCAACATCGATATTGCAAATGTCTTGACGATTTTCTTCAAATTCATTCTTCAGGCAGTTTTTTTTAAATAGAATGAGTATATCATTCCTTCAAAAAGATGGTCATCGAATTGTAGTATATTCGATATCAGTAGTAGTTAATTTGCAATGTTGGCATAGCATTTTGAACATTGCGTTGCAAAAGTACGAAAAAATATTGAATAAAATTGCAAAACGCGCTCTGTGTTAACAGTTTTTGAACGAAGTTTAACATTTTATTTGCTGCCCATAAAGCAGCAAACAAGCTGACTGGCACGCCGTTGTATCAGCCTGTCTATCAGCTTGTCGTTACGAAATCGCTGCCCAATTTACGTTCGTATCGCGCAGTTCGCGCAGTCGTCGCCACAGCATTGCATACTCTGGCGAGGTGCATGTGGGGTCGGCATCGATAATCTTCTGCGCCTCTTCGCGGGCTATCGCCATTATTTGTCCGTCGCGCGCTATGTCGGCTATCTTCAGGTCGAAGGCGATGCCACTCTGCTGTGTGCCTTCGAGGTCGCCTGGTCCGCGCAGCTTGAGGTCTGCCTCAGCGATGCGGAAGCCGTCGTTGGTCTCACACATGATGTCGATGCGCTTGCTGGTCTCGGCGGAGAGCTTGTATGTGGTGACGAGGATGCAGTAGCTCTGGTCGGCACCGCGTCCTACGCGTCCGCGCAGCTGATGAAGCTGTGAGAGTCCGAAGCGCTGCGAGTCGAGTATCACCATCACGGAGGCATTGGGCACGTTCACGCCCACCTCGATAACGGTTGTTGCGACGAGAATCTGCGTCTCGCCCGACACGAACTTCTGCATCTCGGCGTCTTTCTCCTTCGACTTCATCTTGCCGTGCACCTTGCTTATCTTGAATTCGGGGAAGATGTCGCACAGCGCGGCGTAGCCCTCTTCGAGGTTCTTGAGGTCGCTCTTCTCGCTCTCGGTGATGAGCGGATAGACGATGTACACCTGCCTGCCGAGTCGTATCTGTTGGCGTATGCCGGCGTAGAGCGATGTCATCTGGCTGTCGTACTTGTGTATGGTCTGCACGGGTTTTCTGCCGGGTGGGAGCTCGTCGATGATGCTCACGTCGAGGTCGCCGTAGATGGTCATGGCGAGCGTGCGCGGGATTGGTGTTGCGGTCATCACGAGTATGTGTGGCGGGTTCTCGCCCTTAGCCCAGAGGCGTGCACGCTGAGCCACGCCGAAGCGGTGCTGCTCGTCGATAACCGCCACACCGAGCCGCTGAAAGCGCACGGGATCTTCGAGCACGGCGTGTGTGCCGACAAGTATCTTCACCTCGCCGGCGATGAGTGCGTCGAGCACTTCCTGCCTGCGTTTGCCCTTCACCTGTCCCGTGAGCAGTTCGACACGTATGTCGAGACCGTGTAGAAACTCCTGTATCGTAGCGAAGTGCTGCTCGGCGAGTATCTCGGTTGGTGCCATGATGCACGCCTGATAGCCGTTGCCGAGCGCAATGAGCATGGTCATGAGTGCCACGAGGGTCTTTCCGCTGCCCACGTCGCCCTGCAGCAAACGGTTCATCTGACGGCCAGAGCGCATGTCGTCGCGTATCTCGTGCACGACGCGCTTCTGCGCACCGGTCAGCTCGAACCTGAGGTTCTCGGAGTAGAAGCGGTGGAAGTCGTCGCCCACCTGCGAGAAGACGTAGCCGCGGTACTTGCGGCGATGGTCGGAGGCGTAGCGCAGTATGTTGAGCTGAACGTAGAAGAGCTCCTCGAACTTCAGTCGCTCGCGCGCCTTCTGCATCTCGATGGCGTTCTTCGGATAGTGGACGCAGCGCAGGGCAGTGTCGCGCGAGACGAGGTGGCGTGCGTTCACGATGAAGTCGGGCAGCGTCTCGGGTATCGGCTCAGCTATCTTCTGCAGCATCGCCTTCACCATCTTCTCCACGGCGCGCGAGGAGATGTTGCGCTTCTTCATCTGCTCGGTGGTGACGTAGTAGGGCTGCATACCCATCTCGGAGAGCTGCAACTCCGATGCGCGCTCTATCTCGGGATGCGAGAACTGGAAGCGTCCGCCGTAGACAGTGGGTCTGCCGAACACGATGTAGTCCTCGCCCACCTTATACGTCTTGTATATGTACTGTGCGCCGGAGAACCACACGAGGTCGACCACTCCCCTACCGTCGGAGAAGTGTGCCACGACGCGCTTCTTGCGTGCCGACATCTCGAACTCCTCAAACGAGAGTATCTTGCCGCGTATCTGCACGAACGGCATGTCGCTCTGCAGTTCGTGTATGGCATAGATGCGGCTCCTATCCACATATTTATATGGATAGTACTCCAGCAGGTCGCCCCAGGTGCGCACGCCCAACTCCTTGTTGAGCACGTCCTTCTTGTTGGGGCCGACTCCCGGCAGATACATTATGTCCTGTGAGAGGATGTTCAAAACTCGTACATCATTCCTTTCTTCAACTCGGCTACGATGCTCGCGCCCTTGAACTCCTCGAGCAGTCGGTAGGCGTAGGCGAACGATGCGCCTGGACCCTTGCCCGTGATGATGTTGCCGTCGGCAGTGCAAGGCTCGGCGGTGTATGTGGCACCCTCAAGCTCTGTCTCGAAGCCCGGGTAGCACGTAGCGCGTTTGCCGCGGAGCAGACCAAGATGGCCCAGCACCATAGGCGCAGCGCAGATGGCACCGATGAGCTTCTGCTGCTCGGCATGGCGAACGAGCGCCGCGCGCACGCCCTCATGCTCGTCGAGGTTCTTCGCGCCGGGCATTCCGCCGGGCAGCATGAGCAGGTCGGCGTCGCTGAAGTCGGCATCGGCGAACATCATGTCCGCCTTCACCTGCACGCCGTGTGCCGACGCCACCATGTTTGTAGCGTTGATGCTAACTGTCTTCACGTCTATTCCGCCGCGGCGGAGTATGTCAACCGGAGCCAACGCCTCGATATCCTCGAATCCGTCGGCAAGAAATACGTATGCTTTTGCCATGTCGTATATGTTTACTTGTTGTTGTTCTGCATTCTTCACTTTCGGACGCAGCACGCCGAACGGATCGGCTGTCTTCGCGTCGTCCTCGTCCTTTTTCTTAAGCGAATAAAATCGTGCCATGTGTCTGTAGTTTTATTCGGCAGCACCGCTTCTGCGTGCGCCCCCGCTTGTTTCTTTCGATTGCAAATATACCGTTTTTTGGCGAAACTTCGTAAGGTTTCGACTAAAAGTAGCGCAGCGCGACTAAAAAACACATTTCTAAAAATGATTTTAAAAAATATCATTTTTCAAAAAATCATTTTCAAAACCTACCCCTCTCTGCCACGAACCGCTTCAGCAGAAACGTTAGGAAATATGGGAATGTATAGAACTTGCCGTTGAATCCGATATTCTTATACCCCAACTTGATGCCGTATTTTATATCTGGATACTTGTCTTCTTTCAGCAGATTATTCAGTGAGGCGGTAGCGTTGTCATTAGCCTTCACCTCTACCGGGATCAAAGAATCGGCATCTCTTACAAAGAAGTCCATTTCGAGTGCGGGTCTGTCGTTGTTGTAGTAATAAAGATTGTAACCCTGCTTCACAAGCATGTCTCCAACTATATTCTCATAGACAGCCCCCTTGTACGTGCCGAGGTTCTTGTTAGCCCTCAAGTCCTCCTGAGCTTCTTCGTCAAGAGAAGCAATCAGCAGACCGGTATCCTTGTAGTAAATCTTATAAAGCTTAGGGTCGTAGTTGCCCTTCAATGGAAGCTCCGGCTGATTAAGACAATAGCAGACATTGATGACACCAGCATCAGCCAGCCACTCTACACACCCCACATAATCTCTGTTACGTGCGTTCTTGCCTATCTTTGTTATCTGGAAACGCTTGTTCTCTTTGGCAAGGAACGTAGAGATGTGGTTATAGACAGCCTTCACCTTAGCCTTGTCCAAACCTTCTACATACTTGGTGATATCTTCCTCATAGTCTTTCAGCAACTGACGCTGAATAGCCAAAGTACCGCTGAAATTGTTGTTCTTGATATACGAATCTACCACCTCTGGCATACCGCCTATAGTAACATAATCGCGGAAAAGACCGAAAAGAACGTCCATCTGCAAATTGTTTATAGGTTTGACCTCCAACATGTTCTGGTACAGGTCGTCTATAAATTCCTCTGAATACCCTTTTGCCCATAGAAATTCTTCGAAATCCATAGAATGCATCTCATAGTCTTCCTTGTAGCCAACACTGTTCGACTCTATTTCACGATAGTTGATACCCATCAATGAGCCGGAGCAAATTACATCAAACCGACCATCGAGTTTGAAAAACTTCAATGATGTGGCACAATTGGGACATGCCTGCAACTCATCAAAAAAGAAAAGCGTGTCACCGGGTATAAACTTCAATTCAGGATTAAGCAAGGAGATGTTCTTCAGAATCGCATCAACTTCAAACCCATCTTCAAAGATATCCCTATACCTCTTTTGCTCTACAAAATTAATCTGAATAACACATTGATAGTTCTGGCTGGCAAACCATTCAATAGAACGAGTCTTGCCAACCTGTCGGGCACCTTTAATAATAAGTGGTTTACGGTCCGGATTGTTCTTCCATTCCAACAAGTAGTTATCTACCTTTCTTTTGAGCAGTTTATCCATATTCCGATTCATTTATTATATGTGCAAAGATAGCACTTTTCACATAATCCACCGCATAAACACCCCTATTTTTCACATAATCCGCACTATAAACACCCAAAATTTCACATAATCCGCACTATAAGCACCCAAAATTTCACATAATCCACCACATAAACAGCCAAAATTTCACATAATCGCACTATTGAAGCCCATTTTTTCACCTTAATTGGCTCAATTAGCTTTACAACTAAGACCGAAAACAGTCAACTCAACGCGTTAAACAGCAACAAAATGATATTGTCGTAGCAGAACAATGACATTGCCGTAGCAGGACAATGATGTTGCCGTAGCAGGGCAATGATGTTGTCGTAGCGGGGCAATAATGTTGTGGTAGCAGAGTAATGAGACCGGCGTAGCAGACAGGGCGACAGATAGGCTGGTAGATAGACTGGCAGATAGGCTGGTAGATATCGCTCTCGGAAGAATATCTACCAGTCTGTATCGTGCTCGTAATGTGCAAGTTACGACAATCCTGGAAGATATGGCAGATTTTTCACGTACTGAAACTTTACAGGAGTATAACATATATATAAAATACAACATAGCAATACCGAAAAGCAATCTATATCTATTCGTCTCTTTTGGTATTAGTCATCCATACTTTTTACAATCACTGCTCACAAATATTCTTCTTACGTTAATTTTACACAGAATTATCCCAGTTCTTTCTTTTATGACAGAACTTTTTACTATTTTTGCAAGGCAATATATAATGTTTTGATTCGTTTTGAGTCAATTTCACTCATTAGTATTCCAAATTAACAGATTGTCAAACCTTAAAAAATTTAATAAGAAACAGATAGATACACCGCAAGAATGAAACGCTAAAGGATTGAGCAATTCAGAGAATTACCTTCCTAAAAGAGACTTATATTGAGGTATAAAACCTCTTAACATTAACTAAGCGTTTCCGTTCTATACTTTTTGGATATTGAGCTTTTAGCTCTTGTTCTCTTTTCATCGAATACCGCCAATTTTCAACGTACGAGGACAAGCAGACTGGAGGTTCACGCTTATAGGCGTGGACTGTTCCGTGCTTGTTGTACGTGAAGGTCACTTGGCGGTAACCTGATGAAAAGGCAAGTACGGACGGTTACACGCCTTCATTGTATTTTACAAATGACCTAACACTTTTATTAACTTTGATTTTAGAGTATAAAGTAAAAAACAAATATTATGACTAAACAATTACGTTATTTATTCATGCTTTTATTAAGCATGATGGTGTCGGCACATGTCTTTGCTGCCGACAACTTGATTACTGAGCAAGTCACTATTAATGTGGCGACCGCAGGAACATTGAGCAGTAAAATCCCAAAAGCTGACAAATACAGAATCACCAATCTCAAGCTCACGGGCGAACTGAATGTTGAAGACATTAAGTTTATTCGCCAGATGGCAAGTTATTATTACGATAATTGTAAAGATAATGGAAATCTTCAGCACTTAGACCTTGGAGGTGCTAAGTTTGTTGGTGAAGGTGAGTTTACTGTTTCCTATGGTGGTGGTCGTACTGCTAAATTTTCAAGTAATGCTGTTGGTGACTATGTGTTCTGTGCTTTGAAAGTATTGCAATCAATAGTATTGCCCGACGGTTTGCAATTAATAAGAGATAGAGCTTTTTTGTCGTGTAGCGGCCTTAGTTCAGTGACTTTGCCTAACGGCTTGCAAACAATAGGTGAAGCGGCGTTTTTGGGATGCAAGAGCCTTAGTTCTGTGACTTTGCCTGACGGTTTGCAAACAATAGGTAAAGAGGCGTTTGCTGATTGCTACAGCCTTAGTTCAGTGTCTTTTCCCGACGGCTTGCAAACAATAGATTATGAAGCGTTTTGGGATTGTACCAGCCTTAGTTCAGTATCGTTGCCCGATGGTTTGCAAACAATAGGTGAAGAGGCGTTTTTTTGTTGTACCAGCCTTAGTACTGTATCTTTTCCCGACGGCTTGCAAACAATAGGAGGTCTTGCGTTTTCTCATACCAGCCTTAGTTCAGTGTCTTTACCCAACGGCTTACAATCAATAGGTGAAGGGGCGTTTTCATATTGTAACAGTCTTAGTTCAGTATCTTTGCCTGACGGCTTGCAAACAATAGGTAAAGAGGCGTTTAATGGTTGCAAGAGCCTTACCTCGGTGTATGCTAACATGAAGGTTCCTATTAAATTGGAGAACCATCAATTCAATGATAAAACTATGCAATATGGTACGCTTTATGTACCTGTAGGATATAGATGTGCATATATGGAGTCTGAATGGAAGAGTTTTAAAGACATTAAAGAGTTTGGCACCTTGAATACAGATGACTTAATTACTAATCAGGTCGCTGTTAATGTGGAGACAGCTGGAACATTGCGCAGCAAGATTGCCATTGAGGACAAATTTAGAATAACTAATCTCAAACTTACGGGCGAACTGAATGTGGACGACATTATGTTGATCCGAGAAATGGCTGGTTGCTACTACAATAATAATGGTGATAAATATGATGGTCATCTACAGCACTTAGACCTTAGCGGTGCTAAGTTTGTTGGTGAAAGCGAGTTTACTATTTATACTAAATCTAACTCTAATACTGCTAAATTTACAAGTAATGCAGTTGGCAACTATGTGTTCTACACATTGGAAGGCTTGAAAACAATAGTATTACCCGACGGCTTGCAATCAATAGGCTATTCGGCATTTTCTAATTGCAGCAGCCTTAGTTCAGTGACTTTGCCCGAAGGTTTGCAAGCAATAGGTGCATCGGCGTTTAAGTATTGCGAGAGCCTTACCTCGGTGTATGCTAACATGAAGGTTCCTGCTCAGATAGGGCAATATACATTTGATGATTATACTACACAAGAGGCCACGCTTCATGTGCCAGCAGGATATAAACATATATATATGAGTTCTGATTGGAAATGTTTTAAAAATATCATATCGGATATAGGTGAACTAATTACTGAGCAAGTCACTGTTAATGTGGAAAAAGCAGGAACATTATCGGACAAGATTGCTGACAATAAATTCCTAACAACCAATCTCAAACTTACGGGCGAACTGAATGTGGACGACATTAAGTTAATCCGCGAAATGGCAGGTTGTTATTATAATACTGATGGTGGTAAATATGATGGCTATCTACAGCACTTAGACCTCAGTGGTGCTAAGTTTGTTGGTGAGGGCGAGTTTACTGTTTATGCTAAGTCTAACTCTAATACTGCTAAATTTACAAGTAATGCAGTTGGCGAATATGTGTTCTACACATTGAAAGGATTGAAAACAATAGTTTTGCCCAAAGGCTTGCAAACAATCGACGGTATGGCGTTTGAAGATTGTGAGAACCTTACCTCTGTGTCTTTGCCCGAAGGCTTGCAAACAATAGGTGAAGGGGCATTTCGTAAGTGTAGTAGCCTTACCTCAGTGTCTTTGCCCGAAGGCTTGAAAACAATAGGCTCACATGCGTTTTATAATTGCAGCAGCCTTACCTCAGTGTTTTTGCCCGACGGCTTGCAAACAATAGACTATTCGGCGTTTGAGGGATGTAGCAGCCTTACCTCTGTGTCTTTGCCCGAAGGTCTGCAAACAATAGGCGCATCGGCGTTTAAGTATTGCGAGAGCCTTACCTCGGTGTATGCTAACATGAAGGTTCCTGCTCAGATGGAGCAATATACATTTGGTGATAATACCACGCAAAATGCTACGCTTTTTGTGCCAGTCGGATATATATATACATATATGAATTCTAAATGGAAGTGTTTTAAAAACATTAAAGAGTTTGGCACCTTGAATACAGATGACTTAATTACTAATCAGGTCGCTGTTAATGTGGAGACAGCTGGAACATTGCGCAGCAAGATTGCCATTGAGGACAAATTTAGAATAACTAATCTCAAACTTACGGGCGAACTGAATGTGGACGACATTATGTTGATCCGAGAAATGGCTGGTTGCTACTACAATAATAATGGTGATAAATATGATGGTCATCTACAGCACTTAGACCTTAGCGGTGCTAAGTTTGTTGGTGGGGGCGAATTCGCTGTTTATGATGGTTCTAACTCTAATACTGCTAAATTTACAAATAATGCAGTTGGTGACTATGTGTTCTATGCTTTGGAAAGCTTGAAAACAATAGCATTGTATGATGACTTAAAAGAATTTGGTTCATCAGCGTTTGCTTGTTGCAAAAACCTTACCTCTGTATCTTTTCCAAGACTTCTGACAAAAATTAAAGATTCGGCATTTGTAGGCTGCAGTAGCCTTACTTCTGTATCTTTCCCAAAAATTCTGACAGAAATTGGTGGTTCCGCATTTGCAGGCTGCAGCAGTCTTATCTCTGTAATTGCAGATATGAAGATTCCTGCTAAGATAGAAGAAAACACATTCGATACAGAAACGGTGTTAGATGCCACGCTTTATGTGCCACAAGGCTGCATTGAAAAATATGAGAATGCCGACTATTGGCGTTATTTCCAAGTGATAAAAGAGATTGGCACTCAGACTGGCATAGACTCTGCTACCACATCTGACGATGTGAAGGAAGTGGCACGCTATGGCATTAACGGGCAGCTGCTGAATGGCCCGACAAATGGTGTGAACATCGTGAAGTATAGCGATGGCACAACCAAACGTGTTATGGTGAAGTAATGAAGTAAAATCCGTCTAAATTTAAAAACTCCACTTCAACGACACACTGCTTTTTGCAATGTCTTGTTGAAGTGGAGTTTTTTTGCCTACCATATAAGTAGGATAAATCAAAATTGGTCGTTAGGATTTTTCCATTTTCATATCAACAATATAGTTCATGACCTATGCTTAAGATTTCCCATTGTAACTACCGTAGGCATATCCTCCAGAACCGTAAGCATAAGCGTTACCAAATGAATTTAAATAGTCATTATAAGAAGAGTTTGTTTGTGTCGTAGAACTTTAATATCCAGCAAATGTTTTTTCCGCACTACCTTATCACAATCACAGACAGCGGACTACGCTTGAACAACGCTTCCGAAAAGGCATAAAAAACAGGAAAACTTAGCCAAAAATAAAAAGATGTGACAACAATCTATACTCAACAAATAAGCCGCCATTTCCAGCTTGACATTGACCGTCATAACGCTCAATATGCACCGATATGTGTTGAAACATTCCGGCTATCACATGACCGCTTCCTTTGCATAGACGATGATGTGTATCACATAGGAGCTTCCATCAAGGACTTGGGTAAAAAGTGGTTCGGCTTCTCAAAGATGGATAACACCATATGAATTGGTGGAACGAATCAACAGAGAGTAATGCATACGCAAATATTCAAGAAAAAAACTATACCCTTTCGGGTGCAATATTAAATAAATTATATATATTTGCACCCGAAAGGGTATAATTGTATATATATGGAAACATCAATAGCTGCATTTGTAAAGGAACGCCGACGTATGTTCAACCTCACGCAGGTGGACCTGGCGGAGAAGTCGGGCGTAGGACTGCGCTTCGTGCGCGAACTGGAGCAGGGTAAGCAGACGCTGCGCATAGACAAAATAAACCAGGTGCTCGCGCTGTTCGGACACGAAGTGGGCGCAGTGCCACATACATCATAACATCACCAACTATGAAGAGTGCAAAGATTTATATGTACGACCGCTACGCCGGTCGGCTGACGGAGGACGAGAACGGCTTCCACTTTGTGTACGACAGCGAGTATCTCGCAGCGGATGGTGCTGAGCCTATCAGCCTCACGATGCCGCTGCGCGAAGAACCATATGAGGACAAGGTGCTTTTCCCGTTCTTCGACGGACTGGTGCCGGAGGGTTGGCTGCTGAACATTGCGGAACGCAGCTGGAAGATAAACCAGCGCGACCGTATGTCGCTGCTGCTCGCCTGCTGCAAGGACTGCATCGGAGCGGTGAGCGTGGTGCCGGAGGAGGAAGCCGACGGCACGGCGCACAACCCGAACTGAGGTATTGCTAACTAAAAAAAACTTGATTATGATGGAAAAATGCCTTTACTGCTACAAGCCGCTGAAGGATGGCCAGAAGGACTTTCACCCTGCCTGCGCACGCAAGATGTTCGGCGTGAAGGAGGTGCCGACGCTGCCCTACAGACGCAGCGAGATTGCTGAGCTCGCAAAGCAGGTGGTGCGGGCACAGACAACGCTGACCGGCGTGCAGGCGAAGCTGTCGCTCGACGTGAACCCGGGCGGAAAGAACGAGCCCGACCGATTCACTATCGTGGGGCTGTGGGGACGCTACATTCTGAAGCCGCAGACCGATGCCTACCGTGCACTGCCCGAAATAGAGGACCTGACGATGCACATGGCGGAGGCTGCGAAGATAGCCGTCGTGCCCCACTCGCTCATTCGCTTTGCCGACGGTGAGCTGTGCTACATAACGCGGCGCATAGACCGCGAACGCGACGGATCGAAGATTGCAATGGAAGACATGTGCCAATTGACGGAACGACTGACCGAATACAAGTACAAGGGCTCGTACGAGCAGATTGCGAAGCATATTAAGAAGTATTCGGCGGTGTCGCAGCTCGACCTCGTGAACTTTTGGGAGGTGGTGGTGTTCTCGTGGATTACGGGCAACTCGGACATGCATCTGAAGAATTTCTCGCTATACAAATCGTCGATGGGTTACAGTCTGACACCGGCATACGACCTGCTTTCGACGGCTATTGTGATGCCGGAGGACAAGGAAGAACTGGCGCTGACACTCAACGGCAAGAAGGCGCGCATAAGGCGCAGCGACTTCGAGAAGTCGATAATAGCTTCGGGCGTGAACGAGAAAGTGCTCGACAACATTGCGAAGAAATTCCGCAAGGCACTGATGAAATGGATTGAACTTATAGAGGCATCGTTCCTACCTGATGACTTCAAACGGCAGTACAAACGACTTATTCTGAAAAGGATGCTGATGCTAAGATGATTGTTCGAAGCATCGAGTTTATACCCTTTCGGGTGTAATATCAAGTAAATCGTTTAAGATTACACCCGAAAGGGTATAATTACATATACACATATATACAAAAACGCTGCAAGCAGTCGGTTAAGACTCGCTTGCAGCGTTTTCTTGTTTATGGTTTATACCGCTGTCCGGCTAAAGAACCGGACAGTGATATCGGGATTTATACTTTATTCAGCTGACTCCTCGTTAGAGTAGTCGGTCACATTGCGGCGGTTAGCCTGCATACGGTCGTACTCCTCGCGTGAACCCACGATGAGCTTGTCCCACTGACGCAGACCGGTACCAGCCGGGATGAGGTGACCGGAGATAACGTTCTCCTTCATACCCTCAAGGAAGTCGACCTTACCGCGGATAGCAGCCTCGTTGAGCACCTTGGTTGTCTCCTGGAACGAAGCAGCCGAGATGAAGCTCTTGGTCTGGAGTGCGGCGCGTGTGATACCCTGCAGAATCTGTGTAGATGTAGCAGGCACGGTGTCGCGAACCTGAACGAGACGGAGGTCGCGGCGTTTGAGGCTTGAGTTCTCATCGCGCAGCTTGCGTGCCGAAACAATCTGACCAACCTTGAGCACGTCAGAGTCACCTGCGTCGGTGACGTACTTCTTGCCCCAGATGCGGTCGTTCTCCTCAGCGAAGTCGAGCTTGTCTACCATCTCCTGCTCGAGGAATGTTGTATCGCCCGGCTCGTCGATCTGCACCTTGCGCATCATCTGACGAACGATAATCTCGAAGTGCTTGTCGTTGATCTTCACACCCTGCAGACGGTAAACGTCCTGCACCTCGTTAACGATGTACTCCTGAACGGCGGTAGGACCCTTGATGGCGAGGATGTCGCCCGGAGTTATGATACCGTCAGAAAGCGGTGTGCCTGCGCGTACGGCATCGTGCTCCTGTACCAGAATCTGCTTAGAGAGCGAAACGAGGTACTTGCGCTGGTCGCCAGTCTTCGATGTAACGATGATCTCGCGGTTGCCACGCTTCACCTTACCCATTGTCACCTCACCGTCGATTTCTGATACGACAGCTGGGTTAGACGGGTTGCGAGCCTCGAAGAGCTCGGTTACACGTGGGAGACCACCGGTGATATCGCCTGCAGAACCTGCTGCACGTGGAATCTTAACGAGAGTGGTACCGGTCTTCACGGTCTGACCGTCGTCGCATACTACGTGTCCGCCTACCGGGAAGTTGTATGTACCGATAACCTCGCCGTTTGCATCGAGCACGTCGCAGGTCGGAACCTTCGACTTGTCCTTAGAGTCGGTGATAATCTTCTCGGTAAGACCTGTTGCCTCGTCGGTCTCAGCGCGGTATGTGATGCCCTCGATAACGTCGTTGAAGCGGAGAGTACCTGCGTACTCGGTAACAATAACGGCGTTGAATGGGTCCCACTTAGCGATGAGGTCGCCCTTCTTGACAACGTCGCCCTCCTTGAAGTAGAGCGAAGAACCGTAAGGCACGTTGACAGAAGCGAGTGCGATGTCGGTATTCGGGTCGACGAACTGCAACTCTGTAAGACGGCTCACTACCATCTGGCAGTTGACATCCTTCTCGCCGTTGTTCTCTACGAACGGAACGACACGGAGGTCCTCGAACTTAAGCTTGCAGTCGTTCTTTGCTGTGATAGAAGCGTTGGCTGCTGCGTTACCAGCCACACCACCGGCGTGGAAGGTACGGAGAGTAAGCTGTGTACCCGGCTCACCGATAGCCTGAGCTGCGATGACACCGACAGCTTCGCCGAGCTGTACCATGCGCTGTGTAGCAAGGTTGCGGCCGTAGCACTTCATGCAGACGCCCTTCTTGCTCTCGCAAGTGAGCACTGAACGAATCTCTACGCTCTCGATTGGAGAGTTCTCGATGAGCTGTGCCTTAGCCTCTGTAATCTCCTCGCCTGCGTTGACGATAACCTCGCCTGTGCGTGGGTCGACAACGTCGTGTACTGACACACGACCGAGGATGCGCTCGCCGAGTGAGGAAACTATCTCGTCGCCGTTCTTCAACGCTGTGCAGACAAGACCGCGCAGTGTGCCGCAATCCTCCTCAGAGATGATTACGTCGTGCGAAACGTCTACAAGACGACGTGTAAGGTAACCGGCGTCGGCTGTCTTCATAGCGGTATCGGCAAGACCCTTACGGGCACCGTGCGAAGCGATGAAGTACTCGAGCACTGACATACCCTCCTTGAAGTTAGAGATAATCGGGTTCTCGATAATCTGATGTCCCTCAGCACCTGCCTTCATAGGCTTAGCCATAAGACCACGCATACCTGAGAGCTGCTTAATCTGGTCCTTAGAACCACGGGCACCAGAATCGAGCATCATGAATACGGCGTTGAAGCCCTGGTCTGCCTCTGTCATCTCCTTCATAAGGATGCTTGCGAGGTCGTTGTTCACGTGAGTCCAGGTATCGATCACCTGGTTGTAACGCTCGTTCTCAGTGATGAAGCCCATGTTATAGTTGTCCTGGATGGCACGGATTTCTTCATGACCGCGCTCCACGATTTCCTTCTTTTCTGGCGGGATGATGATATCGTCGAGGTTGAACGAAAGACCTGCAACGTAAGCCATGCGGTAACCGAGGTTCTTGATGCCGTCGAGGAACTCGCAGGCGCGAGCCATACCTACAGCCTTAATAACGTCGGAGATGAGACCGCGCAGTGTCTTCTTAGAGATGATATCATTGAAGAAGCCTACTTCCTCTGGGATAATCTGGTTGACGATGACACGTCCGACAGATGTCTCCACCATGCGCTTCTGGAGCTGACCGTCTACGAGGTCCTTCACAATTACCTTAACCGGAGCGTGGAGGTCGCACTTGCCCTCGTTGTAAGCGATGATAGCTTCCTCGTCGCCGTAGAACGAAAGGCCTGCGCCCTTAGCACCTGGGCGGAGCTTTGTGATATAGTAGAGACCGAGCACCATATCCTGTGACGGCACTGTGATAGGAGCACCGTTGGCAGGGTTGAGGATGTTGTGGCTCTGAAGCATCAGCACCTGAGCCTCGAGGATAGCCTCGTTGCTCAACGGGAGGTGAACAGCCATCTGGTCGCCGTCGAAGTCGGCGTTGAACGCTGTACATGCCAACGGATGGAGCTGGATTGCCTTACCCTCGATGAGTTTCGGCTGGAACGCCTGAATACCGAGACGGTGAAGTGTCGGTGCACGGTTGAGCATTACGGGGTGACCCTTCATAACGTTCTCGAGGATGTCCCAGATAACCGGCTCGCGACGGTCTACAATCTTCTTAGCGCTCTTCACGGTCTTCACGATGCCGCGCTCGATGAGCTTGCGGATGATGAACGGCTTGTAGAGTTCGGCTGCCATAAGTTTCGGCAGACCGCACTCGCCCATCTTCAGCTCCGGACCTACAACGATAACCGAACGTGCTGAGTAGTCGACACGCTTACCGAGGAGGTTCTGACGGAAACGTCCCTGCTTACCCTTCAGCGAGTCGGAAAGTGACTTCAGCGGACGGTTGGCATCGCTCTTAACGGCACTCGACTTGCGTGAGTTGTCGAAGAGGCTATCCACTGCCTCCTGAAGCATACGCTTCTCGTTGCGGAGGATTACCTCAGGAGCCTTGATCTCTACGAGACGCTTCAGACGGTTGTTACGGATAATAACACGACGATAGAGGTCGTTGAGGTCGGATGTTGCGAAACGACCACCGTCCAACGGAACGAGCGGACGGAGCTCCGGCGGAGTAACGGGGATAATCTTCATGATCATCCACTCCGGACGGTTTACACCCTTGCTTCCACGGAATGCCTCTACAACCTGCAGACGCTTCAAAGCCTCTGTCTTACGCTGCTGCGAAGAGTCGTTGTTGGCACGGTCGCGCAACTCGTATGAAAGAGAGTCGAGGTCGAGACCTGCGAGCAGATCGTAAACAGCCTCTGCACCCATCTTTGCGATGAACTTATTCGGGTCGGTGTCCTCAAGAAGGTCGTTCTCAGAGCCGAGCTTGTTCTCGATGATGTCGAGATACTCTTCCTCTGAGAGGAGGTCCATCTTGTGCGAACCGTTGTACTCCTCGCCCTGCTCGTCGGTGCGTCCTTCGAACGCACCTGGCTGGATAACTACGTACTTCTCGTAGTAGATAACAGCGTCGAGCTTCTTTGTCGGCATACCGAGCAAGTAACCAATCTTGTTAGGCAGCGAGCGGAAGTACCAGATGTGAGCCACTGGCACAACGAGCTCGATGTGTCCGCTACGCTCACGGCGTACCTTCTTCTCTGTCACCTCAACACCGCATCGGTCGCAAACGATACCCTTGTAACGGATGCGCTTGTACTTGCCGCAGGCACACTCATAGTCGCGTGTCGGACCGAAGATGCGCTCGCAGAACAAGCCGTCGCGCTCGGGCTTATAGGTGCGATAGTTGATGGTCTCTGGCTTGGTAACCTCACCATACGAATTTTCCAGGATTTCCTCCGGAGAGGCGAGTCCGATGGTAATCTTCGTGAAATTATTCTTAACTTTTATATCTTTCTTGAAAGCCATATATTTCTATAGTTTTGGGATGTTCGGATTAATCAAGTTTGATGCTCAGACCAAGACCGCGGAGCTCATGCAAGAGCACGTTGAGCGACTCTGGGATGCCTGGTGTAGGCATTGGGTCGCCCTTAACGATAGCCTCGTAAGCCTTAGAACGGCCCACTGTATCGTCGGACTTGATTGTCAGAATTTCCTGAAGCACGTGGCTGGCACCGAATGCCTCGATAGCCCAAACCTCCATCTCACCGAAACGCTGACCACCGAACTGTGCCTTACCACCGAGTGGCTGCTGCGTGATGAGCGAGTACGGACCGATAGAACGGGCGTGCATCTTGTCCTCAACCATGTGACCGAGTTTCAAGAAGTATGTCACACCTACTGTAGCTGGCTGGTCGAAGCGCTCGCCTGTCTCACCATCGTAGAGGTGGGTAGAGCAGAGATGCGGCAGACCTGCCTTGTCTGTCCATTCAGAGAGGTCCTCAAGGTGAGCGCCGTCGAAGATAGGTGTAGCAAACTTAACACCGAGCTTACGACCTGCAGCACCGAGGATAGCCTCGAAGATCTGACCGAGGTTCATACGTGAAGGCACACCAAGCGGGTTCAGTACCAAGTCGACTGGACGACCGTCCTCGAGGAATGGCATGTCCTCCATACGTGTAATCTTAGATACGATACCCTTGTTACCGTGACGACCTGCAAGCTTATCACCTACGCCGATCTTACGCTTCTTGGCAACGTACACCTTAGCCATCTGGAGGATGCCTGACGGCAGCTCGTCGCCGATAGTGATAGCGAACTTCTTACGCTTGAGTTCTGCGTCGAGCAGCTTGTACTTGCGTATGTAGTTCATGATGAGCTTAGAAATGAGCTTATCGGTGTGCTCGTCGCCGGTCCAGTCGTTCGACTGAATGCCGTCGTACTCGAGGTTCTTCAGCATTGTAGCTGTGAACTTGGTGCCCTTTGTGATAATCTCAGCACCTGAGTAGTCCTTAACACCCTGCGAAACCTTGTCCTCGGTGAGTGTGAGGAGCTTGTCAACAAGGATGTCCTTCAAGTCGTCGTTCTTTGCCTCGTACTCCTCGTCAATCTTAGCGAGTATCACCTTGTCCTGCTTCTTCGACTCGCGTGTCTTAACGGCACGAGAGAAGAGTTTCTTGTCGATAACAACACCGCTGAGCGATGGGTTTGCCTTGAGTGAAGAGTCCTTCACGTCGCCTGCCTTATCGCCGAAGATGGCGCGGAGCAGTTTCTCCTCAGGCGACGGATCGCTCTCGCCCTTCGGCGAAATCTTACCGATAAGGATGTCGCCCGGCTCGATGCGTGCACCGATGCGAACGATACCATTGTCGTCGAGGTCCTTTGTAGCTTCCTCTGAAACGTTAGGAATATCGCTTGTGAACTCCTCCATGCCACGCTTTGTCTCGCGAACGTCGAGTGAGTACTCGTCAACGTGTACAGATGTAAGCACGTCGTCGCGAATCATACGCTCTGAAAGCACGATAGCGTCCTCATAGTTGTAACCCTTCCACGGCATGTAAGCCACGAGGAGGTTACGACCGAGTGCGAGCTCGCCGTTCTCTGTAGCATAACCCTCGGTGAGGATGTCGCCCTTCTTAACGCGCTGACCCTTGTTGCAGATAGGACGCAAGTCGATGGTCATGTTCTGGTTGGTGCGGCGGAACTTCGGTATGCGGTACTCCTTGAGAGCCGGCTCGAAGCTTACGAATTCTTCATCGTCGGTGCGGTCGTAGAGGATGCGGATTGTTGTAGCGTCAACGTATTCGATAACGCCTTCGCCCTCTGCAGTAATCATTGTACGAGAGTCCTCGCACACCTGCTTCTCAAGACCCGTACCTACGATAGGTGCATCGTTGTGAAGCAATGGCACTGCCTGGCGCATCATGTTACATCCCATGAGTGCGCGGTGACCGTCGTCGTGCTCCAAGAACGGGATAAGACCTGCTGATACAGATGCAATCTGCTGCGGAGCAACGTCCATGAGGTCTACGTCTGATGGCGGCACTACCGGGAACTCGGCGTTCTGACGACACTTAACGTTGTCGCGGATGAACGAGCCGTCCTCACGCAGAGGAGCATTACCCTGACCGATTACGTGGTCTTCCTCCTCCTCAGCGGTGAGGTAAACAACGTGGTCGTTATTGAGGTCGACGAGCGAATCCTTTACACGGCGGTAAGGAGTGGCGATGAAGCCGAGCTCGTTGATAGTTGCATAAACGCAGAGAGACGAGATAAGACCGATGTTCGGACCCTCAGGACTCTCAATCGGACAAAGACGTCCGTAGTGTGTGTAGTGAACGTCGCGCACCTCGAAACCTGCACGCTCACGTGAAAGACCGCCAGGACCAAGAGCTGAGAGACGACGCTTGTGAGTAACCTCGGCAAGCGGGTTGGTCTGGTCCATGAACTGCGACAATGGGTTGGTTCCGAAGAACGAGCTAACAACGCTTGAGATAGTCTTGGCGTTGATAAGGTCGGTCGGCTGGAACACCTCATTATCACGCACGTTCATACGCTCGCGGATAGTGCGGCTCATACGTGCCAGACCGATAGAGAACTGGTTGCTGAGCTGCTCGCCTACGGTGCGTACGCGACGGTTAGAGAGGTGGTCAATATCGTCAACAGTTGCGTTAGAGTTAACCAACTGGATGAGATAGCGGATGATGGCAATGATATCCTCCTTTGTAAGAACACGTGTCTCAGAGTCGATGTCGAGACCAAGCTTCTTATTGATACGGTAGCGTCCTACCTCGCCGAGGTCGTAACGCTTGTCAGAGAAGAATATATTCTGGAACACCTCGCGTGCTGATGCGTCATCAGCAGGGTCAGCATTGCGGAGCTGACGGTAGATGTAGAGCACTGCCTCCTTCTCAGAGTTAGACGGGTCCTTAGCGAGTGTGTTGAAGATGATTGAGTAGCGTGTAGCTGCCTCTGCATCCTTGTGGAGAAGGATAGAAGCACTGCCCGACTCGAGGATGTCATCGATGTTCTCCTCGGTGAGCACTGTCTCGCGCTCCATAATCATCTCGTTACGCTCGATAGATACAACCTCGCCTGTATCCTCGTCTACGAAGTCCTCGTTCCAGGTCTTCAATACACGTGCAGCGAGCTTGCGACCGATGGCAGCCTTCATGTTCTTCTTGTTCACCTTCACTTCCTCAGCAAGGTCGAATATCTGAAGGATATCCTTATCCTGCTCGAAGCCCATAGCACGCAGAAGAGTTGTTACGGGCAACTTCTTCTTACGGTCGATGTAAGCATACATCACGTTGTTGATGTCGGTAGCGAACTCAATCCATGAGCCCTTGAATGGGATGATACGTGCCGAGTAGAGCACTGTACCATTGGCGTGCACACCCTGACCAAAGAACACACCTGGCGAACGATGCAACTGCGAAACAACAACGCGCTCTGCACCGTTGATAACGAATGTGCCGTTATCGGTCATGTATGGGATAGTGCCAAGGAATACGTCCTGTATGAATGTGCCGAAGTCTTCGTGATCGGGATCCGTACAGTAGAGTTTCATCTTAGCCTTTAAAGGTACGCTATATGTAAGACCGCGCTCAAGACACTCATCAATGGAGTAGCGTGGCGGGTCGATATAGTAATCCAAGAACTCAAGAACGAAATTGTTACGTGTGTCGGTGATAGGGAAGTTCTCTGAGAACACCTTATACAAACCGTCATTCTTGCGTTCCTCAGGCGGAGTGTCTAACTGTAAGAAGTCCTTGAAAGACTTTAACTGCACATCGAGGAAATCCGGATATGGCAACGGATTATGGACGCTGGCAAAATTTACTCTGTTATCAACAATTTTTGAAGCCATCAGAAGTTATTATGGGTGATAAAAAATCTAAATAAGCGGAAAGACACAAAAAGGTTAGGACCCACCTACTTGGAAGATCCTAACCATATTTGCTAATTTTAAAATATCGGGTTAACCTTTCCTAAATACTGCTTAGCAGCGTTAAACCCGACATTTGAATTGTAAGCTGTTATTACTTGAGCTCTACCTTAGCACCTGACTCCTCGATAGCCTTCTTCAAGTTCTCAGCCTCTTCCTTAGAGAGACCTTCCTTGATCTTAGCAGGAGCAGCGTCTACGAGGTCCTTAGCTTCCTTCAAGCCAAGACCGCAAGCTTCCTTAACTGCCTTTACAACCTGGAGCTTTGCAGCACCTACCTCAGCGAGGACAACATCGAAAGATGTCTTCTCCTCAGCTGCATCAGCACCACCTGCTGCAGGACCAGCAGCTACAGCTACAGCTGCAGCAGCAGGCTCAATACCATACTCGTCCTTGAGGACTGTTGCCAACTCGTTTACTTCCTTTACTGTAAGATTTACCAATTCTTCAGCAAGAGCTTTAATATCTGCCATTGTATTTAAATTTTAATTGTTTTTAATGTTAATGTTCTTTGACTTGTAGTTATATTACTCAGGACGCTCGCCCAAAGTCTTAAGCACACCATGAATAGTGTTTGCGCCTGACTGAAGAGCAGAGATAACGTTCTTTGCAGGTGACTGGAGCAGTGCAACAATTTCTGCAATAACCTCGTTCTTGCTCTTGATAGCTACGAGAGCCTCGAGCTGATCTGCGCCGAAGATTGTCTCCTCAGCATATGCACCCTTAAGTGCAGGTACACCTTCCTTAGCGTATTCCTTAAGGAGCTTTGCAGGAACGTTAGCTGTGTGAGCGAACATAACTGCTGTAGTGCCCTTGAGTGCGCCGTACAGAGGCTCGAAATCAATATCGCTTGCCTGGAAAGCCTCGCGGAGAAGTGTGTTCTTAACGACAATCATCTTGATATCGTTCTTGAAGCACTTGCGACGGAGGTTGCTTGTAGCCTCGGCGTTGAGACCTGCGAGGTCAACGAGGTAGAAGTGAGGGAACTCCTTCAGCTTCGCACCGAGCTCGGCAATAATAGTATCTTTTACTTCTTTCTTCATTTTACAAAACTTTTAGAGTTACTCAACTGATTTAGGATCAACCTTGATACCCTTACTCATAGTGCTTGAAATAAAGATACTCTTGATATATGTACCTTTAGCAGCAGCAGGCTTGAGCTTGATGATGGTAGCGATGAACTCCTTAGCATTCTGATAGATTGCCTCCGGAGTGAAGCTTACCTTACCGATTGAAGTGTGGATAATACCAGCCTTGTCAACCTTGAAATCAATCTTACCCTGCTTTACTTCCTTAACTGCCTTGGCAACGTCCATTGTTACGGTGCCGCTCTTAGGGTTAGGCATCAATCCACGCGGACCGAGGATACGGCCGATAGGACCAATCTTACCCATGCATGACGGCATAGTGATAATAACGTCGATGTCTGTCCAACCACCCTTAATCTTTTCGATATACTCGTCAAGACCTACGTAGTCAGCACCTGCTTCCTTAGCAGCAGCCTCCTGGTCAGGAGTACAGAGAGCGAGTACGCGTGTTACCTTACCGGTACCGTTGGGAAGAGAAACCACGCCACGAACCATCTGGTTAGCCTTACGTGGGTCAACGCCCAAGCGTACGTCGATATCGAGAGAAGCATCGAACTTGGTAGTGGTAATTTCCTTTACCAGCTCTGAAGCCTCTTTCAATGTGTACATCTTCCCTGCTTCAACCTTGTCAGCTACTGATTTTTGATTTTTTGTCAGTTTCATTTCTTAAAAATTGAAGTTATTAAACATTTTCAGGGAAGTCTCCCTCTACAGTGATACCCATACTTCTTGCTGTACCAGCAACGAGTCTCATAGCCGATGCAACTGTAAAGCAGTTCAAATCTTTCAGTTTGTCCTCAGCGATTGCTTTTACCTGCTCCCAAGTTACTTTACCAACTTTCTGGCGGTTAGGCTGAGCTGAGCCACTCTTAACTTTAGCAGCCTCTTTCAGCTGTACAGCTGCAGGAGGAGTCTTAAGTTCGAAGCTGAACGATTTATCGGTGTAGTAAGTGATAACAACAGGAATTACCTTACCTGCCTTATCCTGGGTTCTGGCGTTGAACTCTTTGCAGAATCCCATGATGTTAATACCCTTAGAACCAAGTGCAGGTCCTACTGGAGGAGAAGGATTCGCAGCGCCACCTTTAATCTGTAATTTGATTAATCCAGCAACTTCTTTAGCCATTTTGTCTGTTAATATTTAAATTGATTTAATATAAAAGAATTCTGAACGCATTCGTAACCTTGCGTTAGCCTTCTTTTTCGACTTGCATAAAACCTAATTCCAACGGAGTTTTGCGTCCGAAGATCTTGACCATCACCTTTAGTTTGCGCTTCTCGACATTCACCTCTTCGATGATGCCACTGAAACCTGAGAATGGTCCGTCTGTTACCTTGACAGTCTCGTCAACTACGTACGGGATGTCAATGTTGTCTTCAATCTCCGTTTCCTCGCATGAACCGAGCATACGATTGATTTCCGACTGCGGAACTGGTGAGGGGTTATCCAAGCCTCCAAGAAAGCCTAAAACGTTCGGCATGAAACGTAGCGTGTGAGCCACATCGCCCACGAGGGCAGCTTCTACGAACACATAACCAGGGAGTGATATTTTCTCCTTGATTACTCTTTTTCCATTACGCAAAGATGCGTGTTTCTCGAGCGGTAGAACCACTTGCGAAACATGCGCCTGAAGTAATGGATTGTGCTTAATCTCAGCGTCAAGGTACTCTTTTACTTTGAATTCCTTACCACTGGCAGCACGAAGCACGTACCATTTTTTTTCTGTCTTAGCCATTTTCTTGAAAACGATTAACCTGGGTAAACCATGCTCATAGCCCACTTGAACAGAGAGTCCATAGCGAACACCACAGCTGCAACGACAAGGGAAGCAGATAATACAATCACTGCACTATGGTTTAGTTCGGCATAACTTGGCCAAGTTGTTTTATGCGCAAGTTCGTCGTAACAAGTCTTGCAATAATTTACAAACTTCTTAAACATATTATCTTCTTTTTAGCACGGGAAGAGAGGCTCGAACTCCCGACACCTGGTTTTGGAGACCAGTGCTCTACCAACTGAGCTATTCCCGTAGGATAGTTCCCGATGCCGAAGCGATACGGGAACTATTTTTATTTAATCCAGCCTCTTAGGAGACTGTTGATCGACGAATTAGTCTTCGAGGATCTTTGTAATCTGACCAGAACCTACTGTACGACCACCCTCGCGGATAGCGAAACGAAGACCCTCGTTCAGAGCTACTGCGTAGATGAGCTCAACCTCGATCTCTACGTTGTCACCAGGCATTACCATCTCAACTCCCTCTGGAAGCTTGATCTCACCTGTACAGTCCATAGTACGGAGGTAGAACTGAGGACGATACTTGTTGCCGAACGGTGTGTGACGACCACCCTCTTCCTTCTTCAAAACGTAGATAGAAGCCTTGAAGTGCTTGTGAGGCTTGATCTGACCCGGATGGCAGAGTACCATACCGCGCTTGATCTCGTTCTTATCGATACCACGGAGGAGAAGACCTACGTTATCGCCAGCTTCACCTTCGTCGAGGATCTTACGGAACATCTCAACACCAGTAACGACACACTTCTTATCCTCACCGAGGCCAAGGAGCTCTGTCTCGTCGCCTACCTTAACGCGACCAGTCTCGATACGACCAGTAGCAACAGTACCACGACCTGTGATTGAGAATACGTCCTCGATAGGCATCAAGAATGGTTTGTCGAGGTCACGTGGAGGCTCCTGGATCCATGTATCAACAGCGTCCATAAGCTCCATTACCTTGTCAGCCCACTTCTCTACACCATTGAGTGCACCAAGAGCAGAACCGCGGATGATAGGAGTTTCCTCCTCATAGCCGTACTGGTCGAGAATCTCGCGAACCTCCATCTCTACGAGCTCGAGCATCTCCTCGTCCTCTACCATATCGCACTTGTTCAAGAAAACAACCATACGCGGTACGTTTACCTGACGAGCGAGAAGTACGTGCTCACGTGTCTGAGGCATAGGACCGTCAGTAGCAGCAACTACAAGGATAGCACCGTCCATCTGAGCAGCACCAGTTACCATGTTCTTAACGTAGTCGGCGTGACCCGGGCAGTCCACGTGTGCATAGTGACGCTTTTCTGTTTCGTACTCGATGTGAGCTGAGTTGATAGTGATACCACGCTCTTTCTCCTCAGGAGCGTTATCGATCTGGTCGAAAGACTTAACATCCTCGCCACCGAAGCCTCTATCGTGAAGAGTCTTAGAAATGGCAGCAGTAAGAGTAGTCTTACCATGGTCAACGTGACCAATTGTACCAATGTTTACGTGCGGTTTGGTGCGCACAAATGTTTCTTTAGCCATAGCTTTCTTATTTTATATATAAATTGAATGTTCGTTTTTCCCCCGATTCTTGATTTAAGAATAGAAGCAGAGCTGTAACTGAGAGTTGAACTCAGGACCTCTTCCTTACCAAGGAAGTGCTCTACCACTGAGCTATTACAGCAACTTAGAGCGGAAAACGGGGCTCAAACCCGCGACCCCCAGCTTGGAAGGCTAGTGCTCTATCAACTGAGCTATTTCCGCAAAAAGAAGTGAAAGTGGGTGGTGATGGATTCGAACCACCGAAGACATCGCCAGCAGATTTACAGTCTGCCCCATTTGGCCACTCTGGTAACCACCCAATCCTTTTAGTAAATGTATCGTTTAGATACTGAAGAAAAACTGCGTTCAGGTTTTCTGTTTGTTTGAGCCTCTTGTCGGATTCGAACCAACGACCCCGAGATTACAAATCACGTGCTCTGGCCAACTGAGCTAAAGAGGCAAATCCTTGCAGCCGTTTAAGATTGCATTTAGGACATGTTCTAAAACGGCTGCAAAGATACGACTTATTTTTTATTCGCCAAAACTTTTCGGCTTTTTTTTTACATCTTGCGTGTTTTTTCCTTAAATTTAGTAAGTTGCACCTTCATTGCATCTACACAGAGATCGATGCCTTCTTCGAAGGTGTCGCATGTTTTCTCAACGAAAAGTTTCTGTCCTGGAACGGTTACTTCAAGACTTGTCTCCTTGTTCTGCGCAGTGGCTGGCTTTACTACTTTAAGCTGCACTTCTGCGTTGCTAATATCCTCGAATGTCTTCTCAAGCTTTGCAACTTTCTTCTCGATGAATTCCTGTAGTTTTTCGGTAGCGTCAAAGTGAATTGACTGAATTTTTACGTTCATAGTGTCCTCCTTTTCTTTGTTTAAGGTCATTTGTGTTACTATATATATAATTAAGGTGTATCACTCTTGCGGTGTACCGCTTCGTGGATGCGCCTCACTATACGCTTGCTTTAGTTGCTCGAACGAGGTGTGGGTGTATATTTCGGTGGTTGACAAACGTTCGTGCCCGAGCAGCTTTTGCACGTTCTCGATATTAGCCCCATTATTGAGCATAGCGGTGGCGAAAGTATGACGCAGCACGTGCGGCGAGCGTTTCTTCAGATTGGTCACAGTGGAGAGTTGCCGTCTCACTATCTCGCGCACCTGAGGGTTAGTCATGCGTCCACCTCGCTGTGTACGAAAGAGTGCTGTGGTGTTTTTGTGCGCCACCTCCGCATCGCGCAATGCTGTGTATGAGCGGAGTGCTTCGGCAAGCTCACCGCCGAATGGTATGGCTCGCTGCTTATTACCCTTGCCATGTACGCGTATCTCGCTGCGTGCATAGTCTACCGAGCTATCGTTGAGCGAGGTGAGTTCTGAAAGACGCATACCGGTTTCGTAAAACATGAGCACTATTGTGCGTTCGAGTTGCGCTTCGTAAGTGTCACCCCACTCCGTATGGTCGAGCAATTGATCCATCTGCTCTTCTCTGACGAACTGTGGCAATGGTCTGTCGGTCTTTGGACGATAGACTATGTGTGCCGGATCGTGCTCTACATAACCTCTTGCAAGGAGATAGCGGTAGTAGGTCTTCAGTGCACTGAGTCGGCGTGCCACTGATGTGGCGCGATTGCCTTGTTCGAGCATATGCTCCATCCAGTCGCGCACTATATCCGTATCCACCGTTGCGAATGTCAATTCGCTATCGAGTGTGCTGAAATAACATTCGAATGCTTCAAGATCGCGACGATAACTCTCCACTGTATTCTCCGAGCGATTGCGCTCGTAGCGCAGATAGTCGAGAAAGCCGTCAATACCTTTTTGCATATCGTTTTGTTTTTCGCTACGAATATACGATGAATTTTTATTATTCGCAAGTTTTCGTTCGTATTTTTTCGTTTTTTCACGTTTTATGAGGTGTTTTGATACCTATTCGTCGCACTTTGCGCCTCACGGGGTGTATATTACCTCTCCAGATGTGCACACATATTGAATAAAGAACGAATTTTACTGTGAGACTCACGACAAACACAAAACGGCAATAGCTGCTCATTAACGAACTGCTATTGCCGTCATCTGCTTGTCCTACTTTTAACAAAAGTGGGTTAGCATGTGTATTTTTGAATGATTATATGTCTGAGTGTGTACACCTCCTGATTCATCCGACTGCGCTCACCCCAAAGCGTGCGCGTCATATTAAATGTTAGTCGAAATGGGGAGATTACTCCTCGTTAGCACGGAGCTGCTGTACGTAGATAGCGTGCTCCATCTTGAGTCTCTTAAGTACAGAAGGCTTGTTGTACTGCTGACGAGCGCGGAGTTCCTTCACTACGCCTGTCTTCTCAAACTTTCTCTTAAACTTCTTGAGTGCTCTTTCGATGTTCTCACCGTCTTTTACCTGTACAATAATCATTTTTGTTTCTTTTAATTTAAATAGTTATACATTATTACCTGTGGCACTATACCACTAAAGCGGGTGCAAAGTTACTGATTATTTGCTGATTAGCCAAATTTTTCGCAATATTTTTGTTTAAAACGTTAAAAGGCAGCAAGCATTCCTTTCGGAGTTCTTGCTGCCTTTTGTCGTCACAAGTCTGCGTGCGACACGCGCAGTCTGCCATTCCCTAACGGGCGCAGCCGACTACTTTCCGTGGTGCTCGTCAGATACAGTCAACTTCTTGCGGCCATGTGCGCGGCGAGAAGCCAATACGCGACGACCATTCTTTGTAGCCATACGCTCACGGAAACCATGCTTGTTTACGCGGCGACGATTGTGCGGCTGAAATGTTCTTTTCATTGTCTTATTTTTATTTATTTGTTATTATTCACACTTTTGGGTTGCAAAATTACTCATATTTTTTTAAACAACAAAGAGTTGAGCGTTTTTTAGCTGCATTTTTTAGTTTTTTCTACACTTTTCCACCTTATTAGCTCGTCTATGTCTCATAAAAGTCATACCACACGTATGTTTTCTTCGTTTTCATGCCCGATTTAGCAAATAAAGATGTGTTAGAGTAAAAAAAACAGATAAGCTTGCATTTTTGTGCATGATTTTCAGTAACTTTGCAACGATTTTTGGGAAACAATACAATAATATAAATAAAAATAGCAATGATTAACTCACAAGACATCAAGATGGGAACTTGCATCCGTATGGACGGCAAGCTCTTCTTCGTAATCGACTTCCTTCATGTAAAGCCAGGTAAGGGTAACACCTTCATGCGCGTTAAGTTGAAGAACGTTGTTGACGGTCGCGTGTTGGAGCGTCGCTTCGACATCAGCGAGAAGCTTGAGGACGTACGCGTAGAGCGCCGTCCGTACCAGTACCTCTACAAGGAGGGCGAGGACTATATCTTCATGAACCAGGAGACTTACGACCAGATTCCTATCGCTGGCAACCTCATCACTGGCGTTGACTTCATGAAGGAGAGCGACATCGTCGAGGTCGTTTCTGACGCTTCTACAGAGACTGTGCTCTTCGGCGAAATGCCGGTTAAGACTAACCTCCGCGTTACTCACTCTGAGCCGGGCATCAAGGGCGATACTGCTACAAACACTCTCAAGCCGGCAACTCTCGAGACTGGCGTAGAGATTCGCGTGCCTCTCTTCGTTAACGAAGGCGACCTCGTTCAGGTTGACACACGCGACGGTAGCTACCTGCAGCGCGTTAAGGAGTAATCCTTATCGAGCAACAGAATAAGAAATAGTAAAGAGTAAAAAAGTAAAAAGCATTGGGGATAACGGCTAACGCGCCCTCATCGTGCTCTTTACTTTTTTACTCTTTTTCGTTTCTTGCCAACTCGTCAACTCGTCAACTTGTCAACTCGTCAACCATAAAGAAATGAAATACAGCATAATTATTCCCGTTTACAATCGTCCGGACGAAGTGGACGAATTGCTCGAAAGCCTCACACACCAGTCGGAGACCGACTTTGAGGTGGTAGTGGTAGAGGACGGCTCTGCCGTGCCTTGTCAGGAGGTGTGCGAGAAGTACGCGCAGCAACTCAACATCCAGTATTTCACTAAACCCAACTCCGGACCTGGACAGACACGCAACTACGGTGTGGAGCGTGCGCAGGGCGACTACGTGCTTATCCTCGACTCCGACGTTGTACTGCCCGAGGGCTATCTGGCTGCCGTGTCAGCCGAGCTGCAGCGCGAGCCTGCCGATGCCTTTGGCGGTCCGGACAGCTCTCACCCGTCGTTCACCGACACTCAGAAAGCCATATCCTACTCCATGACCTCGTTCTTCACCACCGGCGGTATACGCGGCGGAAAGAAGAAGCTCGACAAGTTCTACCCACGCTCGTTCAACATGGGCGTGCGACGCGACCGATACATGGAGCTGGGCGGATTCTCGAAGATGCGCTTCGGCGAGGACATCGACTTCTCCATACGCATCTTCAAAGCCGGACTGCGCTGCCGACTCTTCCCCGAGGCATGGGTGTGGCACAAGCGCCGCACCGACCTGCGCAAGTTCTTCCGACAGGTGTACAACTCGGGCATCGCACGCATCAATCTTTACAAGAAATATCCCGAGTCGCTGAAACTGGTGCACATGCTGCCTATGGTGTTCACCGTGGGCGTACTCTCCATGCTCGCGCTCTGCATCGTGCTGCTCGCACTCTGCCCCACCTTGGCGTGGCTGCCACTCGTGCCGCTCGCGCTCTACTCGCTCCTCATCTGCATCGACTCGGCTCATCTCAACCGCAGCTTGAAAATTGGTGTACAGAGCATCGCTGCTGCCTACGTGCAGCTCATGGGCTACGGCTTCGGCTTCATCGAGGCATGGTGGAAACGCTGCGTACGAGGTAAGTCGGAATTCGCTGCGTTCGAGAAAACGTTCTATAAATAGCACATACCTCCCACAGATTGTCTTGGTCGGTGTGTCTCCCACAGATTGCACAGATGCACACAGATTGTTAGGCTGCGTTGTGTTCCCACAGAACACGCAGAATTCACAGAACTTTCCAACATCTGTGCAATCTGTGGGAGAACATCTCAGCAAGAAATTCTGTGTGTTCTGCGCGTTCTGTGGGAATACATCTCAGCAAGAAATTCTGTGGGGGTCTCCCACTGATTGCACGGATGCACACAGATTGTTAGGCTGCGTCGTGTTCCCACAGAACACGCAGAATTTACAGAAATTTCCAACATCTGTGCACATCCGTGCAATCTGTGGGAATACATCTCAGCAAGAGATTCTGTGGGGGTCTCCCACAGATTGCACGGATGCACACAGATTGTTAGGCTGCGTTGTGTTCCCACAGAACACGCAGAATTCACAGAACTTTCCAACATCTGTGCACATCCGTGCAATCTGTAGGAGAACATCTCAGCAAGAGATTCTGTGTATTCTGTGGGAAATTCTAAAACAAACCTTCGTCTTTCTATTAATACAACAACCTATGAACGACATAAGCAACAAGAGTAATCATAACTCTCAACTTTCAACTCTCAATTCTCAACTAAAAAACAATTCTCAACTCCGAATAACCGACCTCTCCGAAGCCGACCGCCCTCGCGAGAAGCTGCGCGACCGCGGAACCGAAGCACTTTCCGATGCCGAACTATTAGCAATTCTCATCGGTTCGGGCAGCACGAGCGAGAGTGCCGTAGCACTGATGCAACGCATACTGAGTGCCTGCGACAACAACCTCAACACGCTTGGCAAATGCTCGCTGCACGAACTGATGCAGTATAAGGGTATCGGCGAAGCAAAGGCGATAACCATCATTGCTGCCTGCGAACTTGGCAAGCGACGCCAGGCAACGAAGGCTGCTGAACGCCCTGACATGGGGTCGGCACAGGCGGTGTACGAGTATATGCACCCGAAGATGCAGGACCTCGACACCGAGGAAGCATGGGTGCTACTAATGAACCAGCGTTTCCGACTCATCAAGGCGGTGCGGCTCTCGCACGGTGGACTCACAGAGACTGCCGTCGACGTGCGCGTCATCCTGCGCGAAGCACTGCTCGCCAACGCCACCACGCTAACGCTCATTCACAACCACCCAAGCGGCAACGCACGCCCCTCTGGCGACGACGACCGCATCACGCACAAACTGAAGACTGCGTGCGATGCCATGCGCCTCTACCTCATCGACCACCTCATCGTCACCGACGGCAATTACTACAGCTACGCTGAAGAGGGAAAGATTTGACAGCTCATGTATAAAACAAATGCTTCTATGTAACAGCACTAAACACACGTTACATAGAAGCATTTGTTTTTTTAGTTAAAGAAAGTATCAGCCTTTGCAGTTCGACTTCTTCATCCACACCACAAACCACACGGCGGCAACGACGAGTGCGGTTGCGCCGACGCCGTAGCCCACGGTGTATGGCAAGCCGAGCGCAGTCTTCGACACCATGAAGAAGGTGGTGCAGACGCAAGTCATAAAGAGGGCTGGCACGAGCGTTATGACGTAAGGCTTTCTCTCGCGAACGAGATAAACAGTGATGGTCCAAAGGGCGAAGACAGAAAGCGTCTGGTTAGCCCATCCGAAGTACTGCCATATGGTATTGAAGCCGTCGGGGTTCTCCATCTGCCAAACGAGCATGGCGAACGATGCAGCGAAGAGCGGCACGCAGATATACAGACGGTTCTTCTTTGCACGCTGACTGAGTTTCAGCGCCTGAGCGATGATAAGACGGGCAGAACGGAACGCAGTGTCGCCACTTGTTATCGGGGCAGCAACCACGCCAAGCATGGCGAGCACGCCGCCCACGATGCCGAGCCAGTCTTTGCAGACAAGGTTCACAACGACGGGTGCCGACGTATGCAGTCCGTTAGCCATGGTTCCACCAATCTGAGCGTATCCAGGCTGCGGAGCGTCGTAGAAGAACCACATCGACACCGTAGCCCACACGAGTGCCACGAGTCCTTCCGTAATCATTGCGCCGTAGAAGATTGGTCTACCCTTGCGTTCCGACGTGAGACAGCGAGCCATAAGCGGACTCTGCGTGGCGTGGAAACCACTGATAGCACCGCAGGCGATGGTGATGAACAGACACGGGAAGATATTATCGGTGAACGAAGCTGGGTCGGCAGCCTTACCCATATTGCCCACGCCATCCCACAGTTCGGGCAGTGCAGGCCACTTCACGAACAGCACAGCCATCAGTGCCACAGCCATGAACAGCAGCGAGAATGAGAAGAGCGGGTATATCTTACCGATAATCTTGTCGATAGGTAGCATCGTCGCCACTACGTAATAGATGAAGATGATGGTTATCCACATGGTTGTCGAACCGCTTATGCCATGCAAAATCTCGGCTGGGCTATACACGAACACCGTGCCGAGCATAATGAGCAGGAAGACAGCGAACACCAACAACACCTTAGATGCGGCTCCGCCGAGATAGCGCCGAACGAGTTCGGGCAGGTCGCAACCACCGTTGCGCATAGAGAGCATACCCACGAAGTAGTCGTGTACGGCACCGGCGAAGATGCAGCCGAAGATTATCCAGAGATATGCCGCGGGTCCGAACTTTGCGCCCATGATTGCACCGAATATAGGTCCAGTACCGGCTATGTTAAGGAACTGTATCATAAACACCTTCCAATAAGGCATCGCGACATAGTCCAAGCCATCGGCTTGCGCCACAGCTGGCGTAACACGGTCGTCGGGTACGAAGATGCGCTCCACGAAGCGTCCATAGACAAGGTAGCCCAACACGAGGGCTGCCAGACTGATTAGGAATGTTATCATTTTTATTTAGTTATTTTGGTTACGTTATGCGCTGCAAAAGTATAGTTTTTTATCGTAACCGAGTAAGAAATACGATATTATTACTGCCGTAAAATTCGTTATTCGGATTATTTTCCTTAAATTTGCAATAATATATATATGTATATAACAAGCTAAAGATTTAAAGCAATGACACAGGAAGAAAAAACACATATAGAAGAACGCATCGTCGATGTGCTCAAGACGGTGTACGACCCCGAAATACCGGTGAACATCTACGACCTCGGACTCATCTACAAGATTGACGTGCAGGACGACGGCAACGTAGACATCGACATGACCTTCACCGCACCAACATGCCCCGCCGCCGACTTCATCCTTGAGGACGTGCGACAGAAGGTCGACTCGCTCGAGCAGGTGAAGTCTGCCAACGTAAACCTCGTCTTCGAGCCGGTTTGGGACCAAAGCATGATGACGGAGGAGGCAAGGGTTGAGCTTGGATTCGACTAATTGCCGTTGGCAATGTGGAATGTTGAGTGTTGAATGTTGAGTTATGCGCAATGCGCATTATGAATTATCCAGTTTTGAATTCGCATGAAAAATGTATATTTCCTTAGCGATGCCCACCTCGGGTCGTGGGCCATCGACCACGGTCGCACGCAGGAGCGTCGACTCGTGAGGTTTCTCGACTCGATAAAGACAAAGGCACGCGCCGTATATCTGCTGGGCGATATGTTCGACTTCTGGTGCGAGTGGCGCTACGTTGTGCCGAAGGGCTACACGCGCTTTCTGGGCAAGCTATCAGAACTGACCGACATGGGCGTGGAGGTGCACTACTTCACCGGCAACCACGACATCTGGACCTACGGCTACCTCAAAGAGGAGTGTGGCCTTATCGTGCACACCAAACCCGAGACGGTAGAGATCTACGACAAGGTGTTCTACATAGCGCACGGCGACGGACTGGGCGACCCCGACCGCCGCTTCAAGTTCATAAAGCGCGTGTTCCACAACCGCACGTGCCAGGTGCTGTTCAACACGCTGCACCCGCGCTGGGCTATGTGGTTCGGACTCACCTGGGCGAAGCACTCGCGTCTGAAGCGTGCCGACGGCAAGGAACCGCCGTACATGGGTGAGGACCGCGAGCATCTCGTGCTCTTTGCGAAGCAGTACATGAAGACACACAACGATGTCGACTACTTCATGTTCGGACACCGACACATAGAGCTCGACCTTTTCCTCTCGAAGAAGACACGCATGATGATTCTCGGCGACTGGATCACGCAGTTCACCTACGCCGTGTTCGACGGCGAGCACATGTTCCTTGAGGAGTATGTGGAGGGCGAGAGCCAGCCGTAAGCAGTATGTAAAGACTGAGGAAAAGACTGTCTATAGTTATTGCAGACAGCAATAAACATGAAAAAGGGCAAAACTCACGAGTTATGAGTTTTGCCCTTTTTCTTAGGAGGTTATGGCATCCTGCCATAACCACGCTGCCTATAGCGTGGATACGTGGGTATGGAATTCTGCCATAACCACGCCGCCTATAGCGTTGGTGCGTGGGTATGGCAAGGATGCCATACCCTCCTTTTTACTTGCGGAACTTCTCTGCCTGCTGCTGAATGAGCGCAGCGTCGTTGAAGTAGTCGATCTGCATTGCGCGGCGCACCTCGTCCATTGTCTGAGCGGCAGTCTCGCGCGCAGCCTCCGAACCCTTGCGCAGGATGTTGTAGATTTCGGGGATATCCTTCTCGTACTCTGCACGACGCTCACGGATTGGCTCGAGCATCTTGTTGAGCACGTTGTTGAGGAACTTCTTTGTTGTGCCGTCGCCGATGCCGCCACGCACGTAGTGGTCCTTCAGCTCTTCGAGTGTCTTGTACTCGGGCCAGAACTCGGCGAAGTCGTCGGGGGTGCTGAACGCCTCAAGATATGTGAACACGGCGTTGCCTTCGAGGTTGCCCGGCTCGTCCATGCTCATGCGCGGCGCACCGTTCGACATCTTCTTCACCTTCTTCCACACCTCAGCGGCTGAATCTGAGAGGTAGATGCAGTTGCCGAGCGATTTCGACATCTTCTCCTTGCCGTCGGTGCCTGGCAGGCGGCGTGCCGTAGCGTTCTCCGGCAGCATGATCTCCGGCTCCACGAGCACCTCGCTGTATGTCTGGTTGAAGCGGCGCACGAGCTCGCGTGTCACCTCAATCATCGGTTCCTGGTCTTCGCCTGCAGGCACGGTTGTAGCCTTGAACAGAGCGATGTCGGCAGCTTGGCTCACAGGGTAGCAGAAGAAGCCGAGCGGAATGTTAGCCTCGAAGTTGCGCATCTTTATCTCGGTCTTCACGGTCGGGTTGCGCTGCACGCGCGACACAGTGATGAGGTTCATCAGATAGGTGGTAAGCTCGGCGAGCTCCGGTATCTGACTCTGTATGAAGAGCGTGCACTTCTCGGGGTCGAGACCTGCCGAGAGGTAGTCGAGAGCCACCTCGATGATGTTCTGGCGAATTTTTTCGGGGTTGTCTGCATTGTCGGTGAGAGCCTGCACGTCAGCCATGAAGACGAACATACGGTCGAAATCGCCAGCGTTCTGCAGTTCGACGCGGCGGCGGAGCGAGCCAACGTAGTGACCCAAGTGGAGCTTACCTGTTGGACGGTCGCCCGTAAGAATTATCTTTCCCATATCTTGTTTATTTTTATTTCCTGTTTGTTTTCGTTTCCTATCAACCTACAAAGGTACATTATTTATAGGAATTGGGCAAACAGTTTGCGGTTTATCACAACCATTGGGGTTGTTTTTAGTTATAGTGGTTTTATACACATGCAAAGTTACAAAACATTAATCATATAAAGCCGTTTTCTGCACGTCAAAAGTTCGCCACAAGCCATCCGCGTCGGTCGATACGAGCATCTGCGTCGGTCGATGCGGACGTCTGCGTCGGTCGATACGGACGTCTGCGTCGGTCGATACGGATGTCTGCGTCGGTCGGTGCGGACTGAAAAACACGTAATCTTGAGTCGTAAAACACAAAAAAGTACAATAAAAGTTTTATGTTTACATAATTATATATATATTTGCATCTGACTAATGTAATGTTTGAACATATCCTATAACAAACCAACAACTCATAAAAACTATTAATAATTAAACAACGACTGCTTATGAAAAAGCTATTACTCACACTACTATTTGGTGCATCGTGTATGCTGCCTGCTTCGGCAGCCAAATACATGACCCTTGTTTTCGCCGACGGCAGCGAGCAAAGTTTACTGCTCAGTGCCGAGCCAAACGTATCGTTAACCAGAACTATGTTGTATGTGCGTTTTAATAACCCACAAGCCGGACAGACAGATCTCAAATTCAACAAACAGAATGTGAAGAAATACTTCTTCTCTGACGAGGCTACAGATGTCGAGTCTGTAGCCGACACACAGACGGGCATGAACGTTCAGGGCAACCGCATCGTAGTGCGTGGGGCTAAAGGTGCTGTGGGCGTGTTCCGCACCGACGGCACGCAGGTGCAGACTGTGGTAAAGGCTGACGGCGACACTGTTGTCATTGAACTCGACAATCTCGCCAACGGCACATACATAGTGCGTGCCGGAAAGAATGTTGTAAAAATAGCTAAAAACTAAATGCCTATATGATTATGAAAAACAATAAATCCGCATTTTTCGCTGTCGCCGTCTCTGCCATGCTCGGAATGGGCGTGGCAGAAGCTAATGCACAACGAGTAGTATACAAAGGAACAGCAACCATAAACCAAAAGGATGGCACAAAGACGAGTTTTAACGAATCTGACCTTTGGCGAATAGAAAACAGAGAGGACTATGTGTACGCTGTCACGAAGCAAATACAACCACAAAAATACACGGATGTAGACCACGTATCGTTCGATTGGATTGCACAGGAAGTTGGAAAAATCAGTCTCAACTACAAGAGAGAAATTTCAGCAGATGAACTAAAGCAGGCTGTTAAAGATATGCGCACCCAACTAAAAGATGCACAAGGGGCTATCTATAGCTTACGTAGTGGTAATGAAGGTGGGTTAGAAGCACTTCTTTATCAGTCGCAAAACACTCTTGGTCCCGACTGCTACGTACAGTATTTCTGCGTACCTCACTCAGACTTCTCGTACTCTTACTACGAACTGCGTTCTACATACGACCTCTGCAAGTTTTTTATCAATAATCTGAGTGTAGGCTTCAGCACAATGACGTATAAAATGGCTCCGACTCTGAACGCAGAGAAGATTGACTATATGCCAGAGATTAAGGCTATTTATCTCACTCTGTTCAACTATGCTGCAATAGAGAATGTAGACCTCTTCGGACCTTTAACTTACTATGACAACAAGGGAAATTTTGATGGCTCATCGTTCGAATACGACAGGGTGAAAGATATCTACTATCAAGCGAAAGCCGATATAGATGCCGCTATCGAGTGCTTCAAATATTACAAAGACCACCGCTCTGAAGCTTACAAAAAACAAATTGGACGTATCATAGGGGTCTATGCAACGTTGCTATCTTCTTATGATACAGACCCTTCAGACCTCAGCGTCTGGATTCGCTTTGCCAACTCTTTGAAGCTCCGTATGGCGATACACATGAGCAAAGTAGAGCCTGCAACTGCCAAGCAGTGGGCTGAGGAAGCTGTGGCAGGCGGTGTGATTGAGAATGAGGCTGACGAGATTGGATTATTCCCATATCTTTTGGGTAGTGCTCATCCACTTATTGAGATTATGGGTTGGAATGATATCGTCATGGGTGCTTCGTTCATTAATCTGCTTCAGAACCTCGACCACCCATACATGAAGTATCTCTTCACAAAGAACAGCATAGCTTTGGAAAAGAGCAAGCAGGCTGTTTCTGGTACATCAGCTCCTGCCGTTACTCCTAAGGGAAGTGTATATGTAGGTATGCGTAATGGTGTTACTCCAGGTATCGGTCGGGCTGCAGATGCTAACCCATACTGTGGCTACTCAACGCTTGATAAGACTTATTTCGCCGAGTGCAATCCTCCGCTCTACCTTATGAAGGTTTCTGAGGTTAACTTCCTTCGTGCCGAGGGCGCACTCCGTGGATGGAACATGGGTGGTACAGCACAGAGCTTTTACGAGCAAGGCATCCGCACCGCCTATCTTGAGGATCGTAATTTCCCAATAAAAGAGTATGTGAATTACGTTGACGACTATCTGAATGTAGTGGCTCCGAAGGGCATCTCATACGTAGACCCACAGGGCTTGACACCCGACATGCCAAGCGTAACGAAGATTGGTGTGAAGTGGAACGAGGGCGACTCTAAGGAGACAAAACTCGAGAAGATTATCACGCAGAAGTACATCGCTTCGTTCCCGTACAGCTACGAGTCGTGGGTTGACCTCCGCCGCACTGGCTATCCGAAACTCTTCCCTATCCTCAACACCGAGCATAGCGACGGAACAATAAAACCTGGCGACCCGAAGGTGCAGACGGCAGACAACATCATGCGTCGTATTCCATGGATACCTGACGACTCACAGAAGAAGGAGGACATTAAAGCCACTGGCATACCGGCACTCAGCGAAGACACAAACAACAAGCCGGCTACCGACACACAGATGCAACGCCTGTGGTGGGACGTTGACGCACCCAACTTCTAAAAGCTTGGCTCGCACATAATATTAAACAGAAAAGAGCAGAACTTCGGTAGCGAGGTTCTGCTCTTTTCGTATTCGTGGGGGCGTGGATAAGCAAACATGGGGGCGTGGATAAGCAAACGTGAGGGCGTGGCAACGACAAACGTAGGTTGCGTGGGTATGGCAGGGATGCCATACCCTCCTATATTTGCTGGAGTATCTTCATGTACTCGGCGTAGGGGATGATGCGTCCGCCCATCGACTTGAGGTGCGGTGTCTCTATCTGGCAGCGATCATCAGTCCGCCGTTCTCCTGCATGAACTCGGCGAGGAAGATAAGCGCGAGCTTGCTTGCGCTGGGCACGAGCGAGAACATGCTCTCGCCGATGAAGCAGCGCCCGAGCGTCACGCCGTAGAGTCCGCCCACGAGTCGGTCGCCCTCCCACACCTCCACGCTCTGCGCAAGGTTCTGGCGGTGCAGCTCAGTGTAGGCGTTTATTATATCCTCGCTAAGCCACGCTCCTTCCGAGTCGTAGCGTCCGTCGGCTTTCTGGCAGCCACGTATCACACCGTCGAAGTCGTCGCCGATAGACACCTCGTACTTGCCCTTGTTAATCAGCGTGCGCATCGAGTGCGACACGTGTATCTCTTCGGGGAAGATGACGAAGCGCTGCTGCGGACAGTACCACAGCGGCTCGTCGTAGTCGCGGAACGAGAACCACGGAAAGATGCCGTGACTGTATGCGAGCAGCAGGCGGTCGACGGAGAGGTCGCCGCCAATGCACAGGAGTCCGTCGGGCTCCACGTCAACGGGCTGAGGGAATATCAGTTCTTTGCCAATACGATAAATCATAATGTTGAATGTTACACAAGTCGCAACGCGCCGTCCTTAACATCGACAACGGCATCGCCGCTCTTCTTTAGTTTGCCGAACAGTATCTCTCTCATCAACAGTGGCTTGAGCATCGAACCGATGACGCGGTCGAGCTCTCGCGCTCCGTACTCGGGCGTGAAGCCCTTTGTGAGGAGCAATTCGCGAGCCTCGGTGCTCAGGCGCAGCGTCACGTTCTTTGCGCTGAGCTTGGTCTGCAGCTGCGCGAGCTTCTTGTCGAGGATGAGCGATGCCATCTGGCGCGACATATCGTGGAAGACGACGATGTCGGTGAGGCGGTTGATGAACTCTGGTTTGAACGTCTTCTTGATGGTGGTGAGCATAGCATCGCCGCGCGACACGCTGCCCGTGAATCCGATGCTGGCGCGCGAGGCGTACTGCGCTCCGGCGTTGGAGGTCATAATGATGACAGCGTTGCGGAAGTCGGCACGCTCGCCGTGGTTGTCGGTGAGCGCAGCGTAGTCCATCATCTGCAGGAAGATGTTGAAGATGTCAGGGTGCGCCTTCTCTATCTCGTCGAAGAGCAGCACGCAGTTGGGCGTCTTGCGCACGGCTGCCGTGAGCAGTCCGCCGTCCTCGTAGCCCACGTATCCTGCGGGCGAACCGATGAGCTTAGCCACGGCGTGCTTCTCGGCGTACTCGCTCATGTCGAAGCGCACGAGCTTCATACCCATCCGCTCGGAGAGCACGCGCGCCACCTCGGTCTTGCCCACGCCGGTCGGACCGACGAAGAGCAGACTTGCCATCGGCTTGGTGTCGTCGGCGAGTCCGGCTTTCGACATCTGCACAGCCTCAACCACACGAGCGACGGCTTCGTCCTGACCGAATATCTCCTTCTTTATGTCGCCCTCGAGCGTGCGCAGCGTGTCGTTCGACTGCTCTTTGAGTGCTTCGGCATCAATCTTGCAGACACGTGCGAGTATGTCGGTGACGAGTCGGCGGTCTACGGTCTGGCGCTTCTGCGTGGTGAGCGGATGCGTCTCGCGGTAGGCACCTGCCTCGTCGATGAGGTCGATGGCTTTGTCGGGCAGGAAGCGGTCGCGTATGTGCTTGGCGGCGCTGCGCACGGCGAACTCAACGACGCCCGCAGCGTACTTCACTCCGTGGAACTTCTCGTAGCTCGGGCGCAGACCCTCCACGATGCGTATCGCGTCGTCTACCGACGGCTCGGCGATGTCTATCTGCTGGAAGCGACGCACGAGCGACTTCTGCTTGGCAATGTAGCGGTTGTACTCGTCGTAGGTTGTAGAGCCGATGAAGCGTATCGCTCCGCTTTCGAGATAGGGCTTCAGCATGTTCGACGCGTCGAGCGATGCGTCGCCGTTGCGTCCGGCTCCGATGAGGTTGTGTATCTCGTCGATGCAGAGTATGGCGTTGCCCTCCTGCGCGAGTCCTTCCATCACCATCTTGATGCGCTTCTCAAAGTCGCCGCGAAACTGTGTGCCTGCCACCATCGTGCCCATGTCCATCATGTAGACGTGGGCTCCGCGCAGGCGTTCGGGCACCTCGCCACGCTCTATGAGGGCGGTGAGTCCGTAGATGAGCGCCGTCTTGCCCACGCCCGGCTCGCCCACGTGCAGCGGATTGTTCTTGTCCTTGCGGCAGAGCACCTGCATAGTGCGCTCCAGTTCGGCTTCGCGACCGATGAGTGGGTTATGAGCAGCGTATGTGTCGTTGACACAGGTGACGAGCTTGCGCCATGGTGCGGGGGAGTTGGCATCGTCATCGCCCTCTGCGCCTTCGCCCGTCTCGTCTACAGCGTAAGCCGACACGAGCGACTGCATAAACTCGCCCTTCTCGTCGCCCGTGAACTGGTCGAGAAGATAGGCTGCCTGCGAGTCGTTGAGCATGAGCATGGCTGCCACCACGTGCGGCACGTCGAGCGTGTTCTGGTCGGAGTATTGCGCCTGCTTGATGGCGAGCGACATCATCTCGGAGAACTGCTGCGAGCCTTCGATGACGAGCTTCTGCGTCTCGGGCACCACCTCCATCGAGAGGAACTCCTTCTCGAGTTGAGTGATGAGCCACGAGGCATCGTGCGGCAGCCACTCGCAGGCACTTGCGAACTGATCCTGTGAGGCAAAGGCGTAGAGCACATGCTCCGGTGTCACGAACTCGTGACGCCAGAAGTCGCAGTCTTCGATTGCCTGCTTTATTGCGTTTGCTAAATTCTTGCTGTTGTTCATATTTCATTCCGGTTTGCATTCGAGGCGCAGTGGGAAGTTCTCCTCACGCGCCATCATCGTAGCCTTTCTCACCTTCGATATCGCCATGTCGTAGCTGTATATGCCCACCACGGCACTGCCGCTCTTGTGTACGGCGAGCATAAGGGCTTCTGCCTCTTCCGCCGACTTGAAGAATACGGAGGTGAGCACAAGCACCACGAACTCCATCGTTGTGAAGTCGTCGTTGTAGATTATCACCTTGTAACGGCGCGGCTCGCGAAGGTTGGTGCGGGTGCGGTCGCGCACGGCGGTCTGTTCTTTTGCCATTGTTTATTAAGAATGTGCTGTTAAATCGGATGGTGCACTTGAGAGAATGTGCTATTAAATCGGATGGTGCACTTGAGACAAGTGCACCCCCTTTAAGTGCACCCCCTATGTTACTGCCCTCCGAGTCGGTCGAAGAACACTATTATCTCCTCCCATGTCTTGAACTCGTCGCTACCCCACTCGATCTGCGTGCCCATGAACTCGGGCTGCTCCTGCAGCGTGGGCTTCGGCTGTGCGGTGGGCGTGATAAGATAGTCGCCGTAGAGCATCTGGCGCTGGTTGGTGAAGACGATGCGGCCCCAAGCCGGAGCACTCAGAAACTGCTCCACCCACTGCGTATCATTGAGCATCTGCTGCGCATTGTCGGATGGCGACGGCGCAAGTACGTACACGTTGTAGTGCTCGATGAGCATCTCGTAAGCCTTGTGCATAGATGCCGTGGCGTTGCCGTAAGAGTCGCGCAGCGTCTCGATGTCGACGTAGACGACGGGGCGTTCACGACCTTCCTGTCGATCGTCGATGTAGCGTATCACGGGTATGAGATAGTGCATCGCCACCTTGTCGGTCAGGCGGTGCTCGCCGTGGAAGCCTATCGCCGTGGGATAGTGCTCATGGAAGAGGTCGTAGGTGTGCACCACGGGGTCGTTGTCGCCGAAGAGTCCGATGACACGGGTACGCTCCTCGGGGTCGGCAGCGTGCTCGAAGTTGTGTGTAGTCATCTCCTGGTACTCCTTGATGAGTCCCTTCGTGACAATGAACTCCTGCACACCGTCCTCGCGCGGGTTCTGGAACACCTGCTTGCCCGTGAACTTCGACATGGTGTCGCCCATCTCGAATGCTGGGTTCACCAGTATGCGGTCGAATCCGGTGAGCATCTCTGTGTACATGCCGCCCATCGACGTGCCGATGATAAGGTCGGGCTGCTCCTCGGCTGCCATCGCCTTCAGCATCTGCAGTCCTTCTTCGGGATGCAGCGGTATGTCGCGCGCCACAACCGTGGCGTTGGGCATCAGCGTGCGCAGCATCTGCACCGTACCCGACTGTGCCGACGAACCGAAGCCGTGTACATACATCAGTTTCTTGCCCCGCATAAGCTCGGGGTATTGCTTTACAAATTGATTTTCCATTGTCGCTTGTCTTACAAACATTTGTGCTGGGGTGCGCTTGTCTTATATAAAGATATGTGCAAAGTTACAAAAACACAGGTTTACGACAAAATATACCATATTATATTCTGAAGTTTTCTGCGATTTGCGCATAAAACAAATAGGAGTGTGGAATGTGTGGAAACCGGTCCACACACTCCACACTCCTCATTTATATAAGTTCGGATATGTATTTTAATACTTTGCGCTGAATGTAGCTACAGACAACGTGCGGAAGAGTACGCCGTCCTCGGTGTCCATGAAGTCGCCGTAGATGCGCATCTGCTTGCCATCGAAGCGCACTGTCATGTCGGCGAAATCGTCGTCGTCGTAATCATCATCATCGTCCCAGTCGAACGCCTCCCAGCAGCGCAATACGCCGTTATGAGGGTCAGTCCACTCCCATGTTCCGATTTCAACATCGCCGTCTACATAGAAGCAAACGAAGGTGCCGCACGGCGAGAAGATCACGCGGTAGCAGTAGTCGTCCTTGTCGTCAATGAGGTCGTCCTCGTCGAAGCCCATGCCCTTGCCCTCAGTAGTGAGCGTTGTCTGCTGCATAACGCGGCCTTTCTCGAGCCACTGCTTGCCGTAGCCAATCTTCACGTCGCCGGCGAGCAGCCAGTTCTCTGAGCTGTCCATTCTCCACGAACGGCAGATATGGCGAAGTGGGTCGTCCTGCTTGGTGCTTGTATCGATGGTGACGGTGATTGTTATAGACATGCCGAGACTGTTGGTGTATGTCACTGTGGCTGTTCCTGTTACCTTTCCGTCCTTTATCTCTATCTTGGTGTTGTTGCTCAGCTGGTATACGCCTTCCTTAACGCGAGTGTATGTACCATAGATGTAGAGACCGCCGTCGATGACAATCGTGCCGCTGGCGTCAACGGCGCGTGTCTTTAGCGGCTGGCCGCCCGACTTCTTGAACATTGCCGAACCGTCGGCTGCGCGCGTTACGCTCATCTTGCTCTTGGGCAGCTTGCCTGCCGTCGGACTTGTGATGAGGAAGTGGCCGTCGGCGAAAAGCTCAATCGAGGCGAACTCCTGGTTTGTATTGCCCCACGACTGCACGTTCAACTTGATGGCGTCGTCGGCATACTTCTCCTTGTCGCAATTACCTACTTTAAATTCTTTTGACGGCTTGGCGCTGTCTGGTACGCCCAACTGTCCATTGTTATCGTCGCTGTCGCAGGCTGTAAAACCAAAAGCTACCAGGGCGATAAGAAACGAGACAAGAGTTTTTTTGATCATAATAATAGGTTTTTAAATTAATGGTTAAACTATGTGTGTTTTTGTTATCATTTCCGTTATTCTTGATGCAAAAACGAAAGCCATACACACGTTTCATATACTATTTGCAAAGAGATGCGTTAAAAACATACGCAACAAGAAGATATCCCTAAAAATCCTAAAAACGCAGCAAGCATTTAGTTAAAAAAATATTGCTGTCTGCCAAAAGTCTTCGGAAAGAAGAAGCTTTTAGCTGACAGCAATAAAATATGTACTAATCCTTTAATTTTTGTTTTATGCTTTGCCTGTTGTTTCAAGTGCATTATTGCTCAAAGTACACCACGCCGTCTACGTCAAAGCGATATGTGAACATCTCTGATGTGAGCTGCGGAGTGGTGTACTCCCATACGCCGTCCTTACCCTTCTTCATCGTGCCCTGACCATTGTTCTGTTCCCAGTCTGCCAGCACCTTCACGCTCTTGGCCTTCGGAGCCTTGATGCGGAATGTAACGGTGCGGTCGCTGTTCACCTGCGGCGAAACCAGCTTGCCTTCGCGGAACGAGATGTTCTGCTGTGCGCTCATGCTCAAAGATGCGAGCAGAGCAGCCATTGCTACAAAAATTCTTTTCATAGATTTTGTTTTTCTTGTGAGAATTGAACGGCATAGATTGTATGTTTATAGATTGCTAACGGCTACCTTCACTACTTTCTTGCCGTTATAGGTGTTAAGGGTAAGCTCTACAGTGTCGGCATCCTTAAGCAATGGCGTGGGGATGCTGACGTATTGCTGCACGGTATAGTATTCGGGCACACCGCCCTGATCGTGATAGAACGTGAGGTGGAGCGTGCGGTGTCCGTCGGCATCGGTGGTTGTGCCGTTGCTGACTACGCCGAGCGTGTGAAGCGATGTGTCGCCCTCTGCCTTGCCGCTCTTCAAAAGCAAGGAGAGATTGAGATAACTACCATTCTTCGACACCCACATACTCTCAAACCCAACGGGGTCGGTGAGTATGTTGTCGACATCGGCAGCCGCGGATATGCGAAGCACGGGCACGGGAAGAACGGAACGCGCACGTACAACGGGGATAGAATTCGGATTTGTCCCTACCGCTGCGTCTGAACGCGCAGACATCTGATCGTAGTAGAGCAGTGCGCGATAGACGGTGTCGGGACGTTCTATCCAGTCCTTCGCGAACGGATTGGAGAGCCGCAGTTCGCTACCATCGTCGAGCTGCACCGAACGCACCGACTTGTCGGGAGCTGTGCGCAGCAGAACAAGGTCGGCGGTGAGATAGCTGTTCGTACCGTCGCCCGAATCGTATGCCTCGGAAGTGCAGGCTGTGAGGGTTATAGGAAAAGCGATAGCCGCAAGGCTCTGCTTGATATGTTCGCGGAAGGAATGGGACATTATATTAATGATATTGAGGGGTATGTGGGTTTTGTTACACTTGGTTGGTGCAGCTCTTGCTTGGATGGTGCAGTTCTTGCTTGGATGGTGCAGTTGAGACAACTGCACCCCCTGAGAAGAGACAACTGCACCCCTGGGAAATGACAACTGCACCCCCTTAGTTGCCTTCTAAATCACGCTGAGCTGGTTGATGGCAGGGTTAGCGTACATGGTCAGCACGCTCTTGCGAAGGAACGCCCAGTCGGGGTTGGGCAGCTGCACCTTCTTGAGCTGTGCGTCGAGATAAGCCTCAAAGCGTTGGCGGTCTTCGGCGGTGTAGCGGTCGGCGTGTTCGGCGGTGCCGCGCAGAAGGTCGAGTGCCACGAAGTTGGACGGATAGAGACGGTAGCCACGCCATATCTCGTGGTCGAGATGCTCGGCAACAGCGGTGTAGAACTCTGTCTTCGGCATATCGTCGGGTAGCGCACGCAGCCACTCGTCGATGCACGGCGCAGCGTGGTAGTGGATGTGTCCCTTGTAGCCCATGATGCCTGTCTGCATGCTGATTACGTCGTCCATCGGTCCCTTCTTCCAGTCAGCCACGTCGCGGCGCAACTGGAACTCCTGCGCCTTGAGGAAGTCGCACGGGTCGTACTCGTATGATATGGCGAGTGGCACGAGGTGGAGCGATAGCAGGCGTTCCTTTATAGAACCTTCGCCGCCCATGGTCATCATCTTGAGGATAGCCTCGGCGGTGCGGTCGTTGGAGTCCTTCGCGCGTCCTTCGCGCTGCGCAATCCATACGTTGTCGTTCTTCTCAGCGATGACGAAGTGCATGTACTCTGCCAACAGTTTCGACGCTGCGAGCATCTGGCGCATAGGCAGCGATCGCTGTACGATGAACGACTTGTTGAGGCGCACGATATCCTTCACCCAAGGCAGCTTGAGGAGATTGTCGCCGATGGCTATCTCGGTGGTTGTGTCGCAACCGGCATCGAAGAGCATCACATGGAGCAGTGCCGAGTCGAGCACGATGTCGCGGTGGTTGCTGATGAAGGTGTAGCGATTGCGGAGGTCGAGGTTAGAGAAGTCGGCATCGCAGCCGAGCGAAGCCTTAGCGAGCAGGTTCTTCAGGAACTCGTAGCAGAACGCTTTCTGAAACTCGAGATTGGTCTTGCACTGGTGCATCTTCTGGCGTATAGCCTCAACGGGCACACCGGGATAGAGGTATGCCAGCACTTGGCAGAACTGCTCGTTCTGTACCAAACGGTCGAATACTTCGGGAAGCTCTTCCGGCGCAAACGGACGGATAGAGTCGTATTTGTGGAGTTGTTCAGGTGTCATGATAGAAGTTTGAGTTCAACACTTGAATTGGTTCTCTACGATGTCGGTCAGCACGTCCTTGATGTCGAGACCTGCGGCGCGCACCTGCTGCGGAATGAAGCTTGTGGCAGTCATGCCCGGTGTGGTGTTCACCTCAATCATATTTATCTTGTCGTTGCCGTCGGCATCCTTCGAGATGATGAAGTCGATGCGGATGATGCCGTTGCAGTGGAGGATGTCGTAGATGCGGCTCACCTCCTCAGCCACGCGCTTTGCAGTCTCGGGAGCGATGCGTGCCGGTGTTATCTCCTGCACCTGTCCGTTGTACTTAGCGTCATAGTCGAAGAACTCGTTGCTTGTCACCACCTCCGTAGCGGGGAACACTACCGACTTCTCGCGTGTCTTGTAGCAGCCGATTGATATCTCGGTGCCCTTCATGAAACTCTCGATCATCACCTCGTCGCTCTCCATGAACGCCACACGCAGAGCAGGTGCGAGCTGGTCTACGTTCTTCACCTTCGACACACCGAAGCTCGATCCGTCGGCTGCTGGCTTCACGAAGCACGGCATACCTATCTCCTTCTCAATGAATTCGTCAGAGTACTTCGACTCTTCGCCGCGGCGCACGAGGATGCTCTTCGCCACATTTACGCCCCAGCCACGCAGATAGTTGTTGAGCACGTACTTGTCGAAGGTCATCGCCTCAACGAGCACGCCGCTGGTGCTGTACGGAATGTGGAGCAGTTCGAAGTAGCCCTGCATCACACCGTTCTCGCCCGGTGTGCCGTGGATGGTGATGTAGGCGTAGTCGAACACCACCGCCTTGCCGTCGAGCACGAACGAGAAGTCGTTCTTGTCGATTGGTGCTGTTGTACCGTTGGGCAGATTGACATGCCAGTCCTGTCCTTTCACGTCAACGATATAAATGTTATAACGTTCCTTATCGAAGAAGGAGTACAATCCCTGAGCTGAGCGCATTGAGACATCGTGCTCAGAAGAGTCGCCACCGCAAACGATGGCAATGTTGCGTTTTAATGTATTCATTGTTATTATTGTTTTAGGGGTGAGTATTTACTGAACTAAGGCGGCGTTTAAGCCGAACTGAGGCAGCGTTTAAGCCGAACTGAGGCGGCGTTTAAGCCGAACTGAGCCTCTTTAAGCCTTTCTAAGCCTTTGATGGAAATCTTATCGCGGTTCTATGCTCTTACTGCTGTGCAGTGCTGAAGGTGTCGCGAGTGGTGCCCTTCATGTATCCGCGCCACTTCTCTATGAGCTGCGTGAGGTCGTCGGGCCATTCGGATGTGAAGTCCATCTGCTGCTTTGTCTTCGGGTGTACGAAGCCGAGTGTGCGTGCGTGCAGTGCCTGACGCGAGCAGGCTTTGAAGCAGTTGTTGATGAACGCCTTGTATGTAGCCGAGCGTTCGCCACGCAGTATCTCCATTCCGCCGTAGCGTTCGTCGCCGAAGAGCGGATGGCCGATGTGCTTCATATGGGCACGTATTTGATGGGTGCGTCCCGTCTCAAGTCGGCACTCCACGAGCGTGACGTAGCCGAAGCGTTCGAGCACACGCCAGTGGGTCACGGCTTCCTTGCCGATGCCCGAATCGGGCGACATCACGGTCATGCGCAGGCGGTCTTTCGGGTCGCGTGCTATGTTGCCCTCGATGCGTCCTTCGTCCTCGGTGAGGTTTCCCCATACGAGTGCGTTGTACGAGCGGTGTGTGGTCTTGTTGAAGAACTGCAAGCCGAGCGATGTCTTCGCCTGCGGTGTCTTTGCCACTACGAGCAGACCCGATGTGTCCTTGTCAATGCGATGCACGAGTCCCACTTCGGGGTCGTTGGGGTCGTAGCTCTGCAGGTCGCGCAGATGCCAAGCTATGGCGTTGACGAGCGTGCCTGTGAAGTTGCCGGCTCCGGGGTGCACCACCATGCCTGCTTCCTTGTTTATCACCATCAGCTCCGAGTCTTCGTACACCACGTTGAGCGGTATGTCCTCTGCCACGATGCTTGTGTCGTGGCGCGGACGGTCGAGCATCAGTGTCACTACGTCGTTGGGGCGCACCTTGTAGTTGCTCTTCACGGGGCGCTCGTTTACGTGTACGAAGCCTGCGTCGGCAGCCTTCTGTATGCGGTTGCGCGACGAGTGGGGCAGCTTCTCGCACATGAACTTGTCAACGCGCTGCGGCTCCTGACCCGGGTCGGCTACAAAGCGGAAGTGCTCGTAGAGCTGACCCGTCTCGTCGTCGTCTTCGATTGGGGGTGTGAGGATATCTTCTTCTATCATATTCTTGTTTTTAGGCAGCGTTTAAGCCGGACTAAGCCTTCTTAGGCCTTCCTAAGCCTTTTTAGGCTAAGCCGAACTAAGCCTTCTTAGGCCTTTCTAAGCCCTCCCCGACGGGGAGGGTTGGGAGGGGCTTTTTACTTTTTTACTTTTAAGGTACTTCCTGGAACTCATCGACATCGCCCGACTCGTAGAACTCGTCTTCCGATGCGTCCTCTATCGGTGCGTCGGTGTAGTTGATGTCCATGTCGGCATCGCGTTGTCCGCTTCCCACCTCAATAGTGATGTAGTCGTTCACCGACACCTTCTCGCCTGCCACCACATGGCGACCCTTCACTCTCAAGCCATATACCCAGTCCTTCTCACCGTCGACGAACGCAGGCTGAGTGAGCTTGAAGCCCATAGCCGAGAGCTTCGCCATCGCCTCGCGCAACGAGCAGTTGTCGATGACATCAGGTACGGTGATGGTCGGCGTGTGCGAGGTGTTGACGGTGAGGTATATCACATGACCCGTCTTCACGCGCTCTCCAGGAGCGGGCGACTGCTCAAGAATACAGTCGGGCTTGATGCCCGGCACGTATCCCGTATCGCTCACCACCACCTGCAAGCCGCTCTGTTTGAGCAGATACTCGGCATCGCTAAAGGTTTTGTGGCGCACGTTGGGTATCGACACCACTTCGCCATGATGGGTATATATATCAAGACCGTACTTCACCCCGAGGCACACAACGAACACCACTGCAACCATTGCAGCGAGATTGCCCCAGAGATAACGGCTCTTGAATTTGCTGAAAAACTCTGATGTGTTCATACTCTTTCGTATATATAAATATGTACAAAGATACGACTATCATCGCAATTCACAAAATATATGCAAAAAAAAGCGACAACATATTGATATATTTTGTAAATTCGCACGAAATTAAACAAAGCTGAAAACACTATGAAAGATACATACAAGAAAGCTATGTGCATAGCAGCCTGCGTGCTCGGCGTTTCTTTAGTTTCGTGGACAACATGGCGACTTCTCCCCTCTTCTGCTGACGAGATGCGGCGGTGTGCCGTGGTCGTGAGTGCCACGTCGTGGTACGAGGTGACGGTAGATGGAAAACCGCTGCTCTACTTCGCCGAGAGCGATGCCGACTCGGCGGTGTACAACGTCACAACCGATCGCAAAAAGGCTCTACACCGCAGTTTCTCAACGGGTATATGGACGAACGACTGGCTACTGATGCCATCGTGCAATGGCAGACTCGTAACCATCAGTCACGCACCGAGCGACGTACTACGTGGCAGCGCCGACTCGACGATAATACGTCTGTGCCGCGAAGCGGTGACAGCCCGACTGCGCGATATCAACAAACAGAAGTCGGAGCTCAACTACTATATGCGTGTGCACAACGTGCAGGACTACGGCTATCAGGAAGTGGCAGCGTTGGACACTCGCGTAAATCGCGCCTATGCCGAGGCGGAGCGTGTGCTGCAACTGATTGACAGTATCACCGACGGCAATCACGGCGTGTTCGTGAAGACTCACCACGAGTACACGGCGATATACCGCTCTGCGGAGGGCAAGCTCGTGCGCACACCGCTCCGGCTCGTCGGCTCCGTCGACGGCATGGCACTGCTGCAGACCGCCGACGGCAAGACACCGGAGGGCGCAGCGGCGGTGAGTCTGCTGCCGTGGAACATAGACGACAACTGCGAAGCACGCGCCGTGGGTTTCCCCACTATCGGCGAGAAGGGCATGGAGTGCGACACGGTGTCGGCACAAATTCTGCCAACGCAGGTGGAGCAAGGCAGAAAGCATAGCCTGCCACGAATGTTAGGCAGCGACGGCACACCGGTGTTCAGCACTAAAGGCAGGTTCATCGGCATGGTGTGTGGCGACACGATAGCCACAAGAAGAGCGATTAGAAGGATTTTGAACTTTGAATGGTAGAAGGAGGAGGTGCCATTATACAACGTAAAACTTCACGTAGTATCATCCGCGTCGACCGATACGAGCATCTGCGTCGACCGATGCGGATGTCTGCGCCGACCGATGCGTACGTCTGCGTCGACCGATGCGGACATCTGCGTCGACCGATGCGTATGGCACAACTACCCCCTATAGTTAAAAACAACACAACAATGAAGATAACAAAATACACACTTGCGCTGGGCTTCGCCCTACTTTGTCTCTGCGGTTGCAAGGACATTGCACACGACGGACAGACCATACGGGTACAGGGCGCAACAACATATTACGGCGGAACCAAGCAGGGCAAGTACAACGGTTATGGCGTGCTCTCCGTGGGCGACAGCGTGGTGTATGCCGGCGAATGGCGCATGGGCAAACGCTGGGGCAAGGGCATCGGCAGCAACTCAACGGGCAGACGCATCGTGGGCACATGGCGTGCCGACACACTCGTCAGCGGCACATGGCGCGACTCAACGGGCACATATATTGGAACACTCAACCGCGACGGCATAGCCGACGGACACGGCACCTTCGTCAACCGCCAAGAGCTATACCAAGGCGAATGGGCTGACGGCAAGCGATCGGGCTTCGGCGTGGCAATCAATGCTGGCAAGCATCTGCAGCTGGGCGAGTGGAAGAACAACCGCTTCTTGGGCGAACGCATCGAATATCGCGCCGACCGCATCTACGGCATCGACATCTCACGCTTCCAGCACGAGAAGGGGCGCAAACGCTACACCATCAACTGGAAGCAGATGCGCATCGTCAATCTCGGCAAACTCTCACGCAAGCGCATCGCCGGAACGGTAGACTACCCCGTATCGTTCTGCTACATCAAGTCGACCGAGGGCACCACCGTGCGAAACCGCTACTATCGCACCGACTATGCGGCAGCACGCGCACACGGCATAAAGTGCGGCGCATACCACTTCTTCTCCACTCGCACACCCGGCGCAAAGCAGGCGCATCACTTCCTGAAGTACAGCACGTTCCGCAAGGGCGACTTGCCGCCGGTGCTCGACATCGAACCGACGTGTGCTCAGATACGCGCCATGGGCGGAGCGGAGGCGATGTTTCGCAACGTGCGCGAATGGATAAACGTGGTGAAGAGGGCAACGGGCGCACGACCCATACTGTACATATCGCAGTCGTTCGTGAACCGCTACCTGCCGCTCGCACCCGACCTGAAGCGCGACTACATCGTGTGGATAGCACGCTACGGCGAGTACAAGCCCGACGTACGACTCGCCTACTGGCAGCTAAGCCCCGACGGACACGTGCGCGGCATAACACCCGAGGTGGACATCAACGTGTTCAACGGCTACCGCGACGAGTACGAGGACTTCCTGCAAAACGAATGTATCAAGTAGCGGTATCAACAACGCACAAAAAAAGGCTGCAACGCAAACCGAATTGCGATGCAGCCTTATTTGTATTAACCTATGTATTCTTCAGCTATTAGAAGTCGTTGTTGTGGTCGAGCGAGTCGTTGAAGTCGCGCGGCTCACGATGCTCGCGGTTCTCACGACGACCGTCGCGGCGCTCACCACCCTCACGACGCGGACGACGCTCACCGCGCTCGCCACGCTCGCCACGCGGACGGCGTTCACGCTCTACATATCCCTCCGGCTTCTCGAGAAGCACGCGGTGTGAGAGCTTGTACTTGCCAGTCTTCGGGTCGATCTCCATGAGCTTCACCTTGATCTTGTCGCCTTCCTTGATGCCAGCCTCTTCAACTGTCTCAAGACGCTTCCAGTCGATCTCTGAGATGTGGAGCAATCCGTCCTTGCCCGGCATGATCTCTACGAAGCAGCCGTAAGGCATGATTGAACGAACTGTACCCTCGTACACCTCACCTACCTCAGGGATAGCCACGATAGCCTTGATCTTGCCAAGCGCAGCGTCGATAGCGTCCTTGTTAGGAGCCGATACCTGTACCTTGCCTACGCCGTCTGCCTCGTCGATAGTGATAGTAGCGCCGGTGTCCTCCTGCATCTGCTGGATGATCTTGCCACCAGGGCCAATCACAGCGCCGATGAACTCCTTCGGTATCTCGATCTGAACGATGCGCGGTACCTGCGGCTTCAGCTCCTTGCGCGGCTCAGAGATGGTCTCCATCATGCATTTGAGGATGTGCTCGCGGCCTGCCTTAGCCTGCATAAGAGCCTTCTCGAGAATCTCGAAGCTCAGACCGTCGCACTTGATATCCATCTGTGTTGCTGTCAAGCCGTTGGGTGTACCGGTTGTCTTGAAGTCCATATCGCCGAGGTGGTCCTCATCGCCGAGGATGTCGCTAAGCACAGCGTACTTCTCTTCGCCCGGGTTCTTGATAAGACCCATTGCGATGCCTGATACAGGAGCCTTCATCGGAACACCTGCGTCCATGAGGGCGAGTGTGCCGGCACATACTGTAGCCATTGAAGACGAACCGTTAGACTCGAGAATCTGGCTCACGAGGCGCACTGTGTAAGGGAAGTCTTCAGGTATCTGACCCTTCAGACCGCGCCATGCCAAGTGGCCGTGACCAATCTCGCGACGACCTACACCGCGCTGAGCCTTAGCCTCGCCTGTGCAGAACGGCGGGAAGTTATAGTGGAGGAGGAAACGCTGGTAGCCACGCTCAAGAACGTCGTCAACCAACTTTTCGTCCATCTTTGTACCGAGTGTACATGTAGAGAGCGACTGTGTCTCGCCACGTGTGAAGATAGAGCTTCCGTGAGGCATCGGCAGCGGAGAAACCTCGCACCAGATAGGACGGATGTCTGTAGTCTTACGACCGTCGAGACGCTTGCCCTCGTCGAGGATGCAACGGCGCATAGAGTCGCGCATAACGTCGGCGTAGTAGCGCACCATCTCTGCGTGCTTCTCGTCGAGCTCCTCAGCGGTGAGGTCTGTGTGAGCTGCGTCGTAAGACTCCTGGAAGTCAGAGAGAATCTTGTCGAAAGCCTCCTCGCGCGACTTCTTGTCGTGGTCGCCCGACTCTGCGATAGCGTAGCACTTGTCGTAAGTCTCCTTGCGGAGCTGCTCGCGGAGTTCCTCGTCGTTCACCTCGTGGCAGTACTCGCGCTTAACGTCGGTACCAAGTTCCTTAGAGAGTTCTGCCTGAAGCTCGCACATCGGCTTGATAGCTGCCATGGCAGCCTTCAACGCGCCAATCATGTCCTGCTCCGACACTTCCTTCATCTCGCCCTCTACCATCATGATGTTCTCGGCAGAAGCGCCTACCATGATATCCATGTCGGCATCCTTCATCTGCTCGAAGGTAGGGTTGATAACGTACTCGCCGTTGATGCGTGCTACACGCACCTCTGAAATCGGGCACTCGAAAGGTATATCTGAACAAGCCATAGCGGCTGAAGCTGCAAATCCTGCGAGAGCATCTGGCTGGTCAACGCCGTCGGCGCTGAGAAGCATAATCTGCACATATACCTCTGCGTGGTAGTTAGACGGGAAGAGCGGACGGAGCACACGGTCTACGAGACGCGATGTGAGGATCTCGTTGTCGCCCGACTTGCCTTCACGCTTTGTGAAGCCGCCAGGGAAACGGCCTGCTGCTGAGTACTGCTCTTTGTAGTCTACCTGCAAAGGCATGAAATCTGTTCCGGGAACTGCATCTTTTGCGGCACAAACAGTGGCGAGAAGTACGGTGTTGCCCATACGCAGTACAACACTTCCGTCGGTCTGCTTTGCCACTTTCCCGGTCTCAATGCTGATGGTTCTGCCATCAAGCAATGATACTGTCTTTGTAATTACGTTCATCTAAATCTTAATTTACATCAAAAAAATTGTAATATGTGAGCAAAGTTAGTCAATTTCAATGGGATAAACGAACAATCGCCGATTATTTTTGTTTTTTTGTATAATTTTCCACAGCAACATCTGCAATCATAGGAGGTACGCTCCTCAGAGCCACGCAAGCCCCGTTTGTTATTCAGAACTTGAAACTCAGCCCTACACCCAATGTTCTTCTGTTTGCCAGATTATCATTGAGCATACTGACGTTGGCAGAAAGCGCCAATTTCTTTTGATGATGGGCTGCTATAAGGAATGACGTGGTCCATATCACACTTGCTCCGAATGAGGCGGCTAATCCGATGGCAAATGGATTATCTCCGGGGCCGTTTTCTTGAATATATTCAACGTATGCCGCTCCCCATAAGCAACATACGCTGGCTAAAAAGAAGACGCTGCCACCCACCCAAGCTGTCCACTTAAATATTCTCGCCTTCTTCAACCGCTTGGCGGAAGTGTCTTCAGCGATACTTTTCAACAACTCGGCATCCGACACAAGTGTGTCGTTGTGTTGCAGCAAAGTGAAGTTCTCTGACTTAACATCTGTGCCATAATTTTCCAACACCGTTACCGTCGAAGTAGCGGTTGGGTTGGCGTCATTGGCGATGGCGTCTTGAGCGTTGACGGCAAGTGAGCATATCACGACTGCCATCAACATAAAGAATCGTAGACTTCTCATCATTTCTTATGTTGTTATGCCAACATATAATCTGGCATAGGGTTAGATATAAGCAAATTTAGCGAATTATCTCGAATTGACAAACAATAAAAAAGAAATAATTGTGGTTATTCGTTTATTATGCGTACATTTGCATAAATGGGAGCCGCTGCGCTCTACCACCGCTTGTGCGGTTTCAATCCATGCGGCGTGTGCACCCCCTATAAATACACATTAACCTATAACCTTAAAGAAAAATAAAGATATGGACAAGAAAAACGAATTTATGCGCCGTGCCATCGAGCTCTCCGAGGAGAGTGTGCGCACTGGCGGCGGACCGTTCGGAGCGGTCATCGTGCGTGGCGACGAAATCATCGCCGAGGCGTCTAACAGCGTTACTATCGACAACGACCCTACGGCGCACGCCGAGGTGAACTGCATACGCAAGGCTACGCGCCGCTTAGGTACATTCGACCTCGAGGGCTGCGACATATACACCTCCTGCGAGCCGTGCCCTATGTGTCTGGGTGCCATCTACTGGGCGCATCTCGACCGCATCTTCTACGGCAACGACCGCAAGGATGCTGCCGCCATCGGCTTCGACGACGACTTCATTTACCAGGAAATGCCACTCAAGCCCGAGCAGCGCCACAAGACGATGCAGCGTCTGATGGGTATGGAAGCACTCAAGGCGTTCCGCATGTGGGAAGAGAGCGCCGACAAGACCGAATATTGATATTTTGTTAAGTACAACTAATAAATTTCGGGCATGTCTTGCGGAGGTCAACCTGCGCAATACATGCTTTTTATTTTCTCCGCAAGATACGCCTTGAACTCCTCGCAGCCAATCACTTCTATATCCTCGTAGAGTCCGAGCACAAAGCGGCCTATGCCGAGGAACGACACCACTTCGCCTTCGAAGACCCAGACGGTGTCGCCGTCGGCGGTGAAGCACTTCGCCGACTGCGGATACTCCTCCACCATTAGATTGTAGGAGAGTAGCCCCATGCGCATCTTCACTGTGTAGCGTTGCTCGCCTGTGAACATGAACATGTCGGTGTACATCTGCTTGTGGCGGTCGTCGAAGGTCCAGGGCACGTCGATGATCTCCACCGACTCCATACGCGAGAGGCGGAACGTCTTGTTCTCATGCGAACGTATTTCGTGGCAGCGCACGTCGCGCTCGTCGTTCATCAACTGATAGGGTTCGACGATACGGTCGGTGACGGTGTTGCTGTGTGGCGAGGCGTACTTGTGCAGCACCACCATCTTGCGCGTAGCCATCGCCTCTCGCAGCTTCGCCACACAGTCGTTCATGCGGCGTTGCAGTTCGGGATTGACGGCGTCGGGCAGGTTGAACGAGCGTGCAAGTTTCTGACGTATGTTCACAGCGGTGTGGTCGCGTGTGTCGTCGGAGTCGAGGCGACGGCAAATATACGATGCTTCGTATTCGGAGAGCGAGATCTGCTCGTGCAGACGACGGAAGAACGACGACGAACGGTCGAGACGGTATGTGGTGCCGGTCTTCTGCAGATTGAAGCCACAGTCGCGCAGATAGTCGAAATAATAGTAGAGGTTGCGGCGCGTGATGCCGAGACGGTCGGCTATCTGCTGTGCCGTATAACTTGCATTCTCTGTAAGTATGAGTATCAGGTCGAGTTCACGACCGTATTTATCCATTCGCATTGTTGTCGATTTTAGTAGATTTGGGTTTTAGGTTTGTTTTTATCGGCTTGCTTTCTCTATAGGTTAGTAGTTTTACTTTTAAAAATATGCTTTTGTGGGTGCGTGGTATGGGCAAGATGCCAATACCTCCTACTTTTTACTTCTTTACTTTTTTACCTTTTTACTTTTAAACCTCTTCCTCAAACTTCAGTTCGAGTTGTCCTCCGCCAAGCAGATTGTAGCTCATGCGGTGGTATGGCGTGGTGCCGTGCAGGCGTATGCCCTCGCGGTGCGCCTTCGTGGGATAGCCCTTGTTCTTCTGCCAGTCGTAGTAGGGATACTCCTCGGCGAGACAGTCCATATATTCGTCGCGAAATGTCTTGGCGAGGATGCTGGCTGCGGCTATCGACTGATACTTACCGTCGCCCTTCACTATCGTTGTGTAGGGCAGGTCGCGGTAGGGTGTGAAGCGATTGCCGTCGACGATGACCGCCTCGGGGCGCATGGTGAGCTGGTCGAGCGCACGGTGCATGGCGAGGAAGCTGGCGTTGAGGATGTTTATGCGGTCAATCTCCTCGGGCGTAACCACGCCCACAGCCCACGCCACGGCGTCGCGCACTATCTGGTCGCGCAGCGTGCGGCGTGCCTTCTCGCTAAGTTTCTTCGAGTCGTTGAGCAGAGCGTTGTCGTAGTCGGGCGGCAGAATGACGGCAGCAGCGTACACGCTTCCGGCAAGACAACCGCGACCGGCTTCGTCGCAGCCAGCCTCAACGAGGTCGGTATAGTAATGGGGCAGCAAATGGGTGTTGCTTTTTTGTTTTTTCATCTGTTATTTATTTCAATGTAAATAGAAAATAAGTACTAACTACTGACTACTTATTTCCGTCTGCAAAGTTAGCTTTTATAATACAAACCACAAAGCTTTTGTAAGACTTCTTTAACAAAGAAATACTTGAAGTGAAGTATTATTTCCATAAAGCCAACTAATTTTGCAAGCGAAGATAAGAAACAACATGTATCACCTTATATAATATATAGATTATGGAGAAGAACATCACCCTTCAGCAGAACAACATCCGAGTGTTTAACACTAAGCTGATGCAGTCCACACCAATGCTTGACACAATAAAAAAAGCCGCAACCAACCCTATAGAGTGGTTACGGCAGTATTATTCGAGCGTGCTTGAGCGTGAGGTGACCACTGGTCAGACTCTGCGCTACGTCCACGCACAGTTGGCTTTCTTGATGGGCGTGTTCCCTACATACGACTCGCTGCTGGTGCATCTCGGCGTATGTGCATGGGCGTTGTGGGCGATACTGCGCTGCATCAGAACATCTGACTCACGCGCTTCACGCCAGCCACAAGAGCGTCCACTTCTTCCTTAGTGTTGTAGAGACCGAACGACGCACGCACCATACCCTGGATGCCGAAGCGGTCCATCACGGGCTGCGCACAGTGGTGACCGGTGCGTACGGCGATGCCGAGGCGGTCGAGCAGTGTGCCCATATCCAGGTGGTGTATGTCGCCCACGAGGAACGACACCACGGCATCCTTTCCCTCGGTGGTGCCGAAGAGGCGCATACCGTCAATCTCCGCAAGGCGTGTCATGCAGTAGTCGGTGAGCTCGCGCTCGTGTGCGGCGATGTTGTCCATGCCAAGTGCCGACACGTAGTTGAGCGCCGTAGCCAGTCCGTGGGTAGCCACATAGTCGGGCGTTCCGGCTTCGAACTTGAACGGCAGCTTCTCGAAAGTGGTCTTCTCGAAGCTCACGCTCTCTATCATCTCGCCGCCACCCTGATAGGGTGGCATACGGTCGAGCCATTTTTCCTTGCCGTAGAGCACACCGATGCCCGTCGGTCCGTATATCTTATGTCCGCTGAAGGCGAAGAAGTCGCAGTCGATTGACTGCACGTCTACAGCGAAGTGGGGTGTCGACTGTGCTCCGTCTACGAGCACCGGCACACCATGCTCATGCGCTATGCGCACAATCTCCTTCACTGGGTTCACTGTTCCGAGCGTATTGCTCACGTGAGCCACACTTACTATCTTCGTCCGCTCAGAGAACAGCTGCTCGTATGCCTTCATATCGAGCTTTCCGCTGTCGTCCATCGGTATCACTTTCAGCGCAATGCCGCGCTTCGCTGCCTGCAACTGCCACGGAACGATGTTCGAGTGATGCTCCATTACGGACACTATCACCTCGTCGCCTTCCGCCATGAACGCTTCGCAGAACGATGCAGCCACGAGGTTGATGCTCTCCGTCGTGCCGCGTGTGAAGATTATCTCTTCTGTCTTCGGCGCGTTGATGAACTGGCGTACGGTCTCGCGTGCCGCTTCGTGCAGGTCGGTGGCGCGTTGCGAGAGATAGTGCACGCCTCGATGCACATTGGCGTTGGCGTTGAGATACTCTTCGCGCATAGCATCGAGCACGCACAACGGCTTCTGCGTCGTTGCTCCGTTGTCGAGATAGACGAGCGGACGGTCGTAGACGGTGCGCGAAAGGATTGGGAAATCGGCGCGAACCTTGTTTATATCGTACATGATGTTTTTAAGTTGAGATGGTGATGGGGTGAGATGGTGATGGGGTGAGATGGTGAGAACTCCCAACTGATTATTTACACAATTTGCAGCCCTCACACTTGCTAAGCTCTCCGCGGAAGCGCTTCTCTACGAGATAGTGCAAGCGGTCGCGCAGCGGTTCGAGCTGTATCTTGTCTATCACCTCGTTGATGAACGCGAACTCGAGGAGCAGCTTTGCCTCCTTCTCGCTGATGCCGCGCTGGCGCATGTAGAACAGAGCCGCGTCGTTGAGCTGACCCACGGTCGATCCGTGCGAACACTTCACGTCGTCGGCGTATATCTCGAGCATCGGCTGCGTGTACATTCGTGCTGTCTTCGTGGCGCAAAGGTTCTGGTTCACCTCCTCCGACACGGTATGCTGTGCGCCGTGACGCACGAGCACTCTGCCTGCAAAGGCTCCCGTCGCCTTGTCGTTGAGCACGTACTTGTAGAGTTCGTGACTCGTGCAGTGCGACACCTGGTGATCTATCAGCGTGTTGTTGTCCACGTGCTGCGTCTTGTCGGCAATCACGCAGCCGTTGCACCAGCACTCTGCGCCCTCGCCCTTGAGTTGCACGTCGAGGCGATTGCGCGTCACGCCGTTGTGCAGCGTGATGACGTTATGATTAAATCGCGAGTCGCGCTGCTGCTCCACGTACACGTTCGAGATGCGTGTGTTCTTGTAGTGGGTCTCCTCCATGCAGTATAGGTCGAGCGATGCGTTTGCTCCGACGTAAGCCTCTATCACCTGCGTAGTGAGGAACTGCTGGTCGTCAGCGGCATGGTCGCAGAAGAGGAACTTGGCGTTTGCGCCCTCCTCCATCACGATGAGCACGCGGCGGTTCACCATCATAGCCACGTCCGAGCGCAAGATGTTTATCACCTGCACGGTTTTGTCCACCACGACGTTGCGCTTCACGTGCACGAGCAGTCCGTCCTGCGCCAGCATAGTGTTGAGTGCGGTGATGCCGTCCTCGTCGCTCTTCGCCAGACGTGCGTAGTGCTCAGCCACGAACTCGGGGTGCGCCTTAGCGTATTCGGCAAGCGATGTCACCTCGATGCCTTCAGGCAGGTTTTCCTTGGGCTGCAGCGACTGGCGGAACTGGTCGTTGACGATGAAGTAGAGCGACGTGCTGAGGTTGGGCACATCGCAGCGGAACGCCTTGTACGGGTCGACCGGCACTTCAAGACGGTTGATGTTCAGTCCGTAGTTGGGCTCGAAGAGCTTGTCTATCGTTGTGTATTTGTATCGCTCCACCTTTCGCGAAGGGAAGCCGAGACGCTCGAAGCTGTTGAAGGCTTCGTCGCGCACAGCGTTCAGCACGTCGGTGCTGTGGGCGCAGATCCGCTCACGACATTCGCGGTAGAGGTCGATGTATTGTTGTTCTGAAGTCATTGTTCTGAGTTTTATTCTTCTTCAAGCTCTGCTTTTATCCAATCGTATCCTCGCTGTTCTATCTCCTTTGCAAGTTCCGGTCCGGCGGTCTTCACGATGCGTCCCTTGTAGAGCACATGTACGATGTCGGGCTTTATCATGTCGAGGAGTCGCTCGTAGTGGGTGATGACGATGGCTGATGTCTCCGGCGTGTGCATCTTGTTCACGCCGTCGGCTACGATGCGCATTGCGTCCACGTCGAGTCCGGAGTCGGTCTCGTCGAGAATGGCGAGCTTCGGTTCGAGCATCGCCATCTGGAATATCTCGTTGCGTTTTTTCTCGCCGCCCGAAAAGCCTTCGTTGACAGAACGGCGTGTGAACTTGGAGTCGAGTTCCACGACCTTGCGCTTCTCGTTCATCAGCTTGAGGAAGTCGCCCGCCTTCAGTTCGGGCTGTCCCTGATATTTGCGCTTCTCGTTGACAGCTGCCTTCAGGAAGTTGGTCATCGACACGCCCGGTATCTCCACCGGATACTGGAACGAGAGGAACAGACCTTCGTGCGCACGGTCTTCGGGCTTCATCTCAAGGATATTCTTGCCGTTGAACCATGCCTCGCCTGCTGTCACCTCATAGAGCGGATTGCCTGTGAGCACAGCGCTGAGTGTAGACTTTCCGGAACCGTTCGGTCCCATGATGGCGTGTATCTCGCCATCGTTTATAGTGAGGTTGATGCCTCTCAGTATTTCCTTGCCAGCGATAGTGGCATGGAGGTTTTTTACTTCTAACATATCGAGTTTTGAGTTTTTATATTAATACGAATCGAGCACGCGGCCGAGCTTCATCCGGCGGCGTTCCTCCTTCGTTTCTTGTTTCTTTTCGTCGGCTGGGTCGTATATGCCGAGTGCCATTTCGATGAGCGAGAAGAGATTGTTGCCGTCGGCTGCAGTGAAGCGGAACGGGAACGTGGCTTTCAAGCCTATCTGTATGTTGTGGCGGTGCATGTTGGAGCGCATCCGATATACGTCGGGTCTGCCGTTGCACGTGGTTGCTACGTGCGCCTTGCCGTCGATGGCGAGCGGGAAGCCGTACTGGAACTCGAGCGCGAGCGACGAGAAGATGTAGCAGTCTACTCCCACCGTCGGTGCTATGCTCACACGCGGAAGTCGCAGCGTGCAGTCGCGCCAGTAGCCACCGCCTCCGTTCCATGCGCTCATGCTATGCTGCTCGTGGCGCTGTGCCACGTTGGTGTAGGTCATCAGCGCAGCGTAGGGCTGCAGGGCGAAGCGTTTGCTCAGTGGATAGTAGCGTGCGCCGAGCACTATGTTCTGCATTGTGGCGTCCACTTTGCTGTCGAACCACTGCACGGTCTCGGCGTTGTAGCCGCCTACGACGGAGAAGTGCTGCTGCGGCAGGTAGTATTCGAGCAGCACGTTGCATTGGGGCGAGGCGAACGCTGCGATGTTGCCTGCGTCGCGTGGCGAACGTTCTACGCTTGCCGTCGTGGGGCACGAGAGGTTCATGCCTGCTATCACTGCCCAACGGCGCGACACGTCGTCGTCGCCTGCGAAAGCTGTGGTGGCACAGACTGCGAGAGCTGCTGTGACGGTCATTATCCTGCGGAACATATCTTGAGTTTTGAGTTTTGAATTTTGAGTTTTGAATTATGCGCTTTGCGCATTTTGAATTGTTGAGTTTTGAGTTATGAATTGTTGAGTTTTAAGTTGTGAATTGTTGAGTTATCAACTCCTAATTGAACAATTCCTCATCGGCGTAGCCGACAATTCAAAACTCAAAACTCAAAATTCAAAACTCCTCCTATCCCACTGTTCCCTCAAGCGACACACTGAGCAGCTTCTGCGCCTCTACGGCGAACTCCATAGGCAGCTTGTTGAGCACGTCCTTGGCGTATCCGTTCACGATGAGACCCACGGCTTGCTCGGTGGGTATGCCGCGCTGGTTGCAGTAGAAGAGCTGGTCTTCCGAAATCTTCGATGTCGTAGCCTCATGCTCCACTATCGCCGTGTCGTTGTGTATGTCCATATACGGGAAGGTGTGCGCTCCGCAGTCGGAACCGAGCAGCAGCGAGTCGCACGACGAGTAGTTGCGTGCGTTGTCGGCGTTGCTTGTGGCGCGCACCAGTCCGCGGTACGAGTTCTGGCTGTGTCCGGCTGAGATGCCCTTCGATATGATTGTCGACTTGGTGTTCTTGCCCATGTGTATCATCTTCGTGCCGGTGTCTGCCTCCTGGTAGTTGTTGGTGACGGCTACGGAGTAGAACTCCGCCTGCGAACCGTCGCCGCGCAGCACGCACGAGGGGTACTTCCATGTGATGGCAGAGCCGGTCTCCACCTGTGTCCACGAGAGTTTGGAGTTGACACCGCGCAGGTCGCCGCGCTTTGTCACGAGGTTGAGCACGCCGCCCTTTCCGTTCTCGTCGCCCGGGTACCAGTTCTGCACGGTTGAGTATTTCACTTCGGCGTTGTCTTTCACGACAATCTCCACGATGGCTGCGTGCAGCTGGTTCTCGTCGCGCATCGGTGCGGTGCAGCCTTCGAGGTAGCTGACGTATGCGTCGTCGTCGGCAATGATGAGTGTGCGCTCAAACTGACCTGTGTTGCGTGCGTTGATGCGGAAGTAGGAGCTTAGCTCCATCGGGCAGCGCACGCCCTTGGGTATGTAGACGAACGAGCCGTCGGAAAAGACGGCACTGTTGAGTGCTGCGAAGAAGTTGTCGCGGTAGGGAACCACGCTTCCCAAGTACTCACGCACGAGGTCGGGATGATTCTTTATGGCGTCGCCGATGGAGCAGAAGATGATGCCTTTCTCGGCAAGGTGCTGCGAGAAGGTGGTCTTCACGCTGACGGAGTCCATGATGGCATCTACCGCCACGCCGCTCAGCGCAAGACGTTCTTCGAGCGGTATGCCGAGCTTGTCGAATGTCTTCATCAGCTCCGGGTCTATCTCCTTCTTCTCGTCCTGCTTCTTCTTGGCGAGCGGGTCGGCGTAGTACGAAATCGCCTGATAGTCGATGTCGGGCACGTGCACGTGTCCCCACTTCGGTTCCTTCATCGTCTGCCAGTGGCGGAATGCCTGCAGACGGAACTCGAGCATCCAGTCGGGTTCGCCCTTCTTGCTTGAGATGAGTCGCACAACGTCCTCGTTGAGTCCTTTCTCTATGATGTCTGTATGCACGTCGGTGGTGAAGCCGTACTCGTACTTCTGCTCTGCCACCTGGCGTACATAAGCGTTTTTTGTATCTTTAGTTTCCATTTTTCAGTATAAAAGTAGAGGGGAGAATGTCGTGCTGCGTTCGCCACCTGATCGGATTGCGTTCGCCACCCGATTGGATTGCGTTCGCCACCTGATCGGGTTGCGTTCGGTGCACGATGACACAACCTGCACTTTCAGGTTGCGAAACATCTGCATACAATCTCCTTAATAAATGCAAAATTACGAATAATGCGTTGATTATTCGAAGAAAAAGCTGCTTTTTTGAACCTAAAGGTTCATTTCCTTCGAGAGGATGTTCTCCAGTTTCTCTGCCGAGAGCCTCAACTGGAACTCGCCGTTGATGGCTACGCTGATGCCGCCCGTCTCCTCCGACACCACGATGGCGATGCTGTCGGAGTCTTGCGAGATGCCGAGCGCAGCGCGGTGGCGCAGACCGAGTTCCTTCGGTATGTCGTGGCTGTGCGACACGGGCAGGATGCAACCGGCAGCGCGTATGCGCTTGCCGACGATGATCATGGCTCCGTCGTGCAAGGGCGAGTTCTTGAAGAAGATGTTCTCGATGAGCCGCTGGTTGATGCGTGCGTCAATCACGTCGCCCGTGTCGACGATATCGTCGAGGCGTATGCCGCGCTCTATGACGATGAGCGCGCCCACCTTGCCGCGCGAGAGGTCGATGCACGCCATGACGATGGGCATGATGGTCTCCTTGTCAACCACCTTCTCCTTGCTGCCCACAAAGAAGCGGGCGAAGGCACGGAAACGCTGGTGTGCACCGAGCGAGTAGAGGAAGCGGCGTATCTCTTCCTGGAAGAGCACGATGATGCCGATTACACCCACCGATACCAGTTTGTCGAGAATGGCTCCGAGCAGGCGCATCTCGAGCACCTGACTCACAAAGAGCCACACGAGCACGAACACGATGATGCCGATGAAGACGTTGAGCGAGCGGCTCTCCTTCATCAGACGATAGATGTAGTAGAGTATCAATGCGACAAGAAATATGTCGATGATGTCTTTTATTCCGAAGTCGAACATGTTGTAAGTTTTGAATGTTGAGTGTTATCCTAATTGCTGCACAATTCGGATGGCTTCAAAGGCTTCTTTCACGTCGTGCACACGCAGTATCGAAGCACCTTTCTGCAGCGATACGGTGTGCAGCACGGTGGTGCCGTTAAGTGCCGTGGTGGGGTCGCCACCGATAAGCTTATATATCATGCTCTTGCGCGACACGCCGACGAGCACGGGCAGGTCGAGTTCGAGCAGTCGCTCCGCCCTGTTCATTATCTCGTAGTTCTGCGCGAGTGTCTTGCCGAAGCCGTAGCCGGGGTCGAGGATTATGTCTTTCGCACCGAGGTCGCGCAGACGCTGCACCTCCGCCGCGAAGTTCTGCATCATCTTCTCCAATGTGGGCTGCACCGACATCAGTATGTACGGCACGCCGAGCTGCGCCACGGTCTGGAACATATCGCCCTCTTCGTGTATCTCCTTGCCCACGATGCCCGTTATGCCGCCCTCCGACACGTCGTTGATGATGTCGGCACCGAACTCCTCCACGCATCTGCGAGCCACGAGCGGGCGGTAGGTGTCTACCGACACGATGGCGTCGGGCTGCTCGCGGCGCACTATCTGCAGGGCGTGCTTCAGACGCTCGGTCTCCTCCTCAAGGCTCACCTCGTCGGCGCCGGGGCGTGTGGAGAACGCTCCCACGTCGATGATACGTCCGCCTTCGGCTACTATCTGGTTGGCACGATCGGCTATCTCTGCCTCCGTCTGCTTGCGCGAACCGCTGTAGGACGAGTCGGGCGTGGCATTAAGTATGCCCATCACCAAGGGCTGTGAGAGGTCGAGCAGTCTGCCTCGCACATTTATTGTATATTGCATATATGCTTGATAATTTGTTAATAACAAAACACAAAATACGCAATAAATATCCGAATAGCCAAACATTTTTAACAAAAAGAGTTGGAAGTTTGGATTATTTAGTGTAATTTTGCCCCTATACTTTAACCAAAACTAACACAAACAATTATGAAAAAGTTATTATTAACACTCGCTTGTGCGATGACAAGCTTGTTCGCATCAGCGCAGGCAAAGACTGCTGCAGTCGGTCTTAACCTTAACTATGGTACAGAAATCGAGTCTCTCGGCCTTGGTGTCAAGGGTTCTTACTGCTTCACAGACCACATTCGTGGCGAGGCTTCGTTCAACTACTTCTTCCCGAAAGACCACTTCACAATGTGGGAAATTAACGCTAACGCTCACTACTTGTTCAACATTGGTGACAAGTTCAAAGTATATCCGCTCGTAGGTCTGACATATGTACATGGACACTGGAGCAACAAATACAGCGTAGGTGGCGGTGGCGATTGGGGCTGGGGTGCTCCTATGAGAAAGGCAAACGGCGAGGTAACCGTTAAAGAGAGTTACAACACTGGCAAGTTTGGCGTGAACCTCGGTGGCGGTGCCCAGTACGACCTGACAGACAACCTCATGCTCAACTTCGAGGTGAAGTACAGTCTCGTGAGCGACATGGACCAGTGCGTCATCAGTCTCGGTGCTGCATACAAGTTCTAAACGAATACACACATAATCATAAACGGAAAGAGGAGCACACGCTCCTCTTTTTTAATACACCTACCATCCCACAAGCTGCACCTCAACAATAAAAAACAGCGAGCTTATTTTGCATTCTCTTCGGTTTGCATTACCTTTGCACCGATAAATGCATCTATAAAAGCAAGAAGCAAAATGGAAATATCCGAACTTTACGAAATCTTTAAGCAACACCCTGTTGTGACGACCGACAGCCGCGACTGCCCTGCCGGTTCGCTGTTCTTCGCTCTGAAGGGCGCATCATTCAACGGCAACAAGTTTGCTGCAGCAGCCTTGGAGAAGGGCTGCACCTACGCCGTGGTTGACGAGGCGGAGTATGCCGTTGAGGGCGACGACCGCTTCATCCTCGTCGACGACTGCCTGCACACGCTGCAGCAGCTGGCACGCTATCACCGTCGTGCTCTCGGCACACCGATAATCGGCATCACCGGCACCAACGGCAAGACAACGACAAAGGAACTGACGGCTGCAGTGTTGCTGCAGAAATATAACGTGCTCTACACCGAGGGCAACTTCAACAACGACATCGGCGTGCCGAAGACGTTGCTGCGCCTGAACGCCGAGCACGACATCGCGGTCGTGGAGATGGGCGCGTCGCACCCTGGCGACATCAAGACGCTGGTGGAGATTGTCGAGCCCGACTATGCGCTCATCACAAACGTGGGACGTGCGCATCTGCAGGGCTTCGGCTCGTTCGAGGGCGTGATACGTACCAAGGGCGAACTGTACGACTTCGTGCGCTCGGCTGCCGCAGGCGAGAACGATGCCTACGCCATACGCGAGGTGGAACGCCCACGCTGCGTGTTCATCGACAACGACAACCCGCACCTCAACGGCATCGCTACGGGGCTGAACCTCGTGCGCTACGGCATCAACGCCGCAGACAACCTGTACGTTACAGCCGCAGACGTGAAGAGCGAGCCGATGCTCAGCTTCACGTGGGAAGCGGAGGGAAAGGCTGCGCACCACGTGGAGAGCCAACTCATCGGTGCTTACAACATCACGAACATGCTCGCTGCCATCGCCATCGGCACATACTTCGGTGTGGAGGCAGAGCGCATAGACGCAGCACTGACGAACTATGCGCCGAGCAACAACCGCTCGCAGTTTGAGCAGACTGCCGACAACCGCCTCATCGTCGACGCTTATAATGCCAATCCGACGAGCATGGCTGCGGCACTGAACAACTTCGAGGCTATCAATGCCGACCATAAGATGGCTATCATCGGCGACATGAAGGAGCTGGGCAGCGTGAGCCACGACGAGCACCAGCGCATCGTAGACCAGCTCAGCCGCATGACACTCGAGGAGGTGTGGCTCGTGGGTTCGGAGTTTGAGCATACAACAACTCCTGCCACGTTCCGCAAGTTTGAGAACGTAGCAGGAGTGAAGGAAGCAATTGCTTCTGAGAAGCCGCACGACCGCTACATCCTCATCAAGGGCAGTAACGGCACACGCCTGTTCGAGCTTCCAGAGTTATTATAGGAGGTATGGGCATTCTTGCCCATACCCACACTCCTACATTTTATACTTTCCGCCGGTTATTGTCTCCAGGTCGAACGCCTTATACACGAGTTCGCAACCGTCGTAGTTGTGTTCGCCATCGCCCTGCGGAAAACTTGTGCAAACGGGATTGGGCTTCGTGCCCCATTTAGTAAGCGTCTCCTCATAGAAAAAGGCTATTCTGCCATCGGCTTGCAGATCCATACTGCTGTAGAGCGACACCGTTGCGCTCACCTGATAGCAGCCGTCCCAACCCTCGGCTAAGGCTTTCACGTTGCACATATCCGCTTCATCAGCCAGTTCCTTATAGAATATGCTCACGTTGTTGCGCCCCGTGCCTGTTGGCACCGACTGCAACACAACGTGCAGCTGTCTGCCGTCGCTGCTGCGCACGGCTGGCACAATGAGCATCTCGCCGTTCGTGGGGTTGATACTCGGCGCGAGAGCCAATCCGCTCATCGTAGCCTTCGTTTGTTCCTCCCACGAGCCTTCACCAGTAGTTGCGTTGCTATAGGTGTATATGTTAAGCAGTCTGCAGCCAGAGGCGCGGCTTGTTATGATGACACGACCGTCGGGCAACTCCTCACACTTCGGTTCGTCGCCGTCGGGCACGGGCAGAGCAGCCGCGCCGCCGAGAGCGTGCCATGTGCGTCCGAAGTCGTCGGAATAGATCACGCGATTTCCGTTGGGACGCGCTGCGAGTGCAGCGTAGATGCGATAGTAGTCGCCTACCTTCACCACCCTACTCTGGAATATCTTTCCGCCACCGATGAAAGCAGCATCCAGCGGATTGCCCCCGTCGAACAAGCCATATATCGCTTCGGTTTGATCGATGGGCTTCTGCCATGTCAAGCCACCGTCCGTGCTGCGTATTGCAGCAATGAGGTTAGGGTTTCGGCGGTTGGTGTTCGGATTGCCGTACACCGTGCAGCCGGCAACAGCCATGATGAGCACTTCGTTGCGCTCGCGATCCATCACGATAGCAGGGTCGCCATAGGCAGCAGCCATCGGTGTCTTGACGTTGTTGATGAGCGATGCGTCGCCACAAGCCACGTCAATCTCACACTCGCTCCACGTTCTGCCGTTGTCGTCACTCAGCTTCACCACGCAGTCGACACGTCCGTAACCTGGGTCGGTGCCGCAGACGAGGCGTGCCGCACTCGCTATGAGTCTGCCGCCATTGCCGCAGGTGATACCCGGAATGCGATAAGGCGGAACATCGATGCCGCCCTTCGCCGTGCTGAACAGCACAGTACCGTCGGCGTAGGCTGCAACGGTGAACAGCAACATGCCAAGAGAGAATAGAACGTTCTTCATTGTAGTTTGTTTTACTCTTTTACTCTTCTATTTTTTACTCTTTTACTTTTTTACCCTTTTACTTTTAAAATATATGCTTTTGTGGGTGCGTGGTATGGGCAAGATGCCCATACCTCCTACTTTTTACTCTTTTACCTTTTTACTTTTAAAAGTTATGTTCTCCTCCTTGAACTTATCCTTCGGCTGCGGATGCTCCGCCGGATAGCCGATAACCACCATGTTAAGCGGAACGAGATTATCGGGCAGCGAGAGCGTTGCGCCAATCGCCTTGCAGCGATCCTCGGAAGGATAGGCACCCGTCCATACGGCACCGAGCCCCATAGCGTGAGCCGCAAGCAGAAGATTCTCCGTTGCTGCCGACGCATCCTGAATCCAGAAGTCGCGTCCGCCGCCTTCAATCGTCTTGTCCATATCGCCGCAGACAACGATAGCGAGCGGAGCCTTGAGCAGCATCTTTGCATAAGGATTAGCACCTGCAAGACTGTCGAGCACGCTGCGCTGGTCGACAACCACGAAGTGCCACGGCTGCTTGTTCATAGCCGTAGGTGCAGCCATCGCTGCACGCAGCATCTTCTCCACTTTCTCCTTCTCTACGGGGCGCGCCTCATAGTCGCGTATGCTGGTACGCGTAGCGATATTGTCGAGCACTACCTGCTCTTGCGTTTGCGACTCGACGCTGTCCTCCACGCCCGACACCAAGCGCACACCAAGCACCACAACGACTATAGCGAGCACTACGTTCAAAACGATTGACTTATTCTGTAAATTCATAATTTTAAAAATCTTAATTCAAAATTCAATAACTCACAATGCGCGCAGCGCATAATTCAAAACTCAAAACTCAACATTAAACACTCTTCATAAGTGCTCCCGTTGGGCACACGAAGCGGCAATACGGTCGCGGCACCCACACCGACAGCACAAGGAACAGCACTGCAAGTACTATCACCCACACCGATGCCGACGAATAGATGAACGCCGTGAACAGCTCGTAGTCGATCCATGCGGAGCATGTGCCGGTGAGCAGCAGTGCCATCAGTACGCCCCAGAGCAGATTGCGCAAAGCGGTGAGCACGTGGAGTACACGTGGCGTGATGCGCAGCTTGCGTCGGCTGAGTTTTCCGGCAAGCTCCTGTGCCGAACCGAACGGGCAGACATGAGCGCAGTAGTGACCCGACCTGCCAGCCAACGGATAGAGCAGTGCCACAATCAGCATCAGCAGCGGAGCGGCGAGCGTACCTATCGCCGACAGACTCACGCCTCCGGCAAAGAGTCGAAGGAAGAGCGTGTAGGAGACGAACGTGCCTGTCCACAGACCAAGCACCACGACGTTCACCACGAGCTGCACAAGATGCAGACGGCGGTTGTTGGTGAAGAGCGGAACGATGGCTCCGAGCAGTACGGCGATCAACGCCACAATGCTGCCGAGAGTCCAGCCGGTAGCTACGGTGCGCTCTGCACTCTCCTCCTGTGCGCACTTACCGCCATCAGCCAGTCCGTGCTGCTTGGCATAAGCCAGTCCGCGCTGCACATTCCTTATTATCGCCTTCGACGAGAACGTAGCCCCCGACACGGCATCCACGTCCTCCGCCATCGCCTCGTCAATGGTCTTGCCTTGCCAACGGCTGAAAAGCTCCTTCGCACGGTCGAAGAAGTCGGACGACTCAGCGTTTGGTTCTGCTTCAATGGCGGTCAGTTTCCCGTCCTTACCTATATGTATCTTCAGCGGCACCGGTCCGCCGTAGCCTTGCACGTCCTTCGCGAGCACGCGGGTGTTCACCACAAACGTTCCATCGGGCTGCACACTCAGCGTGTCGCTGCCCTGCGCTACTGATGCCACCGCAGCATGAGTCTGGCGCAAGTCGTGCCCGAATATCCTGCCGTCGCGCAGTATTGCAGCAGCTGACAAAACCAGCATCACCACAACGAGCGACAACAGTCGAATCATAAAACCCTTCCTTTGTCTTTTTACCATATACTTATTTTTATTACTACATGCAAAGATTTAATTTATTGGTTACATTAGCAAGCACTTATTGCAAGTTATTGCAAAACGATACCAAGTACTGACACAGAAGTTCAAAAGAACGTAAAAAGCGGTATAGAAATGTTGTACAACTCCTATACCGCTTATATTCAACGCTTCAAGCTATATTGTATAGCTGTTTGAGCGATTAGTATTCGTCCTCGTTGAAGAGGAAGTCCTCTTTTGTGGGGTAGTCGGGCCATAAGTCCTCGATGCTTTCATAAACATCACCCTCATCCTCAATCTCCTGCAGGTTCTCAAGCACCTCAAGCGGAGCGCCAGAACGCATAGCATAATCGATGAGCTCATCTTTAGTTGCTGGCCAAGGGGCATCTTCCAGCTTGGAAGCCAATTCAAGTGTCCAATACATAGTTTTAAGTTTTAAATGTCGTACTTTAATATGTTTTCTTTAAGAGCCGCGAGGCACTGTTCTTCATGGATTGCCCTCCTGCTCTAACCAAATGCAAAAATAGTAAATTCTGAGTTATTTACAAGTGATATATAGTTTTTTTTCGTCTATAGATGTAATAAAGTTTAAATTGAGAGCCAAAACGAAGAAATAATCGGATAAGCGATTGATAAATTGCAAGATAAGTGGTTCGACACGATATTCGTGCGACATGGCTACAATGCTGCGCTCTGCACGACGTGCCACGGTGCGACACACATGCGACTCGGCGGCTGCGGTGCATCCACCAGGCAGGACAAATGTTTCTGGCTCCGGAGTTTCTTTCTGCAGCATGTCAACGCATTGCTCAAGCTGGGCGATATCAGCAGCGGTCAGGTGCGACGGCATAGCGAAGTCGGGGTTCGACAGTTCGCCACCGATATGGAACAGCAGCTGCTGAACTCTGATGAGCACGTTCAATTCGCGCTCTGGAACACCGAACGATCGGAGCATACCGATATGTGCATTCAGTTCGTCAAGGTCGCCACACACAGCGATACGTATGTCGTCCTTCATCACGCGCTTACCTCCTACGAGGGTGGTCTGCCCCGTGTCGCCATGCCTTGTGTATAGTTTCATAGGTTTAATATTTACAGATACATTAGATAGACTTCATTAAAAGTTCACTACGTAATTCGTTTTATGACGGTCGGTATCGAAGAAAGCGATGCCACAGTAATAGAGGTCGTAACTCACACTCACCTTCTCGCTCTCCACAAGTTGCTGCCACATACGGTGAGCCACAGCATCCGAACTGATATCCTCAATGACGAATACCGACGACTGGTCCGACTCAGCTAAAGCCTTCTCCAAAAACGCTTCACACCCAGCAATGGGGCAGATTCGCACTAATCGCATAACCACATCATCAAGCGAATCATCAACTGTATCACCCCCCGACAATTCGCTAACAACGTTACGCACCCTCGTCATCTTGCAACCATGCGCAACATAATCAGCAAGCAGACTGCTGTCCTTGCTGTAGTCAACCATCAGCTTCGTTCTGCAGAAGTTTGACATACGAAAGTAAAGCTCCATGCGCTTGCGTGTCAGCCAATTGAGCGTAGGGTACTTCTTCCGCAGGTCTGCGTAGGCATAATACGGATAGTGTTCGCTGATGACATAACGTATGAAACGATATGCCGACGGCGATTGCACTCCGAAGCCACGACTATACGACATGCGACGAAGCCAGATGATATAACGCTTGATTGGATTCATATATGGTATCAATTTAATAATACAAAGATAAAGATTTATTATTGAATAGCTTTTGTTTATACGCGATTATGTTGTATTTTTGTAAGAAATAATTCGATGAAACTATGGAACAGATATCCGAACGACAAGAAAAGGTTCTCAACTACCTTAAAGAACACAACATTCCATTCAGCTGCTACAACCATCCCGAAGGCAAGACCATAGAGGAGGCAAAACGCTGGTGGAAGGACGATGGCAGCGTGCACTGCAAGAACCTCTTCTTCCGCAACCACAAGGGCAACCGCCATTATCTCGTATGCTTCAACTGCGACCACGACCTCGCCATCCACGACTTGGAACATCTGCTGAAAGAGTCGCTGGTGAGCAAAGGACTACCCTCATGCGGCAAACTCTCGTTCGCATCACCCGAACGTATGATGAGGTTTCTTGGGCTGGAACCTGGCAGCGTGTCGCCGTTCGGACTCATCAACGACACCGACAACCACGTACATCTATTTCTCGATGCTAATCTTCAGCAAGCCGATACACTATCATTCCACCCTAACGACTGTCGTGGCACAGTAGTCATCTCTCGACACGCCTTCGAGAATTATCTCTTGATAGTTGGCAACACATACGAATACATAAAACTATACTAAAAATCTGCAAAACAAATAGGTTGCAGAAATTATCTACCATATCTTCCATTTTCAGCGTAGCGCGTTGCGTATCAAAGGGATAAGGGCTGGAAGATGCAGGTTGTATCTACCAGGATTTGAGCGTATCTTCCATCAAATGCAAGAACTGCACCAACAAAACTATTGGTACGACTGCTTGGTTGGTGCTCGCAAGGGGGTGCAGTTGTCTCAACTGCACCAACAAAAATATTGGTACTACTGCTTGGTTGGTGCACTGCTTGGTTGGTGCACTTGGGACAAGTGCACCCCCTGCTCCTAAACAAAAAAAGGTCTCCAAAGTCGTTTGACTCTGAAGACCTAAAGTAAA